>Ga0068872_10001891_pt1 | contig 16622 bp, 15 predicted proteins | sample NOAtaG_7_FD_66441 | JGI IMG/M metagenome (GOLD analysis project Ga0068872, IMG submission 66441) | Freshwater lake microbial communities from Lake Erie, under a cyanobacterial bloom - NOAA_Erie_Diel1S_2200h metaG | ecosystem: Environmental > Aquatic > Freshwater > Lake | place: USA: Ohio, Lake...
GCCTCGGGCCGTTGCCAGTAGCCCTGCATCACCTGCGGGCCGCGAAGGCACAACTCGCCCGGCTGTCCGACCGCGACCTCGAGGCCCGTGTCGTCAACCAGCTTGATGTCCGTCAGTGGCGCCGGAACGCCGATGCTGTCGCGCGTGCGGTTTCCGACCAGCGTCTGGAAGCACACCACGGGCGAGCTTTCGGTGAGCCCGTAACCCTCGACCAGCGGTGCGCCGGTCACCTGCTCGAAGCGCTCGACCACGGCATGGTGCATCGCCGCGCCGCCGCCGCCGGCCGCCTTCAGGTGCTTGGGTGGATAGGCCGCGAACCACTCCTCATTCAGCAGCGCGTTATAGAGCGTGTTGACGCCCGTGATCCAGGTGATGGGGTAGTTCTCGATCGCACGTTGGAGGTTCTGCACCGGACGCGGGCTGGGCACCAGGATGTTGCGCGCGCCGGAGTCCAGCATCAGCAGGAAGTTCACCGTGAACGCGAAGATGTGATACAGCGGCAACGCGGTCAACACAACCTCGCGGCCTTCCTCGATGTGGCTGGCGACCATCGCACGCATCTGGACCAGGTTCCACAGCAGGTTGCCATGGGTCAGCATCGCGCCCTTGGCGACTCCGGTCGTTCCCCCGGTGTACTGGAGCAGCGCGAGATCGCTGTGTTGAAGCGGGCCCCACCAGTCACGCGGCGACCCTCCACCGGCCTCGCCAGCGGCGATGGCATCGGGCAAGGACACTGCGGACGTCAGGCCATGCGCCGGCACGAGCCGGTTCCAGTACTTCATCACCGCATGGACGATGCCGCCGATCACCCCCGGGAAGAACTCCGGCACGCGGGTGATCACGACATGCTGCACCCCAGTCCCGGCCAGCGCTGCCTCAAGCTTGTCGGCGAACATGTCGACGACCACCACGACCTTGGCTCCGCTGTCGGCGAACTGGTGGCGCATCTCGTGCGCGGTGTAGAGCGGGTTGGTGTTGACCGCCACGCAGCCCGCCTTCATCGTGCCCAGCAGCACCACCGGGTACGACAGGCAGTTGGGCATCTGGATCGCGACGCGGTCACCGGCCTGGAGCTTGAGGACCTGGCGCAGGTAACGTGCAAAGTGGTCGCTCAGTGCGTCGAGACGGGCGTAGCTCAGCGATCCGTACATGCCGTTGGGCATGACCGTCGTGAACGCCGTCTGCGCCGCAAAGCGCTGGGCCGCCGAGGCGGCCAAGGCGGCAACGCTGGCATAAGCCGGTGCCGGAGGCTGGGGGTTGATCTGACTGCCGTACTGGCCCAGCCAGGGCTTCAAGGGGTAGGCGGATGCGGCGTCCAACTCGACCTCGTCTCGACAAAACCACCGAGGGTAGCCTTCGACTGCCGCAGTCGTCTCGACAAAGCCTTTGCAAGTGTCCGTGATTGCCCAATGGGACTCAGGGTATCTCAGGATCTCGGAATCACCTACGGCCGTACACCAAACAACTCGATCAGTGCCGCCTGCACCTGTTCACGGCCGACCCGCTGGGCGTTGTGGTGGCTGCCACCTGGCACCAGTACAAAGCGCTTGGGGCTGGGCGCGCGCTCATACAGAGCCTGGCCGAGTTCGGGCCTGATCAGGCCGTCGGCGCTCCCATGCACCACCAGCACCGGGCTGGCCACCTGGCCTATGCGGGATGCGGCATCAAAGCGCTGGGTGATGAACGGCGTCAGTGGCAGCCAGCCATAACGCAGCGTGCGGTAGACATCCGGGATCGAGGTGAACGTGGCCTCGACGATCAGCCCGCCACTGGTCGAGCCGACCTCCGCGGCCAGGCGCACCGCGATGGCGCCGCCCAGCGAGTGGCCATAGATGAAGTGGCGCCGCTGCGGGTGTTCGCGCCGGAGCCAGTCCCAGGCTGCCCGGGCATCTTCGAGCGCGCTTTCTTCCGACGGCAATTCGTCGGTCGACTGGCCGAACCCCCGGTAGTCCACACCCAGGACCGAAAAACCCAGTTCGTTCAGCCGGCGCATCCTGAAGGCACTGCCTCGCACGTCCCAGCGTGCGCCGTGCAGAAACAGCAACACCGGTGCATCAGACCGTTCGTGCGGCAACCACAGCGCATGCAGGCGCACCGGACGCTCGCTGAGGCGGGATTCGAAGTCAAGCCAGACGTCCGCCAGGCCCTCGGCCGCAGCGGCGCCGCCGCTCCACGTGGCCTGGCTGGGCTGGAAGATCCAGCGTCGCTGCTGTGTGTCCAGCACCGCGCAGCCGCCCAGCGCGACCAGGGCAAGCAGCACCACCAGACGCTCCCAGCGCCAGGTCGAGCGACCCGATGAACGCAGACGGAATGACATCGAGCTCATGGTGCCATGCCGGTTCACCCCCTCGTGCGCGGCGGGTCGAAGGTGTAGGCTTCGAGCCCGTGCTCCTGAAGACTGAAGACTGAAGAGGCCGAGTCCGCCATGAAGCCTGTTTCCCAGCTCCTCGTGTCCCGCCCCGCCGGAACCCTCTGGCACGTGCGTCCCGACGACAGCGTCTTCGGCGCGCTCGAGTTGCTTGCCCAGTACGAGGTGGGCGCCCTGATGGTGATGGACCAGGGGCGCCTGGTCGGCGTGTTCTCTGAACGCGACTACACGCGCAAGATCGCGCTTCAGGGACGCAACTCCAAGGAAACCCGGGTTGCGGACATCATGACCCGAGGGGTCTTCACCGTCACACCGGACACCGGCACCCGCCAGTGCATGGCCCTGATGAGCGAGAAGAAGATCCGCCACCTTCCGGTCCTGGACGGCAGCACCGTGCTCGGCATGATTTCCATCCGCGACATCATGGACGACATCATTGCCGACCACGAGACGACGATCCAGCAGCTCGAAAGCTACATCTCGAGTTGAAGGCCTGCCGGCAGCCATTGGCCGCCGGCTGAAGCACTTGGTGCCATTGGATCGGCGATCCGTCGCCGGACGGAGGCAATCGTCACATGACCGCGCGACACTGGCACGGCCATGAAGTCACTCCTCGTCCGCATCCCACTGGCCCTTCGTGCCGGCGCCAGCCGTCTGCTGGTGTCCGTGCTGCTTGTCGCCGGCGCGGCCGGGGTGGCCTTGCTGCTGCCCGTCGAGCCCAGCCCGGCCGTGACGGTTGCGCAAGGCCCGGCGTCGGTGGGCGGCAACGCGTTGCGCTGAGCGCCGCAACCGGGCGAATACCCCCTGAAGTTCACCCGGATGGCGGACACGCGCGATATCCTCGCGCCCCGATGAGCCCCGAGTTCGATCCGTCCAGCGCTGGTCCGGACATCCGTGTCGAGATCCAGCGCGAGTTGCTGCGGCTGGCCACGCGCAACGCCGCCGGAAGCGTCGTGCTGCTGCTCGTGGCCGTCGGCTGCATCGCGTGGATGGCCTGGTTCCAGAAGCAGGTCAACACGGCCCTGGCGGTGCTCGTGCTCGGCGGTGTCGTGGCCGGCTGGAGACTCGCCATCCACCGCGGCCGCGGTGATCTGCGCCAGGCCGGTGCCGAGCGCCTGGACACGCTGGTGCGACAACTGGAGGCCAACTCGCTGGCCGTCGGATTGATCTGGGCCGCAACCAGCATCGGTCTGTATCCGCAGCTCGAAGGGTCACTGGCCATCGTCTACATCGGGATGGTCTGCGGTTCGATGGCCACAGCGTCGCATTTCATGCCGATGGCCGGCCGCAGTTTTGCGATCCTCACGGTGATGCAGATGACCGGCATCGTGATTGCGTCACTGCTGCCAGGACCGGTGTCCAGCATTCCGATGGCGCTGCTCGCGATTGCATTCGGCTGGACGATGATCCGCGAAGGGCGGGCCTATCGCGACACCGCGATCATGGCCATCCGCCATGCCCACGAGGCCGATCAGGCCAACCGCTCGCTGCAGCGGTCCGCCGAGGCGGCCGAGGCCGCGAACCTGGCCAAGTCGCAATTCCTGGCGACCATGAGCCACGAGATCCGAACGCCCATGAACGGCGTGCTCGGGGCCCTGGAGCTGCTGCGTCAGACCACGCTCGACACCCGGCAGCGCCGGCTCGTCAAGACGGCGTTTTCATCGGGCGAGTCGTTGATGGACATCCTCAACGACGTGCTCGACCACTCCAAGATCGAGGCGGGGAAGCTGAGCATCCTGCCTTCTCCAATGTCGCTGCACACGGTTGCGCAGCATGCGACGCAGCTGTTCCGCGCCAATGCCGAGGCGCGTGAACTGACTCTGGTCCTGGCGCTGGACGAGCGCAACGTCCCCGACGGCGTGATTGGCGACGCCCCCCGGCTCAAACAGGTGCTCCTGAACCTGCTGGGCAACGGCGTGAAGTTCACCGAGCGTGGCAGCGTCACGCTGGCGCTGAAGGCCTTGGACGGCGCCACACCCGGCCACTGTCGAATCCGTTTCGAGGTGGCCGATACCGGAATCGGAATTCCCCCGGAGGCCTTGGCCCAGGTCTTCCAGCCGTTCCACCAGGTCGACAGCACCCGCTCGCGTCTGCGCGGCGGGACCGGTCTGGGCCTGGCCATCAGCCAGCGCATCGTCCAGGCCATGGGCGGCAGCATCGTCGCCGACAGTCAGATCGGCCGCGGTTCGGTGTTCCGCTTCGAGCTGGAGTTCGAGCTCGCCCCACACCTGCGTCCGGCTGACACCGACTCCGGCTTCGGCGCCCTGCCGCAAGCGGACGGCCTTGCCGGGACCGTGCTGCTGGTCGAGGACAACGAGGTCAATCGGATGATCGGCGCGGAGATGCTCAAGTCCTTCGGCCTCGAGGTCCTGCAGGCCGAAGACGGCGCCCAGGGCATGCGAACGCTGAACCAGCACCACGTCGATCTCGTCCTGATGGACATCTCGATGCCGGTGCTCGACGGCTATGCCGCCACCCGCCAGGCACGCGACCGCGAACAGCGGCTGCGCCTGCCGCGGGTGCCGATCGTGGCCCTGACGGCCAACGCCTTTGATGAAGACGCCGCTGCGGCACTGGCGGCCGGCATGGACGCCCACCTGGCCAAACCCTATTCGCGCGAGCAGCTGCGCCAGCTCCTGGCGCGCTGGCTGTAGCCGCCGCCTGCCGGGTGGGCGATCAGAAGACGCTCGCGGGCGCGAGCTGAAAGGCTTCTGCCTGCCGCCGGTGGTGGCGGTAGCGTTCGCGCAGCACGGGCAGGCCCACATCCGCGTCGGCCCAGAAGAAGGCCCGCTGCGCCCGCAAGGTGTCGCCGTGGCGATCCAGGGCTGCCAACAGCCAGTCGGCACGCCGCAGCGTCATCGCGGTGCAGCTGCGCCCGCGCAGGTCGTCATCGAGATCCAGGGCGTGCGAGCGCCAGTTCTCGGCCAGATACAAGTCCTCGAGGTTTCCGGTCAGCGCCAGCTGCCAACGCGAGCAGATGCCGTCCAGCCACTGCAACACGGTTGCCGAGGCGCCGCGCCCGGCGATCACGCTGCGCATCCGGCGATAGGCCTCGATCGCCACGCGCTTTTCAATGCGGAAGGCTGCGATCGCCGAGGCTTCGCCCTCAAGCTGCTCGATCTCCAGCAGCTGGGCACAGAAGCAGCGCGACTCGAAACGCTCGACCGGATGGAACAAGGGCCTGTCGTCACCGCGTCCGGCACTCGAGAACTGGCGGATCGGATCGAAGCGATAGCAGTAGCCAAAGTCGAACAGCCGGACGCGCTGGCCGTCGTCGAGCAGGTTTCCAGGGCACAGGTCCCACTCGAACAAGCCCTCCAGCCACATCGAGCAGATCAGCCCGAAAAGCGATTCCAGACGGCGCTCGTCCCATGAGCCAACCGGCTGGCCGTCGATCCAGGGCGACAGCATCAGTCCATCCCGGTAACTTGCAAACTGAGTGTCCACGATCCCGGCCCAGCGCTCCTCGCCGCCGGGCTCGCGCTTCAGCCGTCCAAAGTCCGCGCGCCTCTGGACCTCGTTGAGGAACGAGGTCGCGCCGTCGACGTTTTGCACCCGCGCCTTCTGCCAGGCCCGCTTCAGCGCCCATCGGCGCCCATCGGCATCGACCAGTTGCAGGACCCAGGCGGTCAATCCGCTGTCGATCGTGGCCTTGACCACGGCGTCTCCGGCCTGCAAGGTCTTCAACGTCGCCAGGTCGAAGCCCGTGTTCGCGAGACTGCCGACCTCCAAAGGCTCCGAGCCTGCGGCGAAGGCCACTTGGGCCGCCTGCCGACACCGCTCCAGATCGGCCGTCATCCGCGGCGCCCTACACCGCTCCGACCCGCCTCAAGGTCTCGAGCACCGGCCGCCGAAGCACCTCGCGCAGGCCCCACCAGCCGGCGGCCAGTGCGAGCAACGCCCCCGCCGCAGCGCCAGCCAACGGCACCCAGAACTGCGGGTTCCAGTCGAACTCGAACACGTAACGAGCCAGCGCCCAACCGACAGCCACGGCCGCGACCGAGGCCAGGGCACCGGCCAGTGCGCCGACCCCCAGCAGCTCGGCCCGCTGCACCTGGGCCAGCAGGCGACCGCTGGCGCCCATCGCACGCATGATCGCGAACTCCCGCGCACGCGCCTCGCGCGTGGCCGAGATCGCCGCGAACAGCACCACCAGGCCCGCCAGCAGCGTGAAGCCGAACAGGAACTCGACCGCGCGGATCACCTGGTCGAGCACGCGCTGCACCTGGGCGATGGAGGCCGAAACATCGACGTTGGTGATGTTCGGAAACTCCCGCGAAAGCCGATTGTCGAAGCCGTCCACCGCGGGCGCCCGGAACGCACTGATGTAGGTCGTCGGCACGTCCGCCATCTGGGCCAGCGGGTACAAGGCAAAGAAGTTGACCCGCATCGAACCCCAATCGACCTTGCGCGTGCTGGTGATGCGCGCGCTCTTGCGGTTGCCGGCGATGTCGAACGTGATTTCGTCGCCGAGCTTCAGGCCCAGCGTCTGCATCAGGCCTTCCTCGACCGAGATCGCACCGGGCTCGTCGGGTTGCCAGCGTCCGCCGACGACGACGTTCTGCCCCGGCAGGACGGCGCTGTGGCTGAGGTTGAACTCGCGCTCGACCAGGCGGGCGGAGCGTTCGTCGCTGTAGCGTTCGGCGCTGACGGTCTGGCCGTTGATCGCAACCAGACGGCCGCGGATCATCGGATACAGGTCCAGGCGCTCGACACCGGCCTCAACCAGGCGCTGCCGGAAAGGCTCGGCCTGATCGGGCTGCAGGTTGATGACGAACCGATTCGGCGCGTCGGGCGGCGTCGCAGCGCGCCAGGCCCCGATGAGATCGGTGCGCAGCAGGACCAGCAGCACCAAGGCCAGCAGGCCGACCGCCAGCGCCGACACCTGCAGCACGGCAAAAGCCGGCCGGGCCGCGATCTGCCGGGTCGCCAGGACCAGCCAGCGCGGGGCCCGGCTCTCGGGCACGGTTCGCTTGAGCAGCATCACGGCCATCCAGGCCAGGACGGCGAACAGCGCGATCGCCACGGCGAACCCGCCCACCGCGATGAGCCCGAGCTTGCGGTCGTCGCTGACCGCGAGCAACAAGGCGACAAAGGCCACGGCAGCAGCGCCCAGGGCGAGCAGCGAGGTGGCCTTGACGGTGCCGACGTCGCGCCGCAACACCCGCAGCGGCGGCACGCTGGCGAGCTGCAGCACCGGCGGCAGGCCAAAGCCCAGCAGCAGGGTCATGCCGACACCCATGCCAAACAGCGCCGGGGTCCAACCCGCAGCCGGCAACTGGGCATCGACAAGGCCAGCCAGCAGCCAGACGAAGACGTAGTGCACCGCAAACCCGACCGCAACGCCGGCGACGCTGGCCACCAGACCGACCCCGCCGAACTCCAGCGTGTAGGCGCTGGCAATGCGCCGCTGCGACAGCCCCAGGACCCGCAGCATGGCGCAGTCGTCGAGATGGCGCGAGGCGAAGTCGCGTGCCGCGATGCCCACCGCCACGGCCGCGAGCAGCGCGGACAGCAGTGCCACCAGGTTCAGGAACTTCTTGGCCCGGTCCAGGGTTTGCTGCATCTCGGGTCGGCCGCTTTCGAGCGACTCGACCCGCACGCCGCGCAGCGGCACAGCCTTGATGTGGGCCTCGCTCCATTCGACAAAGCGCCTAACCGCAGCGGCCCCGCCGGACAGCGTGTCGGGTGCCACGACGGCCAGGCGGTAGTTCAGCCGGCTGGCCGGCTGGACAAGGCCGGTGGCGGCCAGGTCGGCCTTATTGAGCATCACCCGCGGCGCGAACGACATGAAGCCGGCACCGCGGTCGGGCTCGACCACGATGATGCGCTCGATGATCAGCGAGGCATCGCCCAGCAGCAACTCGCCACCCATGCGCAGGTTCAGCGAGTCCAGGATCGCCGCATCGACCCACACGGTGCCGGGTCGTGGCGCTGCCGCGATGCTTTGCTCGGGTCCGTCGACCTTGTCCTTGAGCACCAGCTTGCCGCGAAGCGGGTAGCTGTCGCTGACCGCCTTGACGGCCACCAGACGCGAGGCGCCGCCGTCGACATCGCTGGCGCGGCCCATGCTTGGGAAGCCGACGCTTTGCGCGGTCGCCAGGCCGAGCTCCTTGGCTTTGGCCAGCAGTTCGGGCGCGGTCGGCTTGTCGCTGCCGATCACCGCATCGCCCCCGAGCAGCTGACGGGCGTCGCGTTGCAGACCGCTGGACAGCCGGTCGGCAAAGAACCCGACTGCGCTGAGCGAGGCCACGGCAAGCAACACCGCGACCGCCAGCAGCCGAAGCTCGCCGGCCCGCAAGTCGCGCCAGAGCTGTCGCCAGGCCAGCACCAGCACCGAAGGGGGACGGACGGCCATGGCCGCCGGCGCCGCCGACGCAGCTGGGCTGGCCGGCATGGATGAAGTTGTCATGGGGGCGAACTTAACTCAAGCCCGCCCCGGCTGCTGCGCGCGGGGCTTGGCCCTGCGACAGGACGCGGATTCCAGGTCGCCGGATGCGGCGAACGCTGAGTGCGAAATCCCTGAAGCGGCGCTGCCCCTGACTGCGCTGCAATCGAGCCATGTCGCACGCGCTGCCCCCCTTGTTCGTGTCCCACGGCTCACCCATGACGGCGCTGGAGCCCGGTGCGGCTGGCGCCTACTGGCAGCGGCTGGGCCGGCAGATCGACCGCGTCTTCGGCCGCCCCAAGGCCGTTCTGGTGGTGTCGGCGCACAGCATGGCCCGCGCGCCGCTGCTGCTCGCCGGCGCCCGCCACCATGCGGTCCACGACTTCGGCGGCTTCGATCCGCGCTTGAATGCGCTGCGCTATGGCGCACCCGGAGCCCCAGCGCTGGCCATGCAGGTGCAGGCCCATCTGGCTGCCGCCGGCGTTGCGGCCGCCATCGTGGACCGCAGCGGCCTGGATCACGGCATCTGGATACCGATGCGCGTCTTGTGGCCGCAGGCCGATGTGCCGGTGCTGCCACTGGCCTGGTCACCGGAGGCCAGCCCGGCCGGGTTGTTGGCCCTGGGCGCGGCACTCGCGCCCCTGGCCGCCGAGGGCGTGCTCGTGCTGGGCAGCGGAAGCGTCACGCACAACCTGGCCCGCGTGTTTGCGCGTGGACTGCACGGCACCGCAGTCGACGCCCCCGAAATCCCGGAGAGCCTGGAGTTCCGCTCCTGGTTTGCCGCCCGCGCGGCTGCTGGCGATGCCAGGGCCCTGGTCCACTACCGTCACGAGGCGCCGCACGCGGCCCGTCTGCATCCCACCGACGAGCACCTGCTGCCATGGTTCGTGGCCGCCGGGGCCGGTGGCCTGGGCCAGGCCGGAGCCGCCCGCGGCCTGCGCCTGCATGACAGCCTGACCTACGCCGAGTTGGGCATGGATGTCTACGCCTTCGGCCCGGGCGCACCGGGGCTGCTCGAATCGGCCTAGAGTCCGGCCCGACGCACCGGCCCTTTGCCGGTATCGCCCATTGCCATGAACCTCGTCATCTGGATCCTTGCCCTCGTCGTGCTCGCGCTGTGGACGGCCACCGCCTGGGCCGTGCACGCCTTGCTGTCGGTCGACCCGTCCTGGGTCGGCGACCTCGCGCCCTTGCTCGACAAGGTGCCGTTTGCCGGCTGGCTCGATGCCTATCTGCCGGGCTGGGACGTGGTGCTCTCCGGGAGCCTCTCGGTGGCTCAGTCGCTGTTGTCCGCCGCGGGCGGCATCGGCCTTTGGATCGTCTGGGTGTTGTGGGCGCTGGTGGCCTTTGTCATCGTCGCCGGCGCGGTGTTGCTCAGCGTGATCGTGATGCTGGTGCGCAAAGCCAGCAGCGGCACTGGCGGGGCTGGCGGGGCCGGGGGACCCGGCGGTGGCTTCAAGCCCGGTTCGTCGCCGACACCGACTGCGTGAGCCGATAACCCGCGCCGCGCACGGTCTCGACCATCGCCGCGGCCGCGCCCAGCGCCTCGCGCAGCCGCTTGATGTGCACGTCGACGGTGCGTTCCTCGATGAACACATGGTCGCCCCAGACCCGGTCGAGCAGATGGCTGCGCGAGTGCACGCGTTCCGGATGGGCCAGCAGAAAGCGCAGGAGCCGGAACTCGGTCGGCCCGAGCTTGACCTCGCTTCCGGCCACGGTGACGCGCATCGTCGCCGGGTCGAGTGCGAGTTCACCCACCGCCACCGGCTGGTCCGATGTCTGCGGCGAACGGCGGCGCAACAGGGCCCGCACCCGGGCCAGCAGCTCCGCCGTCGAGAACGGCTTGGTCAGGTAGTCGTCGGCGCCGGCATCCAGGCCATGGACCAGATCGCGTTCGTCGGCCCGCGCGGTCAGCATCAGGATCGGCAGGGTCTTGGTGCGGGCTTCGGCGCGCCACTGGCGGGCCAGCAGGATGCCGGTGGTGCCGGGGAGCATCCAGTCGAGCACGACGAGGTCGGGCAGCCGCTCACGAACCGCCTCCAGGGCCGATTCGCCATCGATCGCCGTCACCGCCTCGTGGCCGGCGTGGCGCAGGTTCAGGGCGATCAGTTCGGCGATCGCGGATTCGTCTTCGACAACCAGGATGTGGGCCATGGTCTCGTGCCTCAGGGTGTTGGCGCAGGAGTGGCCATCACGGTGCTGCGTTCAGCCAGCCCGGTGTGGCGGACGTCCTCGCCACGAACGATGTAGACCACCTGCTCGCCGATGTTCTTGGCATGGTCACCGACCCGCTCGATGGCCTTGGCGACAAAGACCAGGTCGATGGCCGACGAGATGGTGCGCGGATCTTCCATCATGTAGGTCACGAGCTTGCGGAGCAGTCCGTCGAACTCGATGTCGAGCTGGTTGTCGTCGCGGATGACTTCCAGCGCGCTCTCGGCATCCAGGCGCGCGAATGCGTCCAAGGCCTTGCGCAATGAGGCGTTGGCCAGCCCGGCCGCGAATTCGGCATCGGCCACCGGCAGCCGCAGACGGTTCGACACGCCGCTGTTGGCGTGCCGCAGGACCGTGCGCGCGATGCGAGCGGCCTCGTCGCCGACGCGTTCGAGGTTGCCGATGGTCTTGGAGATCGCGATCAGCAGCCGAAGGTCGCGTGCCGTGGGCTGACGACGGGCGATGATCGCCGACAGTTCGCGGTCGATCTCGACCTCCAGCGCATTGACACGCTCCTCGAGTTGCAGCACCTGGGTGGCGGTCTCGGCGCTGAAGTTCACCAGCGCGTACAGGGCCTGCACGACCTGGGACTCGGCCAGGCCGCCCATCTCGAGGACGCGGGTGGAGACACCGGAGAGCTCGGCGTCGAACTGGGTCGAAAGGTGCTTGTCGGCCATGCGGTTTCCGATCGGTTCAGCCGAAGCGGCCGGTGATGTAGTCCTCGGTTTCCTTGCGCTCGGGCTTGGTGAACACGCCGGATGTTTCGCCGAATTCGATCAACTCGCCCAGGTACATGTACGCCGTGTAGTCCGACACGCGGGCGGCCTGCTGCATGTTATGGGTCACGATGAGGATGGTGACGTTCTTCTTGATCTCGCCGATCAGTTCCTCGATGTTGCCGGTGGCGATCGGATCGAGCGCCGAGGTCGGCTCGTCGAACAAGAGCAGCTCGGGGTCGGTGGCCAGCGCACGGGCAATGCACAGGCGCTGCTGCTGACCGCCCGACAGGTTGAATGCCAGGTCGTCGAGCCGGTCCTTGACCTCGTTCCAGATCGCACCGGCCTTCAATGCCCGCTCGACGCGGTCGTCGAGCTCGCTGCGCGCCGTGACACCGCGCACCCGCAGGCCATAGGCCACGTTGTCATAGATCGACTTCGGGAACGGGTTCGGCTTCTGGAACACCATGCCGATGCGCATCCGGACCTCGATCGGGTCCACGTCGGACGACAGGATGTTCACGTTGTCGGGCTTCAGGTCGATGCCGCCCTCGTAGCGGTTGCCCGGGTAGAGGTCGTGCATGCGGTTGAAGCAGCGCAGGAAGGTGCTCTTGCCGCAGCCCGAAGGTCCGATCAGCGCCGTGACCTTGTGCTCCTCGAGCGCCATCGAGATGCCCTTGAGGCTCTTGAAGTCACCGTAGTAGAAGCTCAGGTCCCGGGCCTCGGCCTTGATGGCGCCGGTCATGCGGGTCGTGTTGGTGGTCACCATTTGATCTTCTTTCGCACCTGGTAGCGCAGGTAGATCGCCAAGCCGTTCATCACCAGGGTCATGAGCAGCAGGATCACACCGGCTGCCGCGGCATTGAGCTGGAAGGCCTTGTCGGGACGCGAAACCCAGTTGTACATCTGGATCGGCAGCACCGTGAACTCCGACATCAGCCACTCGAAGTTCAGGAACGGAAACTCGGCACCGATCGGTGGCGGCGGCAGGAAGGCAATGAAGGTCAGCGCACCGATCGTGATGATCGGTGCCGTCTGTCCGATGGCCTCGGCCATGCCCAGGATGACACCGGTCATCATGCCGCCGCGGGAATAGGGAACGAGGTGGTCGCTGACCATCTGCCACCGCGTGGCGCCCACACCGTAGGCCGCCTCGCGGATATGGATCGGCACCGCGCGGAGGGCCTCGCGCGACGAGACGATGACGATCGGCAGGATCAGCAAGCCGAGCGTCAGGCCCGCGGTCAGCACGCTCTCGCCGAATCCGAACTGGTAGACGAACAGGCCCAGCGCCAGCAGACCGTAGACGATGGAAGGCACGCCGGCCAGGTTGGCGACGTTGATCTCGATGAGATCGGTGAACCAGTTCTTGCGCGCGTACTCCTCCAGGTAGATCGCCGCACCGATGCCGATCGGGACGGCCGACAGCATGGTCACCAGCATCACCAGCGCGCTGCCGACCCAGGCCGACAGGATGCCCGCCTGTTCGGCGCGCCGCGAGGGGAAGTTGGTGAGGAAGTCGCCCGAGATGCGCGGCAGGCCGTCGAACAGCAGGTCCAGGAATGCCGCGAGCAGCACCAGAACTGCGAACGACGTGCACAAGACGCCGACGATGGCAAAGATCTTCTGCCGACGTTCGGCGCTGGCAATTCGCGACCGGAGCCGAGCGAGGTCGGGCGCTTGCCGAGCGGTCGGCGACCCTTGGGCCATGGGGGTGTCGGCCATGGGGGTGTCCATCAGTAGGCCTTGCGGTAGCGGCGGCGCAGGAAGTGGCCGCCGACATTGAGGACCAAGGTCATCACCAGCAGCACCAGGCCCGCGGCGAAGATGCTGCGGTAGGCCACCGATCCGTGTTCCAGGTCACCCAGGCTGACCTGGGCGATGTAGGCGGTCAGCGTGGCCGCCGATTCCATCGGGTTGAAGGTGAAGTTGGCGTTCTGTCCGGCCGCGATCGCGACGATCATGGTCTCGCCGATGGCACGGGCGGCCGCCAGCACGTAGGCCGCGACGACACCCGACACCGCTGCCGGCATGACCACCGACAGCGCGACCTGCATCTTGTTGCTGCCCATCGCGTAGGCGCCTTCGCGCATCGCCATCGGCACCGCACGCATGGCGTCTTCGGCCAGCGAGGCGATGGTGGGAATGGTCGCCACGCCAATGACGATGCCGGGCACCAGCATGTTGAAGCCCGGCAGATCGGGAAGGATGGTGCCCTGGAGCAGCGGCGTCACGAACAGCAGCGCGAAGTAACCGAAGACGATGGTCGGCACCGCCGCGATGAGCTCGAGCGCAGGCTTGACCGCCTCGCGGACGTGGTGCGGCGCGAACTCCGAGAGCCAGATCGCGATGATCGTGCCCATCGGAACCGCGACGATCAACGCGATCACCGTGATCGTCAGCGTGCCCGAGATGAGCGGCAGGATGCCGTACTGCGGGTTGGCGAACAACGGCGACCAGATCGTCCCGGTCAGGAAGTCCCAGACCGAGACGAAGCTGAAGAACCCGATCGACTCGTAGACCAGGATCACCGTGATCGCGATGGTCGTGAAGACCGCCACCAGTCCGCAGAACATCAGCACGAACTCGATCCCGCGCTCCTTCAGGTTGCGCGTGAACTTGTGCTTGAGCCGCGTCGGATCGACGCGGACGGGTGCGTTCGGCGCACCGTTGATCGCTGCCATGACCCCTCCGGTCCTTTTTGTTCTCGTGGCGCGCCGGCCATCGGTTCCGGAAAGACTTACTCCTTGGCTTCCAGCGACATCAGCTGGTCGATCGTCAGGCCGACCTTGTTCTCGCCACCCATCTTGGTCCCCACGCGGGCCTTGGCGATGGCGCTCAGGTTGTACTCATAGGCCTTGGCCGGCAGCGGGACATACTTCACTTCCTTGACCAGCTTGGGGGCGTTCTTCATGAAGAACTCGGCAAACTGCTTGACCTCGGGCTTGGCCAGCGACTTGGCGTTCACGTAGATGAAGATCGGCCGCGACATGGGCTGGTAGGTGCCGTTGAGCACGTTGGCTTCGGTCGGCGCGACGGCCGGGCCGCCCTTCCAGCTGATGGCCAGGCCCTTGACCTTGTCCTTGTTCTCCTGGAAGTAGGCGTAGCCGAAGAAGCCCAGGGCGTTGACGTTGCGCGAGACGCCCTGAACGAGCACGTTGTCGTCCTCGCTGGCCGTGAAGTCACCGCGGCTGCTCTTGCTCTTGCCAGTGACGGCCTCGGTGAAGTAGTCGAAGGTGCCGCTGTCGGCACCCGCGCCGAACAGCGCCAGCGGCGCATCGGGGAAGCTGGGGTTGGCCTGGTTCCAGCGCATCACGGTCCCCTGCGCCGCGGGTTCCCACATCTTCTTCAGGTCCTCGATCGTGATCGAGTTCAACGGGCTGCGCGGGTTGACGACCACGGTCAGCGCGTCGTACGCGACCGGCAGCTCGACAAACTGAACGCCGTTGTTCTTGCACTCGGCCATCTCACCCTTGAGGATCGGGCGCGAGGCGTTCTGGACGTCGGTCTCGCCGCGGCAGAACTTGCGGAAGCCACCGCCCGTGCCCGACACGCCGACCGTGACCTTCAGGCCACGATTGGCCTTCTGGAACTCCTCGGCGACGGCCTCGGTGACGGGGAACACGGTGCTGGAGCCGTCGATCTTGATCGTGCTGGCCTGCGCGAAGGCGTTGGTCGAGGCGATCAGGGTGATCGAAGCGGCGAGGACAGACAGGGAGCGGGCTTGTGACATGGGGTCTCCGGCAAGTGCGTGATCGGGAAGCGACTGGGCTGTCGTTGCGACACATCGGGGTGTCGACTCAGCCCACTTTAGGAAGCGTTGATGAAGATTTGGTGACAGTCGCAATCGCCATGGGCTGAAACGGCCACATCGGCAGTGGCATTCGTCATCGTTCTGTCATGGGCCGCTGGCGGGTGCGGACTCCAGTCGGTAGCCGAACGAGCGCACGGTGTGGACCAGCTCACGGCCCACCAGCGGCTCCAGGCGGGCCCGCAGGCGGCGCACGTACTGGTCGACCGAGCGCAGCGACACCGAGTCGTCGCCCCATACGGCAAGGCGAAGATGCTCGCGCGTCACATTGCGCGGCGAAGCCTCGGCCAGCGCGACCAGCAGGCGGTGCTCGGTTTCGGGAAGGTCGACCTGCAACCCTGCAGCGCCCTGGACGCCGGCTTGAAGCACCCGGATCGAGGGGGTTCCGCGGTCAATCTCCAGGCCCCCCAGCAGCAGGGGCGGCCGGGAGCGTGAACCGGTTGTCGGCCGAATCGGGCGCAGCAGGCGGGCGATGTCCAGCACCAGCGCCCGCGGCTGCACCGGCTTCAACAGGCAGAGATCGGCGCCGCAGTCGCTCCGTCGGCAGCTGGGGTCACGGCTCAGGAGAACACGTTTCGGACCTGGGGGCACCCAGTCCCAGGCGCCCTGGACGTCGGCGACATCGTCAAGATCGACAACAACCGCATCGGGCATGACGTGTTCAAGCAGACGCTGGGCGTGGGCGGCATCGACCACGGGCAGCGGCTGCATGCCGGCGCGCAGCAGGTCAGCGGCCAGCAACTCGCGCAGGGTCGGCTCGGCCACAACGAGCAATACCGTGTTGGCCAGGCCGTGCGCAGCAGTCCGGCGACCCCGGCGCGACGACTCGATGGACAACGGAAGGACCATGGCGTCGCATGGTCGCGCCGATTCATGACGACTCTGTGACAGCGCCGTGCCAGGCGCGCACCGGCTGGCGGCACCGGCCCGCGCCCGGCCGCCAGCGGCTCAACCGGCCGCAGACGCGAACCAGGCCCGGACCTCGGCCTGCCAGCGCGCCTTGTCGGCGGCCGGCGCAAAGCTGGCTTCGAAGCTGTTGAGTGCCAGCGTCTGCGCGTCCTCGCGGGTCAGCGATGGCAACGCGGCAAAGGTGGCGAGCCAGTTCGCGTTCAAGTAACCACCGAA
>Ga0068872_10001896_pt1 | contig 16609 bp, 12 predicted proteins | sample NOAtaG_7_FD_66441 | JGI IMG/M metagenome (GOLD analysis project Ga0068872, IMG submission 66441) | Freshwater lake microbial communities from Lake Erie, under a cyanobacterial bloom - NOAA_Erie_Diel1S_2200h metaG | ecosystem: Environmental > Aquatic > Freshwater > Lake | place: USA: Ohio, Lake...
AAATGATCCCCGCGCTGGAGCAACACCCCGGCATCGAGGTTGAGGGCCGACACCATTGGCAGGGCGTCCAGCGCCGGACCGAAGAGGTCGGCCATGGCCGCCTTGCCGAACGAAGCGGCATCCGGAAACCGACGTGCCGCCTCCGGCACCAAACCGGCCAAGGCTGGACGCCGGCGCACCGGCCAATCGCGGCCGTCGGGGCCGACATGGCTCTCGAGCACGTCCCACATCCCGTCGCCCGAGAGATCGCCGTGGCGGATCCGCAGCGGGCGCCGGCGGGCGTCGGCCCCGAGGAAGTGGTTGCGTCCCCAGTTCCCGGCGGCCAGGTCCATGCGGCCGTCGCCGTCGAAGTCGCCGGCCGTGAGTCCCAGCCAGAGGCCGGTCCATTGCGACAACCGATCGACACCCGCCGGCAGGCCCTTGCCACGGAGCGGTGGATCCCAGGGTTCCAGCCGGCCCGACCGGTTCCGGAAGAGCCGCAGCGGGCCCCACGAGGTGGACACCGCCAGGTCGGGCCGCGCGTCGTCGTCGAGGTCGGTGAACACCGCACCCTGCACCAGACCCAGCGCCTCGAAACGGCCGTCGATGCCCAGGCGACCGCCACGGTTGCGCACCAGGAAGGAGGTCGCCGGCTCGGGGTATCGGCCGGGCACCTCGCGAACCCCGACGAAGATCTCGAGTTCACCGTCGCCGTCGACATCGGCCGCGGCCATGGACCCGACCGGACAGGCCCGTCCGCTCAAGACCTCCCCGCTGGCGCCGCCGGCCGGATCGACAATCCGCAGGGCGCCGCCGTTGGTCGCCCCATCCTCGGCATTGCTGATGCCCGCGAGGATCATCCCCCGCAGCACCAGCACGGTGGAGAGGTCCCGCGCGGCAGGCTTGAGCAGCGCCGGCACGGCCAAGGCCGAAAAACCGCCACGCGCGTCGTTGGTGAAGACCCCCAGCGTGCCCCCCTGACCCGCCGACACCAGCAGGTCGTCCCGGCCATCCCCGTTGACATCGGCCCAGCTCACGCCCGGGCCGGCCTGGGCGAGGTCGAAGGGCTTGAGCGGTTGTCGGGCGAACTCGTCGAACGGCGTGTCGCTGTGGACATGGGCCAGGCGGTTCGGAAGCGCCTCGAACACCGGCTGCGGGGTCGCGATTGCCGCAGGGGGAGCCGCCACGACGGCCTCCTCCCGGCGGATCTCCACCGCGCCGGGGCCCACGCCGGTCCGGCGGGTCACCCGGCCGTCGCGCCAGACGACCTCGACCTCGGCCGTCGCCGCAGCCCCCAGGGCGAAGCAGCGGACGGCCTCGTCGCCCGAGAGATACCGGCCGCCGGACATCATTTCCTGGGTCTGCACCGGCAATCCCGGCGCGCTCACCCGGATCCGCGCCCCGATGCCTCGGGTGTTGCCGGCCGGGCCCCGGAGGCGCACGGCCAACCGGGCCGCAGCGGCCTTGTTCCGGTACACCTTGGCCGGTCCGTTCAGCGTGTTGAGCACCAGGTCCAGGTCGCCGTCGCCATCAAGGTCGGCCGCCGCCATCCCCTGCTCCACGCCAGGCGCGTCGAAGCCCCAGGCCGCGGTCACATCCTCAAAGGTCAGGTCGCCCCGGTTGCGGAAGGCGGCGTTGGGCGTGTCCAGCCGGGCGAACATCCGCCGCATCTCGAGCATCTCGCGCTGTCCCATCGCCCGGCCGGACTTCATCGCCTCGGCTCGGGCGGCCACGTCGACATCCAGCATGTCCATCTCGTGGCCGTTGGACACCAGGAGGTCCTCGTAACCATCGAGATCCACGTCAAGGAAGACGGGGGTCCACGACCATTCGCTGGCGCTGAGGCCCGCCAGGCGGCCGATCTCGGCGAAGGTGCCGTCACCCCGCCCCAGGAACAGGGTGTTGTGGGAGAACTGCGGCCGGTCATCCCAGGTGCCCGGTTGGTAGAACCCCGGCGGGATGCCCTCCATCTGGAAGTTCCGCCGGCGGTGGTCCCGGCTGAGCATGTCCAGCACCAGGAAGTCGTCCACGCCGTCGCGGTCGATGTCGGCGGCATCAACGCCCATGGAGAAGGCGCTGGTGTGCCGCAGGGCGTTGGCCGGTGCGGCCCGGAACCGCAGCGGGCCGCCCGGAGGCGTGTCGTTGATCCAGAAGCGGTCCTCGGAGTGGAAGTCGTTGCAGACGTACAGGTCGGGACGGCCATCCCCGGTGAGGTCCCGGAAGAGCACGCTCAGGCCCCAGTCCTGCGGGGCCGAATCCATCGGGCGCCCGGACGCGGCGAGGAAGGCGCCCCCGGTCCATGACACCGCGGTGAACCCGCCCCTGCCATCGTTGAGGTAGAGGACGTCGGCCTCCCCGTTCTCGCGGGGTCCAGCCGGGGTCATCGTGAAGCGTCCGACCAGGTCGGGCTCGTCGGTGGACCGACCGTTGTAGGCCACGATCCGCTGACGGCCGTTCTCCTCGAGGATCGAGTACTTGGCCTTGGGATCGTCCCGCACGGTGGCCGTGCGGTAGTTGGCCACGTACAGATCGAGGTCGCCGTCGCCGTCGGCATCGGCCAGCGACAGGCTCGAGCCGGCCCGGCGCGGGTTGAGCACCGCGCCCGCCGTGAACCGGCCGGCGCCGTCGTTGAGGAAGATTCGTGTCCCCTGCCCCAGCGTGTTGAGCAGCAGGTCCAGGTCCCCGTCGCCGTCGACATCGGCCAGCACCGAACCGGTTCCCTCCAGCCCCGACAACACGCCCTCGCCGAAGGCCTTCCCGGTGACGCGGTCGAAGGTCCAGTTGCCGAGGTTGCGATAGAGGGCGTTGCCGCCCGAGTAGGCGGCGAGGAAGATGTCCGGACGACCGTCGCCATCCACGTCGCCCAGGGCCACCCCGGATCCGTTGAGCGGGATCTGGTTGGTCAGGTAGCGGGAGTCGGCGACCCGGTTGGTGAAGTCGATCCCGGTGGCACGCGCATCGAGCAGTTCGAAGCCGACCGGAACGTCGGCTCCCAGACCCCAGGTCCGGGCGCCCAGCAAGATCCCCAGCAGCAGGACCCGATTGGAACCGAGGGATGCCACGTGCCGAGGGTGTCCCGGCCGGCCGGGCGATTCCAGCCGAGAAGTCCGGCCGGGGATCCGGCTCAGCGCGTGAGCTGTTTCTCGAGATAGCCGACGTCCTGACGGACCTTGGCCTCGACCTCCATGCGGTCGCGGACCTGGCGGCAGGCGTGCAGCACCGTGCCATGGTCGCGTCCGCCGAAGGATTCGCCGATGGCGCTGAGCGAGTGTTCGGTGAGCTGGCGGGCCAGGTACATGGCGATCTGGCGGGGGAAGGCGATGTTTTCCGGGCGCCGTTTGCTGGTCATGTCGGCCAGGCGGATGTCGAAGTAGTCGGCGACCCGCTTCTGGATCTCGCCCACCGAAATGGCCACCTTGCCCTCCTCCTGCAGGATCTCGCGCAGGAGCGTCTCGACCGTCTCGAGGTCGAGGGACTTGCCGGAGATCTGGGCGTAGGCCGCCACGCGGACCAGCGCGCCCTCCAGGCGACGGATGTTGGTCCGGATGCGGTTGGCCAGGAAGAGGATGATCTCCTCGGGCAGGTTGACCCCGAGCGCGGCCGCCTTCTTCTTGAGGATGGCCAGGCGGGTCTCGACGTCCGGGGCCTTGAGGTCGGCCGTCATTCCCCACTCGAAGCGCGAGATGAGCCGCTGCTCCAACCCCTGGATCTCGTTGGCAGGCCGGTCGCAGGTCAGGACGATCTGCTTGTGGGCATCATGCAGGGCGTTGAAGGTGTGGAAGAATTCCTCCTGGATGCGCTCCTTGCCCTGCAGGAACTGGATGTCATCGATGAGCAGCACGTCCAGTTCGCGGTGCTTCTTGCGGAACTTGGTCAACTGGCTGTTCTGCAGCGCCTCGATGAATTCATTGGTGAAGCGCTCGCACGACAGGTAGCCGATGCGGGCGTTCTTCTTGTGGGCCAGCACATGGTGCCCGATCGCCTGCAGGAGATGGGTCTTGCCGAGGCCCACACCGCCGAAGAGGAACAGCGGGTTGTAGGTGTGGCCGGGCTTCTGCGCCACGCCCATGCATGCGGCGTGGGCATGGTGGTTGTTGGACCCGACCACGAAGGTGTCGAAGGTGTTGTTGGGATTGAAAAGTCCCTCCTGCCTCCGGGGCGCCTCGGACGAGGGGGCGGCCGCACGATTGCCCGCCGAACGCTCCGCCCCCCGATCCACCGGTCCGGACTGCGTGGCCGGGAGGGACTCGGACAACGATGCCCGATCCGTCGAGAGGGGGACGGGCGTGGTCGCCGCGTCTGACGCACGGACGGCGAAGTTCACCTGGATGGGCCGGATCGCCACCCGACTGACCACGGACCTCAGGACGTCGAGGTAGTTGTCCTTCAGCCAGACCTCACAGAATTCGTCGGCCACCTCGAGGGTGAGGGTGTCACCCTCCAGACACCGGGCGGTCACCGGAGCGAACCAAAGGTTGTACAACTCCGTCTTGAGCATTCCCCGGAGGGTCTGCTGCGCTGCTTGCCACACGGCTTGAGGTTGGTCGGACATGGATTGTTGGAAAGGGACTCTCGAAATCGGATCGGATCGCGTCTTATTCACCGTCCCCGGTCACCGGGCGATCCTGGGATCCTGTGCCTGGATGCCCGACAGAGGCCGGATTCCGGCGGCCGGGCGGCCCTGCGCGGCCCCGGGACCGCCGTCGAACCCGGAAAATTGCCGAAAACACGCGCAATTATGGGATTCAGGGCGGTTGGTTTGCATCGGATCGGGATGTTGTCGGCTGTGCGGTCCGCCAAGGTTTGAACCACGGCGGGCGAGGCTTCTATGGCAAAGGGCGGAGTACCGCTAGAACAAGTTTTCGGCCGTTGTTCGCAAGTTGTTCACACCGCTGCCCGAAGGATGGAAATCCGGCGGAATTGGCAAGCAAAACCGCCGGATTGGTCACCGATCGCCTACTTCTTGGCCGGAGCGGCCTTCTTGGCGGGAGCCGCCTTCTTGGCCGGGGCGGCCTTCTTGGCGGGAGCCGCCTTCTTGGCCGGGGCGGCCTTCTTGGCCGGGGCCGCTTTCTTGGCAGGGGCCTTGGCTGCGGCGAGGGCGCAAGCGCGGGACTGGCTGTTGGATGGTGTGGGTTTCACTCTGAGTTGTTGTTTTAGTTGTGTTGTTAGGTCCAACGCAACGGCACGGCCAAGGCCCCGCGGACGGAACCGGGACGGGCCGATGCATTGAAAGTCGAAGGGCAATGGGAGGAAAATTCCTGGACTCCCCTCATGACGGCACCCCGCCCCTGCTCCGGGAGTCCGGGGAATCTGTTGGCACGGTTCATGGCGGTTCCGACCGGGGAATTTCGTTTCAAATAATCCCGATCTCCCACCCTTGACAACCCGATTCCGTCGCAACGCATGGAAATCTTCCCGAAGCGGCCGACCGGTGACATCGTCGGCGCACGGTGCGCGAACGTTGGCAGAAATTCACGGAGGAGGCCGAAACCTACCTGCTGGCGGTGATCCTCGAGGACCTGCCGGGACGCAAGGCGTCGATCATCCGGTGGGTGCTCGCGATGCTCTCGCACGTCTTCGCCGGCATCGTGAAGCTGCGACGCCTGCTCTACAGCCTGCGCATCCTGCGCGACGCGACCCTCGGCGTGCAGGTGATCGCGGTGGGCAACCTCACGGTGGGCGGCACCGGCAAGACGCCGGTGGTCGAGAAGTTCGCCCGGGCCCTGCAGGACGCGGGCCGGAAGGTGGCGATCCTCTCGCGGGGCTACCGCTCGAAACCCAGGCCGGTGTCCGAGAGGCTCCTCGACAAGCTGCTGCTGCGCGAGGACACCACGCCCCCGAGGGTCGTCTCCGACGGCCAATCGCTGCTGCTGGACTCCGAGACGGCGGGCGACGAGCCCTACATGCTGGCCTCCAACCTCCGGGACGTGGTCGTGCTCGTCGACAAGGACCGGGTGAAGGCCGGCCGTTACGCGGTCGAGCAGTTCGGCTGCGACACCCTGCTGCTCGACGACGGCTTCCAGTACTGGAGGCTGGCGGGCCGACGCACCGACGTCGTCCTCATCGACTGCCAGCAACCCTTCGGCAACGAGCACCTGCTGCCGCGCGGCACCCTGCGCGAGCCACCCTCCCACCTGGCGCGGGCCAGCGTCATCTTCCTGACCAAGAGCAACGGCAGGACCGGTGCCCTGCGGGAGCGCATCGCCCGGCTCAACCCCAGGGCCGGGATCATCGAGTGCGTGCACCACCCGCTCTACTTCGAGGATGTCTTCACGGGTGAGCGGCGCGGGCTCGACCTGCTCCAGGGACGCCGCGTGGCAAGCCTCAGCGGCATCGCACAGCCAGAAAGCTTCGAGTCGAAGCTCACCGAGCTTGGCGCCGAGATCGTGCTGGCGCGACGCTACGCCGACCACCACCGCTTCACGCAGCAGGAGGTCCTCGACGCGGTGAACCGCGGCAAGAAACGGCGGGCGGACATGCTCGTGACCACCCAGAAGGACGCGGTGCGGTTCCCCAAGCTCGATCGCCGCGACCTTCCGATCTACTTCATGCGGGTGGAGATCAAGATCATCGCCGGGGCCCAGGGCTTTGACGACGCCGTGAGCCGGATCTGCTTCCGTTAGCCCGAGCGGGGCCCGGACGGGGAACCCGTGATCGGGTTGCGATCGACGGTCGATCCGGCGTCCGCTGGCCGGTCAACGCCGGAAGACACTCGATACCTGGAGCGGCACCGAGGCGGGCATGAAGCCGAACTCCAACGCACCGCGGGGGACCTCCATCGACAACACCTCGTCCGCATCGTTGGCCGAGACCTTCAGGGACGATCCCGACCGGCGCACCCGGAGGCGGTTCCAGCCGTCGCCCCGGATCGACGCCAATGCCGGCATCCGGAGGATCGCCTTCCCGTCTCGCGCGCGGAAGACCACCGGGGGCACCCGGTCGGTCGTCTTGCCGTCCCACCGCCAGTCGAAGATCAATTCATCGCCCCGGAGCTTCGACTCCGACCAAAGCACGGAATCCTCTCCCCCGGCACCGGCACCGCTGCGGAGAGTCCAGTCGGCGGCCTTCCAGGCGTCACCCCGCGCCGGAACCTTCCAGCCACGCAGGGTCCGTCCATCATAGAGACTCCTCCAGGCCTGGGCCTCGGGGGCGGACTCCGCAGCAGGAACCCGGGTCGAGGGCAACTCCAGCAGGCGCAGATGGCGCCAGTCGACGACGCCCCCCTCCGACTCGAGGGCGATGTACCCGCGCCGCCAGTTGCAGGCCGTGCCCCCGGAGACCTCGGCGCCATTGACCGAGAGGCGGATGACGCCGTTGGTGGCGACGATCCGGTAGTGGTTCCATTCCGGCGCCCCCAGGCTGCGGGACTCCCTCGGGAAGCTGCGGTCGCCTCGGTTCGGCGCGAAAGGCTTCATCGTCGAACCGTGGATCGGGAAGATGTCGCCATGGGTCGTGAACCAGTCGGACTTGCCGTACCCGTGATCGAGCACCTGGACCTCGATGGCACGCAGGAAGGGCTGGCCCAGGGCCGGCATCGGCCCCGACCAGATGAACACGCCGGCGTTGCCCCCGGGCTTCAGGTGCCGCCACTCCAGCTCGAGGACGAAGTTCTCGTACTGGCGCTGCGTGCGCAGGGCGCCGGTCGGGATCCCGTCGCAATGGATCATGCCGTCGCGGACGGTGAAGGTCTCCGGGGCGCAGTTGACATTGACCCAACCCCGCAGGTCGCGGCCGTTGAAGAGGGGCTTGAATCCGGGCTCGGCAGGATGGGCGGCAATCGCGCCACCGAGGAGCCCGAGGACCAGCGCTGCGGACCGGAGCCGCCGGACGGTGCAGGAGGCAATCATGCCCCCGACGCTGCCGCCAATCGCCCAGGGTGGGAAGCCCGGAGCGCAGGGGCCGTCTGGGGGGCGGGGCGGCGACCGAGGGAGGCGTCTACCGTCCCTTCCAGCGCTGGTCCCGTGCCTTCAGGCGCTCCGGCGAGGGCTTGTCCGCCACCGACAGCGTCAGGTTGGTCCCCGACATCCAGGGAACCTCCCGGAAATCCACGAACAACGTGCGGGGGATCATCTCGACGACATGGCCGAAAGCCCCAAGGGCCACCGTCCCGGGCAGTTGGGTGGTGTCGATGAAGTACATGGGACCAAAGGGCGTCGTGTTGGTGTCCGGACGGCTGTAGACGTAGGTGATGGGCCCATTGGTCACGCGAGGTGCGTCCTCACCGGGGAAGCGGATCGACACCGGACCCGTGGCCAGCAGGCGCGGATGGTCGATGCGGAGGACCGGTGTCCCGTCTGCCTCCTTGTCGAAGGTGAGGTGCCAGGCGCCATTGCGCACCCGGTAGGCCTCGCAGCCGCCATACACGGTCACGTAGAGGAACAGGGTGGCGATGAAGATGCCGAAGAACTTCTTCAGCGCCCGCTCGGCCTCGGGGGAGGGGTCGTGGTTCACGATTGTTCGATCGCGTGGGATCGTTGGCCGGCCGCCGTTCAGGCGTTGTAGGTGCTCGAGCTCACGCTGCCGCCGCGGCCCGTCCAGTTGGTGTGGAAGAACTGGCCGCGTGGCCGGTCCACGCGCTCATAGGTGTGCGCCCCGAAATAGTCGCGCTGCGCCTGGAGCAGGTTGGCCGGGAGGATCGCCGACCGATACTGGTCGTAGAAGGCCAGTGCCGTGCCGAAGGCCGGCACCGGGATGCCTTTCTTGGCCGCCGAGGCCACGACGTTCCGCCACCCCTTCTGGCAGCGCTTGATCTCGGCGCGGAAGTAGTCGTCGAGCAGCAGGTTGGCCAGCTTCGGGTTCTTGTCGTAGGCCTCCTTGATCTTGCCCAGGAAGCGCGACCGGATGATGCACCCGCCCCGCCACATCAGGGCGATCCCGCCGTAGTTGAGCTTCCAGCCGTACTCGGCCGCCGCCGCGCGCATCAGCATGTAGCCCTGCGCGTAGCTGACGATCTTGGAGGCATACAGGGCATCCTTGATGTCGGCGATGAAGGCGTCCCTCGCCGCGGGCTTCTTGGAGGCGCCAAGCAGGGGCTTCGGCCCCTTGAGCTTCCGGGCTGCCTTCACCCGCTCCTCCTTCATGGCGCTGACGCACCGGCTGAACACCGCCTCGGCGATGAGCGTCACCGGCTGGGCCAGATTGGCCGAGTCGATCACCGTCCACTTGCCCGTGCCCTTCTGGCCCGCCGTGTCGAGGATCCGGTCCACCAGCGGCGAGCCGTCGGTGTCCTTGAAGGCGAGGATGTCGCGGGTGATCTCGATGAGGAAGCTGTCCAGCTCCCCCTGGTTCCAGTCGGCGAAGATGCGGTGCATCTCGTCGGCGGAGAGCCCCAGGCCGTTCTTGAGCAGGTTGTAGGCCTCGCAAATGAGCTGCATGTCGCCGTACTCGATGCCGTTGTGGACCATCTTGACGTAGTGGCCGGAGCCCCCGTCGCCGACCCAATCGCAACACGGGGAACCGCCTTCCACCTTGGCCGAGACCCCCTGGAAGATGTCCTTCACCGCCGCCCAGGCCTTCGCCGATCCGCCCGGCATGATGCTCGGACCGCGCCGCGCCCCCTCCTCGCCACCGGAGACCCCGGTTCCGATGAAGTGCAGGCCCTTGGACTCGCAGTACTTCACCCGCCGCTCGGTGTCGCCGTACAGGGAGTTGCCGCCGTCGATGAGGATGTCCCCGGGCGACAGATGCGGGATCAACTGCTCGATGAAGTCGTCGACCGCCTGGCCGGCCTTGACCAGCATCATGATGCGGCGCGGCGTCTTGAGCTTGGAGACCAGCTCCGGGATCGAATGGGCGCCCTGGATCCGCGTCCCACGCGCCTCCCCGGCGAGGAACTCGTCGACCTTGGAGGTCGTGCGGTTGTAGGCCACGACGTTGAAGCCGTGGTCGTTCATGTTGAGGATCAGGTTCTGGCCCATGACCGCCAGGCCGATCAGGCCGATGTCTCCGGTGGGAATGCTCATTCGTGCAACGCGTTGCGTCGGCCAACGTATCGGTCGCTCGGAAGGGCATGCCAGCCGGATTTTCTGGAGTCGGGGGTGCCGCCCCCCGTTGCCGGAGCCCGGGACCCGCTTGCGCGGCGGGGTAACCTTGCTAACCTCCGTCGCCCTCCGGGATCGGCCACGCCGACCGCCGGCGCGGCACCTACCGCCCAATACCGTTATGGCCCACGAACTCGCCCCCCTGCCCTACCCCAAGGACGCCCTCGAACCGCACATCGACGCGCTGACCATGGAGATCCACCACGGCCGTCACCACAAGGCCTACGTGGACAACCTCAACAAGGCCATCGCCGGGACACCCGTCGAGGGGCTGTCGCTCGAGGCCCTGATCGGCAACCTCGCCGGGGTCCCGGACGCCATCCGCGGTCCGGTGCGCAACAACGGCGGCGGGCACTGGAACCACACCTTCTTCTGGAATCTCCTGGGCAAGGGCAAGGGCGGCGCCCCGACGGGCGCCCTGGCGGCGGCGATCGATGCCTCCTTCGGCTCCTACGCCGACTTCCAGGCCAAGTTCGAGGCCGCCGGCATCGGCCGCTTCGGCTCCGGCTGGGCATGGCTGGTCGTCAACGCCGGCAAACTGGAGATCGCCTCCACCGCCAACCAGGACAACCCGCTGATGGGCAAGTCCATCGCCGGCTGCGAAGGCACGCCGATCCTCGGGGTCGACGTCTGGGAGCATGCCTACTACCTCAAGTACCAGAACCTCCGGGCCGCCTACCTCAAGGCGGTCTGGAATGTCATCGACTGGGACCGCGTGGCCAGCCTGTACGCTGCTGCCAAGTGACACGACCGGCTGGGGGCTCCCTCAGCCCCGCCTGCCCCCCGACGCCGCCCCGACAAGGGCGGCGTTTTTCATGGCCGACGGGCCGGTTCGGGGCCTCCCGCACGGCCCCTTCCGGCCAGATGCCGGCTCAAGGATCGCGGATCGCGGCGGCCAAGGCCCTCAGGTGGGCCCCGATGGTGAATCTCGCCTCGAACTCCTGCCTGAGCGCGTTGCCATCGACCTTGCCCACCACGGCCCGGAGGGCCTGGGCCAGTGCGGGGACATCGCGCGGCACGCAAAGGCCGGGGTAGTCCGGCGGGAAATACTCGGGGATCGAACGCCAGCGGGTGGTCACGCAGGGCAACCCATAGGCCATCGCCTCGATCAGGTTCAACGGCTGTCCCTCGTTGGCGAAATAGGTCGGGAACAGGAAAAGGTCGGACTCGCGCAACAGGCGGTCCTTCTCCGCCCCGGCGACGAAACCGACGATCTCCACGCAGTCGGCAACCCCGGGACGGCCTGCCCACTCCCGGAACTCGGCCTCCTCGGCGGCGGACAGGAAACTCCCCGCGATCGTGAGGTGGAACCGCAGGCCACTCTGGGAATCCCGGTTGGCGGCCACCACGGCGTCGACCGCCCCGAAGACCCCCTTGTCGCGGGTGCAGTGGGCCAGGAACAGGACGCGGACGACGTCTCCCCGGATCACCGCAGTCCGACGGGAATCCAGCCCCTTCCAATAATCCGGACACGGATCCGGGATGCCATTGCCCACCACGGCCACGGATCTCGGGCGCAGCAGTTCAGCATCGGCCCGGTTGCTCTGCGCCAGCACGATGGCCCTCCACGCCCGGCCCAGACAGGCCCGGGCCAACCAACGTTCCCAGGGCCAGGCCTCCGACTGCAGCCAGGCCCCGAGCCCCACCGCGTGCCAGTGAAGGATCACCCGACGGAAGCGCCAGCGCACCAGCGCCATCACCAGGAAGTCCCGGTAGAGCGAGGACCGCTTCGGCGGCGACGGGATGTAGTAGAGGCTTCGGCACCCGTGATCCCGGGACAGCCTGAGGGCCTGCCGGCAAAATCCCACCAGGGCCCGGATCTTGCCACCCCGCACCGCGCCGATGTCGGACATTCCCTCGGAGAGGCGGGCATCGACATGGAGCACCTGGATGCCCAACGACGGCTCCGCCGCGAACCCATCCACCATCAGTTTCACCATCTGGCTCTGGCCGTGGTGGGGTGGCGGCACATGCGCGAAGACGACAAGTTTCATCGGGTGATCGGAATCGTTCGGCGACAGCGCGTGGCCGATCACCTCGAAAAGCTTGCCTGAGGGCGACCCAAAAGCGAAGGATGGAGGCCGGTTCGGGACGTAGCTCAGCCCGGTAGAGCACTTGGTTTGGGACCAAGACGTCGCAGGTTCAAATCCTGTCGTCCCGACCACCTCCCTTTCGGAGCCCTCCCGCCTCCCACCACGGGACCAAGATCACCGATTCGCAGGTCCACGGCAATGGGGGCAAAAAACCAAAAAGCCGCCCTTTCGGGCGGCTTGGCAAGTCGGTCGGAGGACCGGACCGTAAGATCTCGATCTTGGGGTTTTGGTCGGTCCTTTGGTCGATCAGGAGGCCGAGGGCGCGGTCGTCGCCGCAGGCTCGGCAGCCGGCGTGAAGTCCACCCACTCGAGGATCGCCAACTGGCCGGAGTCGCCTTGGCGCTGACCGAGCCGAAGGATGCGGGTGTAACCGCCGCTACGACCCTTGAAGGCGGGGGCGATGGTGTCGCACAGGATGTGAACGACGTCGTGCTCCTGCTTCCAGGCCTCACGGAGTTCCTTGCCCTTGACCTTTGGCGTGCCCTGGAAGTGGCTGCGCGGCTGCTGACGCAACCGGGCCGCCACCAGACGGCGATGATGGACGTTGGCCGCGGTCGCCTTGGCCTTGCCGGCGGCGTCGGTCGCAGAGCCCGCCTGCGCGAGCGCCTCGTTGGCGAGCTTGCCCAACGTGAGCAACTTCTCGGCAACCGGGCGAGCCGCCTTGGCCTTGGCGAGGGTGGTGGTGACCCGCTTGTGCTTGATGAGGGAGCTCACCAAGTTGGCCAGCATGGCATTGCGGTGGTCGCCTTTGCGACCCAGTTTCTTGTTGCGCTTGAGGTGGCGCATAGTTCAGTCGGATTAAGGATTCTTGGTTTCCGCCGGCACTTCCAGCAGGGCCGGGTCGATGTTCATTCCGAGCGTCAGGTTGAGGCCGGTGAGCTTCTCCTTGATCTCGTTGAGCGACTTCTTGCCGAAGTTGCGGTACTTCAGCATCTCCTGCTCGGTCTTCATCGCCAACTGGCCCACGGTGGTGATGTTGGCGTTGTTGAGGCAGTTGGCGGCCCGGACGCTGAGCTCGATCTCATTGACGCTCATGTTGAGCAGTTTCTTGAGCTTGGCCTTCTCGTCGTCCTGGGGCTTGACCTCGACCTCGAACTCCACGGCGTTCTTGTCGTAGCCGACAAAGACATCAAGGTGGTGCTGCAGGATGGCCGACGCCTGGGTGAGAGCGTCATCCGGGGAGATGCGCCCGTCGGTCCAGATCTCGATGATCAGCTTGTCGTAATCGGTACGCTGACCGACACGGGCCGCCTCGACGGCGTACCGGACTCGGGTGACCGGGGAGAACAGGGAGTCGATGGCGATGACGCCGATCGGCTGGTCGGTCTTTTTGTTCTCGTCGCCAGGGCAGAATCCCCGTCCCACACGGACCTCCAGTTCCATCTCAAGCTTCTTCTTCCGGTCCAACGTGCAGATGAGCTGGTCCGGATTGACGATTTCGATGTTCTGGTTCAGTTCGATGTCGCCCGCGGTGACGGCACCCTCGCGATTGACCGACAGCAGCAGGGTCTGGGGTTCCCGGGAGTGGGCCTTGAACTTGATCTGCTTGAGGTTCAGCACGATGTCCGTCACATCCTCAACAGCACCGTCCACGGTCGTGAACTCATGCATCGCCCCGTCGATCTTGACGGAGGTGATGGCCGCACCCTCCAACGAGGAGAGCAGGACCCGACGGATGGAGTTGCCGATCGTGTGACCGTAACCGGTCTCGAAGGGTTCGGCGATGAACTTGGCGTAGGTGTCCGTCGCAGTCGACTCGTCCTTGGTCAACCGCTTGGGCATCTCGAAACGTCCTAGGCGTACAGGCATGGTATTGGGGTGCAATTTTAATCTGGAACCCGCCCGACAAAATTCCCGCAGGGGGTGGGTTCCCGTATAATTGCTTTTTCTGGCCAATTCGGTGGCCAACCGTTCAGCGGGAATAAAACTCGACGACGGCCTGCTCGTTGGCGATCGGTTGGATTTCGTCCCTGGACGGCACCCTCAGGAGGGCGGCCGACAGGGCTTCCCGATCGAGGCGGATCCAGTCGGGCACGACCCGGCTGGTGGAACCCTCGATGTTCTTCTGGGCGATGGTCTTGGAAATCGCATGATCCTTGATCTGGATCACGTCGTTCACCTTCACCGCGTAGCTGGGAATGCTGACCTTGCGGCCGTTGACCTTCACATGACCGTGGCTCACCAACTGCCGGGCCGCCGGACGGGTCAAGGCGAAGCCTGCGTGATACACGAGATTGTCCAGACGGGTCTCGAGGATCTGCAGCATCTTCTCGCCGGTGACTCCGCGCATGCGCAGGGCACGCTCGTAGACGTTGCGGAACTGACGTTCCTGCAGGCCATAAAAGAACCGAAGCTTCTGCTTCTCCATCAGGCCGATGGCATAGTCGCTGTGCTTGCGACGGGACTTCGGGCCATGGGTGCCCGGCGGGTAGGGACGGCGCTCCAGGTACTTGGAGGAGCCGAAGATCGGGGTGCCCAGCCGGCGGCTGATGCGGACGCGAGGACCAGTGTAACGAGCCATTTGTCGGAGAGTGTTGGAGTTGGGACTACACGCGGCGCTTCTTGCGGGGGCGGCAGCCGTTGTGCGGGACCGGGGTCACGTCCTTGATGACGGTGATCTCCAGCCCGATCGCCTGAAGCGCGCGGATGGCGGATTCGCGGCCGGACCCGGGTCCATTCACGCGGACCTCGACCTCGCGCATGCCATGGGACATCGCCTGGCGGGCGGCATCTTGGGCGGCCTGCTGGGCGGCAAAGGCGGTGCTCTTGCGGGAACCCTTGAAACCCACACGACCGGCCGTGCTCCAGCCGATGAGGTTGCCCTGCATGTCGGTGATCGTCACCTGGGTGTTGTTGAAGGTTGCCATCACGTGGGCCACACCCACGGCGATGTTCTTCGCACCCTTGGCGCGGATGATCTTCTTGGCATTGGGATCATCACCGAGCAAGTCGGCGGCCGTCGGCGCGGCGGCGGCGGCCAGCGGTGCCGGGGTGGCACCAGCGGCTGATGCTGCGGTCGCGGCGCCGGGTGCCGCAGCGGCAGCCTGTCCTTCCACGGGGGCCTTCTTGGCCTTGGATTCCGCCTTGGGGGCGGACTTGGATTCTGCCTTGGGGGCGGCCTGTTCGGCGGCCGGCGCATCGCCGGCCTCGGCCTTGGGGGCCTTCTTGGCCTTGGTCTCTTCTGCCATAATGATTGATCAGTGGGATGATGCCTTGGCGGTCGGGTCAGGCCTTGGCGGTCGGGTTGCGTTGGACACCGACCGTCTTGCGCGGCCCCTTGCGGGTGCGGGAGTTGGTCTGGGTGCGCTGCCCGCGAACCGGCAGGCTGCGGCTGTGGCGCTGACCCCGGTAGGACTTGATGGCCTGGAGGCGCTTGAGGTTCATGCCGAGTTCTCGGCGGAGATCGCCCTCGGTCACGTACTTGCCCTCCTGGATCGCGTTGACGATCAGGGAAAGCTGGCTCTCATTCAGAGCCTTGGCGCGCAGGGACGGATCGATGTTGGCGCGCTCCAGGATCTCCAGCGCATTGACCGGACCGATCCCGTAGATGTAACGGAGCGCGATGTCGATTCGCTTGTCCGCCGGAATGTCGACTCCCAAGATTCGTGGCATAATTCGTTTCCTATGATCAGCCTTGCCGCTGTTTGTGGCGCGCGTTCGAGCAGATCACACGGATCACGCCCTTGCGTTTGACCATCTTGCAGTTCTCGCAAAGTTTCTTGACTGAAGCTCTGACTTTCATTTTCGAAATCCTAAACCCTTCAATACAACCGACTTTCCTCGTCCATTGTCAAAATTTCCGGTCCAGAATCGGTGATCAACACCGTGTGCTCGAAGTGGGCCGATCCCCGCCGATCCCTGGTGACCACCGTCCACCCGTCGTCGAGGATCTCGACAGCCGGACTTCCCAAGGTAACCATGGGCTCGATGGCGATCGTCATCCCGCTTTTCAGGCGGGTGACTGCCTTTGGATCGACGTAATTCGGAACCTGCGGCTCTTCGTGGACATTCCTGCCCACACCGTGACCGCAGAACTCACGAACCACCCCGAACCCGGCACCCGACACGCAACGCTCAACGGCCCGACCGACATCCATCACCCGAGACCCGGCTTGGGCCGCGGAAATTCCTTCATACAGGGCCTGGATGGTCGTATCCAGCAACTTCTGGAACTGCGGTGTCCCACCGCCCACCATGACCGTCATCGCCACATCGCCGATGAAACCCTGATATCGGACTCCAACGTCGATCTTGAGAAGATCGCCGAACTGCAGCCTTCGGGAATCTCCGATGCCATGGATGACCGCCTCGTTGACCGAGAGGCAACACTGGCCCGGAAATCCCCGATACCCCAGAAATGCGCTGACGGCCCCATGGCTTGCGATGAGTTGGCCCACTTTCGCGTCCAACTCCTGAGTCGTCAACCCGGGCACGGCCAACTCGGACGCGCCGCGCAGCACCTTGCTGGCGATCCGCCCGGCCGCCCGCATGCTGCGG
>Ga0068872_10001898_pt1 | contig 16601 bp, 11 predicted proteins | sample NOAtaG_7_FD_66441 | JGI IMG/M metagenome (GOLD analysis project Ga0068872, IMG submission 66441) | Freshwater lake microbial communities from Lake Erie, under a cyanobacterial bloom - NOAA_Erie_Diel1S_2200h metaG | ecosystem: Environmental > Aquatic > Freshwater > Lake | place: USA: Ohio, Lake...
CGCCCGCGCCCGCCTGGCCACCGCCAGCCCGATCCGCCCCGCCCCCACGATCAGCATCGTCTGCCCCGCCAGGTGCATCCCCATCCACCCGATCGGGAAGCCGTTGCCCCGGCTGGCAAACGCCCCGCTCCGCACGTACGCATCCCCCGCCGGCAGCCGCCGGGCCACGCACAGCAGCAGCCCCATGGCCATGTTCGCCGTCCCCTCGGTCACCGCATCCGGCAGGTGCGCCACCGGCACACCCGCCCGCCGGCACGCCGGCAGATCGATGTTGTCCACCCCCACCGCGTAGTTGCACACCACCTTCAGCCCCGGCCCCGCCGCCGCCAGAAACTCCGCATCCACCCGGTCGTTGAACATCGAAACCACACCCGCCGCCCCGCGGATGCTCGCCAGCAATTCCGCCCGAGTCATCCCCGGCTCCGCCGCCGCCATCCGCACCCGGCACCCGTCGATCTCCGGCGCACCCCCGCTCTCCGTCGGCACCGCCCGCGTGATCACCACCAGCGGCACACCTTCACCGCTCACGCTCACGCCCCGGCCCTCCGCCCGCTCCCGGCCCCGGTCATCGCCCCGGGCATCGCAAAGCACGCCCACGCCTGCTCCGGCGTGATCGCCTGCTCCGGCGCAATCGCCCCCTCCGCCGCCATCCCCGTTCGCCGCCGCAGCACCGCCGCCGTCAGCGAGTCCCCCGGCTCCGCCGGCACAATCGGCACGTCCGACCCGAACACCAGCCCTGCCTCCCGCTTCCGACCCCCTCCGCCCCCGCCACCTCCCGCCGCCACCGGCCCCTCATCGCACGCCAGCCACCCCGGCCGCAGCCCGCTGGCCAGCAGTTCCTTCAGCGGCAGCACCCGGTCCAGCCGGTGCGGCACATACCGCGTCAAGGCCTCAATGTCCGTCAGCAGATGGCACGGCTGCACCGAGCAGTCCACCCCCAGCGCCACAAACCGCCCCACGTCCGCCTTGTCCACCACCTCCGCGTGCTCGATCCGCACCCGGCACCGGCTCGGCCGCACCCGCTCCACCGAGTCCAGCACCATCCGCACCGCCCCATCCCCGATCGCGTGCACCGCCAGGTCCATCCCCAGCCCATCCGCCAGCCGCACCGATTCATCCAGCGACGCTGGGCTGACCATCGCCCGACCCCGCGGCGCCGCCGGCAACGCGTCGCAATACCGGTGGATCATCAGCGCCGTCCGGCTGTTCAGCGTCCCGTCCGCAAACACCTTCCCGCCCGCCAGACTCACCCGCTCGCTCTCCCACTGCCGCCGACCCGCCCACAGGTCCGTCAGCCTCGCCACCGGCGCATACAGCCGCACACGCTGCAGCCGCAACCGCCCCTTCCGCTCCAGTTCCCCCAGCGCCGGCCCCAACCAGTCCTGGCTCAGCAGATCGTGCACCTCCGCGAACCCCAGCCCCGCCAGGTGCTCCAGCGCCGCCTCCAGCCGCTCGGTCCGCTCGCCCGCCGTCGGCTCCGGCGCTGCGTTCCATGCCGCGTACGCCGCATGCTCCAGCAGCAGCCCCGTCGCCTGCCCGGCCGCGTCGGTCACCACCACCCCGCTCGGCGGCACCACCTGCCCCGGCGCCAGCCCCGCCCTGGCAAACGCCGCCGTGTTCGCCGCCGCCGCATGATGATCAAACGACATCAGCACGCACGGGCCGTCCGGCACCGCCGCGTCCATCTCCGCCATCGTCGGCCACCGGTGCTCGGTCCACCCCTCCACCCGCACAGACTTCATCCGCACAAACACCGGCAACCCCGCCGCCCGCTGCCGCGCCGCCTCCGCCCGGCACGCCTCCAGACACGCCCCCACCGTCGGGCACTCCGCCAGATTGGGCATCAGCAGCGCTTCGCCCAGGCTCGCCAGGTGCGCATGAGCCTCCCGGATCGCAAACGCCGGTCGCTGCGCTCGCCCACCACCACCGCCGTCCGACGCAGAAGATGAAACCGCCTCAGCCGTCACATCGCAAAGGTAGGAGCAGGGCGTCTCCCTCAGCCGGACCGCTCAGCCGGGCACACCCAGCCACGCCCGCACCGCGCCCTCGTCGCGCAGCGGCGCGGTCGCGCGCAATCGACGCAGACCCGCCGACGTTCGCAGATCAATCCCCGCAAGATCAACGCCGATCGCCAGCGCTTCGCGCACCTCGCTCCCCAGCACGCGCCCCGCTGCCGCCGCCAACCCCGCCTTGTCCGCGTTCAACCCCCGCAGCACCCGTCCCTCCACCCCCGCCAGCGGGCTGGTCAGCGGCGCGTTGTCCATCACCCCATCCAGCAACCGCGCCGCCCGCACCTCCATCACGCACCAGTGCCCCTTCTCCGCAGGGTGATACGCCGCGAACCGGTCCACCCACCCCTGGTCCGCCGATTGATCCGCCGCCCGCAAGCCCACATGCAGGCTCGCCGAGGGAAGATCCCCCGCCGCCGGCAACTCCAGCGCCGCCTCACCCGCCTCCATCACCGCCGCCGCCACCGGTCCCACCAGCACCCCACGCACCCCGTCGATCACAAACCGCACCGTCCACGCACCCTGATCGATCACCAGCTGCCCCTGCCGGTGCGTCCACACCTGCTGCACGTGCTCGAACCGGTGCCCATTCATCGCCGCCTCCAGTTTTCCCCACCCACACAACGCACTCTTCCGTCGCGATCTTGCTTCGATCTGCGCTCATCACGCCGACTTGCATCGCGATCACCACCCCATCCCGCCATCATCACCCCTCGCTTCTCTCCCGACCAAAAACAAAAAGGCCGCGGGTCGCAGATGCTGCGGTACCCGCGGCACACTTGGTGGGCCAGCCGGCGACAAGCGCTCAGGCCGGCCACATGATCCTGTGGCTGAGCACGGCGGCAGACGGGAACGGTCGCGATGAATCAGCGAGCCTGTCCTTGTTGTCTGCGGCACGTGCGACGGGCTGTGTGATTCACAGCCCGCGCCGGAGGAGACCGTTACTTCTTCTTCTTGGCGGTCTTCTTCTTCGCAGCCTTCTTCTTCGCAGCCTTCTTCGCCATTGTGTGCTCCCCGGACAATTGTCCGTGGCTAGAGGAAACTTCGCCGAGCGCTATGGTCACATGACCGAGCGAGACGAAGCGAATCCGACAATCTCTATCGACCGCACGCGACCGGATGCTTGAGTGTTCGCACCAGCAGCGCAAAGGTTCGACATGATGACACAAGTAGACACGACAAATCACCGTCTGTCAAGTACCCGCGTCGCGATTCATGGCGCAACCGGTCGCATGGGCGCTCGTCTTTGCACGCTCATCGATGACCATCCCGGGCTCTCGCTTGTCGCCGCGCTGACTCGCGAAGCCTCTCCCGCGCTGCTCGCGCACACGCCCGCGCCCGGCCGCGCACAGCTCCCGCTCACCACCGCCGCCGCCTGGCTCGCCTCCGGCGCAACAGCCGACGTGCTCATCGACTTCTCAAACGAAAAAGCCGTGTCTGCTGCAGTGGAAACCGCACTTTCTTCCTGCTCGGCCCTGCTGGTCGGAACCACCGGACTCACCCCCGAGACCCGCGCCGCAGTCGACCGCGCCGCCTCCCGCATCGCCGTCATCTGCGCCAGCAACACCTCCCTGGGTGTCGCCGCTTCCGCCTCCGCGCTCACCCACCTGGCGCGATCGCTCGGCGCCGGTTACCGCGTCAGCATCGTCGAGACTCACCACGAGAAAAAAAAAGATGCGCCGAGCGGAACGGCGCTGCGTCTGGCCGACGCCGCCGCCGCCGGAGGCCTCCCCGTTGACCCTTCGGCCATCTTCTCCATCCGCGCCGGAGACGTCATCGGCGAGCACACCGTGCGCCTCATCGGCCCCGGTGAGTGCATCGAACTCACCCACCGCGCCACCACACGCGACCTCTTCGTCCACGGCGCCCTCCGCGCCGCCGCCTGGCTCGCCCGCCAGAAGCCCGGCCTCTACCGCATCGAGCAGGCCCTCGGCCTCTAAGCGCCGCTCACATGCCCGATCCTCACGCGATCACCGATTGATCGCGTCGTGATCACGCAAGATCACCGCGCGATCACCGCAGGTCGCCCATCGCCGATGGAGCTCCGGGTCCCGTGCGATCTCCACCCGTTCGCGTCGCTTCACGCCCGCCCTGCGATGCGACCATCCACGCAAGATCATGCGTACTTCGCGTCAGTTGCCCGCGCATTCAACGGCGAACAGCGACACCAGCCGCGTCCGGTTCACCTCGTTGTACAAGTCCGTCGCGTCGCTGTCCGACACCAGCACCGGCACCCTGGCCCGCACCACCCCCAGCGCCGGGTTGTACCAGAACATCGCCAGTTGTCCGTTGACCGTCTGACGGATCCGCGGGTGATGCAGTCCCGCCTCCGCCGGACCGGCAACATCCACCCACGGACGACCCGGCACCCCCGCCCGGGCATCCGCCTCATCCACCAGTGCATTGCGGGGAACACCCTTCTGGCTGTCAAACCAGGCCGGGTCAATCTTCTCCGGCCACCCGCTGATGCTCGTCTGCGTCGAAGTCTTGACCGCCTGCAGGTCAACCACTTGCGTGATGACCTCCACCGCATACGCCGTCTGCGCTGCGCGGTGCTCCGACTCCGTCTCCTGGTTCAGGTGCACGCTCAGACCGATCCCCGCCCCCGCCAGGCAGATCAGCGCGGTGAGGTTGACGATCCACTTGAGCATTTCGCCGCTCCACTGACAGGGCAAGTCCGCCCGTCAACGCCTCGCCACACCCCCGCTGCGGCCTTCGACCGATACCGTCCCGCCGCAACGACCGCGCTGTCTGTCGCATCGTCACCCGCACCACGCCCCCTGAGCCCATCACCCCATCCGATCGCTCCGCCTGTCAAGCTGTTCCGATTGTGCCGCCTGCGTGTACCCTTCGCTCATGCCTGAGATCGTCACCCGCACCCTTGCCTGCGGCCTGCCCCTGCTCGTTGAGCCCAGCACCGCCGTGCGGTCCGCCGCCGTCTCCTGGCTCCTCCCCGCCGGCACCGCTATGGACCCCGCCGACCAGCTCGGCCGCTCCGCCATGTTCGCCGAACTGCTCTTCCGCGGCGCCGGCTCCCTGGACAGCAAGGCTCAGGCCGACGCCCTGGACCGCCTGGGCCTGGGCCGGGGCTGCGAAGTCGGCGGTGTTTTCCTCCGTCTGGCGGCCACCATGATCGCCGACCGCGTCCACGAGGCCCTGCACCTCCTGGCCGACATGGCCCTCCGCCCCCGCTTCGATGACGCCGCCATCGAACCCACCCGCCAACTGTGCATGCAGGCCGTCGCCGGCCTGAACGATGAGCCCGCCGAACGCGCCGCCAACATCCTCCTCCAGCGCCACAACCCCGCACCCCTCAACCGCGCCGGCGTCGGCACCGAAGAGGGCCTCGCCAACGTCACCGCCGACTCCCTCCGCGCCGGCTGGGCCCAGTGCGTCCGCCCCGGAGGCAGCATCCTCGCCGTCGCCGGCAATGTCGATCCCGACGCCGTCGCCGCCACCCTCGATGCCGCACTCGCCGGATGGTCCGGCGCCGCCGCCATCCCCCCCGTCACCCCCTCGACCACCGCCGGCACCCTCCACCACCAGCACGACCAGAGCAACCAGGTCCACATCTACCTCGCCCACCACGCCCCCGCCGAGCCCCACCCCGACAGCCTGCTGGAGAAACTCGTCTCCGGCGTGCTCTCCGCCGGCTCCAGCTCCCGCCTGTTCACCGAAGTCCGCGAGAAGCGGGGCCTCTGCTACTCCGTCAGTGCCGGATACGGCGGCGACAAGTCCTTCGGAAAGGTCACCGCCTACGTCGGCACCACCCCCGAGAAGGCTCAGCAGTCCCTCGACGTGCTTCTGGCCGAACTCCGCAAGCTCGAGCAGGGCCGCGGCATCATCGCCCCCGACGAATTCGATCGCACCATGACCGGCGTCCGCACCCGACTGGTCTTCGCAGGCGAGAGCACCAGCGCCCGCGCCGCCGCCCTCACCGCTGATTATCACCGCCTGGGCCGGGGCCGCACCCTCGCCGACATCGCCCGCGAGTACGCCGCCGTCTCACTGGCCGACCTCAACGCCTACGTGCAGCGCCGCCGCATCGGCGCCCCCACCGTCGTCACCCTTGGGCCGTCCCCGCTCACGCTTCCGGCCTGAGCCGGACGCTCCCGCCCCGGGCGGCGCATCATGGGCACCCGGAGGCGAACGCCGTCACAAACGCCACAAAGTCGTCGCCGGTCACCAGCCCGTCCGCCGGCGGCTCACCGCCGATCCCCACCAGGTCCGCCAGTGCCTCGCCCGAGGCGAACGCGTTGATGAACGCAATGAAGTCGTCGCCGCTGAGCTGCCCGTCGGCCGGCGGCTCGCCGCCGATCCCCACCACGTCCGCCAGACACGTCGGCGGGGTCACCAGATCCCCGCGCAGGATGAACGGAAGCTCCTGCGCCACATCCGCCGCCGTCAGCGGCTTGCCCGCGTCCGTCAGCGGCGTCCACCCCGTCGGCTTGAGTTGCATCGCGTTCGCCCCCGGCCGGCCCCGCTGGCTCGACAGCGTCACCGTCGGCGTGAACGCCTGCCCCGTCGGATCGACGCACCCGATCTGCCAGTCCAGCCAATACCGCCCCGGCGGCAGCATCACCTGCGGCAGCGTCACATTCAACCTCCAGATCCGCCGGCTCTGGTCCGGCGCGCTCACCGGCGCCACCCGAGTGGACAGCACCCGGTAGATGTTGCTCCCCGTCACCGAACTCAGCACATTGCTGGTCGCATCCCCGAACACCATCACCGAGCCCGCCCCGCCCGGCGGCTGCCCCGCCGCTGCGCTCCAGATCCGCACGCTCACCCGGTCAAACGGCGCCGCCGTCGCCCCGGGTTGATACGCAAACAGCGTCAGCCCCGACACCCGCATCCACGCCGGGCCGCTCACCACAAAGTCGTCGGCGAAGCGGTACCCCGACTCGGTCACCGGACCGATCGCGTGCCCCGAAAAACCCGCCACGCTGTTCCCCTCGCTCGCCGACACCCCCTGCACCTCACTCCACACCGAGCCCTGCGGCGCCGCTGTTCCGTTGAATGTCACCGCCCCCGTCGCCAGCCCCGGGCTCTCCGCCGCCCCCGGCAACGCATACGGCGACCCGTTGGAATACAGCGCCGGCTGCCCCCACGCGGCGCACGCCCACAGCACCGCCGCCGCTGCAGCCGCCCCCGTCACCGTCGTCACCCGCACACTCGCCTTGCGCTCCATCGTTCCGGCCTCCTCTGCTCGCCGCATCACAGCAGCACGCCCCGCATCACCGGGGTGTACCCCGGAAACACCGCCGCCAGGTTGCTGTTCCCCAGCCGCTGCTGCACCACCTCCGCCAGCACATCGCGATAGTCGATCGTCACCGCCAGATCCTGCTCCGTCGGCGGGTCCACTTCCTCAATGCCCGCCCAGTTGGTCAGCACCCGGCCCCCGTTCACCGACCGACCCATCACCATCATCATCCCGCCGTACCCGTGATCGGTCCCGATCGAGCCGTTCTCTCCCACCCGCCGCCCGAACTCGCTCATGATCACCACCGTCACGTTCTTCTGCCGCGTCTCAATCACATCGCGATAGAACGCGCTCAACGCCCCCGCCAGCGTCGTGCACTGGTCATAGAACGACTCGCCCGGCGTCGTCCCGCTCGCCACACCCTGGTTCAGGTGTGTGTCCCACCCGCCCTGGTCCACCGCCACCGCCTCCACCCCCACCTCCGCGCTGATCAGCGCCGCCGTCGACCGCAACGCGTTGCCCAGCGGCGTGCTCGGATAGCTCACCCCGTCCGCCGGCGCGTACCCCGTCGCCCCGATCTGGTTCAGCAGCGACATCGTGTTGATCGTGCTCTCCGCCGCCGCCCGCATCTGCGCCTGCTGCGCCGCCTGATACAACTCCCCCAGCGTCGACAGCCGCCGCGCCGAGCTGCCCGTCCGCCCTGACAGCCGGTACCCCGTGAAGTTCTCCAGCAGCGGCGCCACCCCCGGATCCGACGACAGATCACCCACCGGCAGCGTCCGCGGCGCGCCCGCCAGCGTCCGCTGCAGCCCGTCGGCGATCCCCACCGCCCGCACCAGCGCCGAAGGACTCATCGGCGCCGCCGTCGCCAGATGCCGCCCCAGCCACCCGCTCACCAGGAACGGGTCCGCCCACCGCCCCAGTTCCATGTACTTCTGCGAGTCAAAGTGGCTCTTGTTCGAGCCGCTCATCCCGCAACTGTGCACAAACAGCAGATGGTTGTTGTTGTACGCCCGCAGCAACGGCCGCAGCGCGCTGTGCAGCGAGAACCGCACCAGCCCCCCCGGCGCCGTCGGGCTGCTCGCCGGCGAGCCCAGTTCCGCCGGACGGTTCGCCGTCGTTCCCGGCATCGGCAGCGCCAGCAGCGGCCGCGCCGCCCGATACCACGGCTCGTTGTACGGCGACACGATCGACAACGCATCGGCGCCGCCGCGCAGATACAGGCTCACGATCACGTCCTGCGCCGCCGAACTGTGGCTCGCCGCCACGCTCACCCTCGGCAGCCACGCCGGCGCCGTCGCCGCCGCCGCCATCGCCGCCGCCGACACCCCCAGGAACCCGCGCCGGCTCAGCGAGCGGTACTCATCGCAGGCTGTCTTGTTGCATGACTTGGACATGGTGGCGCTCTTCCGCGTGCTCGCTCCGTTTCGGTCAATCCGCCACCCCCCGCCCACCCACCCATCCTCGCCCATCACACAAACTGGAACGCCGGCCCCCCGATCGCGATCCCGAACGCGTCCAACGCATCCGCCTCGCCGATCTCCCCCGCCCCGTTCAGGAACGCCGTCAGCCGCGTCCGCTCCGCCGCCGGCAGCCCGCCCCGGAACAGCAACTCATCAATCCGGTTCACCACCCACTCGGCCGTCAAGGGCGTCGGCGCCCCCGCCAGCAGCGCACCGGTGTCCACGCTGATCCCCGCCAGCCCGCCCGCCGTTCCGTCCGCCGCCGTCAGCAACGACGCCCCGAACCGCCACCGGGGCAGCGGGCTGCCCGACCAGTACGCGAACGTGTCCGGATAGCCGTTCGGCGGAGCCCAGAAGAACGGCACGTGCCCCGCCACATCCAGCAGCGCACGCATCGCCCCCACCGACGTGACGCTCACCGGCAACGCCCGCAACGCCGACACCATCAGGTGGAACGGCCGCTTGAACTTCGCACTCGCGTCCGCCAGCACGTTGGGCGACAGCAGCGTCCGCAGCACCGCCTTGATGTCCCCCGTCACCCCCTGACCGTTGTTCAGGAACGTCGCCGTTGCCGCGTCGATCACCTGCCGGGGCACGTCCTCCCCGATGAACCGCTTGGCCAGCTTCGTGCACACGAACCGCGCCGTCGCCGGGTGACTCGCCAGAATGTCCACGATCATCAACCCGTCCGCCAGCGGCGGCTGATCCGCCGGAATCACCAGCGGGCCCGACCCGTTCAGGTTGAACAGCGGTGAGAGCACCTTCTGCCCGGTGTCGTGCCGCGCGTGGTCGTACCAGAACGTCCCCCGCACCGAAGCCGGCTCGGCGAACTCGTTGTGCCGCGTCCACCCCGTCAGGCACCGCGCCACCGCCACCACGTCCGCCTGCGTGTAGCCCGAGTCCACCCCCAGCGTGTGCAGCTCCATCAGCTCGCGGGAGTAGTTCTCGTTGAGGTTCCCCGCGAAACTCGCGTCGTTGTTCAGGTAGTTCATCATCGCCGGGCTCTGCATGCTCGCCCGCAGCAGGTCCCGGAAGTTCCCCAGCGCGTGCGCCCGGATCACCGTCCGGTCGTCGATCGGCTTGAGCACCCACCCCCAGTCGTGCAGAATGTCGATCGAGAAATGGTCCGACCAGAACTCCACCATCCGCTCGAACAACTGCCGCTTGCTGTACACCGCCCGCATGATCGTCGCTTCGATCAGCTCGTCCACCGGCAGCTCCGGCGGAAACACCTGATACATCTGCTCCCCGTTGAACCCGATCGTGTTCAGCGGCGGAATCCCCGCCACCTGCCCCGACAGCCTCGCCTCAACCGCCGAGTCGTCGATCGCCGTGTGGTTCAGATGATGCTCCAGGTACCCCTGGTACCCCAGCACGCTGAACAACGCCATCTCCTCGGCGTTCTCGCCGAAGGTGATCCGGTTCACCAGCTTCACCCCCAGCGCCCCCGGGTCCACATCCGCCGACACCGACAGCGGCCCCGCCCTGGCCGTCCGCGCCGACGCCATCGCCGCAACCGCCGCCCCCGCCGCCATCACCGCCGCCGCCGCACGCCCCACACCCACGCTCAACGCTCCCCCAAACAACCCGCGACGACCCAACGCCCCCGACTCCGACCCGCCCGACCAAGACACCGCCCCGGCGCACGACGCACCTCCTCCGTCCGCACCAACATGACCGCCCTGGTTCATCTCTTCCATCCTCCGCGGCATTCCATCACCAAGTCGCACCACCCACCCGGGCATCCACCGGACCCGCCACCATCCCCCCATCACGCTCCCGGCAGAACTGTTCGCACCCTCCCCGTCCGGCGTCGCACAAAAATCACTCCACTGATCCGGGGAGTGTTCTCGGACTCCGCTCGTCGAACACTCACCCTGCTCCTCCAACATTCCACGCCCGCGGGCGCATGCAACTTTCTGGCGACACATTCGCGCCAACTTCCCCACTTTCCGTCCAAAGGCTGATCACCCGCCGCCAGATTATCGCCCTATTCGGGGATACCACGTTGCTGCGACCCGACCCGCTGTTGGTCCCCCAAGCAAGGGTGGGTACACGGCTCGACGGCTCTCACACTCCCCCAACCATCCGCACCGCCGGGCCTTACCGCTTCGCCTCGGCCGGCGCCAGCCGCACCACCTGGTCCGGGCCGTTGAGCACGATGTACACCGAGCCATCCAGCCCGGTCACCACATCCCGCACCCGCCCCCGCCCGTAGAACACCTCTTCCTCTTCCACCACCTTGCCCGCGGCGATGCGCACCCGCCGCACCGTCTGCCCCGCCAGCCCGCCAGCCAGCAGATCGCCCCGCCACCCCGCAAACGCCTCACCCGCCGGCCCGGCGCGAGCCACATCCAGCCCGCACACCGCCGTCGACGGCAGCCACCGCCACACCGGCGGCGTCAACTGCTTGTCCTTGGCCGCGGGCGCAAACTCCGGCCAGGGCGTGCTCAAGGGCATGTCGCTGTAGTTGATCCCATGCCCCACGATCGGCCACCCGTAGTTGGCCCCGCGCTCCACCAGGTTCAGTTCATCCCCGCCCCGCGGCGCGTGCTCGGTCACCCACAACCGCCCCTGCAGATCGAACACCATCCCCTGCGGGTTGCGGTGCCCGTAACTCCAGATCGTCTCGTACGCCTTGTCCACGCCCACAAACGGGTTGTCGCCGGGCACCTGCCCGTCATCGGTCACCCGGTGCACCTTCCCGTTCGGCCGCCCCAGTTCCTGCGCGTGGTTGCCCGAGCCGTGCTCGCCGATGCAGATGTACGTGAACCCCTTGCGCTTGCCGCTCGCGTCCGCCGGATCAAACACAATCCGGCACCCAAAGTGCAGCCCCGCCCGCAACGCCTGCTCCGGCCTCGCCCGGAAAATCGTCTGCTGATCCGTCAGCGCCAGCCCATCACCCTGCTTGCTCAGCTTCCCGCGGATCACCGTCGTCGTCGCCGCGTTGTTGTCGCGCTCGGCGAACGGCTGGCTGAACGCCAGGTAGATCCACCCCGAGTTGGCGTAATCCGGATGCACCGCCACATCCAGCAGCCCGCCCTGCCCCTGCGCCCACACCTTCGGCACGCCCTCCACCGGTTCAGAGAGCTTGCCATTGGCAAACACCCGCAGCCGCCCCTCCTTCTCCGTGATCAGCATCCCGCCCGCAAAGCCCTCCGGCCCCTTGCCCGCTGGCAAGAAGTCCACCGCCCACGGCGTCTCCAGCCCGGTGCCCACCACCGTCTGCACCACAAACGACGCCCGCTGCGTGCTGAACACCCGCTCCGCCGGCGCCTTGGGCGTCGGCCCCGGCTGCCGCTTCCGCCGCGCCCGCTCCTGCAACTCACGGATGTGCACCACCAGCGCCCACGCCTGCTGGGGCGTGAACTTGTCCGCAAACTCCGCCTTGCCCATCTCCGCCGATCCCCCGCGGATCACATCAAACATCCGCCGGTCATGGTCCGGGTGCAGCAGTTCATCCCCCAGCAGCGACTTGACCCCCTTCCCCTCCACCACCCCCCCCGCCCCATCCTCCGCATGGCACCGCGCGCAGTGATCCTCCCACAACTTGCTCGCGCTCACCGCCGCCCCACCCCGCCCCGGCTGCTTGCCCGTCTGCTTCCCCCCCTGCCCACCCTGCCCCCCCTGTCCCCCCTGCTGCCCCCACGCCGCATCCACCGCCCCCACCCCACCCGCCAACACCACGACCACCGCCGCCGCCGCCATCACACCAATCCGCCGCGTCTCAAACATGCCAGCATCCATTCGCCACTCTCCAGATGCCCCGCACCTTCCCAGTGTACCCGCACCCCGCCACGTCACCCATCATCCCCCGTCCCAACCACCCGCCGCGCTGGCAGGGCGCTGCGACTGCATCGAGCGGGGGTGCCGGGGGCGGCAGCCCCGGCACTCGCAAGGCACTTGATCGGTCAGAGTCCGTACAATCAAACGGCCCCGACTGAGACCAACCCGGGGCAAGGGAGGCTCGTCGCTCAGTATGGCCCGCTCGGATCTGCTCATTTCGCTCGTCCAATCGGGGAAGCAAACCCCCGATCCGCGCTTTCGCAGCACGGTGGAGGCGATCATTGCGGAAGAGCGGTCCAAGCAGCATACCGCTTTGGCCGACCAACTCGCCGCCGCTCTCGTCAACGGGGTTCACAAGCACGCTCCGCAAATCGCAGCAGGTTCGACAGTCGTTGGCGACTTGCTCTACGAAGTCACCCCGGAGAGATCGCTGAACGACCTGGTGCTGCCCCGCCTTGTTCGTGAAGAGCTGCGTCTGCTCATCGAAGAACACCTCCGGGGTGAACTGCTCCGCTCCTACGGCTTGGCTCCACGCCACCGGCTCCTCTTGGTCGGGCCACCGGGTAACGGGAAGACGAGCGTTGCCCACGGACTCGCGCACGACCTGATGGTTCCGCTACTCGTTGTCCGGTACGAGGGCTTAATCGGCAGCTATCTCGGCGAAACGGCGTCGCGCCTTCGCAAGATCTTCGACTACGCGCGGCAGCGCGCTTGCGTTCTCTTCCTTGATGAGTTCGACACCGTCGGCAAGGAACGTGGCGACATCCACGAGACTGGCGAGATCAAGCGGGTCGTCAGCACGCTCCTGCTCCAGATGGACCAACTCCCAGCCCATGTCGTCATCGTCACGGCGACCAACCACGCGGAACTGCTCGACCGTGCCGTGTGGCGACGCTTCGAAACCCGTCTGCACCTCCCGCCGCCCAAGCCGTCCGAGGCCGCCGAGTTTCTTGGGCGGCTCTTTGCCAGCTTCCACCTCGCGTCCGGCTACAAGTCCGCGACCCTCTCCCGCCAACTCAGCGGGGCAACCTATTCCGAGATCGAGGACCTGTTCCGCGATATCGCGCGCCGGGCCGTTCTCGAAAGCCCAGAGCCGGATTTCGCCAAGATCGTGCGTGAGCGGCTGGCCGCATGGAAGCAACGCGTGAGCCCGGCACCAACCAAGCGCCGCAGGTAAACGGAGTTGCCGCGTGCCCGACCAGCCCATCTTGATCTTTCCGGCGGCAACGGTGGCTGCGCGTCAGAGCGCCGGCGGGGGTGCAGCCACGCCGGCGCCGAGGCCGACCAAAGCCTCTCAAGGGCAGCGGCTGGCAGCCCGCTTTCAAGCGTTGGCTACCGACTTTGGAAGGGTGCAAACCGCTCCAAACGGCGTTGATCCCGAGCAGGTCATCGTGCTGGAGACGGTCGGGTCCGTCGCCGACTTTCAGAACGTGGTGAAGAGGATCGCGGGCATGGAGTGGCTGGGCGACTTCGACTCTGAGGTCGCGGCGGCGGACCCCGGCTTCCTCGCCGACGGCGCGGACCCCTCGCTCCAGAAAGCACGGCTTTTCGTCCTAGCGAGTAATCGCACGGCGTACAACGAAGTCTTACGCCTGTGGAACGATTGGCAGCGGGCAGCCACCGACAAGCTCCCTCGCGGGTATGGGGGCTTGGCCGAGGCATTCAAATACTTGAACGATGTCCGCGCATGGGGACCGAAGGACCGCCTCCTCGCAACGGGCGTTACGGCCTATTGGGAGAAGGGGCTCGCCTCCAACGAACCGAACATCCGCTTCGAGGCCGAGTTGTGGTGCCGTGCGGACGCAGCGAAGCGCGCCGCCGCGCTGGCGAGGCTTCAGGCGATCGTCACCGGCGCGGGTGGGCAGTGCGTCACGCAGGCCGCGCTCCCCGACATCGACTACCACGGCGTGCTTATCGAGCTGCCCGCCGCCGCCGTGCGAGCAACAGTGGACGCCATTAATGCGGGCAACGACACGCAACTCCTGCGGCTCACCGATGTCAAGTACTTTGCTCCGATCGGCCAAGCGTCCATCACCCCGATCGATGATGGAGCGGTCGTCGCGCCGCCCAACCGCCCGGCTCCCACTGGCGATCCCGTGGTGGCGATCCTTGACGGCGTGCCGCTCACCAACCACGCCGCGCTGCAAGGCCGCTTGGTCGTGGACGACCCGGACAATCTGGCGGCGAACTACCAAGCCGGTGAACACCGTCACGGCACCGCGATGGCATCGCTTATTGCGCACGCCGAGTACGACGGCAACCTACCGGCGCTCGGGAGCAAGGTGTATGTCCGTCCCGTCATGGCTCCGGGTCGGCCCGACCACAACAACCGGCGATTGGATACGTTCCCGCCCAACGAGCTCGCCGTGGACCTGATCCATCGCGCCGTCCGCCGCATGTTCGAGGCCGACGGAGCCACGCCACCGCAAGCTGCGAGCGTTAAGGTCATCAACCTGAGTCTGGGCGACGTGTCGCAGCCGTTTGATCGGCAACTCTCGCCGTGGGCAAGGTTGCTCGATTGGCTGGCGTTCAAGTACCAGGTTCTATTTGTCGTGTCGGCGGGCAACCCCGGTTCTGAGATCACGATACCGGCTCCGCCCGCATCTATCGCCGGAATGTCGGACGACGACCTGCGCTCGCACACGCTCCGCAGCATGGCCCAGCAGCGTGTGCAGCGGCGGCTTCTTGCTCCCGCCGAGTCTATCAACGCGCTCACTGTCGGCGCACTGAACGCCCAAACCGGACCGCTCGGCATCACGGGCTTGCTCATCGACCCGCTCCGAAGTGCCGTGTTGCCCAGCCCCGCGATGCCCGTCGCCAGCGGCTTCCGCCGCTCCGTCAAACCGGAGATTTTGGTCCCCGGCGGACGGCTCCATCTTGAAAAGCCCTTGCCCACTTCGGGCGCCACCTCAACCACGCTCAAAGTCTCCGGTGCCGCGGCGCAGCCCGGCCAACTCGTGGCCGCGTGCGATCCTTCGGGCAACTCCAACTCGAAGGCCATACGCCTGTGCGGCTCCAGCAACGCCGCCGCCCTCACCACACGCTGCGCTGCGCAGATGGTCGAGCGATTGAGAGAGTTGCAAGCCGAGCCGGGCGGAACGGCACTGACCGACTCCCGCATGGCCGTAATCCTCAAAGCCATGCTCGTGCATGGCGCTTCATGGGGCGACACTGAGGAGTTGTTGGACAAGGTCTTCGATGGCCTCGACAACGGGCAGGAACGCCGGTGGCGGATCAAGCGCGCCTGCGCCCAGTTCCTCGGGTACGGCCCCGCCGACTTTGATCGTGGGACTATCTGCACCGATCAGCGGGTGATCGTGCTCGGCTGCGGCGACTTGAAGGCCGAAGAAGGGCACGTCTACAACTTCCCGCTTCCTCCGGCGCTCAGCGCACAGACGGTCAAGCGTCGCCTCACCATCACGCTGGCATGGTTCACGCCCATCAACCCGAGGCACCGAAACTACGGCGTTGCGGATTTGTGGTTTACCCCGCCGGATTCTCGCTTGCAGGTGACACGCCAGGATGCGGACCACCACTCAGTCAAGCGGGGCACTGTGCAACACGAAGTACTCGAAGGCACCAACGCGGTCCCAATCACCGACGGTGACACCATGCCGGTGCAGGTCAACTGCCGCCCCGAAGCCGCGTCGAGGATCGACGCCGCCATCCCCTACGCCCTCCTCGTCTCCCTCGAAACCACTCAGCCGCTCGCCGCGAGCATCTACACGCAGGTCAAGGCCAAGATCGATGCACTCCACGTGCCCGTGTCGGTCCGTGCCGCAGGTGCCCAGGAGCGTCGCGGCTAGCCAAGGGGTTGCCTGCGCGACAGCGGCCGCTGTTTCGATTCCTGTCGACTGTTCCCCAGCCCTTTGCGGGTTCGCCCCGCGGAAGCAGCATCCGACAGATGCCCTGGTCCCGCTCGGCTTGCTTCATCACCTCTCCTTTCGTCCACCCCCCCAATCCGGGACATTCCACCCCCCAGACTGACAACGTGTTGTCAGTTTCCACATTTCCTCCACTTGCAACCCAGCCAGATTCCTGCCATGCTCTCCCTTGGCCCACCCACACCTCGGGCCACCCGGAGACCTCCCCATGGCCGACCAACTCCCCCCCGACTCCGTTCCCCCCGACTCCTTCCCCCCC
>Ga0068872_10001899_pt1 | contig 16596 bp, 11 predicted proteins | sample NOAtaG_7_FD_66441 | JGI IMG/M metagenome (GOLD analysis project Ga0068872, IMG submission 66441) | Freshwater lake microbial communities from Lake Erie, under a cyanobacterial bloom - NOAA_Erie_Diel1S_2200h metaG | ecosystem: Environmental > Aquatic > Freshwater > Lake | place: USA: Ohio, Lake...
GTAAAGGAAGTTAAAAAATTAAATTTCTGTGCCATAGCCGCTCAGAATTGCCATTGGGAAAACAGTGGCGCCTATACCGGTGAGATTGCCGCATCGATGATTGCCTCAACGGGAGCTTCACATTGTATTGTGGGCCATAGTGAGCGCAGGCAATATTTTAATGAGAACAGCGAACAGCTATCCAAAAAAATAAATCAATGTCTTGAACAGGAACTCACGCCTATCTATTGCGTAGGTGAGACCCTCGATATCCGCGAAGCACACCGACACTATACCCATATCGAATTGCAGATCGTTGAAGGCTTGTTTCATCTTAGCGAAGAACAGATACAACAGGTAGTGGTGGCCTATGAACCTGTTTGGGCCATAGGTACCGGAGTAAATGCCTCTCCACAACAAGCACAGGAAATACACGCTTTCATTCGTAAGGCGTTGGAACATCAGTACAACGCAGACATAGCCGGACGCATTCGTATTTTATACGGAGGCAGTGTGAAGCCTAATAATGCCGCCGAATTATTTTCACAGCCCGATGTAGATGGTGGACTGATTGGTGGGGCATCCTTGCAGGTCGATGACTTTATGTCTATTATTAGAGCCGCGCAATAATTTCCATTTCAAACGTTAAAAAATCACATCAATGACCTCTGCACTGAACTATACGTTACTTAAATTACATACAGCTAATCCCGAAACTCAGGAGATTTTGATTGCATTACTATCCGACATTGGCTTTGACGGTTTTTTGCAGGAAGATGATTTTATTACGGCCTATATGAGTGAGGAACAGTTCAGAAATACGATTTCAGAAAATACACTGGATGAGCTATTGCACCCGTTTAATATCAAACTCGATATCAGTTCGATGGCTGACAAAAACTGGAACGAATTGTGGGAGAAATCATTTTCTCCTGTGCTTGTAGATGATCAGGTGATCATCAGAGCTGACTTTCATAAACCTCCTGCCGGTATTAAACACGATATTATCATCAATCCTCGAATGGCATTTGGTACGGGTCATCACGACACTACATATATGATGGTGAAATACATGCTCGGCATTCACTTTAATGATACCGAGGTGCTTGACTTTGGTTGTGGCACCGGTATTTTATCGATACTGGCGAGCAGGCTGGGTGCCAGACATATCGTTGCTATAGACCACGATGTTAATGCCTGCTTGAATACGCAGGATAACCTCACTCAAAATCTGATTATAAACTGCACAGTGAAACACGGCGAGTTGGAGGTCGCTTCCGGTCAGCAATACAATGTGATTCTTGCCAACATCAACCGTAATGTGATCTTAGCTAATATGGCCAGTTTATATAATTTGTTACTGCCTAATGGCTGCATCCTGATCAGTGGTATTCTTAAAACTGATGCCGAACTGATTATTAAAGCGGCTACTGAGTTAGGGTGGGTGATGACCGGCACCTTGCAAACCGACCAATGGGTAGCTCTTTGTTACAAAAAAATAAACAGTTAAAAATATACATGCGTCTTTCTTTTTTATTGATTGTTCTGCTTAGCGCACTGACTGCCAGCGCACAGCAGATACCTGCATTTGAAACGAATGCTGAAAATTATATTAAACAGGTTTCAAAATTATTAGATGATACCAAGCGGGATGATTTGAAAAAATTATCGGATGACTTTGGGGTAACATTCTTACAATATAACAGCACGTACCAGCAACAGATCATAGCAATTTCCAATACCATGCGCGATCGAAAAATGCTCCTGGTACCATACGTCATCAAGTTCTTTCAGGCGGTAAATGATTTTCATACATCTAAACTGCCACCCGTAATACTCGAACAATGGCTTGAAATAGTTCCCCAGATTATAGTTAATCAGAAACCCGGCAATAACAAACAGTTTGAACAATACATCGATTTCAGTATCGATTTGTTTACACAAAATGCATTAAACAGTATTGCATCTAAAACGTGGAAATGTACTTCGGTGGATTACGATTTACTGTATGAAAAACAAGTGCCGTCTGTATCATTTGCCGCTACCGACTTGTTTGCATTTCTGCCCGGCGATACCATCACGATTAAAAATACGTCGGGTCGTTATTTTCCATTTGAAGGTCGTTGGGAAGGTTCAAAAGGCGAAGTGAGCTTCGAGCGCGGTGGTCTTGAACCTGATAATGTATTTGTTAGCTTTAAGAATTATACACTTGACTGTACTAAATCGGAATACACGGTTGACAGTGTTATGCTTACCTATGTGCCATATATCAAGAACAAGCTGGTTGGAAAATTTACCGATAAACTGATTACCAATAATGTGCCTGAAACCTCAACCTATCCGCGATTTCAGTCTTATCAGCGTTTTGTAAACCTCGATAATCTGGCAAGTAATGTTAAATACGAAGGTGGGCTAAGTCTGGAGGGCGGTAAATTAAATGGCAGTGGAACAGCCGATCAAAGGGCTAAGTTTATTATTACCCGTTACGATGGACAAGTGGGGTGTGTGCTTTCTGCCCTGAATTTCAGTATTAAAAAGTTTGAAGATATCAATAGCAATCAGGCAGAAATAAAGATTTATATCGGAAAAGATTCTGTGTATCATCCGGGTGCTATCGTTCGCTATAAGATGAGCACCAAACAATTAAACATTTCACGAGGCGAGCAGGGCATTTCAAAATCTGCTTTTATTGATTCCTATCATCAGGTAGATATCTATGCTGAAGCATTGAGTTGGGATATGAATGAAAGCCATCTGGATTACAAAATGATGCTGGCGAGTGAATCCACTCCGGCACTCATTGAGTCCAGCAACTATTTTGATAAGAACAGATTGTATAAATATCAGAACGTAGCGGATTACAATATCATTAATGTTTTGAAAACATACAAAGAGAAAAACGACACCAACCGTATTAGCACGAATGATTTGGCCAGAACAATCAATATTAATTTTAACGCGGAGACGATAAGGAGAACGCTATATAAACTCGTTGAGGACGGATTTATTTACTATGATGATTTCAATGAGATTGTAACCATTCGCCAGAAAGCTATCAAGTATGTGCTGGCTGATTTGAAAAAAGTAGATTACGATATAATTAAAATAACCTCCTTAAACAGGGATTTTAACTCTCGTCTGGACTTCAGAAGTCTGGGTATGGGCATCCGCGGAATTAAAAATATTGAAATCAGCGATTCCTCCTTCGTGGTCATCTTCCCCCGAAACGATAGTATTACCCTGATGAAAAATAGGGATATGAATTTTGACGGCATGTTTTTTGCCGGTCGCGCCGATGTTTACGGTAAGAACTTTGGTTTCAGTTATGATGGATTTAATATTACGATGTCGCACGCCGATACGTTACTTCTCAACGTTCCAAACGGACAGGTTGGTAAAGATGGAAACCCTGTGCTCGTTCCCTTACATAGCTGCATACAGGATGTAAGTGGTGTGATACAGATCGATGGCAAATTGTCAAAATCAGGAGGTAAAAAACACGACTGGACATTCCCTTCAATCAAAACCAGTGATAAGTCTTATGTTTATTATGATCAGAAGAAAACATTCAATGGCGTGTACGACCGTAAAAAGTTCTACTACGAGTTAAAACCTTTTCAGTTGGATAGCCTCTATTCTTTCAGGCCTTCGAGGATTTCATTTGATGGTAAACTTGTTTCAGGAGGTGTTTTTCCCGATATCGAGAATCGCATCGGCATACAAAAAGACCTTTCATTGGGGTTCATCACCAAACGAACCGATATCGCTTTGTATGGTGGTAAAGGAAAATTTAGCAACAGCATCTCGCTCGATAATCGAGGATTACGAGGTAATGGCGACATCAATTTTCTTAGTTCATTAACCAAGTCTGAGGATATTATTTTCTTCCCGGATTCACTAAATGCCAATGCTAAATCTTTTAATATGCCAAAGGGGCCTTATGGTGGTGTGCCTTTTCCGAAGGTGGACGCTACGGAGGTTTATGTACACTGGAAGCCTTATGCCGACAGCATGGAAGTGCGTATGAAAGAGATTCCGATACAGATGTTTGAAAATAATACCCGTCTGAAAGGAACCCTGGTATTGCGATCTAAAGGCATGCGGGGCAGTGGGTTTCTCGACTGGGCTGATGCCAATTTAAAATCAGGAGATATAGCTTTTGGAGCTAACTCGATGAGTGCCGATACGGCCGATTTTAATATCAAGTCGCTCGACTCGACCAAGTTTGCATTGAAAACGCAGAACGTGAATGCTAAAATTGACTTCGATAAACGTGAAGGAGACTTTGTTTCGAATACAGATGATGTTGCAACGGAATTGCCCTATAATCAGTATCGTACATCGATTAATAAATTTAAGTGGGATATGATGCGCAAGCAAGTTACCTTCATTGCACCCGAGGGTACCGAATCGGAATTTACATCGATTCATCCTCAGCAGGATTCACTTCGATTTACCGGTAAATCCGCCACATACGATCTCACCAGTTATATCCTGCAGGTAAAACAGGTGCCTTATATCGCTGTTATAGATGCTAAAGTATATCCTGACAGTAATAAAGTGGTTATTGAGCCGGGAGCTGTTATGCGCACGCTGAATAATTCCACCATTATAGCCGATACTATTACAGAGTTTCACAAGTTTTATAATTGCACAACAAATATCTATGGCAAGAACAGTTATAAATCAAATGGCACTTATGATTTTGTAAGCGCCACAGGAACAAAACAGAAAATCCCCTTCCAGGAAATCAGTTTTTTGAAAGATGATAATAAAAGTCTGAGGACTTACGCTAAAACACGCATCGATACCAGTTTGAAATTTACGGTGATACCTAAAGTACAATATCAGGGTAAGGTGGATATAACCGCAAATTATCAGCCGCTTAAGTTCGATGGCTATGCACGCCTTCAGGTGCAAAATCCAAACATACGAGTAGATTGGTTTTCAATTAAAAATGAGTTTACTCCGGACTCAACACTCATCTATTATACCGATCCGGAGAATATGTCCAAGAAGCCGGTAACTACCGGCATTGTGTTCTATGCCGATTCGGCCGATTTGTACACCTCATTCTTTAATGCTAAACGCAGTATAAAAGATCGTAATATTTTCACAGCTAATGGTATTGTGTTTTATGATGAAACTACCAAAGAGTTTATTGCCGGCAACAAATCAAAAATTCTTCAGGATGATAAACGGGGCAATATTTTCAAATACAATGATGTAAGCGGAAAGGTATATGGCGAAGGTAAAATGGACTTTGGTCTGAACTTCGGACTTGTAGATGTAAAATCCGCCGGCACGATAAACACCGATGTAAAAAAGAATGAATATCTGCTTAACCTACTTATGGGCATTTCCTTTGATATGGATAAGGATCTTTTGTTGAATTTAGGTAAATCGATATTGAGTAATAATTTCGGTGAAGAGGATGTGGATTATTTCAGTGATGAATTTCAATTGAGTATTCCCGAATTTGTGGACCCCAAGGATGATAAGTCTTTTACAGCCCAGATGAATAAAGAAGGTACCTATAAGCGTCCTGAGAATGCTCCATTTGCTATGTTTCTTACCGATTTAAATATGGTTTGGGATCCCGAAAGCAGAAGCTTCCGCAATATTGGGCCTATTGGTGTTGCCTATGTGGGGACAACATCTGTTAATCGCCTTATTCAAAAGGCCTACCTCGAATTCGGCTACAAGAAGACCGGTGATTTTTTAAGTCTGTACATTCCCGGTGATGATGATAACTGGTACTACTTCTTTTATCAAAATAATAATCTGCAGATTGCCTCAGGCAACCGGGCCTTTATTACTGCACTTGGCGCTATTGACCCCGACAAGCGCCGAACCAAATCAGAGGACGGAAAGGTTTATCAGTACAATGTAGGCTCCGAAAATAAAAAGAACAGCTTTGTGGCCCGGATGGAATTACTTGCTGAACCGCCTAAAAAGAAATAAGGCCTGTACACAGTTCAGCCTGTGATGTTAACAGTTCGGTTTGTCTAAAATCTAAACCCAATTAGATTTGATAGCTAATAGAACTACATCAATATGAATATCGACATGCATTTAGGTGCGGGATCAAGAGTTCAGCACGCCCGAATGGGCCAAGGGGTTGTCATTGCCAATAAGTACGATACCTATTTGATTACATTTCTGGATGAGGGCACCCACGAGATTGCAAAAGATGATCCGATGCTGGAAACCCTGCACGCCGAAAATGTGAATCCCGAAGTTGAGACCATCAGTGACGTTGAAAAATCTTTACTTGGCATATTGAGGCAATGGGCCGGCGTTCAGGAGATTGTTCCGCTTGGCGAAAAATGGAAGGGAGGGGTATTGGAAATTAAGTCTGCGAATAATACCATTAAGTCAAAGGAAATTCCAATTGATATCTTTTTTCATAAAATAGTTATGCTTCGCGACAGGCTCCGGGTGATGGAGCAACAAATTAATGCACATAAATTACTAAGCGACGAAGACAAGGTAAATCTTCAGCAATATATTACACGTATCTATGGAACGCTGACTACCTTTAACGTACTCTTCAAAGACAAAGACGATTACTTTGTTGGTGAAAAAGGTAAAGAGGACTAAGCCGCTTTGATTCATCAACTTAACGTACGATTACCTGCCGTAGCCTATTCCGATACGCATGCTTGGAAAAGAGCGGCATCTGTTCATCTTGGAGTTCAGGAACAGCGGATAGAACATATTCGTTTATTACGGCGTTCACTCGATGCCCGACAAAAAAAAATTTATGTCAATCTTCGACTTGAAGTATTTGTTGATGAACCATTTATAGAGAAGCGGCAATATGAAACTGCTTATCGTGCTGTTTTATCGGCTAAGTCAGTCATCATCATTGGAGCAGGGCCTGCAGGGTTATTTGCGGCATTACGCCTGCTCGAAGCCGGAATAAAACCTATTATTCTGGAGCGTGGCAAAGATGTCAGAGAACGTCGTCGTGATTTGGCGGCGATTAATAAATTGCACCGCGTAAACCCGAATTCCAATTACTGCTTTGGCGAGGGTGGTGCGGGCACGTATAGCGATGGTAAACTTTATACCCGAAGTGATAAACGGGGTAATATTATGGATGTGTTGCTTCGATTCGTTGAATTTGGTGCCGACACGTCTATACTCGTTGATGCTCATCCACATATTGGAACGAATAAACTTCCAAAGATTATTCAATCCATGCGAGATAAGATACTGACTTTGGGAGGCGAGATTCATTTTAATACTTGTGTTACCGAATTAGTGCTTCACTCCGGTAAACTGCAGGGCATTATTGCGGAGGCTGTAGATCACTCCGGAAATTTTACAGGGATTACAACACAATACAGCGCTGAGGCTTATATCCTGGCAACCGGTCACTCCTCAAGGGATATATTTCGTTTGCTCCACAAGCATCAGATTGCTATTGAGCCAAAACCATTCGCTGTTGGTGTTCGGGTAGAACACCCTCAGTCGCTGATTGATAGTATTCAATATCATTGTAATACAGATAAAGAAATGGAAGATGTACGACAGTATTTGCCGGCCGCATCATATAGTTTGGTAACACAATCCTTTGATCGCGGTGTCTATTCTTTTTGTATGTGCCCGGGAGGTATTATCGCTCCGTGTGCAACACAACCCTACCAGGTGGTTACCAATGGTTGGTCGCCAAGTAAGCGAAATAATCCGTATGCAAATAGTGGCATTGTGGTAAGTGTGGAACCGGATGATTTACGGGATTATCAAAGCCACGGTGTTTTTGCAGGAATAGCCCTGCAGGAAAATTTAGAATATACGGCGTGGCGCAGTGGTGGGCAATCACAGGCCGCACCGGCTCAGCGACTTACTGATTTTGTGCTCGGACAATTTTCGGCCACCCTGCCTGCATGTTCTTATCAGCCCGGTATAACATCAAATATGTTATCGGAATTGCTCCCGTTGAATATTGGTAAACGATTACAACAGGGCTTTATTGACTTTGGCCGTAAGATGCATGGTTACCTTACCAGTGATGCCGTAGTTGTTGGTTTCGAAACCCGTACATCCTCACCGGTTCGAATTCCGCGAAATGAAAAAATGCAACATATCGACATCTTGAATTTGTATCCTTGTGCAGAGGGCGCAGGATATGCCGGAGGAATAGTGAGTGCGGCAATAGATGGGCGAAAAGCAGCAGAGGCCATCATTCAGCTTCTTGTCTGATTATATCTATTAACCTATCATCAATTTTAGGGTTTATCGGTTGAACGCGGCGTTTATCCCGTATCTTTGCATTTGATTATGCAGCACATCAGAAATTTTTGCATCATTGCACATATAGACCACGGGAAAAGCACCCTTGCGGACCGTTTATTGGAGTTTACCAAAACCATCACCGAGCGTCAGATGCAGGCTCAGGTTTTAGACGACATGGACCTTGAGCGTGAAAAAGGTATTACCATCAAGAGTCACGCCATCCAGATGAAACATATTCATAACGGGCAGGAGTATATCCTTAATCTCATCGATACACCCGGCCACGTGGATTTCAGCTATGAGGTGTCCAGAGCCATAGCCTCTTGCGAAGGGGCTCTTTTGTTGGTTGATGCCGCTCAAGGTATTCAGGCCCAAACGATATCCAATCTTTATTTGGCGATTGATAACGGACTGGAGATTATTCCTATAGCTAACAAAATTGATATGGATGGTGCTATGATTGAAGAAACTAAAGATCAGATTGTAGATCTTGTTGGTTGCAAACGCGAAGATGTCCTTTTGGCGAGTGGTAAAACAGGAATTGGAATTGAGGAGATCTTAACGGCTATCATTGAACGCATACCGCCTCCAAAGGGAGAACCCACGGCTCCGCTTCAGGCCTTAATCTTCGACTCTGTGTTTAATTCGTTTCGTGGCATCATTGCTTATTTTAGGATTTTTAACGGGGAGCTAAAGAAAGGCGATAAAGTAAAATTCTTTTCCACCGGAGGCGAATATGTAGCCGACGAAATAGGTGTGTTGCTATTGGATAAATCTCCGCGCGATATCATTCGAACGGGCGACGTAGGCTATATCATCACCGGAATCAAAAATTCCAACGAGGTTAAAGTAGGTGATACCATTACAACAGTAAGCAAGCCTGCGCTGGAACCTATTAAAGGTTTTGAGGAAGTAAAACCAATGGTATTTGCTGGAATTTATCCTGTAGATACTGATGATTATGAAATGCTTCGGGAGTCTATTGAGAAGTTGCAGTTAAACGATGCCTCCCTCACCTTTGAGCCGGAAAGCTCGGCCGCACTTGGTTTTGGCTTTCGTTGTGGTTTCCTCGGAATGCTTCACCTGGAAATTATTCAGGAGCGATTGGATCGTGAATTTGACATGACCGTTATCACTACGGTTCCTAACGTATCCTACTTTGCCTATCTCAGCGACGGCACCAAACTTCAGGTTAACAATCCAAGCGAATTACCCGAACCTACCAAACTTGACCGTGTGGAGGAACCCTGGATTTCTGCATCGACCATTTGCAAACCGGAGTTTATCGGAAATATTATGAGCCTTTGCCTGAACAAGCGGGGTATACTCAAAAATCAGACCTACCTGACTCCTTCGCGTGTTGAGCTGGTGTTTGAAATGCCATTGGCCGAGATCGTTTTTGATTTTTACGATAAACTGAAATCCATATCAAAGGGATATGCATCATTTGATTACCATCCACTGGATTACCGTCCGAGCGACTTGGTAAAGATTGATATCAAATTGAACAGCGAAAATGTAGATGCTCTATCTGCATTGATACATCGTGATCATGCATATGACTTTGGTAAAAAAATATGTGAAAAATTAAAAGAGTTATTACCTCGTCAGCAATTTGTTATTGCCATCCAGGCCGCAATCGGTGCAAAAATTATTGCCCGTGAAACCATCAGCGCTATGCGTAAAGATGTAACGGCAAAATGTTATGGAGGCGATATTTCCCGTAAACGCAAACTTCTGGAAAAACAGAAGAAAGGAAAGAAACGCATGCGACAGATTGGTTCCGTTGAAGTTCCGCAACAGGCATTCTTAGCTGTGCTCAAGTTGAACGATTAAGCGGTTACACTGTTTTGCTTGTGATAGATTCTAGTTATAGTCGTTAACAATTTATGATTGTTGATTTGCCGGGTTAAATAGCCGGCTATCTGTTTTTACATTCTTCTCAACAAATCGAAAAAAAATCGTTTAGAGCGTGTATCGTTTACAATATTTATGAAGAATAGTGGTTAAACAATAAAACAACTGCTTATGCGCTTGTACCTATGTTTAACTGTATTGCATTTGCTTATTACGCTCTCTTCTCAAGCTCAATTTGGAGTCATAATTAACAGTCGGGCTATGTTGGAGGAGGCTCTGGATAGTAACGAAATGTTCTATGCTCATGAATGTGCAGCATTAATCGGCATGTCACTCGATTCATTGGATTATATTACCGATGAAGAGTATCCGGCATTTAGTGAATGTCATAATGATTATAATACATTAGTGGGTATCCGTAGGAATTTCAGTAGGTCTGGTACGATGCTAGGAGATGACACAACCCCAATGGCGTATATGAAGTATTTCCCCGGAACAGTGCCACTTGATAATCCCGGGGTGATGTTTTTTTTACTTAAATCCAATGATAGAATTGAATTGTACTTACAGTACTATTTTTGAATTACAAAAGAACAAGTCGTATGGTAATCAGTTTATTGGACTATTTAATATAATCATCGACCCCAAAGAATAAACGGAGACAAATTAGTTGGTTGTTTTTACAACCACAGCCATTTGAGTCAACGTTCTGTTTAACGCAATGCGATAAGTGTTTTTAAGAATATCATTTGTAAACGTGTATATTTTAATCAGTCGTTTGCTACCACTGATATAGGAGTAAATGGATCCATCACGTATTACCCAAACATCGCCGTATACTGTTGTGCAGAAATCTTCAGTTCCATTAAATAAATTGATGATTTCAGTGCTCTTGTTTTCTTCGATCTGATATATCATCAGATAGCTTTTATCTTGTTGTGTTTTGATGTAGTACACGGACTTTTCGCCGGGTACTTTTGCCAGCGATACGCCTACACCTTCAGCAATGGTTTTTGTTTCACCGGTTTTTAGGTTAAGGATGTTTAACGTTGGAATATTTAGCTCCCGGCGATAAATAAGATACTCATCACTAATCCAGCAATAATTTCCTATATCGGTTACTGAGGGAACTACGTTTATCGGAGTACGGGCATCGTTAAAATATTTCCATAGCATTTGTTTTCCGTCTTCACCCCGATTTACGATACTGTAACCTAAACCATCTGCAGTATATTGAGGCCAGAATTTACTTTCGTTGTAGCTCTCAAAAAATGGATAGCCGGAGTTCGATTGTGTAGAATAAAGATAGATGTCGGGGTTAACACCCTCTTGCACCGAGCTGTAAAGTATAGAGTACCCATCAAATGAAAAAAACGGTTGATTGTCATACAACTTACTTGTGCTAATTGGTGTAGTTTCCTTTGTGGTGAGCACCGAGTCTTTTAGCTCGATATTAACCAAATAGACATCTGTATTAGGCAGATTGCTTTGTGCCTGAGCAAAAGTGGCAATCAGTAGTAGTGCCGGTAGAAACGTTTTCATAGGTATTATGGTTTTTCATTTTGATACACAATCAGTGCGAGCCATTGTCCGTCGGGGCTTGCGGCTAATCGATAAAAATTGGCATACGGCTTATTGCTGAAGTCTGCAATTTCTTTCCAAGAGCCCTGAGTAATATCCAACTGAAGAAGTTTGCCCTCTTTGCCGCACATAAAATCGCCGCTTGAAGTAATGATAAAATCTTCCGTGCCTTCAGGCATTTTTTCAAATTCGCCTGGAAGCTCATTCGCCGGATTATATTGCATTAGCGTATATGCCGAGTTTTTTCGAACATAATAAATATTTCCATCCTGAGGATTGCGCCATAAACAACGCCCGGGTTTTTGGTCAATGATTTTGATTTCACCAACATCCAGAGGATATCGTATCAGTTCAAATTCTTTTTCACCCCGAAGTAAAAATAGCATGAGCGATTGTGGATTGTTCCAGCAATAGTATCCAACCTGCAAATCTTTGGCCGTGAGTGCTTTGCTCTCTTTCGACTTTGGGTTATAGCGATAAAGAGTCTGCGTTTTATCATCTCCCTCAACCCGAACAAACGAAAAATTCTTTAAGTCGGGAGTATATTGTAAGGAATATTCAGCGGTTCCTGGAGCGTTGATGAATCGGGTGACTTCAAACTTTTTTAATTCGCATTCAAAAATCTCGGCTTTGAAGCTGTCACTGATACAGCTAAAGTATAACGATTTTGAATTCGTGCTGAATAATGGCTGATTATTATAATACCCGGGGGTATTTAATTTAAATCCGTCGCCGTATGTAATCACTCCCTTGTCATTTAGTATGGGTATTAAATAGATATCGGTCTTTGGCACTGTGGTTTGCGCTAAACAAATACCGGCAAATAGGAGCAAGAGCAGGGTGAAGTGGGTATGCATATTTGTAAAAAGTATGAGGCGAAAATTAGCAAAGTGAATTGTCATGAGCAGTGCCAAAAATGCTTTTAATATTTTTGTCCAAATTTGAGTATGCAACGCATCGATGGCAAAGCAGTTTCTTTACATATTCAACAGCAAATTGCTTTTGAGATTACCCGACGAAAAGAGTCCGGATTAAACATTCCACATCTTGCCGCTATCTTAGTCGGCCACGATGGCGGGAGTGAAACCTATGTGGCATCGAAAATGAAGACTTGCGAAACGGTTGGTATGGGTTCATCGCTGATCCGATATCCGGCAGAGGTGAGCGAGGCGGAACTCATTGCCAAGGTCAGGGAGTTGAATGGTCTTGATCATATTACGGGCATATTAGTCCAAATGCCTTTACCCAAACAGATTAATCCACATCACGTTATTATGGCCATACATCCTCAGAAAGATGTGGATGGTTTTCATCCTTTAAATACCGGTTTGATGATGAAAGGATTGCCTTGTCACATTCCGGCTACTCCTCAGGGTATACTGCTTCTGCTTGAATATTATAAGATTGATACCGAAGGAAAGTATTGCGTGATACTTGGCAGAAGTGATATCGTAGGTAAGCCTATGAGCGTGCTGATGAGCCGATCTTCATACCCCGGAAATTGTACAGTTACTCTATGTCACAGTCGAACAAAGAACCTTCCTGAAATCTGTCGTACGGCAGATATCCTGATAGCGGCTATTGGTAAACCGGAAATGGTTACTCCCGATTTTGTAAAAGAAGGTGCCGTTGTTATTGATGTTGGTACTACCCGAGTGCCCGATATCAGTAAAAAAAGCGGTTACACACTCAAAGGCGATGTAGCCTTTGATCTCGTCAAAGACAAGTGCTCCTGGATTACTCCTGTGCCGGGCGGCGTAGGCCCAATGACTATTGCCTCCTTAATGCTCAATACCCTCCATTCTGCAAGCCTAAAATTTGAATCGTACTCTTGAGAAACGATCTGCCGGTAATGGAATTGTTTTACACCCTTCAGGGCGAAGGGGTTTATCAGGGGCAGGCGGCAGTATTTATTCGCCTGGGTGGTTGCGATGTTGGTTGTGTATGGTGTGATGTAAAAGATTCCTGGGAAGCCGAGAAACATTCCAAACTATCGATAACGGAAATTATTAGTCAGGTCAACCGATATCCGGCACATCTTGTTGTGATTACGGGTGGAGAGCCATTGATGTATAATTTAGCGGAACTAACCAACGAACTTCTTGCTTTGGGCAAGCATACTCATCTGGAAACATCAGGAGCCTACCCAATAAGTGGAAATTGGAATTGGATTTGTGTATCACCTAAGAAATTCAAGGCACCATTACCCGAAGTGATGAATCAGGCGAATGAACTTAAAGTGATCGTTTACCATAAAAGCGATTTGGATTGGGCAATTAAAAATGCCAATCATACGAATGAGCAAACTATATTATTACTGCAACCTGAATGGAGTCGCGAAAAAGAAATGTTGCCCTTAATCATAGATTTTGTAAAAGACAATCCGCGTTGGCGTATTTCGTTACAGACGCATAAATACATGAATATACCCTGATGAACAAGATAATTCTTCTGCTGATTGGTTTAATGGCATCTGCTCTGCAATCGTCATCACAATCCTACACAACCGAAAAGACCGCTTCTAATAAAGTGCAGAAATTAGTAGGTGACGCTAAGGGAGCTATCTTGGTTAATAACCTCAATGATGCAATCACCTTTCTTCAAAAAGCGATAAAAGAAGATTCCTCCTGTATCGACTCCTGGCAGATGCTCGGTGAAGTTTACTTCACTTTGGAACAGTATAAACAGAGCAAACCTTGCTTTCAGACTGTCGTGCGATTGAATCCAACATATAAAACTAAGACCTACTACTTACTGAGTGTGTCAAGCTGGAATACGGAAGATTATGATGAGTGCATTTCTAACGGCACCAAATTTATACAGTCGAAAGATCCCTACGCGGCCTGGGTTGTCGATGTTAAGCGGCTAATGGCGAATTCCTTATTCTCACGTAAAGCCCTAAAAAATCCGGTACCGTTCAATCCAATAAATTTAGGCGACAGTGTAAATACTAAAACAATGGATGAATACAGTCCGTCAGTATCACTCGATAACAGCATACTTATCTTTAATAGAAATGTTGTTAGCGGAAGCCGTCATCAGGAAGATTTTTATATCAGTTCATACAGAAATACAAATTGGTCATTGGCACGAGATGCGGGTTCTCCTTTGAATACACCCAATAACGAAGGAGCGCAAAAAATAAGTGCAGATGGTAATACCCTGTATTTTACGGTTTGTAATGCCAAGGGCGGTTATGGATCGTGCGATTTATATACCGCTCAGCGCAATGGCGATGGATGGTCTTCAATACGTAACCTTGGTTATCCGGTATCGATTAGTACGTGGGAGTCACAGCCTAGTATTTCAGCCGATGGCAACGATTTATATTTCGCAAGTAATAGGGAGGGCACTTATGGGTTGCGGGATATTTTTGTTTCTCATAAAGGTGCCGATGGAAAGTGGGGTATACCTGAAAATCTGGGCGCAGTAATCAATACACCATTTGATGAGGGCTATCCTTATATTCATCCGGATAATAAAACCCTGTATTTTTGTTCGGATGGTTTACCGGGTATGGGAGGCATTGATATTTACGTTAGTAGACGGGAGTTGGGCGGTTCATGGTCAGAACCTGTAAATCTGGGATACCCAATAAATACCAGAGGGGATAATACGGCATTTGTTGTTAGTGCTGATGGGAAAAAGGCGTATTATTCATCCACGCCGGATGGACGAACGGATCTTGACTTATATATGTTTGATTTGCCTGAAACCCTTAGACCGGTTCCGGTTACTTATGTAAAGGGATTGGTAAAGGATAAAGCCAGTGGCAATCCCATTCAGGCAAGTGTTGAGTTAATCGATCTGAAAACATCAAAAAGTATTGCCACGGTGAGTAGTGGAGGCAACGGACAATTTTTTCATAGTTTACCTACAGGATATAGCTATGCTTTTACGGTTTCCAAGCCCGGTTATTTATTTCACTCTGAACATTTTGAATTGCTTCAGGAAGTTGATGCGGAGCATCCCTTCATACTCAATATTGACTTAGTGCCGGTCAGTTTAGGCAGTTCTGTGGTATTACGCAATATTTTTTTTGATGTCAATGCTTCCGTACTGAAACCTGAATCAGATGTTGAGGTGCAAAAGCTTGTACAATTTCTTAAAAACAATCCAACAGCAAAAATTGAAATTGGCGGTCACACGGATAATACCGGTTCAGCATCTGCCAATCAACTACTATCCGAGAGTAGGGCAAAAGCCGTATACGAGGCACTAGTAAAAGCCGGTATCGAGGCGTCGAGACTTAACTTTAAAGGGTATGGCTCCGGAAAACCAGTTGCAGACAATACAAGCGAGGAGGGCCGTTCAAAGAACAGACGTACCGAAGTGCTCATCATCTCGCTTTAAATAATATCATTGACTTTGAAAAAAAACATTCATTTGCAATATGACCTTAATAACTAAATACATCATCCCGGTGCTTTGTTTCCTGATATATTTTGAAGAAACAGCACAGTCACAAAAAAAAGAGATCACGCTGAATGACGTTTGGTATTACGGAACGTTCAGAGAAAAAGGCGCCGCATCATTTCATCCTTGGCACGATGGAACTAGTTATGTGCAGTATGTAAATGACGGCATCGAAAAGGAAAAAGGCTTATGGCTTTTTGATTTTGCTACCGGTAAAAAAAATAAGCAACTTGTAACCGAGGCAGAACTTAAAAATAGTTTTGGTGATCAGGCGCCCGGATCTGCTGATGATGTTATCTGGAATGCAAACGGCACCCGCTTTATGCTGGCAACGAATGTGCGCTCTGTATACAGGCATAGCACAGTTGCAGATTATTTAGTGTTTGATTTGGCTGAAAAAAAAGTACTTAAGATATCCGCAAAAGGATCACAACAAGAGGCAACCTTTTCTCCGGACGGCAATGCTGTTGCTTTCGTCAGAGAAAACAATCTTTTTATTAAAGATCTACTTACCGGTAT
>Ga0068872_10001904_pt1 | contig 16582 bp, 13 predicted proteins | sample NOAtaG_7_FD_66441 | JGI IMG/M metagenome (GOLD analysis project Ga0068872, IMG submission 66441) | Freshwater lake microbial communities from Lake Erie, under a cyanobacterial bloom - NOAA_Erie_Diel1S_2200h metaG | ecosystem: Environmental > Aquatic > Freshwater > Lake | place: USA: Ohio, Lake...
ATCGGCTGTTTTGTTTTTGCCGATAAGAATATCGGAGATTCCGGTCTCTGCAGTATAGTTGAAGGCCGAACCAATGCGTGGTTTATGAAGGTCGAACTCAAGCAAAAGTACTTTCTTTCCTGATCGAGCAAGAATCACACTCAGATTGATGGAGCAAAATGTTTTTCCTTCACCCGGATTTTTGGAAGTAAGGAGATACACCCTGCAGGGGCTTGGTGGTGTAACCTGGTACTGGAGATTTGTGCGGATGATACGGAATGATTCCATGATCGGCGACTTGGGATTGAATCCGAAAATGGAATTTTCCGATTGCCCTCCTTTCGATTCATTTACATAAAGTACATCACCCAATACAGTGAGTGAGGTTTTTTCTTTAAGTTCATTAATCGATTCTACTTTCTCAAAAAAGAGGGTTATCACGAAGATAAGAATAACAGAGATTGCCAATCCAACGCCCATGAATGTGAATGTGATTCGGAATTTGTTTGGCCTTACGACGCCATTTGATCTGGCAGACTCAATGATTTTTGATTCAGGAACAATACCTGCCCTTGCAATTTTGGTATTGGCTTTTCGCTCAAGAAGGTATTCATACATTTTCTGATTAATCTCCAACTGCCTTTGAATATTTAGCAACTCCCTCTGTCTGGTTGGAATTTCCCAAATCTCTCCTTCATATTTTTTGATGTTTATATCCAGCTTTTCTATTTGCTTGAGGATATCGCTCTTGGCATTTTGAGCATACTGAATGAGTTTTTGATTCTTGTATTGAAGGTCCTTTTCAAGGTTTTTCAACTCGACAATACTCATTTGCTTTTTGTTTCTTTCAATAAAGATTTTTTCTTGCACTTCATAGATAGATTCCAAGGCTTTCTTCAGGTAAAATTCATCATCCGGCAGAAAAAACAAAGGAGGTGTCTCGCCGTTATCCGGACGATCAATAATCATTTTTAGCACACCGTTATAGGCCTCTATATTTATTTGAAGCTTCTTTTTAATTTCTTCGGCTTCAATAATCTGATTAAAGAAAATCTCCTCTTCTTTCCCAAGATTCAGAATGGCCTTATTTTCCCTGTATGCCTGCAACTGACTCTGAAGTTCCTGTATAATCTTCTCAAGTTCATCAAGTTGTTTATTGATATACTCTATGGTTCTTTCGTTGATTTGCAATTTGGATCTCAGGGAATAATTAATAAACACATTGCATAAAGAATCCAATACGATAACGGCCCTTTCCGGGATGTTGTCTTCATACATCACCTGAATAATTCCAGTGTACTGGGGAATCTCACAATTGAGAGATTGCTGCACTTTCTGAATCATGTAATTAGGATGATGAATTAAGAATTTGTACTTGGAGTTTGCGACCAAAAAAAGATTCTTAGGAGTGACAACAGGATTAAGGGTAACCAACATATTGAAATTGGTAGAAAGAGCGCTCTCCCCAAACTTATAGACCTGCTTGATTTCTTTCTCTCCCAATTTATAAACGATTTCATACTTGTTGTATGAAATAATATTGAGAAAAATTGGGGCCTCATACAGCTCCGGCCGGATGTTTTCGACCTTCACCTTAAAAGGCAAATCTGAAAATAATTCAGTGGTTTTAAAACGGCCGATGATAAAGTAAGCCACATCCAGATTCAGCTTAGACAAGGCATCACTAATCAGGTCGTGTGATTTAAAAACCCTGATTGCATTGTAATTCTGAGTATAATCAAAATAACCGGCATACATCATTACACCGGTACCCTGTGTAATGGTATTGTTGGCGTCATAAGTATCGTTTGATTTGATTAATATCTGAGAACTGGCAGAATATACATACTCTAAATCATAAGTGTAAACATAAGCAGCTGAGTATGAAATCAACTGAGAAGCAAGTAAAATAATCCAGTTCTTGGAAAATATCTTCCATGCAGACTTGAGGTCACCGGCATCAATCAAGGAATTGGTTTTGCTTTTCACAGCCTGAAAATACTGAAAGGTTTTCTCCGTAAAATGTTGCGCAATATACAACAAATAGGCATTGGGTTAGATTTTAAAAGCCACCTTTCTGATGTAATGGAGTATAGGGCTTTTCTTGTGCATTGATTACCCAATTATCAGTAAGTAATGATAGTCAGGTCTGAAACTGATTTTCAAGAGAAGCAGGGGGATTTCAGAGATAAAAAGCAATAGTTCTCTACTTGGAGCGAGAAGCAATCCTGGTCATTCCACCTTTTACAATATCATCCTTGTTAACAAGAATGGTAGAATCGAGAGGAAGGAACAAATCAACACGAGAACCAAATTTGATGAATCCAAACTCAGCATTTTGCAGGCATGTATCACCTTTTTGAAGACGGCAAACAATTCGACGCGCAAGGGCTCCTGCTATTTGACGCATGAGAACAGGGCCATAAATATTGCTTTGAATCACAATTGTAGTCCTTTCATTCTCAGTAGATGATTTTGGATGCCATGCAAAAAGATATTTACCGGGATGGTATTTGTAATAACTCACCGTGCCGTCGCATGGATTACGATTGATATGAACATTAAATGGAGACATAAATATGCTCACCTGAATAGCATCTGACTTAAGATATTCCGGCTCGTATACTTTTTCAATAACAACTATTTTTCCATCAGCAGGAGCAATGATGGCATCAGAATCTGATACATGTACTCGCTCCGGATTCCTGAAAAATTGTAAGATAAGCACCAGAAAAAGAATCAATAAAAAAGCAATAAACAATGACCATGATGGAGGCAAATAATAATGTGAAGCCAGAGAAAGCGGCAAGGCAATAATTAAAAAAAGCCGAAGTGTAGCTTTGCCTTCTGGATGAAACCGATATTTCATATTCTTGTTTTTATTGAGTTTGATTAGTGATTACTGACCCTTCGAAAAGCCTTTCTGCTCATTTTAGTACCTATTCTCCAAATGATAATCAGTGAAGAAGTATAAAACAAAGTACATGGGATTTTATAACGCACCAAGGCACCAAAATTGGCAGTTGAAAGGCCTACAAAGAAAGAAAAAAGTATTGTGTAAAAGGTGCAAAAAACAAGAATAGGTTCATTTAAAATAATTCGAAAAAAATTCACAATCCCTACCGTATAAATAATGTATAAAAGCAATAAAATAAAGACGGAGTTTTCTAGGGCTGAAATAAACATTACAAAATTTTTCGCCTCCCAAATAAACGGCCGAAACAATCCGGCTGTTAGTGCAGGAAAAAATTTAGACAAAATACCCGGAATAGTAGGATCAAATGACCCGATATCAAAGGAATTTCCCTGGTAGTATTCCTGCTTCAAATCATTTTGGGTTACTGAGGCCTTTACCAAGATTGATTCCAGAGAGGAATACTGCCCCAAGCTGCTTCTTGTAAAAATAAAAACAACTGACATAATGCCTATAAAAATACTTAGGATAAACGGAGCAAGGATAAATTTGACGGTTCTGTTGTCAAACCCGGAAATGTATTTAAGCGAGATCCATAAAAACAAACCAATCACCAAACTCACAAAAATATAGGGTTTAATAGAGATGATAAGCATGGCTGCAAGTATGGCGGTAATTGAGTAAAACAGGATGCTTTTTCTAATGATTAAAATACTATATGCGCTATAAGTAAGCCAAAGCGCACCGCATAAAGTGTAGGAATCTTTCATTATTCCACCTCCCCAGAAGCAGACTGAAGGAATAAACAGCACTGAAAATGCAAAATGCCGATATAAATAAGGATAGTTATTCACAAATAGAAGATACAACTTCCAAAAACCGGAATAGGTAACTAAACTTAAAAGAAGTGTTGCCGGGATGTATGATTCAAAAGAAAAATATTGAAATACCGAGGTGAATCTCACCACAGAAAATGATTGAGAATCGTACCAATAACCGGGATAACCGGTTTTTAAGTCAAACTGAAAATAGTTTTCAAGCGACCTGTCATTCAGCATAATTCTGATATAAGCAGCGGGTTTTTTAAAACTTAATTTTTTTAATGCGAGACTTGAAAATTGATATGCAGTTGAATCTCCACCGTTGTAATAGTAGACATAAACAATGCAGAAAAAAAAGGAGAAAATAAGTTTAATCAAGAGCCCTGTAGCGAAAAAGCGATAGTGGGGCTGTGTTAATACTCTACCTGATTGATAAAGTTTTGCTATCTGATAGAAAATGAAAATGTATAAAAACCCCAACAGGAAATCCCACTCATTGACATAAGTATTTTCAAACATTCGCTGTAAAAATACTTAATTTGCATGGGAATGAAAAAACGGATTATATACATCTCGTATGATGGGATGACAGACCCACTCGGGCAGTCTCAGGTGCTTCCATACCTGAAAGGCATTTCACTTGCAGGGTATTCAATTACATTAATAAGCCTAGAAAAAGAAATACCTTTTGGGCAATCAGGCAAAGAAATATCCGAATTCTGCGAAACCCATTCAATCCATTGGATACCTAAAATCTATCAAAAAAAAATACCTGTTGTTTCGCCAATACTAAACTTATTGGGCTTGATTCAGGAATCAGACAAGCTGCAAAAGCAAAAAGCGTTTAACATGATCCATTGCCGTTCCTACATTTCAGGAATCGTTGGGTATAGAGCCAAGCATAAATATGGCACCACTTTTTTGTTTGACCCAAGGGGATTCTTTGCAGATGAAAGAGTTGACGGAAATTTATGGAACCTCTCGAATCCTGTATATCGTATGGTTTACAGATATTTCAAAAAAAAGGAGAAACAATTCATTACTCAGGCAGACCATATTGTGACGCTCACCCATGCGGGGAAAGAGGTGATTTGCAAAAAAATAATACCCGGTTATCCACCAAACAAAATAACCGTCATTCCCTGCTGTGCCGATACCCAACTTTTCTCACTTGCTTCAATAGATCAAGCTAAGCTGATTTCCATGAAAGCTTCCTTGGGATTAAGCAACAAGTTTGTGCTCACTTATTTGGGAGCTGTTGGAACATGGTACATGACCAGTGAAATGATGAAGTTTTACGCGGTACTCCGAGAAAAAAAAACAAATACCCACTTTCTTTTTGTAACTGCTGAAAACCCTCAAATTATCATTGATGAAGCTTCTAAATGCCAGATTCCTCAGTCGGAGATTACCATTGTTAAATCGCCCCGCAAGCTGGTGCCCTATTATCTTGCCATGAGCGATGCGGGAATCTTTTTCATCAAACCATCCTTTTCCAAACAGGGCTCCTCTCCCACCAAACTCGGCGAAATGCTGAGCATGGGAATCCCTGTCATCTGCAATGCAGGAGTCGGCGATGTGGAAAGTATTATCAACGCTACCCAGACCGGCATATGTCTTACATCTTTTTCTGAAACCGAGATGGCAGAGGTAATAGAGACTATTGCCCAAATGAATGACAAAACCATGAATGTTGAAAAAGCACAAAAAGCAATTGCCTTTTTCTCGCTCGAGCAGGGAATTAAAAGCTATCTGGGCATTTATGAATCGCTCTTGGGAAAACCTTAATGATGGTATTTGCTACCATTCAAAATAGTGAATGCACGATAAAGCTGCTCAACAAAAAATAAACGCACCATTTGGTGGGTAAATGTCATCTTCGAGAGAGAGATTGATCCTTTTGATTTGTTCCTTAACTGATTGGAAAACCCATACGGCCCACCACAGACAAAACAGACAGTTTTTATTGACTGATTCATGGAAGCCTGAAGGAAACCTGCAAATTCTTCAGATGTAAAGGTTTTTCCTTTTTCATCCAGAAGCCATAGATGCCAGTCTGAATCTACCTTTGAGAGAATCTGCTTTTCCTCGGCTGCAATCTGTTGCTCGGGGCTGAGACTTCCTTTTAATTCAGGAAGACAGACATATTCATAGGAGATGTAACGATGAATCTTTTCCTCAAACAAGCGAATTCCTTCAAGTAAATAGGCATCCCTTGTTTTACCGGCAACCAGAAAAATAATCTTCATGAATTACTTCACATCCACCAGCTCAACATCGAAGATGAGCGTGGCTTTTGCAGGAATCACAGGCGGTCTGCCTGCTTCACCATAAGCCAATTGATAAGGGATGATCAACCTTGCTTTCTCCCCGGTACGAAGCAAACCAATGCCTTCGTCCCATCCCTTGATAACCCGTCCCTGACCCAGAGGAAACTGTATAGGTTGATCGCGCTCTACAGAACTGTCGAAAATTTTACCATCCTCAAAATAACCGGTATAATGTACACTTACAGTTTTATTGGGTTCTGCTTTCAAACCTTGTGCATTTTCATTTAGGCGTATCCACTTGAGTCCAGTGGCAGTTTGCAAGGTGTCTTTACCGGCTACATTGTAAGGTACAGGCACAAAAGGATCTTTTGCGTCTAGCAATTCAACTTCAAAAATGAGCGTGGAGTTTGGCGGAATAGTTCCCATGTTTCGGTCTCCATAACCCAAATTCGGAGGAATGGTAAGACGAGCCTTGTCCCCAACTTTGAGAAGGGCAATTCCTTCGTCCCAGCCTTTGATAACCTGGCCTGCACCCAGCTTGAAGCTGAAGGGTTGTCCGCGCTTCACACTGCTGTCAAAAATAGTATCATTGGTAAGCCTGCCTGTGTAATGAACAGTAACCTTGCCATTTTTTACAGGACTGCGACCATTGCCCTGCTGTAGAATTTCATACTTGAGACCGGATGTTGTGGTAATGGTTTTACTCGATTCCATGGATTTGTTTTTGTTTTGTGAATAAACGGGTACGGCAAGCAAACTGGCTGCCAGAAGAATGACAGAAATTTTCATGGTTTAGCTGATTTGATGACTTTTTTAATTTCAATATCGAATACCAATGGTGAAAAAGCAGGAATTCTCTCGTTCTCCATGGCACCATATGCTTTGGCAGAGGGAATAATCAATCTTGCTTCAGAGCCGGCATGCATACCGGGAATCGCTTCATCCCATCCTGAGATAACCATACCAATGCCGATAGGGAATTTTGCTGGTTCTCCTCTATCATAAGAAGAGTCGAATACTTTTCCGTTTAAGAGAGAACCACGATAATGCACAAGAATGGTATCTCCTTTGCTTACCAGTGCGCCTTTACCCTTCTTTTTTTCGATTACATAGATTCCGTTTTTGTCCGGCTTTTGAGTAATTTTTTGTTCTGCAATGTATTTGCTAATTAGTGAATCCTCGGCTTGTTTATTTTTCTCGGCCATATCCTTTCTTTTGTCCATCTCCTTTTGCTGCATAGCCTTGAAATCTTTTTCGGTTTGCACCGATTTAACCCTCATGGCAAATTTTATGTCGGAGCCCTTCTTGAATTCTTTGGGCAGTTCCCCTCTGAGTGTCTTTGTAAAAAAGGAATCTGCACTAAGGATAAACTGGGCACTGTCGCCATTATGTAAAAGTTTAAATCCTTCCATCAGATCCCCTTTGAATTCACTTTTTTCAACTTTAATCATAAAAGGTCTGCCAAGTCTTTTGCTGTCGAAGAGAAGAGAATCCTTAATCGAAAAATATTTGAGATCGAGCGTGAGAATGTCTCCGTCATTTATTTGCTTACTGCTACCGGTTGAAACAATGCGAAAGTGCAATCCGGATTCAGTGAGTTCGAACTGATCATAACGACTTTTATTACAAGACAAAAGGGTAATCAGAACCAAGGTTGAGAACAAGAAGATGTGTTTATTCATATGCAGTCTGTGAGGCTACTTTTTCCAAAAAGAGCTCAAAAATAAGTGTTTTGTTCGGTGGTACAATATTTCCTGCACTTCCTTTGCTACCAAATGCAAGCGCAGGGTGCAATACAAACATGGAACGCTCACCGCTTTTCATGGAATAGACAGCCAATTGCAGACCCTTTAGCAGCTGATCGGGTGTCCCTGCCAGATACTCAAATGCTACATCGTATTCGTTGGAATCAAAAACAGTCCCGTCGGGGAACATCCCCTTCCATTTAAGTATCACTTTTTCACCGGGAATAACCTTTAATCCTTTGCCCTCATCTACCTTTTGCTTATAAAGCCCCGGATAAATCTCCTCTTCAGACGATAGGTGGCTCCTGACAATGAAATTGGCAAAACCTGTATCCGCCTGAAACTGATTTTCTACTTCTCCCGGTATGGTTTTGTTCGGTTGAATATTAACGGGCTTAAAACTACTTATTTTTATAGTACGCATATGAACATCAATCAACTCATCTTCCGGAAAATCCATACCGCAAGAGAGGGCTCCTGATCCAAAGAGACTGCCTGCATGCAGTGTAAATATACTGCTATCACCCTCTTGATTGAACTGAAGCATTTTTCTCAGCGCAGATGTTGCAGGCAAAGAATCGAAAAAAACAGTATCAGCATAGGCTGTTCCGGTATAGCCGAGTCGTAGAGGCAGTTCGTACTTTTTTTTTGCAAAAGCTTTAACAATATAGCTGCAATACATTCCATGCAATGAGACCGGCCTGGCACCTGGCTCAATTCTCTTCGCAAAAAAATTTTTTCCCAGCATGGTGAATTCCTTTTCAGAGTTACACCCATAAGCGAAAATGAATAGAGAAACAACCCAAAAGACCCTCAAAGGGTTTTTCATCTGAACAACTTGATGATGTCGTTGAAATTGGCGTATAGCATCAAACCTAAGAGAAGCACCATTCCCACAGTTTGCGCATATTCCATGAATTTTTCTCCCGGTTTCCTTCTGAAAATGATTTCGTAAAGGAGAAACATCACATGCCCACCATCAAGTGCAGGAATGGGAAGCAGATTCATAAAGGCCAGTGCTATAGAAAAAAATGCAGTAAGATTCCAGAACCTGAACCAATCCCATGTTGGTGAAAACACCTTTCCGAAGGTGATGAAACCACCCAATGATTCATATCCCTTGATACGGGAGTCGAAAAATAAATTAAACTGCTTAATATAGTCACGCATGGTATGATAAGCCTTTACCGCGCCGGCAGGAAAAGATGCAAAAAAGCCATATTCTTTTTTATCGAGATGTAAAAAGCGATCCGGAGTATGGTTGTAAACGCCCACTTTTCCATCCTCACCTACCTGAATTGTCATTGATACCTCCTTTCCATTGCGCATCACAATAACATCGAGTGGCTTTCCTGCATGTAACCTAGTTTGCTTTCTAAACACATCAAAATAAGCCTCACTGTTGCCGTTTACAGAGAGAAGGCTGTCGCCCTTAAGCAAACCAGCTTTTTGTGCGGGCGTTCCGGGCGGAACTTCGGCCACCACAAAAGGAATTCTTGGCAAGATAAAATCACTTTCCTTGTTCATGAGAGATTTCATGATTTCAGGACTCACTGATACAAAAACCTTCTCCCCATTCCTGTTCAATTCAATCTTATTGCTTTGATTGATAATGATATAGGGAAGGATTTTTGAGAAATTAGCAATCTCCTCCCCGTCGATGGAAACAATTTTATCCCCATCCCTGAAGCCTGCACTCAGGGCAAGCGAATCGCAGCTTATTCCGTATTTCAGACTTTTGGTTGGCAGGTATTCTTCTCCATAAAAAAACATGATCATGCTGTAGATCACAATCCCTACCAAGATATTCACTGTTACGCCACCTATCATGATGATGAGTCTTTGCCAGGCAGGTTTTGAACGAAATTCCCAGGGTTGCGGTGGCTGCTTGAGTTGCTCCTTGTCAAGGGATTCATCAATCATTCCGGCAATTTTCACATAACCGCCCAGAGGCAACCATCCGATTCCGTATTCAGTTTCTCCGCGTTTCTTTTTGAAGAGCGAAAACCAAGGATCAAAAAAGAGATAAAATTTATCCACCCTTGTTTTGAACCATCTCGCAGGCAGAAAATGTCCAAGCTCATGCAGAATAATCAACAGGGAAAGAGATAGTATCAGTTGTAGGGCTTTGATGAGTATTTCCATTTTTTTTAATGCTTTGTTTGCCCTGCCAATTGACGGGTCTCACGGTCTGTTTCAAGCAGAGCCTCCAGCGAGGGCTCGGCAAGATAAGGGATATTCTCCATGCAACGCTCAATGAGGTTGCTCATCTCTGTAAATCCAATCTTTCCTTCTAAAAATTTGGCCACGGCAACCTCATTGGCCGCATTGAGTATACAGGGCATATTACCTCCTTTCTCCAGCGCCTCGAAAGCAAGTGCCAGATTTCTAAATGTTTTTATGTCAGGGGATTCAAAACTAAGGGTTGGATAACGGAGAAAATCGAAGCGAGGAAATGCATTTGTCATCCGCTCCGGATAATGTAATGCATAATGAATGGGAAGCTTCATATCAGGCAATCCGAGCTGCGCTTTGATAGAGCCGTCGCCAAACTGAACCATTGAGTGGATGATAGATTGGGGATGAACGAGCACCTCTATGCTTGAGGCCGAAACCCCGAAAAGCCAATATGCCTCAATAACCTCCAGTCCTTTATTCATAAGACTTGCAGAGTCGATAGTGATTTTTGCACCCATTATCCAGTTGGGATGCTTGAGCGCCATTTGCGGAGTAACCGTTGACAAAAAGGCTTGGTCTTTGCCCCTGAACGGACCGCCACTGGCAGTGAGCATAATTTTTTCGACCACCTGGCCCCCCTCTCCTACAAGACATTGGTAAATGGCAGAATGCTCGCTGTCCACAGGAATAATCTGAACCCCTTTTTTTTGTGCTAGCTGGGTGATAAGACTGCCTGCCACCACCAAAGTTTCCTTGTTGGCCAATGCAATATTTTTTCCGGATTCGATGGCAGCAATGGTTGGCAACAAACCTGCAAACCCCACCATGGCTGTAAGTACAATCTCAGCTTTCGAAAAACGGATTTCTTCTTCCAGCTCTTCACCACCAACAACCTTAATACCGGTATTGCGGAGCAAATGAGCTAGTTCCGAAAGTCCTTCCCTTTTGCCCAGAACCACCACTCTGGGTTTATACTTCAAGGCTTGACGCGCGAGCAAGTCCACATTTGAACCGGCAGCAAGCAGGTCTACATCAAACCTTCCTGGATGTTCATCAACTACTGCAAGCGCCTGAGTGCCAATGGATCCGGTTGAACCTAGTAGGCAAATTGTTTTTTTATAATTCATCAAAATCTCATGTATTCCTGAGGATCCACGGCTATTCCCTGGTACCAAATTTCAAAATGCAAGTGGGGACCCGTGCTTGTCTCTCCGGTGCTGCCAACGATAGCTATGGCCTCACCGGGTCCCACTTTTTCCCCTTGTTGTCTAAGTAAAACAGAATTGTGCTTATATACAGACATCAAATTGTTTTCGTGCTGGAGCTGTATTACATAGCCTTGATCCAGTGTCCATCCTGCAAACACAACCGTTCCACCGAGCGTGGCCTTCACGGCCTCGTCTTTCTGTGCCACTATGTCTACACCAAAATGTCCTCCGCTTTGCCTAAAAGAGGAGCTTACAAGACCATTCAGTGGCGGAAAAAAAAAGTAAGAGGCAATCCCTTCAATATTTCCTTTAAAACCTGAGGCTAGTGAGTTTTTCTCACGCTGTTCAACATATGTCCTAAAAACAGAATCGTTAGGGGAAGCGTCCACAGGCAATTCCCTGAATTTAAAATCCTTTGAAATCGGTTGATCTTCTTTTACAACAGCTTTTTTGCCGGCAATAATTTGTTCCAGATTGCCGATGTAGAGTTCTCGTGAGCGTAATTTCTGATCCATTGAATCTGTTCGAATCACCAGTTGAATAAGCTTTTTTCGCATGGTTACATCGGCGTATCCGGGGATGTATTCTCTCAGGGGTGTAAACGCAATGATATAGATGAGTAGAAAAATTAAAAATAAGGTCACAGATCCAATGAAGACAAAAAGGTTGAGAGGGGAAATGACGAAGGAGGCTTTTTCCTCAAAAGAGGATTCGTCCATGACCACCAGCCGGTATGGATTTCTTAATTTTTCTCTCCACTCCTTGCGTGGTGATTTTCCCTCCATGTTTGCACAAATATCGAAATTAGCATTCAAATTTGGTTTAAAGAAAGTAGGCTTGTCAGCAAAAGACAATAATTTTGCCCAACCATCGTTTTGCGGGTTAGGCTTTGAAAAATCGTTTTATATACCGGTGTTTGCTGACCATGATGCCGGTCCTCATTCTGTTAGGGGCATGTTCTGTTAAAAAGAACACCCTTATTAGCCGCAATTTTCATCAACTTTCTACCCATTACAACGGCTGGTTTTACACCAACGAAATCATTAATACCGCGGTGGAAAAGATGCAAGCCTCCCATAAGGATAATTACAATAAAATTCTTCCCCTATATATTTACGGAAGCATTGAGGACGGCAAAGCCATGACTTCGGACATGGAGAAAGCCTTCAAGAAAATATCCACTTGTATTCAGCGGCATTCTATGCTGATCCGCGACCAGCAGTACAACCCATGGATATATGATTCATACATACTTGTGGGAAAAACCCATTTCTACAAGCATGATTACTTTGCGGGACTGGAATCATTTGAGTATGTATCTTCCAGAACCAAAGGAAAGCCTGTGCGTTATGAAGCCATGTTGTGGATGCTTCGTACCTACAATGAAACCGGACTTTTTTCGAGCAGTCAAGGACTCATTGACCTCATGGCAGAGCAAAAAAAAATTCCACGCAAATACCTTAAGGATTATTACGGGCTGGTGGCAGATTACAACATAAAAATCAGAAATTACCCTCAGGCCGTGAAGGCACTTGCCAAGACGATTCCGCTCATGCGCCGCGGCAAAGAAAAGGCCAGGTTTTATTTTGTACTCGCACAACTTTACAGAAAAACAGGGCAAGCACAATTTGCGGCTACCTGTTACGGAAGAGCCATGAAAATGACGCCCGACAACGAAATGCAATTTCAGGCCAAAATGAAACTTGCCGGCAGTGTGGTTCCCGGTGGCAGCACCAAAGAGGTGAAAAAACTTCTTGCCCGAATGTTGAAAAGTGAAAAGTACAGTGATTTCAAAGACCAAATTTATTACGCACTTTCTCAAGTACACCATGCAGAAGGAAATTTTGATGAAGAGAAAAAAGATCTGATTAACTCTGTAAAATGCTCTCAAAAAAATAAAAATCAAAGGGGAATGTCTGCACTAGCCCTTGCAAATTTGCTATTTGAAACCGGAAATTATCCTTTGTCTGAAAACTATTACGATACAGCCATCGCGGCCTTGCCCGCAGATTATGAGGACATTGAACAGATTAAAAACAAGAAAGAAAATTTATCTTCACTGGTGGGCCATATTCGAACCGCACAGACCCAGGATTCTCTATTAAAACTGGCTGAGATGGGGGAAGAACAGAGAAATTTGTACATCGATAAAATGATTGACAAACTCAAAAAGGAAGAAGAGCGTGCCATGCGGGAACTCGAAGCCGGTCAAAATAACCAGAACGGAATATTTACCCCAACGGTGAGCAACAACAATCAAACAAGCGGCGCAACCTGGTATTTCTACAATCCTGCAGCCCTGAGCCTTGGCTTTACTGAGTTCATAAAAAAGTTCGGAAACCGAAAACTTGAAGACAATTGGAGGCGCAGCAATAAACCAGCGGTGGCAGATGAAAGCACACAACAAAACCCCGAAAAGGAGGGTGGAAAATCAGGTACCGGCGCTTCCGCAGGGAGCAAAGACTCAACAATTACAACAAGCTCAGTAAAAACCCGCAAGGAATATCTTCAGGACATTCCGCTTACCCCAGAGAAAAAGAAAACATCCTCGAGTTCCGTAAAAAATTCCCTTTTTAATATGGGTTTAATTTATCGTGAACAACTTGGAGATAACAGACATGCTGCTGAGGCGTTTGAAAAAATCATTAAAAAATTCCCGGGAGATTCCCTCGAGTGCATCTGCTATTACTATCTCTTCAGAATTTATACACAGCAAGGAGATGATAAAGAATCAGATAAATATAAGCAACTCATTCTCGACAAATATGGACAAACAGAATATGCTGCGCTAATTAAAAATCCTGATTTTAACCTCGAGAAAAATGCCAAGATGAATGCATCGGATGTTTATTACACAGAAACATTTGCCTTGTTTAAAAACGAGCTTTATGACAGTTGTTACAAACGCTGCATGGTCGCTGATAGCCTTTTTCCTAAATCCGAAAACACACCCAGATATGCTCTTTTGAAAGCCATGTGCAAAGGTAAGATAGGGGGTAAAGACGATATGATTTTAGCTTTGAAACAGGTGATGGCAGATTTTGCCTCGCATCCCGTAAAAAGCAGAGCCTCCGAAATCATTGAACTTCTGGAGGGAGGAGTAAAAGATAAAAAAGATTCGACCGCCAAAGAAATCTATTTAGATCCTACAAACACCAGTCAGTACTTCCTGATGGTGATTAAAAATTCTTCGGGAGATCTTAACCACCTGAAAACAATCATATCTGAATTCAACGGCACCAATTTTGGTTCATCCCAACTAAGCACAGATGATATGCTATTGGGAAAGGAATACAAAGCAATCTCTGTAAAAGAATTCAGGGACATGGAAAAAGGATTGGCGTATTTCAACCAAATTAAAAATACCAAAAGTTTGGTGGAAGGCATGAGCCCCGATAGCTATATGCTATTGATGATTTCACCAGATAATTTCAAGATTCTTTTTAAAGAGAGCAAACCCCTTGAGTACAAAACTTTTTTTGAAAAAAAATACCCGAAAGGGATATAAAAAAAGTGGGTAAGTACAATTTATCGCACCGCTCAACCTCTTGTCCTTGCTACGTTCCCGTCCTGGGGAGTTTGGGAGGGAGCTGGTCGTAAACGACTTACCCGGCACAAAAATAGAAAACTTTTGTTGTGATTCAGCATTGTCTTGTATTACTTTGGTATGTTTGCATCATATGAAAGAGGTGGGTTTATTCGCAAATTATGGTACGCTGGCCGGTCTCCTTGCCTCAACTGTTTTTGTGTTAATGTGCTTGGCAGGGATAAATCCTTTTGAAGGTGGCTCAATTGCCATCTCTGTCATTCCTGTAGCTTTTATCTATCAGGGCACCCGCAGAGCAAGGGAGCGTGAGTCGCAGGAGTTTCCCTACGGGAAAGCATTCAAAGCAGGCTTGTATATCGCTTTCTTTTATGCATCGCTTTATGCTGTTCTCATCTATATTTATCTTCACTTTTACGGAGATGCCATTGTTGAGGAAACCAAAAACAGCACCCTCGATAAGCTGGAATTACTGGAAGGCAAGCTGGGATCATCTATGTATGAAAAAGCAGTTGATGGGGTTGAAAAAATATCTGCCGGAAATCTAGCCCTTGGTCGTTACTGGAACAACCTCATCTGGGGTGTCATTGTTTCATTGGTAACCTCCGCGCTACTCAGAAAAAAAACAGATCCTTTTAGTAATATAGAACAGGAAAGTTGAACAACAAACCCGACATAAGCATAGTTATACCATTGCTGAATGAGGCTGAATCCTTGCCCGAACTCCATGCATGGATAGTAAAGGTGATGGAGCATCATCGTTTCGATTACGAAATCCTTTTTATTGATGATGGAAGTACAGACCATTCATGGGATGTTATTTGTCTGCTTGCAAAAAACAATGTGTATACCGGTGGGTGCAAGTTTCAGAGGAACTATGGCAAATCTGCTGCACTAAATACCGGGTTTGGAATGGTAAAAGGAAAAGTAGTTATTACTATGGATGCAGATTTGCAAGATAGTCCTGAGGAAATTCCTGACCTGTACAAACTTATTCAGCATGAAGGATATGACATTGTGAGTGGCTGGAAAAAAAAACGCTACGATCCTATCACAAAAACCCTTCCCACCAAACTATTCAATTGGGCAACCCGCAAAATAAGCGGAATAGAACTGCATGATTTCAATTGCGGACTCAAAGCATATAAGCTTCAGGTTGTAAAAAGCATTGAAATTTATGGCGAGATGCATCGTTACATTCCCGTAATTGCAAAGTGGGCAGGGTTCAGAAAAATAGGTGAAAAAGCTGTTGCCCACCAGGCAAGGAAATACGGCACTACCAAGTTTGGTATTGAACGGTTTGTCAATGGATTTCTGGACTTATTCAGCATCACCTTCATGTCGAAGTTCGGCAAAAGGCCTATGCATTTTTTTGGATTTATTGGTACTATTGCTTTTTTAATAGGATTCCTTCTCTCCTTGATACTAATTGGAGAGAAGGTCTACTCACTTTTCGTACTTAAGTTCATTCCAAGAGAGGTTACCGATCAACCTCTTTTCTACCTTGCCCTAACAAGTATGATTATCGGCACACAACTTTTTCTTGCCGGGTTTATAGGTGAGCTAATAGCTAGGAACTCGTCCATCAGAAACCAATATTTACTTGCCGAAAAAATTGATATCAAATGATGAAAATCATCTGTGTAGGACGAAACTATTCCGATCATATCCGGGAATTGAAAAATGAAAAGCCGGATAAACCGGTTATATTTTGCAAGCCCGAATCTGTACTTCTACACTCGCCTGCTGAATTTATATTGCCACTCATCGATAGTGAAATCCATTACGAATGCGAACTTGTATTGCGTATAGGAAAAGATGGCAAACATATTCCAGAGAATATCGGGAATGATTGGATTGATGGCATTGGGCTTGGGATTGATTTTACTGCCAGAGATTTACAGGAAAAACTTAAAAACAAAG
>Ga0068872_10001906_pt1 | contig 16580 bp, 10 predicted proteins | sample NOAtaG_7_FD_66441 | JGI IMG/M metagenome (GOLD analysis project Ga0068872, IMG submission 66441) | Freshwater lake microbial communities from Lake Erie, under a cyanobacterial bloom - NOAA_Erie_Diel1S_2200h metaG | ecosystem: Environmental > Aquatic > Freshwater > Lake | place: USA: Ohio, Lake...
GGCAGGATGACCTGTCGCACCGTGTCGCGAATGCCGTCCTCGGTGACGGCGAAGTCGGATCCGCGCAGGATCGACGACGACACGAGGTACCAGCGCATCGCATCGGCGCCGTAGGTGTCGAACACCTTCATCGGATCCGGATAGTTGCGCAGGCTCTTCGACATCTTCTGGCCGTCGTCGCCGAGCACGATGCCGTGGCTGACGCAGCTGGAGAACGCCGGTCGGTCGAACAGGGCCGTGGCGAGCACGTGCAACGTGTAGAACCAGCCGCGCGTCTGGCCGATGTATTCGACGATGAAGTCGCCCGGGTAATGCGCCTCGAACCATTCGCGGTTCTCGAACGGGTAGTGCACCTGGGCGAAAGGCATCGAACCGCTCTCGAACCAGCAGTCGAGCACCTCGGGAACGCGGCGCATCATCGAGCGGCCGGTCGGATCGTCGGGATTCGGGCGCACGAGCGAGTCGATTTCGGGGCGGTGCAATTCGGTCACCGTCGTGCCGAAGTCGCGCTCGAGTTCGGCGATGCTGCCGTACACGTCGATGCGCGGATGGTTCGGGTCGTCGCTGCGCCACACGGGAATCGGCGAACCCCAGAAACGGTTGCGACTGATGGTCCAGTCGCGGGCATTCTCGAGCCACTTGCCGAAGCTGCCGTGCTTGATGTGGTCGGGCACCCACGTGATGCGCTCGTTGAGTTCGAGCATTCGCTCCTTGATCGCCGTCACCTTGACGAACCACGAGCTCACGGCCTTGTAGATGAGCGGCGTGCCGGTGCGCCAGCAGTGCGGGTACGAGTGGTCGTACGTCTCGTGCCGCAGCACGACGCCGCGTTCCTTCAACGCGCGGATGATCGACGGGTTCGCCTCGAACACCTGCTGCCCGACGTAGTCGCGCACCTCGGCGGTGAAGCGACCGCGCGAGTCGACCGGTACGACGAGTTCGATGCCCGCGTCGGCGCACACGCGTTGGTCGTCCTCGCCGAAGCCCGGCGCGAGGTGCACGACACCGGTGCCGTCCTCGACGGTGACGAAGTCGCCGGCGAGTACGCGGAACGCCCCGGCATCGGCGCGATCGGCGAAGTAGTCGAACAACGGCGTGTACCTGCGACCGACGAGATCGGAGCCGCGCAGCGTGCCGACGTGCTCGGCGCCGTCGAGTTCGCGCTCGTACGCGGCGCGTCGCGCCGCGGCGAGCACCCACCGCACACCGTCGCGCTCGTACACGCCGTAGTCGACGTCGGGCGACACGGCGAGGGCGAGGTTCGACGGCAGTGTCCACGGAGTGGTCGTCCAGGCGAGGAGTCGCTCACCCGATTCGAGGAGGAAGCCGACGGTGAGCGCCGGATCCTGCACCTGCTTGTACGTGTCGTCCATGCGGGTCTCGGAGTTCGACAACGGCGTCTCGAGAGCCCACGAGAACGGCAACACGCGGAACCCCTCGTAGATGAGTCCCTTGTCCCACAGCGTCTTGAACGCCCACATGACGCTTTCCATGTACGGCACGTCGAGCGTCTTGTAGTCGTCGTCGAAGTCGACCCAGCGCGCCTGACGCGTGACGTACCTGCGCCAGTCGCTCGTGTACTGCAGGACCGAGGTGCGGCAGTGGTCGTTGAACTTGTCGATGCCGAAGTCGGTGATCGCCTGGCGTCCGGAGATACCGAGTTGACGCTCGGCTTCGGCTTCGGCGGGAAGTCCGTGGCAGTCCCATCCGAAGCGTCGTTCGACGCGTTGCCCGCGCATCGTGCGGTATCGCGGGATCGCGTCCTTCACGTACCCGGTGAGCAGGTGCCCGTAGTGCGGCAGACCGTTGGCGAACGGCGGGCCGTCGTAGAAGACGAACTCGGCCTCGTCACCGGCTTTCGACGAACGTGCGTGGCGCGCCACCGACGCCTCGAACGTGGCGTCCGTGCGCCAGTACTCGAGGATCGATTCTTCGAGTGCGGGAAGGTTGGGCTGTGATTCGACCTCGGGATACGTCACGAGCGACGGTCCGATCTACAGACTCACGCTGGCGAGCATGCGCTGCACGATGCCGAGCAAGAACACGACGACGATCGGCGAGACATCGAACGGTCCGAGCGACGGAATGACGCGACGCACCGGGCCGAGCACCGGCTCGGTGAGCCGGAAGAGCACGTTCGTGACGTTCGCCAGCGCACCACCGGGGCTCATCGGAAACCACGAGAGGATGATGCGCACGAAGATGAGCAACGTGTACAGCGAGACGAGTTGGGAAATCATGGTCGGTGCTCCTGGCGTGAGGGGTGGTGATGCGGGATCGACACCGCGTCAGTCGCGGGGAATTCGCACGCCGTTGGGCGTGAGACGGAACATGTCGCCCGAGAGACGCTCGAGTGTTCCGTTCAATCCGTAACACAGACCGGAGGCGAAGTCGATGAGTCGACGCTTCGTTTCCTTGTCGGTGCCGACGAGGTTCATGAGGATCGGCTGACCGTTCTTGAATCGATCGGCGATTTCCTGTGCGTGGTCGTAACGCGTCGGCTTCACCTGCAGCGGATCGACCGTCGCCGTCGCGAGCGGTCGCACCGTCTTCGACGTGTCACCGCCGAGCGGACGCACGGTGACACCCGAGTCGTCGGCGACGCGCTGCCGGGGGCGCGCACGGGGTGCGGGCTCCTCTTCGTACATCGCTTCTTCGTCGTCGTCGTAGTAGACGTCGTCTTCGTACACGGGTGCCTGGCGACGGCGGGGCGCCGGGCGCTGCTGCGCCACCGACTGGTCGTAGTCGTCGTACGCCTCGTCGGGGCCGAGACCGAGATAATCCATTGCTCGGCGGAACATCGACATGGAGTCAGAGTACCCCAGTCGGCGAAGGACGAACGGGACGCTCGCCGAACAACCGTGTTCCGACGCGCACGAGGGTCGAGCCCTCCTCGAGTGCGATGCGCAGATCGCCCGACATCCCCATCGAACACCCGACGAGACCGTGGTCGTCGGCGAGCCGGCGCACCGCGCGGAACGTCCGTCGGGTGTCGTCGGGATCCTGTGACGTCGGACCCATCGTCATGAGGCCGTCGACGACGATGCCGTTGTCGGCGGCTGCGGCGAGCAGCGCCGGGACGTCCTCGGGTCGGCAGCCTCCCTTGCCCGACTCGAGTGCGGCATTCACCTGGATCATGATGCGGGTGCCCGCCGGGGCACGGCGGGCGATCTCGGCGATGATGTCGCCACGATCGACGGTCTGCCACACGGCAACCCACGGAGCGACGAGTCGGATCTTGTTGCTCTGGATGCGACCGATGAAGTGCACCTCGGGGCGCGGCTCTTCACCGAGTTCGGTCATCTTCGACTGCAACTCCTGGGCATAGTTCTCACCGATCGCCTCGCAGCCCGCGTCACGGGCGAGACGGATGGCGTCGACACCGAAGCCCTTCGTCACTGCACACAGCGTCACGCCGGGACGTGACGCATGCGCGGCGATCTCTCGTCGCACCTCGGCGACTGCGGCAGCCACGGAATCGGACTGCACGCGGCGGATTACTTGAGGAAGTCGGGGACGTCCAGGTCGTCGTCGAATCCGTCGCTCGGCGGCGTCGAGCCGAAAATGTCCTTCAGGCGCGAACCCTTCGTCGAGTCGGGACGCGGCTCGCCGCGGGTGGCGGCGTCGACGCGCGTTGCGGCGCGACTCGCACCGGCATCCCAACGCTCGAATCCGGCGGCGATGACGGTGACGCGCACTTCGTCGCCGAGATCGTCGTCGATGACGGTGCCGAGGATGATGTTCGCATCCTGGTGCGCGACGCGCTGCACCGCTTCGGCAGCTTCGTTGAGTTCGAACAAGCCCATGTCGGACGGACCGGCGATGTTCAGCAGGATGCCGCGCGCGCCCTCGATCGCCGACTCGAGCATCGGCGACGTGATTGCGGCGTGGGCGGCGTTGATCGCGCGCTTGTCACCGCTCGACACACCGATGCCCATGAGCGCGGTGCCGGCGTTCATCAAGACGGTCTTCACGTCGGCGAAGTCGGTGTTGATGAGTCCGGGAGTCGTGATGACACCGGTGATACCCGAGACACCCTGCATGAGCACCTCGTCGGCGCGCTTGAAGGCGTCGAGCAACGTGGTCTTGTCGGTGGAGATGGTGAGCAACTTCTCGTTCGGAATGACGATGAGCGTGTCGACCTTTTCCTTCAGGCGCGAGATGCCGCTGTCGGCCTGCATGGCGCGGCGACGACCTTCGAAGGAGAACGGTCGCGTGACGATGCCGATCGTCAGCGCACCCTCGGCCTTGGCAATCTCTGCAACGACGGGGGCCGCACCCGTACCGGTGCCGCCGCCCTCTCCGGCGGTGATGAAGACCATGTCAGCACCCGCGAGATGCTCCTGGATCTCGTCGCGGTGCGCCTCGGCTGCCGCGCGCCCGACCTCGGGATCGGCACCGGCGCCGAGTCCACGGGTCATCTCGCGACCGATGTCGATCTTCTCGGGTGCGTCGGACATGAGCAGAGCCTGCGCGTCGGTGTTGATCGCGATGAAGTCGACTCCGCGCAGACCGGCATCGATCATGCGGTTGACGGCGTTGACACCGCCGCCGCCGATGCCCACGACCTTGATGACGGCGAGATAATTCTGCGGCGTTGACGGCATGTGTGTGTTCTCCGGTGATGTCGACCCGATCGTGACACGGATCCCGTGCTGCGGTGGGGCCTGAGGTTGATGTCGAGACTGAGACAGGCTCGATGTGAACTAATTGTTCAGCAACACTAGCGACGCGCCGAGGAGGCCGTGATCACTGCCCCGGCCTCGCAAGCGTGCACGTGCACGCGACTGCGGCTATCTGCTCGTGACGATGGGCTGCCCGCCCGAGACGTCGATGCGGGCGATCGTCGCCGGATCCTGGCGGCGGAGAATGACGACGACCTGCATGATCTTGTTGCGCAGGTCGTTCGGCGCACCGAAGACGATCTCCGTACCGCCGCGCAGCGTCGCCCCGAGCAACTCCGGTGAGAGGACTGCAACCGTCTCGACACGGCGATCGAGTTCTTCGGGCATCGATACGGCGAGTTGCGCCGCGGCTCGGTAGATCGGCGCCGCCGTGCTGCCGGGTGTGAGGTTCGGCCCGACCCCGGAGATGCGCCGGTAGCCGACGGGTTGACCGTCCTCGACGGCGAGCACCCGGCCGTCCATGTCGAGCACACGGGAGCGGTTGTCGACCCCGACGAACCACGCGACGGGTGTGCGCTCGACGATGTCGATGACGACCCGGTCCGGCAGGTACCAGCGCAACCGGGCGCTCTTCACCCACGGATCACCCTCGATGCGCCGGCGGGCGCTGTCGAGATCGACGGTGAACACGCTCGTGCCGCGCATCGACTCTTCGACGCGGGCGAGAACCTCGGCATCGACGTACTGCGCACCCGTGACGTCGACCCGACGTACGCCGAACAGCGGTGACGCGAGAATGATCATGCCGAGGAGCAGCACGCCGAGCACGCCGACACTGACGACGAGCAGATTCGGTCGCAGTCGACGGGCAAATCGCGCACCGCGCCGGGGTCGCTCGTGCGGCTCGGTCGGCGGGAACGCGAGGATCGCCGCTGAACCCGCCGCCGAACCCTCAGCGCGTTCGTGGGGCAGGCGCAGCGACTCGTCGTCGATGACGACGAGTCCGGTGTCGCTCGCTACATCACCGGCACCTTCGTCATGACTCGCGTCGGAACGCGCATCGGCACTTGCGTCGGTGATCGAGACGATGTTTGTTCCGTCGGTACACGTAACGTCGGTATACGTAACGTCGGTATACGTAACGTCGGAAGACGTTTCGTCGGAATACGTAACGTCGGTGTTTGTGAGGTCAGTGTCGTCGACAGACGACACGCCATCAATCAGCGTGTCGTCGGCAAGTTCTGTGTCGCCGGCAAGTTCTGTGTCGCCGGCAAGTTCTGTGTCGTCGCCACGTCCAGTGTCATCACGGTCAGTATCGCCGCGGGTGCGGTCGTCGCCGTCGTCGCTCGTGCCTGCCTCGTCGTCGTCGGCGAACAGTTCGCGCAACTCGTCACGTACGGCTTCGGGAATCGGTGGCGTGATCGCACTCATCGTGATCGACGGATCGCGCACTCCCCCGCCGAACACCTGCTCGAGTCGCGACGTGCCCGCAGTGGCAGAGCCGCCACCCGTATCGGTGACGGGCACACTCGCTCCCGCCTCGGCGGCGAGCTCGGGATCGAATCCGACGAGCTTGATCTCGCTGCGCAGGTCGATGCCGGTCTCCGCGCGCACCCTGCGGCGCACTTCCGCCATGAGCAGTGCGACGTGCTCGGCACGACCGCCGTCGTCCACCTGGATGAAGTTGGCGTGCTTCGTCGACACCTCGGCCGAACCGATTCGCAGACCGCGCAGACCGAGCGAGTCGATGATCGCCCCCGCCGAACGGTCGCCGCTCGCCGGGTTGACGAACACCGAACCGGCATTGTGCCCGCCGGGCTGGTTCTCGCGCCGCCAGCGCACGATCTCGGCCATCTCGCGTTCGCTCGCCGCGGCGTCACCCCACGACAACTCGACGCTCGCCGACAGCACGACATGGTGCGGCTGGAGGTCGCTGCCGCGGAACCGCAGGCCGAGATCGCGCGCGGCGACGTTGGCGACGATCCCCTTGCGCAGGTGGAACACCTTCGCCAGCGTGAGCGACGACGCCATGTCGCTGCCGTGGCCCCCGGCGTTCATCCGCACCGCACCGCCGACGGAGCCCGGCACGCCGACGGCCCATTCCATTCCCGTGAGGCCGTGTGCACTGCAGCGTCGGGCGAGTACGGGCAACGCGACGTTGGCACCCGCGGTGACGTACGCGCGGTCACCGGGTTGCGGCAGGTCGATCGTGTCGGCGAAATCCCCGAGCGTGATGACGAGACCCGGGAATCCCTCGTCGGAGACGAGCAGGTTGCTGCCGCGACCGATGACGAGGACGGGTACGTCGTGCTCGCGCAGGACGTTGGCCGCCGCATGCAGGTCGTCGATCGAACGGGCACGCAGGAACAACGCGGCGCGACCACCGACCTTGTACGTCGTCAGTGCGGCGAGCGGTTCGCCGCGGCGCACCCGCGCGCCGAGGATGAGACCGACACGGTCGAGCGATCGCGTCGTGCGCGTGTAGTCGGTCGTGTCGTCAGGCGCCACGCGTCAAGTCTCGCCGACGCGCCACCACCTCGTCGGGGAGGGTCTCGATGTCGCCGCATCCCATCGAGATGCACACGTCCCCTGCGCGCAACTCGGCGGCGAGAAAGTTGACGAGTTCGTCGCGTGTCGCCCGCCACTCCACCCGCGCCTGCGGATGTGCCGCGCGCACCGCATCGACGACGAGTTTTCCCGTGACACCTGCGATCGGGGTCGTTCCGGACGAGTAGATGTCGGTGACGACGACGAGATCGGCGCCGATGAAGGCGTCGCGGTACTCGGGCGACATGACGGCCATTCGGTTGAAGCGGTTCGGCTGGAACACGGCAACGACGCGTGCCCACGAGTCGGTGGAGCTCCGCGCCGCAGAGAGCACGGCGGTGATCTCGGCCGGGAGGTGCGCGTAGTCGTCGACGAGCGTGATGCCGTCGACGACGTGGCGCGTGTCGAAGCGCCGCTCGACACCGCGGAAGTCGGCCAGCGTGCGCAGACAGCTCGCCGCGTCGGCGCCGAGCTCGAGGGCCATCGTCAGCGCAGCGAGCGCGTTGAGCACGTTGTGCCGACCGCGCAAGGACACCGTCACCTCGCCGACGAACGCGCCGCGGTAGTGCGCCTCGAACGTCGCCCCGCCGTGGGCGAAGCGTACGTTGCGTGCGACCATGTCGGGTCCGGCATCGGCCGTGACACCGGAATCGGTGGCGATTCCGTAGGTGATCGCACCGTGGTGCCGCGCGAGATCGGCGGCACGCGGATCGTCCGCGCACACGACTCGCGGTCCCGGCACGGCGGCAAGGAAGCGATCGAACGACGCGACGATGCCCTCGAGCGACCCGTGTTCGTCGAGATGGTCGACGTCGACGTTGGTGAGGATCGCTGCCCGAGGATTCAGCGCCGCGTGCGTCGAATCGCTCTCGTCGGCTTCGACGACGAACGGACCGGCGCCCCAGTGCGCGTTACCACCGAGACTGCGCGCCTCACCACCGATGTAGTAGCCGGAATCCATTCCCGCGTCGCGCAGCATCGTCGCGAGCAGCGCCGACGTCGTCGTCTTGCCGTGCGTGCCCGCCACGGCGACCGCGTGCGTGCGGGCACACACGCTGGCGAGCATCGTGGCCCGCGACACGACGCGCACCCCGGCTCGGCGCGCCGCGACGAGCTCGACGTTGTCGGAACGGATCGCCGAAGAATGCGTCACTGCATCGCAACCGACGACGACCTGCGGATCGTGCGGCACGTTCACACGCACCTTGAGATCGCGCAGTCGTTCGATGGCCGACGATTCGCGCACGTCGCTTCCGCTCGTGCGGTGACCCATCTCGGCGAGGATGACGGCGAGGGCGTTCATTCCCGGCCCTCCCGCACCGACGACGTGCACGGCGCGGGGTGCGGAGAGATCGACGAGCGGACGTCGTGCCCCGACGGCATCGATGATCGTGTCGGCCACCGACGTGGTTCGGTGCATTGCACCGAGGTCGCGGGCGCGTGCAGCGAGATCGTGGCGCCGTGACGGGTCGTCGGCGAGGGACGCGACGAGCCCGGTCAGTGCGGTGACGACGTCGTGCTCGGTGCACACGATCGCTGCGCCGTCGCGTTCGAGTGCACGGGCGTTGAGTGTTTGGTGGTCGCCGGCGGCACCCGACCACGGCACGACGATCGCGGCGACACCGATCGTGGCGATCTCGGCGATCGTGCTCGCACCCGCGCGACACACGACGACGTCGGTCGCGGCCCAGACGTCGCTCATGTCGTCGACGTATTCGAGGCGCCGGTAAGTGATGCCCGCTCCCGCGGGCAGTGTCGGCACGTCGTCGGACGCGTAGCGCGTGCCGCTCAGGTGGACGACGGCGAGATCGGTGCGAGAACGCAACGTTTCGACGCACGCCCTCGTCGCCTCGTTGAGGATGCGCGAACCGAGCGAACCGCCGATGACGGTGACGACCGTGCGGTCGCCGGGGATGTCGAGTCGTCGGCGCGCATCGGCTCGACGTGTCGCGACGTCGAGATGGCGCAGCGCGGAACGCACGGGCGCACCCGCGACCCGCGCGCGCGGCAGGGGCGAATCCGGATGGGCAACGACGCTGCACACGCTGTGGCGTGCCTGGCGGCGCGTCGCCAAACCGGGCACCGCGTCGTACGACACCGTGACGACCGGGATTCCGCAGCGACGCGCGGCGATGGTCGCCGGAAGGCTCGCGAATCCCCCGACGCTGACGACGACCTGCGGTCGGTCGCGTTCGAACCGGCGACGCACGTCGCGCACCGCGCGCGCGAGCAGCAGCCCCGCGCGCAGCGAACGCAGCACGGCCCGTGGTTTCAGGCTGCGCTGCAGGCCGTCGACGGCGAGGAGTTGCATCGGCACGCCGAGCGCAGCGACGAGTCGCGACTCGGGACCGCGCAGGGAACCCACGTAGCCGAGTTCGTCGGCACTCCAGCCGAGTTCGCGGAACTGCTCGAGCAGAGCAACCGCGGGAATGACGTGGCCCGCGGTACCCCCACCTGCCACGACGGCGAACATGTCGCCCGCGAGGCTAGTCGCGCGGAGTTGACGCTCCCTGGCGCATGTTGCGCGCGACGTTGAGCAAGAGACCCGCGGCGGCGAGAGTGATGAGCAGCGACGAACCGCCGTACGAGATGAGCGGCAGCGTGAGTCCCGTCACCGGCATCACACCGACGACACCGCCGATGTTGATGCATGCCTGCAACACGAACCACGACGTGATCCCCGCGGCGAGCAACGCACCGAAGCGGTCGCGCGCACGCAGTGCCACCTGGAATCCGCAGAGAGCGAGCACGAGGAATCCGAGGATGATGATGCTCGAGCCGAGCAGACCGAATTCCTCGGCGATGACGGTGAAGATGAAGTCGCTGTGCGCGAGCGGCACGTAACCCCACTTGCTCGTTCCCTCACCCGGACCGACACCGGCGATGCCACCGTTGGCGATGCTCAGCAGCGATTGGTACACCTGGTAACCGGTGTGCTCCTTGTTCGCCTCGAGGTTGAAGAAGGCGAGCCAACGGTTGCGTCGTGATGCACTCATGAGGATGAGCGTGATGCCGCCGACGAGCGTGGTGAGCGAAGCGAGGCTGATCCAGCGCAGCGGCGCGCCGGCCATGAACAACACCGTCACGGCGATCGCCGACATGACGATCGCGCCGCCGAGGTCCTGCTGGGCCATGCACAATGCGGCCGATGCACCCCACACGGCCGCGACCGGGAGGAACGTGCGGCGGGCGTTGGTGATCTCGCGCTGACGGCGACCGAGGAGGTTCGTCGAGTACACGACGAGGGCGAACTTCAGGAACTCCGACGGCTGGAAGCTCACCGGACCCATCGACACCCACGCGTTGGCGCCGTTGATCGTCACGCCGAGCGGCGTGAACGGCAGGAGGTTGAGACCGAAGGCAGCGATGAGCGTCGGCAACGTGATGCGCCGCCAGATGTGGTACGGCATGCGGTACGTGGCGATCGCCGCGGCGGTACCCACCATTGCCCACATCAGCTGACGGAAGAACATCGTCCATGCCGAGCCACCGCGGTTGATCGAGGTGATCGACGACGCCGACAGCACCATGACGAGACCGATGCTCACGAACACCGAGATGACGATCATGATGACGTAGAACGTGCGCGTCGGCGGCGTGTCCGACAACTTGAGGTACCCGAGCGCACCCTTGCGATCGAGCGCCTGACGGCGGCGCTCGGCGAGTGAGACCGTCGCGGATGTCGTTGCCGACGTCGGTGCATTCAGTGTTGCTGTCATGTGGTGGTCTTTCCTTTCGAAGTGCGTGTCGTCGCGGCGGTCGAACCGGTTGCCGATGCTGCGAGTTCGGTGACGATGCGGCGGAAGTCGTCGCCGCGTTCGCCGTAGTTGCGGTACCAGTCGTAACTCGTGCATCCGGGCGACAGGAGAACGACGTCACCGGGTCGGGCGAGTTCGCGTGCGTGGTCGACTGCCTCGCGCATCGACGCGGCCGAGCGCACCGGACGACGTCCGGCGAACGCGGCGGCAACGTCGGGGCCCGCGGTACCCGTTGCGACGACGGCGCGGATGCGCTCGATGTCGCGCGCCATCTCCGAGAGATCGAGACCCTTGTTCTTGCCGCCGGCGATGAGCACGATCCCCTCGAACGACGTGATCGCCGCGCGCGCGGCATGGGGACTCGTCGCCTTCGAGTCGTTGAACCAGCGCACGCCGTCGATCTCCGCGACGAACTCGATGCGGTGGGCGGCATGGCGGAAGTTCCCCAGCGCCTCGGCGACGGCCGCCGGTGTCGCGAGCTTCGCCTCGAGCACGGCGGCGCTCGCGGCGAGCGCGTTCGTGACGTCGTGCGGAAGGTCGCGCGAGAGCGCCGATCGCTCGACGATGCGGCCGTGCGGCGAGACGAGCCAGCCGTTCTCGCAGCGGTAGTCACCGTCGTCGAGACCGAACGTGACGACGCGTGCATTGCTGCTGCGCGCCGACGCGACGATGGCTGCATCGCGCACGGGAGCGACCGCGACGTCGTCCCTCTTCGCCGCGGCCCAGATGCGTTCCTTCGCGTGACGGTACGAGTCGATGTCGACGTGCCAGTCGAGGTGGTCGGGGGCGAGGTTCAGCCACACCGATGCAGAGGCGCGGAAATCGCGGGTGAAGGCGAGGCGGAAGCTCGAGCACTCGATGGCGAACGCGGTGTCGTCGCTGCCGAGTGCGCCGACGAGCGGCAACTCGGTGTTGCCGACTGCGCGGGCGCGGTGACCGGCGCTGCACAGCATCGCCGCCGCCATGAGCGTGGTCGTCGTCTTGCCGTCGGTGCCGGTGATCGCGACGAACGGTCGCGGTCCGCCCACTCGGCCGGTCTCGTCGCGGTATCCGAGTTCGATCTCGGAGACGACGTCGACACCGGCGGCGAGTGCGGCTCGCACGATCGGATGCGACTCGGGCACGCCCGGGCTCGGCACGAGTCGTGCGTAACCCGCGACGTCCTGCACCGCCGTCGTGAGTGCCGCGCCCTCGAGCAGCGGTGCACCGATCGCACGGGCGAAGTCGCGGTGCTCGTCGGTCGGTGCGTCGTCGGCGAGGGTGACGTCGTCACCGCGTGCGGCGAGGTACTCGGCCACCGCGCGGCCGGCGACGGCGAGTCCGTACACGAGGGTGCCCATCAGCGAACGGCGTCCCCGATGAGTCGGATCTCGTTCGTGAAGTCGGCGATGAAGAGCGCCACGCCGGTGGCGACGCACAGCGCGGCGAGCAACCAGAAGCGGATGATGACCGTCGTCTCCGGCCAACCCTTCAGCTCGAAGTGGTGGTGGATCGGCGACATGAGGAAGAGGCGCTTCTTGCGTCCGCTCGCCTTGAACACGCCCATCTGCACGGCGACCGATCCGGCTTCGAGCACGTTGATGCCGCAGATGATCGGCAGCAGGAGATGCGTGTTCGTCGTCACCGCGAGCATGCCGAGAGCCGCACCGATACCGAGAGCGCCGACGTCACCCATGAAGATCCGTGCGGGCGCCGCGTTCCACCACAGGAATCCGCCGCATGCCGCGGCGAGTGCCGCCGCGAGCACCGCAAGGTCGAGCGGGTTGACGATTGCCGAGTAGATCTCGCCGTTGCGGAACGCGAAATAGGCGATGAGCGTGAACGCACCGAAGCCGAACATCGCCGATCCGGCGGCGAGACCGTCGAGACCGTCGGTGACGTTCACGGCGTTCGTCGTCGCCCACACCATGAGCGCTGTCCACACGACGTACACCGGACCGCTGATGTCCCAGCCGGGAATCTCGGCCCGGGTGAACGAGAGCGTCTCGCTGACTCCCGTCTGCGAGGCGAGCAACCAGGTGAGCAACAGCACGATGCCGAAGCTGATCCAGCCCTTCTTCTTCCAGAAGATGCCGCGGTTGTGCTGGCGGCGCACCTTGAGGAAGTCGTCGATGAACCCGAATGCGGCGAGCACGAACACCGTGAGCCAGATGATGAGCGCCTGGGTGGAGAACGGCAATCCGTCGCGCACGTGGGCGACGGTCCAACCGATCGCCGCGGACAGCAGGATGGCGATGCCACCCATCGTCGCGGTCCCCTTCTTCACCATGTGGTGCGTCGGACCGCGGTCCTCGGCGCCGAGGATCGGTTGACCCTTGCCGATGCGCGCGAAGATCGCGATCATCACGCGCGTCAGCGCGATCGAGCACACGATCGACACGGCACCGGCGATGAGGATCGCGATCATGCCGCCATCCCCGCCAGTTCGCGCACGACGTCGACGTCGCGGAACGGAATCTCCCTGTCGGCGATCGTTTGCGTCGCCTCGTGACCCTTGCCGGCGACGACGACGACGTCACCGCTGCGTGCCTCGGAGAGCGCGCGGGCAATTCCGGCACGGCGATCTTCCTCGACGGCGACGAGGACGTCGCGTCGCTGGGCGGGCACGCCGCGCTCGATGTCGGCGATGATCGCCGCGGGATTCTCGTTGCGCGGGTTGTCCGAGGTGAGCACGACTGCATCGGCATCGCGCGTGGCGACCGCGCCCATGTCGGGACGCTTGCTCGCGTCACGACCACCGCCGCAACCGAAGACGACGATGACCCGCCCGCTGCGTGCGACGCGACGTGCCGACTCGAGCACACGGGCGAGCGCTTCGGGCGTATGCGCGTAGTCGACGATGACGGCGAAGTCGCGCCCGACGTCGACGTATTCGAACCGGCCGGGAACCGGCGTGACGGCGGCGAGCCCGCGCACGATGTCGTCGACGGGCGTGCCGAGGGCGAGGGCCGTTGTCGCGGCGGCGAGTGAGTTCATGACGTTGAAGTGGCCGCCGAGACCGACGTTCACCCGTACCGACTGCCACGTGTAACGGTGATCGGCAACGCCCGCCTCGACGTCGCGCGCGTCCTCGAGTCCGAACGACACGATCGGCAACGCCGCCCCGTCGATGAGCAGACGACCGTGCACGTCGTCGCGGTTGACGACACCCATGTCGGCGAGGCGCGGGTCGAACAGCGACGCCTTTGCGGCGAAGTAGCGCTCGAGCGTGCCGTGGAAATCGAGATGATCGTGGCCGAGGTTCGTGAAGACCGCGGCGGCGAAGCGCATGCCCGCGACACGGTGCTGTGCGAGCGCGTGTGACGACACCTCCATGACGACCGCCTCGGCGCCGTCGGCGCGGTGTGCGGCGAGCAGTCGCTGCAGCTCGGGGGCATCGGGGGTCGTGCGCACCCCGGTGAGCGTGCCGATGACACGCGTGTCGAGACCGGCCGCGCGAAGGACGTCGGCGAGAACGTGGGCTGTCGTCGTCTTCCCGTTCGTCCCCGTCACGCCGACGACGCGCATGTGGCGGCTCGGCTCGTCGTGGAACGCCGCGGCGAAGGGACCGGTCGCGCGGCGCGAATCGTCGACGACGATCTGCGGGATCGCGGCGGGAAGATCCGTCAGCTCGCGCTCGACGAGAACGGCGGCGGCTCCCGCGCGTACGGCGGCAGCGGCGTGATCGTGCCCGTCGTGGGTGTCACCGACGACGCAGCAGTAGAGGGTTCCCGTCGTCGCACGCCGCGAATCGGAATCGACGTCGGTAATCGTCACGCCGGCGAGGTCGGACGTCGTCGCCTCGCGACCGTCGACGATGATTCGCCGGATCGCGCGCCGTGCGTCGGTGGACGATTCGCGGCGTACATCCTCGATGAGCGCGGCCAGCGTCTTCGACCGCGCCGCCGAACCCGACATGTCAGTGCGCCGGTCCGAGTTCGGCGGGACGCGAGCCGACGCAACCGGTGTCACCGGGGGTCGGACGGATGTTCAGTTCGGTGATGAGCACCTGACCGATGCGCGAGAACACCGGTGCCGCTGCGGTGCCGCCGAAGCGGTCGCGCGACGAGGCATCGGGTTGGTCGACGGAGACGAGCACGGTGAACTGCGGATCGCTCGCCGGGAGGAATCCGACGAAGGAGGCGAAGTACGAGCGCGATCCGTCCTCGTTGAGGTACGTGCCCGTGCCCTCGGTGAGGTATGCGGTACCCGTCTTGCCCGCCACCGACATGCCGGGGATCTTCGCCAGGCCGGCGGTTCCGTAACACACGACGTCGGTGAGCAGCGTGCGCATCGTCGACGCGGTCGCGCTCGAGATGACGCGTCGCGTCTCGGATTCCGGCAGGTCGTTGCGCACGCCGTTCGCGGCGATGGTTCCGGCGACGATCTTCGGTGCGACGTACACACCGTCGTTGGCGACGACGTTCACGGCGGCGACGAGCTGCACCGCGGTGCTCGCGTAGCCGTAACCGTACGCCGACGTGAATGCTTCGGTGCCCTGCAGGTCCTCGGCGCGGCGCAGGATGCCGCGACTCTCACCGGGGAAGTCGAGCGCCGACTTCGTACCGAATCCGAACTGGCGCAACCACTCGCGGCGCACCGACGGCGCGAGCGTCTCGGCGATCTTGATCGTGCCGAGGTTCGAGGAGTCGACGAGGATCTTGCGCACGGTCATCTCTTCGGTACCGTGCGGATATGCATCCTTGATCACTTGCTCCCACTTCTCAGAGCCCTTGTTGAACACCTGTACGCCGGGAACGATGAAGGTCGACTGTGGGGTGACGGTGCCCTCCTCGAGTGCCGCGGCGACGCTGAACACCTTCGCCACCGAACCGGGCTCGTTCGCCTCGACGACGGCGAGGTTTCCGGCGTTGCTCGAGTACGTGCCGTCCTCGTTGCGCCGCACGCTCGACATCGCGTAGATCTCGCCGGTGCGCGAATGCATGACGATGGCGGTGCCGCTGCGCGCCATGAGACGCTCGACTTGTTGCGTGAGGATCCCGTCGACCTGGTACTGAACGGTGCGGTCGATCGTCGTGAGAAGATTGTGACCGCGCGTCGCCGGCTCGAAGCTCGACTCACCCGAGGCGATCGACTGGCCGCGACTGTTCACTTCGCGCACGACGCGACCGTCGACACCGGTGAGCAGGTCGTTGAACTGCAGCTCGAGCCCGCCGATGCCGACCCCGTCCGGGTCGGTGCGACCGATGAGCGGACGCAGGCCGTCGGTCGTCAGCGCGCGACCCTCCTCGCGGTACGAACCGATGCCCTGCAGCTTCAGTGCGAGCACCGCCTCGGCCGTCTGACTCTCCACTTCGCGCGCGACGTAGATGAAGCTGCGTGCGGAGTTCTGCATTCCGGTGGCGAGCTCGAGTTCGCGCTCGGGGCTCAACTGCAGCAACTGGGCGATGGCGCGGGCGGTTCCGGCCGGATCGACGACCTTGCGCGGGTCGGCGTAGATCGTGCGCGTCGGCACCGGGATCGCGAGCTCGCGGCCCGTGCGGTCGAGAATCGAACCGCGTTCGGCGGGAATGCGTGCCGTGCGCATGCGCTGCGCGACGCTCGCTTCCCGCAGGTCGCCCGAGCCGATCGCCTGCAGGGTGACGACACGGGCGAGCATGACGATGAGCAGCACCGACACGATGATGAACATCGTGAAGATCCGCGGACG
>Ga0068872_10001908_pt1 | contig 16556 bp, 17 predicted proteins | sample NOAtaG_7_FD_66441 | JGI IMG/M metagenome (GOLD analysis project Ga0068872, IMG submission 66441) | Freshwater lake microbial communities from Lake Erie, under a cyanobacterial bloom - NOAA_Erie_Diel1S_2200h metaG | ecosystem: Environmental > Aquatic > Freshwater > Lake | place: USA: Ohio, Lake...
GGCGGCGCCATCGCGCTGGGGCATCCGCTGGGCGCGACGGGCGCGATGCTGCTCGGGACGGCGCTGGACGCCCTGGAGGCGCGTGGGCAGGCCACTGCCCTCGTCACCCTCTGCATCGGCGGCGGAATGGGCATCGCCACCATCCTCGAGCGCGTGTGAGCCTCCGCATGGACACCCTCCTCCTGCACACCGAAACCGGCCGCGCCACCATCGACGACGCGGGGGTGGCGACTCTGCTCCTCGACATGCCGGGTGGCGTCAACAAAATCGGCGCGGGTTTTCTCCGGGATATCGGTCCGATGGTGGACGCCATCGCCGCGGCGCCCGGGCTGCGTGGCGTGCTCGTCGAGAGCGCGCACAAGGATTTCTGTGTCGGCGCAGACCTGGACATGGTCTTCGCGGAGCGGGACGCTTCTCGCATCTATGCCGCATCGCAAGCGCTGCACGCCGCGCTTCGGCGGCTGGAGACGCTGGCGCATCCGGTCGTGGCGCTGGTGCGTGGGGCGGCGCTCGGCGGCGGCTACGAGCTGGCCCTGGCGGCCCATCATCGCATCGGCGTGGACGCGCCGGGGGCGCGCGTCGGGCTTCCGGAGGTCCAGCTCGGCGTCATCCCCGGCGGCGGCGGCACCCAGCGTCTCCCCCGCATCCTCGGCGCACAGGCCGCCTTGGAGCACATGCTGCTCGCGCGCACCCCGCGCATCCCCGCGGCCCGCGAGGCCGGCCTGCTCGACGCTCTGGCAGAGGACCTCCCCGCCGCCCGCGCCGCCGGTCGCGCCTGGATCGCGGCGCATCCGGGCGCCGTCCAGCCATGGGACGCCCCCACCTTCGCGTGGCCGGGCGTCGCGCCGGGCACCGAGGCGTGGCGCCACCTCTTCATGGGGGCCGCGGCGATGCTGTTCGGCCGGTCCGCCGGGGTGTTCCGGGCACCCGAGGTGGTCTTGGAGGTGGTGCAGGAGGGCGGCGGGCTGCGCTTCGACCGCGCCCTCGAGGTGGAGGCGCGTGCCTTCGCGGCGATCGTTGTGAGCGATGGTTGCAAGGACATGATTCGCACCGTCTGGTACAGCCGCAACGCCGCCGAGCGGCAGGTCGGCCTGCCGGCGCTCGCCCCGGGTGCGTCCGATGGCATCGCCCGGGTCGTGGTGCTCGGGGCCGGCATGATGGGCGGCGGCCTCGCGGCGCTGCTCGCGGAGCGCGGCTTCTCGGTGGTGCTGAAGGACATCCACCCGGCCGCGCTGGACACCGCGTTGGGCCACGCGCGCGCGCACCTTGCGCGGCGCCTGCGCGCGCCGGGGCGGGCGGAGGAGGCCTTCGCGCGCATCGCAGCCCACACCGACGACGCCGCGGTGGACGGTGCAGACTTGCTCATCGAGGCCGTGGTGGAGGACGTGACCGTGAAGCATGCGGTGCTGGGGGCGCTGGAGACGCGCCTCGCTCCGGCCGCGCTCTGGGCCACCAACACGAGCGCGCTGCCGGTGTCGGAGCTGGGCGCCCCGTCGCGAGACCCGTCCCGCTTCCTCGGGCTGCATTTCTTCAGCCCGGTCGAGCAGATGCCGCTCGTCGAAGTCGTGCAGGGGCCTGCCACCGCGCCCGAGGCGGTCGCCCGTGCGCTGTCGTTCTGTCGGCGGCTCGGGAAGACGCCCATCCTGGTCAACGATGGCTACGGCTTCTACACGACCCGCGTGTTCGCCGCCTACATCCTGGAGGGCGTGCAGTTGCTGGCCGAGGGGTTCGCGCCGGCCCTCATCGAGTGGGGGGCCCGCGCGGCGGGGATGGTGGTGCCGCCGCTGCAGGTCTTCGACGAGGTCGCTCTCTCGCTCGGCCGAAAGGTGCTGGACCAAGCCGAGGCCCGCACCGGACGCGTCCTGCCGGCGGCCCGCGCCCTGCTGGTGGAGATGGTGGATGGCCACGGCCGGCACGGGCGCGCCCAGGGCGCCGGCTTCTACCAGTACGATGGCCCGGCGGGAAAACGCCGCGGGCTCTGGCCGGGGCTCGCGCCCCTCGTCGCGGGCTTGCGCGGGCCGGAGCGCGCGGCGCCCGCCGCGGACGCCGCGGTCCTGGGCCGGCGGTTGCTGCTCGCACAGTCCGTCGAGGCGGTGCGGGCCCTCGAGGAGGGCGTGCTGCGGGCGCCGGCAGACGGCGACGTCGGCGCGCTGCTCGGGATCGGCTTCGCACCCCAGACGGGCGGCCCTTTCGTGTTTCTCGATCGCCTGGGGCTCCCCGCTGCCGTCGCGGCCTTGGATGCCCTCGCCGCGGTCCACGGGCCGCGGTTCGCCCCGCCGGGCTTGCTCCGCCGGATGGCAGCGGCGGGAGAGCATTTTCACGTGCCCGTCTAATCTTCGCGCGGCCGTCGCGGGCGCGGGAAGCAGATCTCCCGCGCAGCCAGCCAAGTCCCCAGGTGCCCGTTCACCGTGCTTTCGATGGTCCGGCCATAGCCGCCGCCCAGCGTGAGCACGACGGGCACCCCTGCGGCCCGCGCCGACTCGAGCACGAGGCGGTCTCGCGCCGACATGCCGGCCGGGCTGACGTGCAAGCGGCCCAGTCGGTCGGTCTCCAGCGCGTCCACCCCCGCCTGGAACAGCAGCAGGTCTGGGTGGAACGCGAGCGCTGCCGAGACCGCATGGGCGCAGGCGTCGAGAAATGCGGCGTCGCCAGTGCCGTCGGCCAGCGGAATGTCGAGGTCGCCCGGCACCTTTCGGAACGGGAAGTTGCGGTCCCCGTGGACCCCGGCGAGGAAGCAGCGGCCATCCCCGGCGAGGATGTCCGCCGTCCCGTTGCCCTGGTGCACGTCCAGATCCACGATGGCGACCCGCTGGACCGCGCCTTCGGCCAGCAGCACCCGCGCCGCCACCGCGAGGTCGTTGAACACACAGAAGCCCTCGGCCTCGGCGCGCCCGGCGTGGTGGGTGCCCCCGGCGAGGGTGCCGCCAAAGCCGAACGCCAGCGCGTCCCGCGCCGCGGCGACGGTGCCACCGACGCTGGCCCGGCAGCGCGCGACGAGGGCCGGGCTCCACGGAAATCCAATGCGGCGCACCACGCGCGGCGCGACCGTACCGCCCAGGCAGGCGCCCACCCAGGCTGGATCGTGCGCGGCCTCGAGCTCGGCGGGCGACGCGAGCGGGGCCGGCGCCACGCCCGCCTCGGTGAAGACCCCGGCGGAGACGCAGGCTTCCCGCAAAAGACGGTATTTGTCCATGGGAAAACGATGCCCCGGCGGCAGCGGCACCGGGTGGGCCTCCGCGGACCAGGCCCTCATCGACGGGGACGCCGACGGGCGCCCGCCAGCAGGGCGATGCCGAGCGCGACGGCTGCCCCGCCGCCTGCGCCCGGAGTGGCCGCGCAGCCGCAACCGGCGCCCGCACGCGCGCGCGGCGGCCCATCCGGGTTGGAGTCCCCCGCCGGCGCCTCGGGCGCGGTGTCGGGGGCGGGTGGGCAGCCCGTGTCCCCGGCGGCGGGTGCGAGGCAGTCCGTGTGGTGGAGGGGCATCGGCGCGCCCTCCGAGCTGGTCCAGAGGGAGCCGCCGGCGCCCACGGTGATGGCCTCGCCCTGGGCCTCGTCCGGGCCGGCGAGGGCGACGCCGGGCGTGGCCCACCAGCCCGTGTCTTCACCCACCGTGGCGGCGTGGACCCAGATGGCCGCGTAGGTGCGGACCGCGACAAAGCTGCCGTCCGGGCTCCAGTCTGCGCCGGTCACCTGCCGCGCGGCGTCCGGACCCTCGGAGAGGCGCAGCGCGCCGATGCGGGCCATCTCGGCCGGCGCAGCCACGCTTCCTCCGGGCGGAAGGCGATGCACCGCGGTGTCCCCGGTGGCGGACTTCGTCAGGATGTCGATGGCGCCGGTGCACGGATGGACGAGCAGCGCCTCGGCGTCCACCGGGCCACCGGGGTGGCGGCCGACGTGGGACGCGCGGACCACGAGGGGCGCGCCCGGCGCGGGCTCCTCCACCTCGTGGACCGTGATGAAGGGGCGGATCGCGAGATTGTCCCCGATGTCCGCGATGAACAGGCAGTCGCCCGGGGCGCCGGTGCAGGGGCCGGCCGCGAGGTCCTCCCAGTCAACGAAGCTGAGCCCATCCCCCGGATGCGCGACCGCGAGGGCGTCGCCCGGAGAGAACGACCAGAGGCGCGGCCGCCCCCCCGAGTCATCGTGGGTGAACCAGCGGGACGGGTCTCGCCGGCCCCAGGCGAGGCCCGAGCTTTCGACCGGCCCCTCCACCGCGACCGTGCCTGCAGGCGCGGCGTACTGGGCGCACGGGGCCGCCTCCGCTCGAACCGACACCAGCGCCAGCAGTCCCACGGTTCCCATGCGAGGCCCTCGATGCGACCCTAACCGCCGCTGCGGGCGGCGCGTCGGAGCCGGCGTGGTCGCCGCCCCGCGGATTCGCGCGTCCGCGCCTTGCCGCGCCGCGCCGCGCGTGCCACGGTGGGATGGCGGAGATCCCGGATGCTGCTGCTCACGCCCGGCCCGTTGACGACCTCCCCGGCCACCCGCGCGGCCCTCACGGCAGACCACGGCTCGCGCGATCCAGCGTTCCTCGCCCTCTCCGGCCGGGTTCGGGAGGGTCTGCGGGCGGTCGTCGCGGCGCCCGCGGACGGGTACACCTGTGTCCCCGTCCAGGGCAGCGGGAGCTTCGGCGTCGAGGCGGCGTTGGGGAGCTTCATCCCACGGGATCGCCCGCTCGTGGTCGGCGTGAACGGAGCCTACGGCGCCCGCATCGTCGAGATGGCGCGTCGGATTGGCCACGCGGTCGAGGTCGTGGCGGCGCCGGAGACCGAGCCGCTGTCGCCCGCGTCGCTGGCGGCGCGCCTCGCCCTCCACCCGCGCCCGGGCTGGGTCGCCTGGGTCGCCCACGAGACGACGACGGGCCTCGTCAACCCGAACGAGGCCCTCGCGGCCGTCGCCCGCGCCGCCGGTTGGCGCACCTTCGTCGATGCGATGAGCGCCTACGGCGCGCTCCCGATGCACGCGCAGGGCCTCCGCTTTGACGTCCTGGTCGCATCCGCCAACAAGCTGCTCGAGGGCGTGCCGGGGGTCGCGTTCGCGGTCGTCGCCGATGACGCGCTCGCTGCTGCGCCGGGGCACCCGGGCTCCCTCGTGCTGGACCTCGTGGACCAAGCGCGGCGCCTCGCCCAGGACGGGCAGTGGCGCTTCACCCCGCCGACCCATGTCCTCGCCGCCCTGGACGCCGCGCTCGCGCAGCACGCGGCCGAGGGTGGGGCCGCCGGGCGCCTCGCCCGCTACAGCGCCAACCGCGACGTGCTCGTGGCGGGAATGCGGGAGATGGGCTTCGAGACCCTGCTCCCCGACGCGTTGCTGGGCCCGGTCATCGTCACGTTCCGCACGCCAGGCCATCCCGCCTGGGAGTTCGAGGCCTTCTACGCGGGCTTGGTCGCGCGCGGCTTCGCCATCTACCCGGGGAAGCTCACCGCCGCGCCGAGCTTCCGCGTCGGCTGCATCGGCCAGGTCTTTCCGGCCGACATGCGGCGATTCCTTGCGGCGGTGCGGGCCGTGCTCGACGCCGCCGGTGTGCCCTCTGGAGCCCCCGCATGAGCGTGTCTGCCTCCGCCTCCGCCTCTGCCTTCGCCCCGCTGCAGGCCGTCCTCCTCGATTGGGCGGGGACGGCGGTGGACCACGGCTGTCAAGGCCCGATGGCGGTCTTCGTGGCGCTGTTCGAGCGGCGCGGGCTGCCCGTGTCCGCGGCGGAGGCGCGCGCCCCGATGGGCACCCACAAGCGGGAGCACATTCGGCGGATGCTCGACGGAACGGCCTTGGGCGCCGCGTGGGAGGCGCGCTTTGGCCACGCCGCCACCGCGGCCGAGGTCGATGCGCTCTACGCGGAGGCCGAGCCGTTGCAGATCGCGGTGCTCCCGGCTCACGCGGCGCCCATTCCGGGCGCGCGGGAGGCGGTCGCCACGCTCCGCGCGCACGGTCTGCGGGTGGGAAGCACCACGGGCTACACCCTCCCGATGCTGGAGGTCCTGCGCGTGGCCGCGGCGGAGAAAGGGTACTTCCCCGATGTCGCCGTCGCGGCCTCCGAGGTGGCGGCGGGGCGGCCGGCGCCGGACCTGAACGCCGAGGCGCTCCGTCGGCTGGGCTTGTCGGACCCGGCGCGCGCGGTGGCGGTGGGAGACACCCCGGTGGACATGGCGGCGGCGCGGGCGGCCGGGAACTGGGCGGTCGGGTGCGCCCTGACCGGAAATGAGCTGGGGCTGGACCTCGCGGGGCTTCTCGCGCTCAGCCCGTCCGCCCGCGCCGAAGCCCGTGACACGGCGGCGGCCCGCCTGCGCGCGGCGGGGGCCCACGTCGTCATCGATGGCATCGGCGAGCTGCCCGATGCCCTCCGCGTGTTGGCGGCGCGGGCGCGCGCCGGGGAGCGGCCTTGAGCCCGGCGGCGCTGCGGCGGTTCGGTGCCGGCCCTGCCCGGTCCCGTCCGCGTGGGGCGTGGCCTCGCGCGGTCGAGCGGGGCGTCGCCGGTGGTCGAGCCGGCATGGGGCGTGCGGCCGGCTCACCCTGCGCCGGTGCGCGGGCCCTCCGCGGCCCGTCTCGGCGCGCCGGTCGTGCGACGGACACCCGCAGGCCGCGCCTTCAGGAGCGCCGATGACCGACCCGATGCAGCTCCTGTTCGAGCGTGGCGCCGAGCGCGACGGCGACGAACCCGTCACCCATCTCGAACACGCGCTGCTCACGGCTGCCCTCGCGCTCGACGCCGGGGCTGGGCCCGCGCTGGTCGCGGCGGCGCTGTTCCACGACATCGGCCTGCTTCTGCACCCCGACGCCGATCGTGCGGCGCGCGCCGGGCTCGACACCCGCCACGAGGAGCTGGGCGCGCGCTTCCTCGCCCGCACCCACGGCGAGGCGGTCTGCGCGCCCGTGCGCCTCCACGTCGCCGCCAAGCGGGAGCTTGCCCGGGATCCGGCCTACCTCGCCGCGCTCTCGCCGGTGTCTCGCGAGAGCCTCGCGCGGCAGGGGGGCCCCTTCGACGACGCGGCCTCCGCCGCCTTTCACGCGCTCCCCGGAGCGGCGGACGCCCTCCGGCTGCGGCGCTGGGACGACGCCGCCAAGGACCCCTCCGCTCCGCTGCCCGACCCGGACCTCCTCGAAGCCGCGCTGCTGGCCGCCCGCGGCCTCACCAGCTGAGGCGCGCCCCCACCCGGGCATGGCGGGCGGCGGCGAGGGCCCCGAGCGTGCTCCCATCGGGCCCCGAGACCCACGTCCCGCCTGCCAGCAGCTCGAGCTGGTCGTCGAGCAGCGTGCGCAGCTCGGCGTCGGCCAGCGCGCCGCCGTCGCGGACATCGGCGGCGGCGGCGGCGTGCAGGCGCCAGGTGGGGGAGAAGGTCACGGCGGCGGAGCCGAGGGCGTAGGGGCGCTGGTCTTCGCGGCGGCGCTCGGTGGGCAGCCCCCACAGCCCGCCCACCTGCACGCGAAGCGGGCCGAACGGGCGCTCAACGGCGAGGATTCCCTGCGGGAGCCACCCGCCGCCCTGGGTGACCGCCCGCGGCAGCGGGTCGGGCACGGCGTCCAAGGTCCCCAGGCGCACCAGCGCCTCCAGCTGGCGCTGGCTCGGCACGAGCGCCGTCGGCGTGAGGTGAAGCGCGGCGACCTCCCCGGCGAGCAGGGCGTCGCCCATGGGCAGCCGCCAGTCCAGCCCGACCAGCTGACGCTCCGGATGGCGAAGCGGAACGCCGAGGTCCACGCGCCCGGCGTCGGTCTGGTAGCCGGTGATGATGAGCTCGCCGTCGGCCTGGGGCAGCGGGTCCGGGCCGTGTACGGCCGTGAGGCCGAGATCCACGCCCTCCGGCGCCCAGCGCAGGCGCAGCCCGGCGGAGGCGGCCCGGAGCCCCGTGGGGAGCGCGGTCGTGTCGCGGAGCGCCCCGACCTGGAGGCCCGGCGCGCCGGCGCCCGCACGGTCGAACGCGCGGTCCCCGTCGATGAGCAGAGGCGCCTCGACGGCCGGCAGCGCGGCGGGGGTGAAGAACGGGAGGACCATCGCCTCGGCCGTCCAGCGCGCGTGGTGCAGGAGCACGCGGCCGAAGGGCGTGGAGAGGCGCTGATCGAAGCGCGTCGGATCTGTCAGTTCGGCGGGTTGCAGGCTGTCGACGTGGCTCACCGGCAGGCCGGCGCCCCAGGCCACCCGCCCGAGGCCGAGGTGGACGTCCGCGTGGGCGCCGCGGTGCACCAGGCGCGCCTCCCGCCATCGGACGCTGCCCGGTTGCAGGGCGGCGGGCGTGACGGCGCTGGCGAGGCCGTCGACGGCGCTGGGCCCGTGCAGGCGGAGGTCGACCGCCACCTCGCCGCTCACCCCGGGGGCTGGGCGCCCCTTCACCCAGGGGCGCGCGACGACGGCGTCCTGGAAGGACATCCACCCGGCGGGGTTGGCCCGCCACGTGGTGGACAGCTGCACGCCGGCCTCGACCGGCGCGGCGGCGTGGGCCCCCACGAGCGCGGCCCACGCGCCAAAAGGCAAGGCGAAGGACAGGAGCTACTCGCGGGCAGCGAGGAAGTCGAGCGTGAGGCCGCAGGGGTCTTGCGCGACAACCGGGCAGTTCGCCTCGTCGAACGAGGAGGTGGCCAGGGTGGCGACGCCGTGCGCGGTGTCGTCGTCGTCGAGGGTGATGTCGACGGTGATGTCCATGTCCACGAGGCAGCCGGGGTATGCGTCGGCGTCAAACTCGACGCCGGTCTGCGCGGCGCCGTCGACCACCAGCGCGCCTTCGCTGCTGCCGGCCGTCACCGTGACGTCCATCGACGAGAAGGGCTCCTGGAGCTGCACGGCGTAGGAGGCCGGCAACGACGACCAGGCCGGAAGCTCGACCGGGTAGGCCCAGTCGCTCGTGGTGCCGTCGCCCTCCGGCAAGAACAGCGCCGTGAAGGCGCCATCCAGGCAGGCGTCGTCCACAGCGGTGCTGGTGAAGATGAAGCTGCCGCCGGGGAAGGTGGACGGGTCCCAGGCGCCCGTGTCATCGGCGCCCTTGCCGGCGCAGGCGGCCAGCAGGAGAGGGAGGGCGAGCAGGGGGAACGCGAGGCGCATGGTGGGGCTCCGGCCCGCCGAGGCGGGCTCAAGGGGATTCGAGGGTGGCGAGGGTGAAGCGAGCGGGGTCCACGCCCTGACCGACCGTGGCGCTGCGAAGCGTGGCCTCGGTGCGGCGGCGGGCGCGGAGGTCTTCCACGAGCATTCGGTGGGCGAGCATCGCGCCGTTGACCGCGCGGACATCGGAGAAGACGATGCGACGCCGCGGGGCTCCACCGGCGTCGAAGTGGGTGGCGCTCCGGATGACGTCGTCTTCCCCGACGGTGAGCAGAACGTCGGGGCCGCCGCCGTTCGGGGTGAGCCGCAGGGCGCGGCCGCCATCGGGAGCGGGGGGGTCGAACCGTGCGCGGTGGTTGGGGGCCCACGCGGTGCGCGCGAGGTCCTCCACGGCGAAGTCCGTGCCGAGGAAGGCGTCGGCGCGCCCGCTGCCCGTGACCCGGCGCGCGGGCGGGTAGGCGGGGAGGAAGAGGTGCAGGTCGTCCCCGCGGACGAGCAGGCCCACCCCCTTGAGCCGCGCGGGCTCGACCATCTTGACGAGGCGCCGATCGTCGCCCTGTTGCCAGATCTCGATGACGCGGGTTGCGGTGTCGCCGCGGGCGTCGGTGACGCGCACGTCCAGGACGAGGTGGGCGTCGGGCACGCGGGAGACGGCGTCCACGCGCGCGAGCAGCGCCGCCGCCGCCGGGTCTGCCGCAGGGGCGGCGATGGCGTGCAGGCCCGTGAGCCCAGCGGCGATGGCCAGGAGCGCGGTTCGTCGAGAGAAAGCAAAAGTCGCCGACATTCCGCCCGATGTATCCGATGCCGTCGCCCTGCGCCGGCCGGCATGCTATCCTTTGCAAAGGGGGAACCTTCCATGTCGCGATGCTCTGCGGTTCTCCAGCGGCTGCTCCCCGACGAGGACGGCGCGAGCCACCTCGAGTACGCGTTGATCGCCGGCTTGATGGGCACCGCGCTCGTCACGGGCTTGATGATGCTCCAGGGCGGCCTCGCCAGCTTCTACACGGCGCTCGCCGGCATCCTCGCCGCCGTCTCCTGAGGTCGTCCGGGTGCCTGCGCTGCCGCCGCTGCCGCTCCCGCGGCTCGTCAACGTCGAGAGCACGCTGGGCTGCAACCTCGAGTGCGTGATGTGCGGGAGCCACCTCTCCGGGGTCACGAAGGTGCGGCGGGTGATGGAGCCCGCGCTGCTGGACCGGGTGGAGGCGCAGGCCGCCCGCCGGGCCATCGACCTGAGCCTCACGGTGGCGGGCGAGCCCTTCATGACGCCCCGCCTGTCGTCCTTCGTCGCCGTGGCTGAGCGCACGGGCGCGTCCCTCCAGCTCAACACGAACGGCACCCTGCTGCGGGACGACCCGACGCTGCGCCGCATCTTGGCGCAGAGCAGCGAAATCCGGGTGTCCATCGACGCACCGGACCCGGCCGTCTACGCGTCCATCCGCGGCAAGGCAGAGCTCGACAGCGTGCTGGCCAACACGCGGCTGCTCGTGCGGCTCGCCCAAGAGGCTCCGCGGCGGCCGATCATCGCCATCGCGATGGTCCTGATGCGCCGAAACGTCGCCCTCCTCCCGGCGATGGTGGGCCTCGCGCACGGGCTCGGCGCAGATCGGCTCGACGTGGCGCATCTCACCGTCCTCGACGAGGCGATGGAGGCCGAGAGCCTGCGGCACGATCCGGCGGCCGCCGACGCCGCGCTCGCCGCTGCCGCCGCCCGGGCGGACGCCCTGGGCTTTCGGGTGAGCCTGCCGCCGCCCATGGCCGCCGCGCCGCCCCGCGCGGGCCTGCGTGCGCGAGCCCGTCGTCTCCAGCGGGACTTTTCGCGGGTCGACGCGGCGCGCGTCCGGCGCCTCGGCCGCATCGTCGCGCACACCGCGGCAACGCGACTCTGGGAGCTGCGGGCCGGCGGCCGCGTTCCCTGTCACTTCCTGCGGGGGGCGGCGTTCGTGAGCATCGGCGGGGACGTCGCGCCCTGTCCGATGCCCGGGCGGCCCGTCGCGGGCAACCTTCTCCAGGACGACTTCGACGCCATCTGGAACGGCCCGGTGCTCAGCGCGATGCGCCGCGGGTTCATCGACGGCGCGCCGTTCGAGTGCTGCCGCCATTGTTCGCAGAACCCGCAGGGCTACCGCCCCGACGACCCGGCGACGGTGCGGCCGCGGGGCTACACGCTGCCGCGGGTGGGCAGGCGGTCGTAGCGGGCGTCTGTCTCTTGCCAGGTGCCGGCGCCGGTCGCGACCCGAACGGTGACCCGAAGGCCGTCGGCGTCCACCGCGAAGCGGCGGGTGATGGTGCAGCCCGCGGTGGACCAGGTCTCGGTGGCGGCGGCCTCGTCCACCACCCAGGTGCGGGGCGCGGTGGACGGGGATGCCCCGCCGTCGTCCACGAGCAGGCGGCCTTCGAAGGGGATGATCTCCAGGGCGGGGGCCGCTGCGACGCCCGGGGACGCGGCCCTCGCGAGCACCCACTGCCCGGCGATGCCGTCGGCGCCGTCGGGCGGGGGGAGGTCGTCGTCGGCCAGGGCGGCGGGGCCGAGCAGACCGAGGGCGGCCGCGACGACGAGAGGATGAGCGCCGATCTTCATGGCCGACTCCTAAGCGGGAACGGCGCTGGCGCAAGCCAGACCGGCCGCGATTGGCTACACCACGAACGCCGTGTGGAGGCCCGATGCGCCCTTGGATGCTCGCCCTCGGGATTGGTTGCGCGAAGGCGGCCCCCGTCGTTGCGCCTCCCCCCGAGGCGCCCGCCGTGCTCCCCGCGCCCGACGGCGAGGTCTACACCGCAGCCCCCGCCACGCCCCGCGATCCCGTCGTTGCGCAGGCCGCAGACGGGCTGCCCTGGGACGAGAGCCTCTCGGGGGCCGGGACCACGCTCGTCCTGGACGCCGCGCCGGTCGATCTCGCCCGCGCCCGGTGGGCGGCTTGGCGCGCCGGCTATCCCCACCCGGTCGTGCAGGTGGTCGAGGGCCGCGGCGCTCCGGGGGCCGTGCCGGACGGCCTGCCGGCGCTGCTTGACGGGCTGCTGCTGCCGGGAGACCACCTCGGGCTCGTGCGCGCGCGCGCGCCGGGGGCCGACCGCTGGGTGGCGATCGTCGGCCGGCCCGTGGTGGCCATCGGTCCCGTGCCCCGCCGCCTCGGCCCGGGCGCGGCCCTGCAGATCGACGTCCCCGCGGGCGCCGCCGTTTCGGTGGTCTCGCCCGACGGGCGCCTGCTCCGCAGCGTCGGCCCCACGGCCCTGCCGGCCCTCGGTGCCGGGGTGTGGTGGGTGGATGTTCGCACGGCAGATGGTGTCGCCGCCGCGGCTTTTCCTGTCGCCGTGGGGGTGGACCCCCCGCGCGAGCCCCCGGTCCCGCTGCCCGGCGCGCCGGCGTCGGGCCCTTCTGGCGCCGCCGCGTCGCTCCTGGACGCGATCAACGCGTGGCGGGCCGCCGCGGGCCTCGCCGCCGTCCGCCCGGAGCCCGCGCTCGCGTCGCTGGCCGCACGTCCGCTCGAGGGGCTGCTCGTCGGGGCCTTCGACGCGCCCGCCGCCGAACGCCGCCTCGAAGCGGCGGGCTTCGTGGGGGGGCCGAGGGCGGCTCTCTCCTGCGTCGCGGCCACGCCGGCGCTCTGCGTCGACGGCTGGGCGCGCGACGCTCCCGCGCGCGTCGCCCTGCTCCACCCGGGGCTCCGCCTCGCGGGGGTGGCCGCCGAAGTCCGCACCGACGGGCTCTCCGCCGTGCTCCTGCTGTCTGCCGAATGAGGCCGCATCCCCGGGCGATGTCCCGTCTCGGCCTTTGGGGCCTGCTTGGCCTTCTCGCCGCCGGGTGTGCGCCGGCGGGTCGGCGCGGGGCGCCCGCGGGTGTCGCCGCCGCCGCGCCCGCCATGCTCACCCACCGCGCGGTCCCTCCGCCGGGTGGGGCGCCGGCCGAGGTCGTCGCCGCCATCCCCCATGCCCGCTGGGACCGCGGCCTCGCCCAAGCGGCCGGCGCCCTGGTCGCCCTCGCCGCGGGCGGGCGCGCCCCGACCGATGTCGCCACCCGCCGGGCGGTCCTGGATCGCGCAGCCTTCCCCGGGCCGGCCTCCTTCGCCCAAGCCCGCACCGCGGGTGAGCTGCCGCAGGCCATGATCGATGAGATCATCGTCGCGGCCGCGGGCGCGCCCGTGGACATCGGCCTGGCGAGCCGCACCTGGGGCGACGGCTCGGTGTTGTGGGTGGTGGGCTGGGCCGCGCATCACGCAGACCTCAAGCCCATCCCGCAGCAGGTGGGCTTGGACGACACGGTGCCGGTCGCGGTCTACCCCACCGACCGCGCGGCCCCGCTCACGTTGTTCCTCGCGCCTCCCGACGGCGTGGTGGAGGCGATCCCGCTCGATCCGGGCGTGGACCGCTGGCTGGATCGCTTCCACACGCCCGGCGCGTACCGCCTGGAGGTCGTGCAGGGCGAGGGCACCGCGGCCCGCGTGGTGCTGCTGTGGTCCGTGTTTGTCGACGGCCCGCCGCCCGCCCCGCCGCCGCCGCGGCCCCCGCCCACCGTCAACCCGGATCCCGCGGCCGCCGAGGCCAAGCTGTACGCCGCGCTGGACGCCCTGCGTCGGGCCCGGGGGCTGCCGGCCCTGCAGCGGTTCCCGCTGTTCGAGCCGCTGGCCCGCGAGCACAGCGCCCTGCTCGCCGCGCGCGGGGTCGTCGCGCACGCCGTGCCCGGGGCCCCCGGTGGGGTGCCGGCCCGCGCGGCCCGGGTCGCCCATCCGCGCGCCCGTCACCTCGAGAACGTCGCCGCCGCACTGGATGCCGACGAGGCGATGGCGCTCGTCGTGGACTCGCCCGGTCACCTCCAGGCCCTCCTCTGCACCGCCTGTTCGCACGTGGCGATCGGCGCGGCGCTCGAGCCCGTATTGGACCGCCGCCCCCGCCTGTTCGTGACCTGGGAGCTGCTTGCCTTCCCCGAGGGGCCGCCGCAGCCCATCGACCGGCTGGACCGCTGACGCTTGCCGACCGGGGCGCCCGCGCTACGGGGCAGCGGGGTGGCGGCCGTGCTGGGCTTCGCGTCGGTGACTGTAGGCTTCGAGGCGGGCGGTCCGCCCCTGCTCGAACGCTTCTCGCTCGACATCGCGCCCGGCGAGAGCGTCGCCATCGTCGGCCCCTCCGGCTGTGGGAAAAGCACCCTGCTCCGCTTGCTCGCCGGGCTGCTCCAGCCGTGGGCGGGGTCCGTGCGCGCGGGGGACCCGGCGGGGCGCGCCATGGTGTTCCAGCAGCCCACGCTGTTGCCGTGGCGCACCGTCGCCGACAACGTGGCGTTGCCCCTGGTGTTGCGGGGCGAGCCGGAGGGCGGCCGCGTGGCGCAGGCGCTCGCGGAGGTGGGCCTGTCTGCGGCGGCGTCGGCGCTGCCCCGCACCCTGTCCGGCGGCATGGCGATGCGCGCGAGCCTCGCGCGGGCCATCGTCACGGCGCCCTCCTTGCTGTTGCTCGATGAGCCGTTCGGTGCGCTCGACGCGCTGACGCGGCGCCGCGTGCAGGCCGCCTTCGTCGAGGCCTGGGAGGCGCGCGGCGCGACGGTGCTGCTCGTCACCCACGACCTCGACGAGGCCGCTGCCCTCTGCGACCGGGTGGTGCTCGTCGGTGGCCGCCCGTTGCGCGTGGTCGCGGACGCGGCGGTTCCGGGGCAACGGCCGCGCGGGCCGCACCGTCGGCACGACGCCGGGGTCGCCTCCGTGGTGAGCGCCTTGGAACGTTCGCTCACGGGGGTCCCATGAGGCGCGTCGCCCCGGTGCTGTCCGGCCTCCTCGGCCTCGTCGCCTGGTCCCTCCTCGCCGCGCGGGTCTCGCCCGTGCTGCTGCCGTCGCCGCTCGATGTCGCCGCCGCCTGGGGCGCCCAAGGCCCCGCCCTGCTGCGCGCCGCCGCGGTCACCGCCGGGTCCGCCGGCGCCGGCCTCCTCGTCGGCAGTGGCCTCGCGATCGCCCTCGCCGTCGGCTTCGTGCGCGCCCGCTGGCTCGAGCTGGCGCTCGCCCCCTGGGCGCTGCTCATCCAGGCCCTCCCCGTCGTCGCCATCGCCCCGCTGCTCGTCGTCTGGCTCGACTACGGCCCCCAGGTCGCCGTCGTGGCGGCCACCATCGTCACGTTTTTTCCCATGCTGTCGGCGGCCCACACCGGCCTGCGCGGGGCAGACCCGGCCGCGCTGGAGCTCGTGCGCCTGTACGGCGGCGGGTTCGGGGCCGAGCTTCGCCACGTCCGCCTCCCGGGAGCGGCGCCCGCCATCCTCGGGGGCTTGCGCGGGGCGGGCGGCCTCGCCGTCGTGGGGGCCATCGTGGGCGAGTTCGTCGGCGCCAACGGGCTCCCGCCGAGCCTGGGCTTCCTCGTGCTGCAATCCATGCGCCGGGCCGATACGCCCGTCATGTTCGCCGCCGTCACCGCGGCGGGCGCCCTCGCGCTTGGGGTCTACCTCCTCGTGCGCGCCCTCGAAGCCCGCCTCGTTGGCCGCTGGTGGCCCGGAGCCCGCCCATGACGCCTCTCCTCGCCCTGCTGCTCGTCGCCTGCGCGTCCGGCCCGTCGCCCGCGCCCGACGCCGCCCCCGGCCGGACCCCGGTCCGCGTCGCCCTCAACTGGGTGCCCGAGCCCGAGTTCGGCGGCTTCTATGAGGCCTTGCTCTCGGGCGCGTATGCGGCCCGCGGCCTCGACGTCACCCTCCTGCCCGGCGGCCCCGGCGCCCCCACGCTCGAGCTCCTGGAGAGCGGCAAGGCCGAGGTCGCGCTCACCGCCGCCGACGACCTCCTCGTCAAGCGCGCGCGCGGCGTGCGTGCCATCGGCGTCTTCCCCAGCTTTCAGGACAGCCCGACGGGCCTCATGGCCCACGCGTCCAGCGGCATCACCCGCTTCGAAGACATCGCCGCCCGGCCAGCCCCCCGGGTCGCCCTGGAGATCGGCGCGCCCTTCGCGTCCTTCTTGTGGGCCCGCTTCGGGTGGGAGGGGAAGGTCGCCCAGGTGCCGACTTCGGGTGGCATCGGCGCGTTCTTGGCGGACCCGGCCGCCATCCAGCAGGCCTACATCACGGCCGAGCCCTGCGTCGCCCGCTCCCGCGGCGTGGAGACCACCTTCCTGCCTGCCGCCGCCGCCGGCTGGAACCCCTACGCGGCGCTCGCCGCCGTGCCAGACCCGCCGCCCCCGTGGGCCGACGCCTTCGTCGCCGCGACGCTGGACGGCTGGCGGGCCTACCTGCGGTCTCCGGATCGGGCCAACGCCGAGATCGCCCGCCTCAACCCCGACTTGCCGGCCGGGGTCATGGGCTGCGTCACGGAGGCCCAGCGGCCCTACGTGCTCGGCAAGGACGGCCTGGGCGCCCTCGCCCCGGCGCGCATGGCCGAGATCGGCGCCGCCCTCCAGGCCCAAGGGCTCCTCCCCGCCGGCACCGACGCCGCCGCCGCCATCGTCCCGCGGGCCGGGGTCCAGCCCTGAGCCACGGGCCCGCTGCGCGACGGTTGGCTTTGGCTGTGAGGGCAGGGGAAACCAAGGTTTCCCCCGCAACGCCCCCTTCCTCTCCCCCGGCAGGACCGAGGCCGCGACGCGGTGT
>Ga0068872_10001909_pt1 | contig 16552 bp, 13 predicted proteins | sample NOAtaG_7_FD_66441 | JGI IMG/M metagenome (GOLD analysis project Ga0068872, IMG submission 66441) | Freshwater lake microbial communities from Lake Erie, under a cyanobacterial bloom - NOAA_Erie_Diel1S_2200h metaG | ecosystem: Environmental > Aquatic > Freshwater > Lake | place: USA: Ohio, Lake...
AAGTCGACCTTCATCGAGGCCTTCGGCCTGTTCCTGCTCGGGCTCGGGCGCAGGCCGGCGGTGCTCGCCATCGACCCGTCCTCGCCCCTGACCGGGGGCTCGATCCTGGGCGACAAGACGCGCATGGAACGCCTGGCGCGCGACGAGCGCGCCTTCATCCGCCCCTCGCCCGCCAGCGGCACGCTGGGCGGCGTGGCGCGGCGCACGCGCGAGGCGGGCCTGCTCTGCGAGGCGGCGGGGTTCGACGTCGTGGTCGTGGAGACGGTCGGCGTCGGCCAGTCCGAGACCGCGGTCGCCGACATGGTCGACCTGCTCGTGCTGCTGCTGCCGCCGGGCGGTGGCGACGAGCTGCAGGGCATCAAGAAGGGCATCGTCGAGCTCGCCGACATCGTCGTCGTGAACAAGGCCGATGGCGACCTCGCCGCCGCCGCGAGCCGCGCCGCGGCCGAGTACCGCGCCGCCATCCACATGCTGCGCCCCGCGCGCGCCGGATGGACGCCGCCGGTGCTCCAGGTCTCGGCGCTGCACGAGCGCGGCCTGGACGGCGTCTGGGCCGAGATCGGCCGGCTGCGCGAGACGCTGGGCGAGGCCCGGCTCCGCGCGCACCGCGCGCGCCAGGCGGTCGCCTGGATGTGGCGCGAGATCGAGGGCGGGCTGCGCGCGGAGCTGCTCGCCGACCGCCGCACCTCGCCCATCCTGCCGGGGCTGGAGGCGGGCGTGGCGGAGGGCAGGCTGTCGCCCGTCGCGGCCGCCCGCCAGGTCCTCGGCGCCTTCCTCGGGAGACGCCCGCCCGAGGCTTGACCGTCCCCGCGGCCTCCCTTACAAGCGCCGCTCCCCGTGCGCGGAGGCCCGCTGGCCGGCCGCGCGCGCGTACAGATCGAAGGAATACCGCGATGTCCCGTCGCTGCGCAGTCACCGGCAAGACGATCCTGGTCGGCAGGAACGTCAGCCACGCGAACAACAAGACCAAGCGCCGCTTCCTGCCCAACCTGCAGGTCGCCTCGCTGCTGTCCGACGCGCTCGGCAACAGCGTCCAGATCCGCCTCTCGACGCGCGGCCTGCGCACGATCGAGGCCGCCGGCGGGCTGGATGCCTGGATCTGCGCCCAGGCGAAGTCGAAGCTGGCGCCCGAGCTGCTGAAGCTGCGCACGCGCATCGACCGCGCGAAGCTGCGCAAGGCCGTCGCCGCCTGATCCCTCCCCCCGGGAGGAAGGCCAGAGGGGCCGTCGCGGGAGACCGCGGCGGCCCCTTCGCCTTCGGGGGGCCCTCTCCCGCCGCGATGCCTCAGCCCTGGAGGGCGAAGCAGAGCAGCAGGGTCCGCTGCAGCATCCGCCTGTAGTTGTCGTCCGAGAGCAGGTAGACGAGCGTCGTCCCGTCGGGCGCGCGCATCGCCGCGATGCCCTCCAGGTTGTCGACATGGCCGGGCTCGTCCCAGCGGCCGAGTTCCCGCCCCTCCAGCCTGCCGCCGGCCTCGCAGGCGTGGCGGTCGAGCGCCACGATCCGCGCCGAGAAGCTCAGCATGGACAGCCGGCGCTGGAGGACGAGCAGGCGGCCATCCGGCGCGATGCAGGCGCCGGTCGGGTCGAAGCCATGGTCGGCCAGCGCGAGGCCGCGCCAGCCCTTCCCGGTGGAGATCCAGCCCCGGTGGTCGCCGCGTGCGTCGCGCAGCTCCTCGGCGAAGGCGATGGCGGTGCCGTCGGGCCAGGCCGCGAGCGCCTCGATGCCGCCATTGCGCGGCGCCTGGGCAAGGCCAGGAGGTTCATCCAGCCTGCGAGGTATCCCGGAAAACATCTGTTCGGCAGGTGGATAGCGCAGGATCCTTTGGCTGCGCTCGAACGACACGAGGAAGCCGCCATCGGGCATGGCCGCCAGCCCCTCGGCATCGGCATCGGTCCCGGACAGGGCCTGCCCGTCCTCGCCGCGCAGGCGCCCGAGCCGGGCGCCCGGCAAGGCCCGCGGGACGCCGTCGGGGTCGAGCGCCAGCCCGGCATCGAGCGTCCAGCCATTGTCGGAGATCATCGCGACGCGCCCGCCGCCCGGGGCGATCGCCAGGTCCGACCAGCCGCCGAAGCGGCGATCGGCGCAGGACAGGATCACGCCACCGCGCCAGGCGAGCGTCCCTGCGCGGTCCACCCCCGGCGGCGGCAGGGGCTGGACCGCGATCTCGACCGGATCGCCGCTCGCGGGCGGGGACGTCGCCCAGGCGAGCAGCCCGGCGCAGGCGCGGCGCCTGCCGAACAGGCGCCGCGCCTCGCCCTTCGCGCCGCCCTCAGGCGACGCCGTGCTCCTTGAACCAGGCGAGGCAGCGCGGCCACGCCGCGGCCGAGGCCTCGGCGCTGTAGGCCGGGCGGTAGTCGGCCAGGAAGCCGTGCTTGGCGCCCGGGTAGACGACGAGGTCCCACTTCTGGCCGGACTTGGCGAGCGCGGCCTTCAGCATCTCGACCTGGTCGAGCGGGATGCCGGGATCGTCGCCCGCGTAGAGGCCCAGCAGCGGCATGCGGATGCGCGCCGCGAGGTCCATGGGCTTGCGGTTCATGAACTCGTTGGTGGTCAGCAGGTTGCCGCCGTACCAGGCGACGGCCGCGCGCGCCTTCGTCGACTCCGCGGCGTAGACGATCGTGTTGCGCCCGCCGCGGCAGAAGCCGGTGACGCCGACGCGCGCGAGGTCGCCGCCGTCGCTTCCCGCGAAGGCGATCGTCGCATCGAGGTCCGAGATCAGCTCGTCGTCCGGCTTGCGCATGACGATCGGCGCGATCTGCGTCTGGAAGTCCGTGGCGCCCTCGAGCTTGCCCTGGCGGAAATAGTAGTCGGGCGCGACGGCGAGGTAGCCCGCCTTGGCGAAGCGGCGGCAGACGTCCTTGATCCACTCGTGCAGGCCGAAGACCTCCATCATCACCACGACGACAGGGTGGTTGGCGCCCGTCGCGGGCTTCGCGCGGTAGCCGCCCATCGGGCCGGTCGGGGTCTGGATGACGACATCGCCGGCGGCGAGGCCCGCCGTGTCGGTGCGCACGATGGTCTGCGCCTGCACCGGGCCGGCGGCGAGCGTGTATCCCGCGGCCGCCGAGGCGCCGAGGAAGCCGCGCCGGCCGAGGGACTCGGCAGGCGGGAAGAGCGATTTCGCGTGGTCGTCTGGCATCGTCGTGGTCCTCCTGGTGGAGGCGGCGTCCCGCCGCCGGTGGCTCATTTCGTCCTGATGCGGCCCTCGAGGCCCGCGTGGAGCGGCGAGCGCGCCTCGATATAGGCCGCCAGCGCCTCTTCCAAGCCGGGGCCGAAATCATAGGGATCGATGGCGCGATCGCGCAGCGCCGCATAGCCGTCGCCGCCGCGGCGCATGAACTGGTTGGTGGCGATCCGGTAGGTCGCGTCGGGGTCGAGCGGCGCATAGGCGCCGCCCGCGTCGCGCATCTCGACCGCGACGATGCGCGCGCCTGCGGGCGCGGCGGGATCCCAGGAGAAGCGCATGCCCGCGACCTGCGGGAACCTGCCGGAGCCGGACTCGGACGCGCCGACGCCGTTCTCGAGCGCGGCGACGAGGTCGCGGCCCCTGATCGCCAGCGTCGCGATCGTGTTCTGGAAGGGCAGCACGGTCAGCACCTGGCCCATCGTCACGTCGCCCCTCGGGATCGACGCGCGCAGCCCGCCGCCATTCTGGATCGCCGCGGTGACGCCGAGGTGGCGCACCTTCTCCAGCACCGCGTCGGCGACGACGTTGCCGACGAGGCATTCGCCGCGACGGCAATCAGCGTGCGGGAGTTCGACGGCCGTGGTGCCGATCACCTTCGTGCGCAGCGCCTCCAGCGGCTCGGCGAGGCGCGCCACCTCGGCGGCGACGCGCGGGTCCTGCGGGACGTCCCCGGCCAGCGGGATCGTGTCGCCGGTCCACGCCACCGGCACGCCCGCGCGATCGAAGGCGACGTCGAGGCGCCCGAGGAAGCGCGTGTAGGCATAGGCCTGGACGACGAGCACGGCCTGCCCGCCGGGCGACCGCGCCACCACGGGATACGGCCCCTCGGCGTTCGGCGCCGAGTTGGAGAGCAGCGTGTGGCTGTGCCCGCCGACGATGACGTCGATCCCGTCGACCGCCGCGGCGAGCGCGCGGTCGCGCGCGATGCCCATGTGCGACAGCGCCACCACGACGTCGACGCCCTCGCGCCGCAGCCGCTCGACCACCGGGCGCGCCGCGTCCTCGGCACGCAGGAAGCGCAGCCCCGGCCCGGGCGATGAGATGGACGGCGTGTCCTCGGTCGTCAGGCCGAGGATGCCGATCCGGCGACCGCCGCGCTCCAGCACGACCGCGTCGCGCACGAGCCCGCGCAGGTCGGCGTCGCCCGAGGCGTCGATGTTCGTGCCAAGCACGGGGAAGCGCGCGCCGCGGATGAAGGCCGCGAGCTGCGCGGGGCCGCCATCGAACTCGTGGTTGCCGAGCGCCATGGCGTCGTAGCGCAGGAGGTTCATGACCGCGAGCTCGGCCGCGCCCTTGTGGTGCGTGTAGAAGAGCGAGCCCTGGAACTGGTCGCCGGCGTCGAGGAAGACGACGTTGCCCCGGGCGGCCTCCACCTCGTCGATGATCGCGTGCGCCCGGTGCGCGAGGCGCGCCATGCCGCCGAGGCACTGCCTCTCCTCCTGCTCCTTCGCGGTGCAGGTCGAATCGAAGCGGTTCACCGGCTGCAGGCGGGAATGCACGTCGTTGGAATGGAGGATCGTGAGCGTCCAGCGCTCAGGCGCCTGCGGCTGGGCGAGGCCCTGCGCCGCGGCGAGGCAGAGCAGGAGCGCGGCGAGGAGGCGGGTCGGGCGCATGGTCGGACTCCGGGGCGGCTGGGCGCGAGGATGCGCCCGCGCCGGCCCGGCTGTCGACCGCCGCGACGCCGCGCCGGTGCTCAGGCCCGGCGGCGGCCGCGCGCGGCCGGCTGCTCGTCCTCGTCGAAGAGCTCGGCCAGCTTCTCGAGCATCGTGCCGCCGAGCTGCTCGGCGTCGACGATGGTGACGGCGCGCCGGTAGTAGCGCGTCACGTCGTGGCCGATGCCGATCGCGGTCAGCTCCACCGGCGAGCGCGTCTCGATGTAGTCGATGACCTCGCGCAGGTGCTTCTCGAGGTAGTTGCCGGGATTGACCGACAGCGTGGAGTCGTCGACCGGCGCGCCATCGCTGATGACCATCAGAATCTTGCGCTTCTCCGTGCGCGGCAGCAGGCGGTCATGCGCCCAGAGCAACGCCTCGCCGTCGATGTTCTCCTTGAGCAGCCCCTCGCGCAGCATCAGCCCGAGCGAGCGGCGCGCGCGGCGCCAGGGCGCGTCGGCGGACTTGTAGACGATGTGGCGCAGGTCGTTGAGGCGGCCCGGGTTCGACGGCTTGCCGGCGGCGAGCCAGCGCTCGCGTCCCTGCCCGCCCTTCCACGCGCGGGTCGTGAAGCCGAGGATCTCGACCTTCACGCCGCAGCGCTCGAGCGTGCGCGCGAGGATGTCGGCCGACATCGCCGCGACGGTGATCGGGCGCCCGCGCATCGAGCCCGAATTGTCGATCAGCAGCCCGACGACCGTGTCGCGGAACTCGGTGTCGCGCTCGCGCTTGTAGGACAGCGGGTAGGCGGGGTTGGTCACGACGCGCGACAGCCGCGCCGCGTCGAGCATCCCCTCCTCGAGGTCGAATTCCCAGGAGCGGTTCTGCTTGGCGAGCAGGCGGCGCTGCAGGCGGTTCGCGAGCCGCCCGATCACGCTCTGCAGGTGGCCGAGCTGCTGGTCGAGCTGCAGGCGCAGCCGCGCCAGTTCCTCGGCGTCGCACAGCGACTCCGCGTCGACGACCTCGTCGAAGTCGGTGGTGAAGGACTTGTAGCTGGGCACCGCGTTCTGGCCCGACCAGTCGTTCTGCGGGCGCCAGCGACGGCCCGGGCGCTCGGGCCCGTCCTCGCCCATGCCCATGCCTTCCTCGCCCTCGGCGTCCTCGGCCGCGCCCTCCTCGCCCGCGTCGCCGGCCTCCTCGCGGCTCTCGCCGCTCATGCCGTCGTCGGAGGAGTCCTGCTCGGCCTCGCCCTCCGTGCCCTGCTGGGACTGGTCCTGCTCCTGCTGGCCCTGGCCCTGGTCGTCCTCGGCCTCGGACTCGGTGGCATCGGCCTCGCCGAGCTCGAGGTCCTCGATCAGCCGGCGCGCGAGCTCGGCGAAGGCCGACTGGTCCTCGAGGACCTTCGACAGGCGATCGAAGTCGGTGCCGGCCTTGGACTCGATCCACGGGCGCCAGAGGTCGACCATCTTGCGCGCGACCTGCGGCACGGGCTGGCCGGCGAAGGCCTCGCGCGCGAGCAGGCCGACCACCTCCACCAGCGGCGCCGCGTCGCGGTCGGTCACGCGCGCGAAGCCCTGGGTGCGGCAGCGCTCCTCGGAGGCGGCGGCGAGGTTGCGCGCCGTCCCCTGCATGCGCAGCGCGCCGCGCGCCTCGCAGCGCGCCTGCTCCACGGCGTTGAACACCTGCCGCGCCATCGCGCCCGAGGGCGCGCGGCGGCGGTGCAGCGCCTCGTCGTGGAAGCGGAGCTTGAGGCTGATCGCGTCGGCCTCGCCGCGGATGATCGCCATCTCCTCGCGCGCGATCTCGCGCGAGGGCGCCGGAAGCCGGGCCTCCTTGCCGCGCAGCGACGCGGGCTCGGGGGCGAAGGCGACCTGCAGCTCGGGGTCGCGTGCGATGGCGCGCATCGCGGCGCCGGTCACCTGCCGGAACGCCTCGACCGGCCCCTCGTTGGGCTTGCCTGCCATGTCGGTCCCGCGCGGCCTGCAGCCGCCCTCAGGCCAGGCGCGCCTTGCCCGAGCCCATGTCGAGCTCGGCGCCGAAGCAGCGCTGGTAGTACTCGGCCACCGTCGCGCGCTCGACCTCGTCGCACTTGTTGAGGAAGCTGATGCGGAAGGCGAAGCCGACGTCGTTGAAGATGCGGGCGTTCTCGGCCCAGGTGATGACGGTGCGCGGGCTCATGACCGTCGACAGGTCGCCCGCCACGAAGCCGGCGCGGGTGAGGTCCGCGAGCGCGACCATGTTCGCGAGGACCTTGCGTCCCTCCGCGTTGTCCCAGGTCGGGCTCTTGGCGGCGACGATCCGCACCTCCTCGTCGTGCGGCAGGTAGTTCAGCGTCGCGACGATGTTCCAGCGGTCCATCTGGCCCTGGTTGATCTGCTGCGTGCCATGGTAGAGGCCCGTCGTGTCGCCGAGGCCGACCGTGTTCGCGGTCGCGAAGAGGCGGAAGCCGGCATGCGGGCGGATGACGCGGTTCTGGTCGAGCAGCGTGAGCTTGCCCTCGACCTCGAGCACGCGCTGGATCACGAACATCACGTCGGCGCGGCCGGCGTCGTACTCGTCGAACACGAGGGCGCAGGGATGCTGGAGCGCCCAGGGCAGGATGCCCTCGCGGAACTCCGTCACCTGCTTGCCGTCCTTGAGGACGATCGCGTCCTTGCCGACGAGGTCGATGCGGCTGATGTGGCTGTCGAGGTTGACGCGGATGCAGGGCCAGTTGAGGCGCGAGGCGACCTGCTCGATATGCGTCGACTTGCCGGTGCCGTGGTAGCCCTGGATCAGGACGCGGCGGTTGTAGGCGAAGCCCGCGAGGATCGCGAGGGTGGTCTCGCGGTCGAAGCGATAGGCCTCGTCGCGCGCGGGGACGTGGTCGCTCGGCTTCGAGAAGGCCGGGACCTCGAGGTCGGAATCGATCCCGAAGACGTCGCGCACCTTGATCTTCGTGTCGGGCAGGTTGGGCACGTAGGCGTCGGCTTGGGCGGTGGCCATGGAGTGCAATCCTCGGACGTGGCGCGGCCGGGGCCGCGAGTGGTGTGGCCGGTCATCCATGTTCCGGACGCAGTTGCCGAGGCCGCGGAAGCGCCCGCCGGGGCGGCTAGCGGCTGGGCGCCTGACGAGCGCCGAACGCCTGCGATTTCAGGAGCGTGTATGCCTGGTTGATGGATTTTAGCCGCTCTTCGGCGGCCTTGTCGCCCCCGTTCGCATCGGGGTGGTGGAGCTTGGCCAGGGCCTTGTAGCGGGCCTTGACCTCCTCGAAGGAAGCGCCGGGCGCGAGGTCGAGCACCCGCAGCGCCTCGTCCTCCGGCGTCGCCGGGCGCGCGCGACGCGGCGGCGGGTCGTCCTCGCCCATCATGCGGCGCAGGGCCGCGTCGATGGCGTCGGGGTCGATGCCGCGCATGCGCGCATGCATGAAGGCCTCGCCGCGCGGCCCCATGGGCCAGGTCGGGCGCTGGCCCACCGTGTCGCGGCGGCGCTCGCGCTCGATCTCCTCGGGCGACATGCCGCGATAGTAGTCCCAGGCCTGGTTGTAGGCGCGCACGTGATCGAGGCAGAACCAGTAGAACTCGTCGAGGTCGCGCCGCGAGCGCGGCGCGCGGAACTCGCCGCCCAGCGCGCAGCCCGGGTGGTCGCAGGCGCGCGTCGCGCCGCGGCGCGCGGCGGGCGCGGCCTCGAGCTCGATGCGCGGCCGCGACCGGTTCATGCCGCCGCGGCCTCGGTCGCGAGCGCGCCGGACGGCGCGATCGCCCAGGCCAGCGCGCCGCCCGCGCCGTCGGGCGCGGCGGCGAGCGTGAAGGGCGCGACGTCGAAGAGCGGCCCGCGGTTGCGGAACTCGAAGCGCGCGAGCGGCCGGCCCAGCCCCTTCTCCGCCAGCGCCATCAGCAGCGTCGCGGTGAGCGGCCCGTGGAAGACGAGGCCCGGGTAGCCCTCGACGCCGGTCGCGTAGGGATGGTCGTAGTGGATGCGGTGGCCGTTCGCGGTCAGCGCCGAGTAGCGGAAGAGCATCACCGGGTCCGGCACGACGCGACCGGTCCAGGGCGCGGCGGCCGCGGCGGCGGGCGGCGCGGCCGGCGCTGGCGCGGCGGCGCCCGGCGCCGGGGCCTCGCGATAGACGATGTCGTGCTCCTCCTCCACCGCCAGCGCGTCGCCGGAGAAGATGCGGTGGCGCACGGTCACGAAGACCATGGCGCCGGAGCGCCCGGACTTCGGCTCGACCGACAGGATCTCGGAGTAGCGGCGCAGCCGCTCGCCGACCTGCAGCGGCGCGGGGAAGGACAGCCTGCCCCCCGCCCACATGCGCCGCGGCAGCGCCACCGGCGGCAGGAAGCCGCCGCGGCGCGGATGCCCGTCGGGCCCGAGCTCGCTCGCGCGCGCCATCGGGTTGAAGAACATCCAGTGCCAGCCCGGCGGCAGCCTGTCGCCCTCGCGCGGCGCGGCCGGCAGGTCGAGCGTGGCGGCCATGTCGGCCACGCGGCGCGGGTCGCAGGCATCCTCCGCGCTCTCGCGCCGGCCGACCCAGTCGCGCAGGTCCTGCCCGTCCGCGTTCATGCGCCGAACTCCTTCCTGATCGCCTCTCCATGCGCGTCGAGCGCGGGCACCGGGCCGAGCGCGGGCGCGCGGTCGCCATCGACCACCGGCGGCGGCGCGGGCAGCGCGATCTCGCCCGCCGGCGTCTGGACGCGCACGCGGCGCAGCTGCGGGTGGCGCGAGAAATCCGCCACGGAGTTGACCCGCGCGAAGGCGATGCCGGCGGCGAGCAGCCGCGCGCAGAGCGCCTCCGTGCCGTGGCGCGCGAAGCCCTCGCGGATGATCGCGTCCATGCGCGCGCGGTTGGCGACGCGCTGCACGTTCGTCGCGAAGTCGGGATCGGCGGCGAGGCCGGGCCGTTCCAGCACGTCGGCGCAGAAGCGCTGCCACTCGCGGTCGTTCTGGATCGAGATCAGCACCGGCGTGCCGTCGGCGCTCGGGAACGGGTCGTAGGGCGCGACCGAGGGATGGCTCAGCCCCACGCGGCGCGGCGCGCCCGGGCCGTAGTCGGAGAACAGCAGCGGCACCGCCATCCAGTCGGCCATGCCGTCGAACAGGCTCACCTTGATCGACGCGCCCTCGCCCGTGCGGCCGCGGCGGATCAGGGCCTCGAGCACGGCCTGGTGCGCGTACATGCCCGCGGCGATGTCGCAGACCGAGACGCCGACGCGCGCCGGCGCCTCGGGCCCGCCGGTGATGCTGGCGAGGCCGGTCTCCGCCTGGACCAGCATGTCGTAGGACTTCATGGCGGCGTAGGGCCCCTCGTCGCCATAGCCCGAGATGTCGACGGTCACGAGCCGCGGATGGCGCGCGCGCAGCTCGTCGGAGCCGAAGCCCGCGCGCGCGGCGGCGCCGGGCAGGAGGTTCTGCACGAAGACGTCGGCGCGCGAGAGGATGCGGTGGAGCAGCGCCGCGTCGGCCGGGGCCTTGATGTCCGCGGCGAGCGATTCCTTGCCGCGGTTCAGCCACGCGAAGTAGCTCGACATGCCCTTCGCCGCGCGGTCGTAGCCGCGCGCGAAGTCGCCCTCCGCGCGCTCGACCTTGATCACGCGCGCGCCCGCGTCGGCGAGCCTGCTCGTGCAATAGGGAGCGGCGACCGCCTGCTCCAGCGCGAGCACGGTGATGCCCGCGAGCGCGCCGCCTGCCTGTGCCTTGTCCATGGGCGACCGATTAGCATGGCCCGGCCCGCCGCCGAAACAAGCCGCGCCATGGCCTCGCCGCCATCCGGCGCGTAGGATCCCGGGGCGACGCATCCCGAAGGCAGGCAGGACATGGCAGCACCCGGATTCACCACGCGCCCGGAGATCCTCGGCACGTTCGGCGTGGTCTCCTCCACGCACTGGATCGCCAGCCAGGTCGGCATGGCGGTGCTCGAGAAGGGCGGCAACGCCTTCGACGCCGCGGTCGCCGCGGGCTTCGTGCTCCAGGTGGTCGAGCCGCACATGAACGGGCTCGGCGGCGACGCCGTGATCCTCGTGCGCCCCGCGGGCCAGGACGCGCCGGTGGCGATCTGCGGCCAGGGCCCGGCGCCCGCGGGCGCGACGCTCGCGCATTACCGCGCGGAGGGGATCTCGACGATCCCGGGCAACGGACTGCTCGCCGCCACGGTGCCCGGCGCCTTCGACGCGTGGATGCTGATGCTGCGCGACCACGGCACGCTGACCCTCGCCGAGGCGCTGCAGCCGGCGATCGCCTATGCCGCCGAGGGCCACCCGCTGGTGAAGGGCGCCGCCGGCGCGATCGCGGGCGTGGCGGAGTTCTTCGCGCGCGAATGGCCCGCCTCGGCGGAAATCTGGCTGCCCGGCGGCAAGCCGCCGGTGGCGGGCGACATCCACCGCAACCCCGACCTCGCGAAGACGCTGGCGCGGCTCGTGCGCCTGGGCGCGCAGGCAGGCGCCGACCGCGAGGCGCAGATCGACGCCGCGCGGCGCGCCTTCTACCAGGGCTTCGTGGCCGAGACGATCGAGGGCTTCGCCACCCGCACCGAGGCGATGGACGCCACCGGCCAGCGCCATCGCGGCGTGCTGCGCGCCGCCGACATGGCGGCGTGGAGCGCGACGACCGAGGCCTGCGCGCGCGTCTCCTATCGCGGCTGGGAGGTCTTCAAGGCCGGGGCATGGAGCCAGGGGCCGGTGATGCTGCAGGCGCTGAAGCTGCTCGAGGGCTTCGACGTCCCCGCGATGGACACGCTCGGCGAGGAGTTCGTCCATGTCCTCGTGGAGGCGAAGAAGCTCGCCTATGCCGACCGCGAGTCCTGGTACGGCGAGCCCGAGGGCGGCGACGTGCCGATCGCGGCGCTGCTCTCCGATCCATACGCGGCCGAGCGCCGCCGCCTCGTCGGTCCCGAGGCCTCGCGCGAGATGCGCCCCGGCGCGCCCGGCGGGCGCAACCCGAACTTCCCGCGCTACGCGCTGGCCGGCGGCGGCGGCGAGGCCGGGATCGGCGAGCCCGCGCGCGTCGAGCAGGAAAGCCAGGACCACGCGCGCGCCGCGCGGCCATCGCGCGGGCCGGCGGAGGGCGACACCTGCCACCTCGACGTCATCGACCGCTGGGGCAACGTCGTCGCGGCGACGCCGTCGGGCGGCTGGCTGCAATCCTCGCCGGCGATCCCCGGCCTGGGCTTCTGCCTCGGCACGCGCGCGCAGATGTTCTGGATGCAGGAGGGCCTGCCCTCGACGCTGCGCCCCGGCGCGCGGCCGCGCACGACGCTGACGCCGACCATCGCGCGGCGGGGCGACACGACGATGGCCTTCGGCTCGCCCGGCGGCGACAACCAGGACCAGTGGATCCTGCAGTTCTTCCTGCGCCACGCCGACCACGGGCTGAACCTGCAGGCGGCGATCGACGCGCCGCAGCTGCAGTCCGACCATTGGCCCAACTCCTTCTACCCGCGCCACGCCGCGCCGGCGAAGCTGCAGCTCGAGGGCCGCTTCCCGCGCGAGACCATCGCGGGGCTCGAGCGCCGCGGCCACGAGGTCAAGGTCGTCGGCGACTGGACGCTCGGGCGCAACTGCGCCGCCGCCACGGACGGGCGCGTGCTGCGCGCCGCCGCGACGCCGCGCCTGCAGCAGGCCTATGCGCTCGGGCGCTGACGCGCGCGCGCGCGCCGAGTCCTGCCTCGACGCCATCGCGCGGCTCGACGGCAGGTTGCGCGCCTTCATCACGCCGACGCCCGACGCCGCGCGCGCGCAGGCCGACGCCGCCGACGCCGCCGCGCGCGAGGGGCGCAGCCTGGGTCCGCTCCACGGCATGGTCGTGGCGCTCAAGGACTGCATCGACGTCGCCGGCCTGCGCGGCACGGCGGGCTCGCGCTTCTTCGCCGAGCGCGTCGCGCCCGCCGACGCCACCGTGGTCGCGCGGCTGCGCGCCGCGGGCGCCACGATCGTCGGCACCGCGAACCTGCACGAGTTCTGCTTCGGCGGGACGACGCAGAACGCGCATTGGGGCGCCTGCCGCAACCCCTGGGACACGTCGCGCATCCCCGGCGGCTCCAGCGGCGGCTCGGCCGTCGCCGTCGCGTCCGGCATGGCGGAGGCCGCGCTCGGCACCGACACCGGCGGCTCGATCCGCGGTCCCTGCTCTATAACGGGCGTGACCGGCCTGCGCCCCAGCGTGGGCGCGGTGCCCTGCACAGGCATCTTCCCGGTGAGCCCTCCGCTCGACACCTGCGGCCCGATCGCGCGCAGCGCGGCGGATGTCGCGCTCGTCCTCTCCGCCATCGCAGGCCATGACCCGGCCGATCCCTTCAGCGAGGCGCGCGATCCGCCCGACGCGATGCGGCGCCTGTCCGCGGGCGTCGCCGGGCTGCGCGTCGGGATCCCGCGCAACCACTACTTCGAGGGCGCGCCGACAGCGATCGCCGCGGCGGCGATGGATGCCGCGCGCGTGCTGGAGCGCCTCGGCGCGCGCCTCGTCGACATCGAGGTCGCGGGGGCGGAAGACGCGCCCGCCTGCGTCCAGAGGATCATCTTCGCCGACGCATCCGCGCTGCATCGCGACCGCCTCGCGCGCGATCCCGGGCTCTTCGACCCGCTGGTGCGCGCGCGGCTGCAGCCCGGCCTCGCCCTCGCGGCGACCGACCTCGCCGACGCGCTGCGCTGGCGCGAGCGCTTCACGCATTCCACGCGCCGGATGCTCGCCCTGGACGTCGACGTCCTGCTCTCGCCGATGGTCGCCACGGAGGTGCCGCGCGCCGACGACGCGCGCGGCATCGTCGCGGTCTCCGCCGCGATCATGAGGAACGCGTGGGGATGGGCGGCGGCCGGCGTGCCGGCGCTCGCCCTGCCCTGCGGCTTCTCCGCCGACGGCATGCCGATCGGGCTGCAGCTCGCGGCCGGCCACTGGCGCGACGACGTCGTGCTGCGCGCGGGCCATGCCTACCAGCGCTGCACGGACTGGCACGTGTCGCTGCCGCCGGTCCATGCGCGGCGCGACCAGGGAACGGAAGGGACGCGATGATGGACAAGGCGCTGCCGCGCGACGCGGCGATCGGCGTCATCGGCGCCGGCACGATGGGCGTTGGCATCGCGCAGGTGGCGCTGCTCGCGGGCCATCGCACGATCCTCGTCGGCACGCCGCCCGCGACGCTCGATGCCGCGCGCGCCGCGATCGCCTCCGCCCTCGACATGCTCGCCGCGAAGGGCAGGATCGAGGCGGCGCGCCGCGACGAGGTCCTCGGCAGGCTCGAGACCTCGGGCGACGTCGCGGCGCTCGCGCCCGCGCGCCTCGCCATCGAGGCGGTGCCCGAGGACATGGCCATCAAGCACGCCGTGCTGCGCGCGGCGGAGGCGGCGATGGCCGCCGACGCGATCATCGCGTCGAACACCTCGGCGCTGTCTCTCGCCGCTATGGCGCGCGCGCTTGCCCGCCCCGGCCGCTTCTGCGGCCTGCACTTCTTCAATCCCGCGCAGGTCCTGCCGCTGGTGGAGGTCGTCGCGGCGCCGCTCTCCGAGCCCGGCGCGGTGGACGCGGCCTTCGCGACGATGCGCGCATGGGGCAAGCATCCCGTGCGCTGCCGCTCGACGCCGGGCTTCATCGTCAACCGCTGCGCACGCGCGTTCTATGCCGAGGCGCTGCGCAGCCTCGCGGAGCGCGCCGCCGACGCGGCCACGATCGACGCGGTGATGCGCGAGGCCGCGGGCTTCCGCATGGGCCCGTGCGAGCTCGTCGACCTCATCGGCCAGGACATCAACTTCGCGACCACCGCGACCGTGTCGGCGGCGAGCTTCGGCGACCCGCGCTATCGCGGCTCTCCGCTGCAGCAGGAGATGGTCGAGGCCGGCCTGCTCGGCCGCAAGTCGGGCCGGGGCTTCCACGCCCATGGCGAAGGCGCCGTGCGCCCGCCGCCAGCCACGATGCCACCGGGCCCGCGCCCGCGCCGTGTCCAGGTCCTCGGCGCGCTCGGTCCCGCCGCGGCGCTGGAGGCGCGTGCGCGCGAAGCGGGCCTCGCCGTCGAGACCGGCCCCGGCGACGGCCGCGTCGTCGTCGACGGCACGCATCTCGCCCTCACGGACGGGCGGCCGGCGACGCTGCGCGGGGACGTCGACGGGCTCTTCGACCTCTGGCTCGACGCTGGCGCGGCGAAGCGCGCGGCGGTCGCGATGGCCGATGGCGCCGGCGAGCGCGAACGCCTGGCCGCCGCCGGCTTCTTCCAGTCGCTGGGCATGGAGGCGAGCCCCGTCGACGACATCGCCGGCATGCTCGCCATGCGCACGGTCGCGTGCCTCGCCAACGAGGCGCTCGACGCGGCGCTGCAGGGCGTGGCGCGCGAGGAGGACATCGACGCGGCGATGACGAAGGGCGTCAGCTACCCGATCGGGCCCGTGGCCTGGGGCGCGCGCATCGGCTTCGCGCGCGTCGAGCGCGTGCTGGACAACATCCAGGGCGCGACCGGCGACGACCGATTCCGGCCCTCGCCGCTCCTGCGCCGCCGCGCCGCCGCCGAGGGACGCCAGCCCCGGCCGCGATAGCACGCACAACCGGGGACGGAGCCCGGATTACGCCAAAAGGCGTGATCCGGGCTCCGTCCCCGATTTTGAGGGGCGCGGTCAGCCCCGGCCGCGATAGGGGGCGACGCCCTGCTCCGGGATCCAGACGCCGCGCGGGGGCGCGCCGGTCTGCCAGAAGACGTCGATCGGCATGCCGCCGCGCGGGTACCAGTAGCCGCCGATGCGCAGCCAGGCGGGCGAGAGGAACGCAACGAGGCGCTGCGCGATGCCGATCGTGCAGGCCTCGTGGAAGGCGCCGTGGTCGCGGAAGCTGCCGAGGTAGAGCTTCAGCGACTTCGATTCCACGAGCCAGCGCCGCGGCACGTAGTCGATGACGAGATGCGCGAAGTCCGGCTGGCCCGTGATCGGGCAGAGCGAGGTGAACTCGGGCGCGGCGAAGCGCACGAGGTAGCGCACCCCGGGGTTCGGGTTCGGCACGCGCTCGAGTTCCGCGTCCTCGGGCGAAGAGGGCAGCCGGCTCTTCTCGCCGAGCTGCTTGAGGCCGTCATAGATCGTCTTGCGTGCCGGCATCGCCGTCCTCCTCGCGCGCCGCGCCGGTCCGCGCGGCGGGGCTGTCCATGAAGGCGGCGCGGAACGCGTCGAAGCGGCCATCGGCGATGGCCTCGCGCATGCCGCGCATCAGGTCCTGGTAGAAGGTCAGGTTGTGCTGCGTGAGCAGCATCGGCCCGAGCATCTCGCCCGCCTTCACGAGGTGGTGGATGTAGGCGCGGCTGTATCCGCGGCAAGCCGGGCAGCCGCAGCGCGGGTCGAGCGGCCCGTCGTCCTCGGCGAAGCGCGCGTTGCGCATGTTGAGCGGGCCCTCGCTGGTCCAGGCCTGCGAGGTGCGCCCGGAGCGCGTCGGCAGCACGCAGTCGAACATGTCGATGCCGCGCGCCACCGCCTCGACGATGTCCACGGGCTTGCCCACGCCCATGAGGTAGCGCGGCGCGCCAGCGGGCAGGTGCGGCGTCGTCGCCTCCAGCGTGGCGTTGCGCTCGTGCGCCGGCTCGCCGACGGCGAGGCCGCCCACCGCGTAGCCGTCGAAGCCGATCGCGCGCAGCGCCGCGGCGGATTCCGCGCGCAGGCCGGGATGCACGCCGCCCTGGACGATGCCGAAGATCGCGTAGCCCTCGCGCGCGACGAAGGCGTCGCGCGAGCGACGCGCCCATCGCATCGACAGGCGCATCGACGCCTCGGCCTGGGCCTGCGTCGCCGGGTACGGCGTGCACTCGTCGAAGGCCATGGTGATCGTCGCGTCGAGCGCG
>Ga0068872_10001910_pt1 | contig 16552 bp, 10 predicted proteins | sample NOAtaG_7_FD_66441 | JGI IMG/M metagenome (GOLD analysis project Ga0068872, IMG submission 66441) | Freshwater lake microbial communities from Lake Erie, under a cyanobacterial bloom - NOAA_Erie_Diel1S_2200h metaG | ecosystem: Environmental > Aquatic > Freshwater > Lake | place: USA: Ohio, Lake...
CAAACATCAAGGAATCGTTCATGTAATTGTTTCTGTCAACATATACCGATCGCACATACTTGCCTTTAGTGTAATATTCATATTTCTCTAGTTGGCCCTTTTCGTTATACGAACGCCATTTGCCATAATAGTAATAATGGATCTTATCGCTTAGGTTATCTATTCGGGCATTTCCTTTGGCCTTTACCAGGCCGTTAGCATAATAAAAGGTTGTTTTTAATTTTTTACCCCGCGCAATTTCTTTTCTATCTAAAACACCTTTATTGGTATAGTAAAGTGTTTTGCCTACACTTCGCCCATTCCTAAATTTCCCTTCAAATGATTTGATTTTATGTTCATTATCCATATACACCAGCCACTTACCTGTGCGTTGCCCATGTTTATTCATGCGGTTAACGCGCGTAGAACAACTGCTAAGGAGTAGGATGGCCAAAAGCCAAAGGAATAATGAGCGCATGTGTGTAAATATATATCTTTTATAGAAGATGAAAAGGGGTTTTTTATATCTGGTTATGTTCCATGTTTGGGTGGCAGCAAAGCATTTTGAACCAGTGGAAGTTCTGTTGAGTATTTCTTTTTCCTTGATACAAATGTTTTGGAAAATGGAGATGGGGAGAGGAGAAAAAGAATGTTGAGTAAACACATGCCGCCGGAATGCTTAGGAATGCAAAGAAGGATGAATGGACAGGGATTGCAAATCCGAGGCAGCGGCATAAATAGTCTATTCTAAAAGTTAAGCGTTGGGATAAATCTCGGCGATTTTTTTATGGTTCATCATCATCTTTGGAAACAACAAAATCCTCGATTTTCCCAATCACTTTACCAAGTTTATCATGATCTTCGATAAAGACTGTATTTTCTTTAATTGAAATTACTGGTTCAATTTCAATTTTTAACTCACCATTATCCTTGAAGTCTTTAGAAACCAATTTCCATTTTACAATAATGTCAGATTTTTTTGGCAAAGGTTTAATACATATTCTATCCGAAATTATATAGTCGTCACCAACTAAAATGTTTTTACGAGGTATTATCTTTCCGGTTTTTGTATCTTCCCATAAAAATGTGTTGCGATTATTGGAAGGGATATGGAGAAGTCCAGACACAAAATCATACTTGTGTTTTAATTCTTGGATTTCACCATCAAATTCCAAGAATATTTTATACTCCTCAATAGCTTCTGCTCCAATATTTTCAATAACAATTTCAAAACCAAAGAAACTCTTATTTATTTTTGGTTCTAAAGAGTTTGATACTTGAAAGATATTTTGAATCCTTTTTTGTTTCCCTAAAAATGCTGAAAGTGTATTGGTATATAACGGGTCTTGTTCTTGAGATTTATGTACATAGGTTATATTTGTTTGTTTAAATTTCGGCTTGAATGAAATTTTATCAGAGCTATTTTTGTTGAATGTTAGTTTTACGGCCTTATTAGTTTTATAATTCTGATTTTTTAAATACCAATCATGTGTTTGTTTGTTCTCATCAATCAAATCAACAATACTTTCCCAACCAAATACATGCACTTCAAATTTTTTCTTTGCTATCCTTTCAATATTTATTTTCCTTACAAAAGCCTGTATTTTTGCATCGTTTTGAGCAGTTGTAGTCAAATAAAACTTTTTTAATTTAGGTTCGAAATTTTCAGCTTTTGTTATTTCTTCTAAAATTTCAGCTTCAGAGAATTGACTATGATTGTACTCACTTTTACCCTTGCATTGTATACCATAATATTCTTTTTCTATAAATGGCATACCGAAAACATCAACTCCACTTTGTTCTTGACCTTGGCGACCGTTTTTTTGAATTTCAGGGCAATTCCATATTTCCCCCCATAGTTTTTTACAAAGTGTTTCAAAGTCTTGCCAATTACTAGGGCGTCTTAATGTTTTAGGTGCTTCCATTATCTTTTTATTTTAATCCGTTAACGATTGTAGCGGAAATCCTTTGCCTACCTCTTGCAAAGATTGTAGCGAAAGTGAGACAGCTTTTCGGGGGGGAACGGTCATTTTTTTATAATAGGTTGTACCTAATTTTTTTACGAGTTGCTTTTCTTCTTTATTGCTATTTGAAATGTTATAACACATTGTCATTTACCCTCAATAATCTTAATTTCTTTATTTGAAAATGAAAACAAAGAGTATATAATGGTATTAAGTTCTGTTTCTAAATCGCTAATATCTGCATCGTTATCCTTTTCAATTTTAGCCAGTATTTTATCAACAATTTTCACAACTTGTTTTTGATTATCCTTAGTTGCTTCAGGAATTGGTATATTCTTAATCTCGCCAATAGGAATGTGATTTGTAGTGTTAAAGTATTTAAAGTAATAGTCGATCGCTTTACTATTTAATAGTCCAAGAATGTATTTATTTTCAATTTCAGAGTTATTGGAATATACATAGTTTGACGTATGACCACACAAATAGCCTGAGCCAATTAGATGCGCCTTAATCCTTCTTTGTTGATACTGATTAGAGACTTCTTGAAAAATCACCCTATTAATTTTATGATGCTTACGCACATCAATTTTGACTGGGCAGAACTCTTCATTATCAGTAACAAATCGGTAAGCCCCAACAATATTACCTCTAATTAAGGGTAAATTATCTTTTGTGTTTTTAGAGGTAAAAAATTCTTTTTTTGTACTGACATTTATTTCACCTTGGTTACCTTCAACAATATCTTTAAATTTTAAATTCTGTTTTTTCATTCTGCTAATCACAGAATTAATAGGCAAGAAAACCAATTTGTCATTTAATAGAAAATCAGATTGAATACATTCAGCAACGCCTTGTTTTTCTGTTTTAAACGGAAAACCTTCATTATCTTTGTTATAATTGCGAAGAATTAATATTGTTACGGCTTGGGTTACTTCTTCAAATACTTTATCCTTTTCAGTGAATTCTTCAATGTTTAGGAGTTTAGTCTTGTCTAAAAGTAATTTTCTAACCTCCAAACTATCGGAGCTAGTTAAATAGGTGTTAGGATTTATATATGCTAAATGACCTTGATTGTTCAGCAACATAACACCTAATTCAATAAACATTTTGTAAGTGTTCGTTTTACCACCGGAAGCCGTTTTATAAGTTTCGTTATAATATGGTAACTCATTACTTTCTGAAGAAATTATCATGTAGGGAGGATTACCAATAATCCCATCAAAGCCTATAAAATAACCATCTTTATTCATTACTTCAGGGAATTCAAATCGCCATTCAAATGCATTTCTATAAATTATATTACCCTTTATATCTTGGATTTTTTGTTCTGTTTGAGCAATGCTCATATCAAGCCTTTTTTTCTCAATAGCAACCTCCTTTTCATCTCTAATCTTTTTACCAAAAAGATCCATGTCTTGATTGAGTAATTCTCGTTGGCCCCTAAGCAAACTCAATTTACCTACTAATGGATCGTTGTTGTAGAACACTGTTTTGAATTGTTCCTTTATATCTCTAATGAATATTAATAAATCTTCCTTAGCTTTTTTGGATGGCGCAGTTTTATAACTTTCAACCGCATTCCGATATGTTTGATAATTAAATTTTTGTTGTTTAAAAACATTACTGAGGTCAGAGCTTAAATCAAATCTGTGAATTAGTGAATTACCTCGTTTTATATTTATGTCAATATTTGGTAAGGTTTCTAAATCTAAGTAATTACTTTCCTTTGTATAATATGAGTTTTTTAATAGTTCAATCCAGAGCCTTAGGCGGCATATTTTAACGGAATTACCGTTAATATCTACTCCAAATAAACAATTTTCTATGATTAACTCCTTTTCATGGAATAAAGAACTTTGTATTCTTTGTATTTCAGATTGGGGATGTTTTGCTTTTTGAACCGTATATTCGAATATATTGTCGTTGTAGAGAACCATTAACTCGTCGTTTTCTACTGTAACTTGAATAGGTAATATTTTACCTGTGGTGTCAGCTAATATGCCCAATTCATTTTTGACTGCAATTATTTCATTTAGAGTGGATACAAGAAAGTGGCCTGAACCTACTGCTGGATCGCAAAATTTTAGGCCATTTATTAAGTTGTTATATTCAAGGATGTCTTTTGAATTTCTTTTTAAGTGATTATAAATGTCTCCAACGTTCTGGCATTCCCAATTATATTTCGCATTAAATTTAGCAACCACAGAGCGACGGATAGTTTCGTTACACATCTGCATAGTAATAAAGCCGGGTGTAAAAAATGAACCGTCTTTGTAGCCATTAATTTTCTCAAAAATCAAACCTAGAACTGAGGCATTGATTAATGCTTTTCTGTCTTCCTGTTCTTCATCTGCTCCTTCTGAGGCAAAATTGTATGCGTCGAGAAATTGAAAGATATATTCAATAGTTTTTAATTTACCACTTGCTTTTTTATTTCCTTTTAGCAGTTTAGTGTTTCTAAATATTTCAAGCTCTAAATGACTATCTAAACTTTCAATCCCTAATATATCATCTTCCAATGAAGTAGGTTCAAATAGGGAGCTATTTAAATAAGGTGTGTTATTAAAAAGGCTTTTCCATTTCCCATTCCTCTCAGTAGGTTTTTTGGCGAGAACGGAAAAGAATACATTTTTAAGTGCATCAAAGTCTGGTATAGTTTTGATATTTAAAAAACGATACTCATTTTTACCGCCATGGTATCTTACTAATTGCGCCTCGAGTAGTTTGAGAAATAATATCCTGTCAATCCATGTAATACAAAGCTCTAGTGAAACAGAAAACAATCGCTCCTCATAAGATGCACCCAAAGAGGATGGATTTTGTAATTTTCTTAATCTGTCAGTTTGTTCAATATTGAAAATGACATTTTCTATCAGAGAGGCTTCGTCCCTTTCTTTCTTCGCTTTCCTAGTGATTATTTTTTTTGTACCTTCTTTTGTTTCTTCTAAGCCAATTAGGTGCAGTAATTCGTAATAAAAATCTTTATTTAATGTATTACTATCATTAGCTAGAGGCTGCTTTAAAAGATGATGAGGGGAGAGGAATTTATAAAGTGAACGAATTTTACTTCTGTTTTCTTCCTTTACCTCTTCGTCTTTGTCAACTTCTTTATCAATATACTTTTTGTAATTCCTTAAATCAAAATAGGTGAAATTAAATGATGGTTTCACTTTTTCAAGGTAAACTTTCGCAATGCTTTTATAAAAATGATCTGTGTTTTTATTTTCCCTTGAAAAGGTTTCGTAGTCTTTTTTTAAATTCGTATCACCGAATATTATTTTGTCAAAATCCCTTTCATCGAACACGAACCATTCATACATATTCGTGGCAATTAGATGCTTAATGTTCGTGTTATTATGTTCTATCCTTTCTCTCAGATAATACAAAATGAGTTCATGAAAGGCCTTGGCGTTTAAATTGTTAGTGGTGACCATGTCAGGATCATTAGGCTTTGGTCTTTTACACTCTATAATTACTATTGGCGTTTTGTCTTCGTATATTGCTAAATCAATACGGCCTTTAGTATTAATCTTATTCTTATTATGGTAAAAGGTATCATTTAAAAACTGTGTTAATTGACCTTTGGCATATTCTTCACTTTCCTTTTCTTCAATATTCCCGATATAGTCGGAAAGTTGTTTTATAAATAAATTAATATCTTCAACCACAACAGGCATTCTCCGAAACGCATTATTTAATGCTTGAAGGGGTGTTTTTGTGGCTTTTGACATAACTATTTATTATCCAAAAATGGGGTTAAATTTAAGTAAGCAATTTAGCAAATAATTTTAACATTTTCACTGCCATACCGCCTGTGGCTTGTGCCTTGTTTGAACGTAGTGGTTAGCGCAAAAAGGTGGCGCTTTTCGCGTCACGTCATATTGCTTTGCGTTGGGAATTTAACTTATTTGGTTTTTGCCTGTCTTTTACTTAAACCAAATGTGTTAAATTAGCGATAGCCAAAACGCCTACCGAAGGAGGCGAAAAGGAGGTCGTGTGATAGCAGTTACTATGGCACCCAGCCAAAAAGTGCGGAGGCAATTTTTTTTAAAAGTCTTTTTATTTGAATGTTCTTGTCGAACCGAAAGAACTGCTGTGCGTTAGCCCGTTTGTGAAGTGGCCTGTCATAGTGAAATGCTTTAATATGCCGCGCGAACGATGATCCGAGGGGGTCCGCTTACGTTTGCTTGCTGTTAGGAACAGTGTTTATTTTATTAGTTCTGTTAGAATGTCAAATCGTCTAATTCTATTTGTCTTTTGATTTGTTCCTTCTTTACTTCTTGATTGATATTCTGAAATCAACGCCATTTTTTTGTCAAAATGTTTTATTAAGACGGCTTCATTGTCGTAATTGTCTATGAATGTCCTATATTTATTTATTTGGCCGTCTGTTAGTTTCTGGCCAGTTACAATAATGCCATATACCAAATTAAACAATGAGTACAAGTGAACCTTACTGCTAAGGAAGCTTTTCCTAAATTGATTCCCATCGATAATTTTTTCTATTTCGGAAATAATTGCCACGAAATAGTCTTTGTCTTTTTCTTTATTTGGATATTCTTCATTAAACAATTCATAAATCTTATTAATGTTTTTTGCTGATATTTCTTCGTCTATTCCAAGTTTCATAAATGTCAAAACATTACTAACAAAAGTCACGTCTCTCATTCTTCGTCTGTCTGCAATTCCAAATATTTTATTGCTTTCCCAAAAAGGAAGCTCGGCTAATTCAGCTGCAAAGGTTACAAACTCACCTTCAAACTCCGCATTTCTTAATTCTTGCGGGTTTAAAGTCATGTTATTGCTATTTAACCTTAAAAACATTTCAACTATTTTGTCTCGGTCAACACTTGTTCTTACAATTCGTATTGAAAAAATATATGCCCAAATAGCTTGCTTATGATTGTCTTCAAGGTCTTTGAAGAAACGATTTTTTATTTCTGAAAAGATAGACGTTGCAGGGTCTAAGTCTCCTTCTTTTAACTTGAATTTATTATCGATGAATTGAAAAATTGCACCAGCTCTTTGTTGACCATCAACTATAGAGTACTTTGTATCGCCAGAATTGGAGTCGGTACCAGTATTCCATAAATAAATTTCAGGGATGGGATAACCAATAAGAAGAGTTTCCAGTAATTTTACTTGATGTTTTTCTAACCAAACATAATTTCTTTGGAATGTATTATCAACCACAATCAAACCCTTTGTATGAAGGTCGAAAAGCCATTTAGTATTTTGCGGCTGAATGTCAATTTGTTCAATTAGTTTCATTTAATTTATCTTTTAGTTTTTTAATTCCTCTTAAGTGATAGCTTTCAACCGACTCCCAATTTGCATATATTCTGAAATTGATGTCGGAGTATATTTTATACTCGAGTTGTAGTTGAGTGCGGAATTCGGTTAATTTTCTCTGCCACGTTTTTAATGCCTCGTTGTCGTAGTGAGGGTCATCTTCTCTAATGCTTACAAATTTCCTAAATATATTGGAAGTCATTGCAGAATAGTAATTTATTCTTTGATATTGAGAAATTTCATAATAAGCAGACCAGAAGTAAGTAAAAAGTTCATTCGAAACTAATACAATGTCAAAGTCAGACTTGTCATGAAAGGCTTTAAAGTCTTTTTTCGGGGTGAAACTGAATTGAGTTTTCGCGCTACCTATAATTGAAATATTGTGAAAGTGAATGTTTAGCTTTAAAGCAATGAATTTTTTGAACTTATCGTAAAACAATAAAGGGTCTTCGTCTTTAATGTTTTCTTGAAAGTACCATACGTCCTGGCCTAAAAGATACTTGTAGTAAATGTCTTTTTCAGTATTTGTCTTGATGAATATTTTTAGTTCGTCTACTGTCATTTTAACATTGTGCCTAATTACCATATTGCGCAATAAAATCATCCTTACCTATCGCTTTAGTACTGCTTGGATTGATTTCATCATACAGTTCTGGTAACTAAATATAGCAATATATTTATAATATAACATCATACCACCACAAAACCCTGCAAACAATAAGTATGATGGAATGGGGGGAGCAAACTGCTAGAAAACCTTTCAAACGTCTTGTCGATTAATGGAAATTACATCCTTTGATTAATCGACGATGATTTTTTTATTGATGATAATGTTGTCTTTTACAATTTGAATAATATAATATCCTGAATTAAATTCTCCTTTTTCAATAATTAATTCTTTACCATCGAGGGTATGGCGAAAGACCTCTCTCCCGAAAACATCCTTAATAATTACTTGTGCGTCCTTTTGATATTCATCAAACTTGATTAGGGCGCTACTTGTAATTGGATTAGGTGAAACTGAAAACCGATTCAGATTTGAACTATGATCTAATTTTGATGCGAGGCCATTTAATTTGAATATTTTACCATTATAACCTACAGCATATCCAATAGTATCTGAAGGAAAAGAAAACGATCTTGCTTGAAATAAATTTGGAGTCATTGAATTCCACTGCACGCCACCATTAACGGTTTTGTGTGGAGAAATACCACCTATATATCCAAAATTATGTTTTATAAAATGGACTGCTTGAATCGCTGTGGTTGAGATTGGATTAGTTATTTGAGTAGACCAATTAGCCCCTCCGTTCACAGTTTTTAAAATAATATTACTTGTACCATCACCGCCAACTGTGTATCCAGTATCAATACTTGAAAATGAAACCCCTTCTAAAGATTTACTAGTAGGCTGACCAATGATTGCCCAGCTATTGCCCATGTCTGTTGTTTTAGCAACTTGACCACCAAAACTAACTAAATAACCGATTTGTACAGAAGGGAATGAGAAGGAGGTTGAATTGTAAAAGCCGGATAAAAAGGTTGAATCCCAGCTCACACCACCATTCAAGGTTCTGAATATGGTTTGATAACCATATGCAACAAAACCAGTGTCTTTATTGAGAAAAGTCAGCACCGACTTATATTGTGTCCCTGTATTTTTATTTAGAACCCAGTTAGCGCCAGCATTTGTAGTCTTGAAAACCTCACCTTTGGTAGTGACTAAATAGCCAATTTGTGAATTTGGAAAACAAATGGAATTAATGGCATTAACAGTATTGATATTAATAGGACTCCATGCCTGTCCACCATTTGTTGTTTTAAGAAGTGTCGCAAATGTTGCGCCAGAGCCGCCAGCATATCCAGTGTTATTGTCAGTGAAATAGACAGTGTTTAGTGTTTCAATAGTGCCAGAATTTAGCTGAACCCATTGTGCCCGGCAATTAAAAGTAGCGAAACAAACTAAGATTGCGAGAATTGATGATGTTTTTTTCATAAGATAAGAATTATATTACTTCTTAATTTTTTTTAGGGCTTTTATATGCAATTATTTTAAAAACACTTAATTATTTTTATTCCATTAACTCTATCACTACTTACTTTTCGTAAACAAAATTAGTCGAGTTTATTAAACATCAACGTATCAACCAACAAAAGGTTATTTAAAGATATAAAAGGTTTTTAGCGGTTGCAAACAATTTTTCACTAAGGTGCCGTTATTTTGCGCGCGAACGATGAGCAAGTCAGCCCGCTTACTTTTGCTTGCTGGTTATAGGGTGTTGTTACTTTCTTGTCGGATGAAATTAAAGTCTCCTATTTGTTCCCAGCTTTCCATGGAATAAGTCCCAAGAAGTTCAATTAGTCCCGGTCTGTTTTTAATATTTTGGTTAAGAACACCAGTAACTGCAAGTCTTGTATTATTGGTTGAGTAAACGGCGGTCTGTGGTCCACGGTGTCTGCCAGTAACATAATAAATGTCGTCTGTAACCAATAGATGAGTCCCAAAAGAATAGTTTGTCAAAATATTGTATTGCTCAATATTTTCAATGTCCTCCCAGTAATCGTACATTCCGAGATTTTGAGCGCCTCTGCTTCCTTGTCCGTTGCGTGTTAATCGACGGAAGCACTTTAATTCAATGGGAAAATTTGTGATCTTTCCTTTGTCTGAGTGTTGGATTACGATGTCGATAATGCGCCTGCGTTGTTTGTTTATATTAACTGGAACTTCAAGCAAAATTTTAATTGATTCGGTAGGACGATATTCATAGATTGATGTCAATGCTAGTAATGTCTGCGCGAATTGGAGTTGCATCATTTTTTCATTTTCAGGATTGAGAAGTCCAGATGCAACTTTGTTTTTAAAGCTTGTCCAACAGATGTCGATTACTTGTCTTATTTTTTGGTCTGTTGTCATACAATGCCCTATAAATAACTTATTTGGGTGATTTTCTAAACCTTATTAGTTTATTAAATATAGTGATTTTTATTCTTCAATACCATAACAACACAAAACCTCACAAACAACTCCTGTGATGCAATAAGGGAAGAAAGTGTTGTAAAAACCGCCGAAAGCCTTGATTTTATTATAAAGTCTTATTTCAATAAATTCTTATCTAATTTTTTATCTAAAGTGTATTTATGGTACAATTCAATTTGATAGGGCTCTGCTATGGTTGAATTGGTGTAATAGTATAATAGGTTTATTTCAAAGATCCCGTTTTGAGAGATCAGCATGTGCACATACTTATTTTTATCCTTCTCTGATAAAAATGTATTTTCATCCACAAATCGTACATAATCAAAAAACTGGTTAAGGTAACTTGATAATACATTAGAGTACCCAATAAAATGCGAAGGCACCTCTTCACCATGAGGTACGGCTCTTAGAATTCTAAACAGTTCTTCGTTATCTGTTTTGCTTTTAGAGTACTTTTCTAAGTGCTTATTTAATCTAATGGAGTCTTTATCTGTGGTTCCATAGTATAATACCGCAAAACTCAGGTCTTTTTTCTTTTCTTCGCTGTAGTTTGAAAATGTTTTAGAACTGTCAAGCACGCTATAAATTATTTTATACATAAAATGGTAATTTACAAAAGCCTGGTGTCCCGTTACAACTGCGCCCTTTTTAGGATGCTTCATGGTCATTTCAGATATATTATCTCTATGAAAGTTAACGAACTGAAAAAAGGAAGATTCGAAATTTTGAATTTGATTAATTTGCCTTTGCTCAATGATGGTAGCATAAATAATTAAAAAGCCTGCTAGGGTAAACAGGGGGCCGGTTAAACCACTCATAAAGCCACCAAAGCTTGAAGCTTTATCGGGAGATACTTTTTCTTTTCTGCTAAAAAATAGTTTGCTAAAGAATAAGTAGTAAATAAAAACCGCCAAGCCCAGGATCATAATAACAACCGAGGCGTTCAATAACACATTTGTGATGGAGAGTATAAAAGATAAATGCATAGTTTGTAGTATTAAATATAGTAATTTTTTATAATTCTACATTATACTACCACAAAACCCGCTAAGAATTGGTTGAATGGGATAGGGGGAGAAAACTGCAATAAAAAGCTTAAGAGGCCTTGTGAATAAAGGAATGTTACATCCGGGAGGCTTTGGCTGAAATTGTACTTATGAGTTCTGCGTTTAAATTTTAGGAGTCATATCGTATGGAGGTATGATTGATACTATCATTTGATACTATCAAAAAAAGTGCATTTTATGGCTATTCAGAATTAAAAATACTCATAGGCATATTTAAGTGACTTGGAAAAGACACAATTGTATTCTATTTAGGATTAGCTCGGTGTTGGAAGGCATTATTACCGAAATTCGGTGTAAGAACTAATTATTTTGTTTATTTTTATCTGCATCATATGAGCACAAATCAATTATTTAATGGTTTTTGCGATTATAACATTTTAAGTTGGCTAGTAAAGTAAAATGAAAGTAAGATCTTATATATGTATTCTTATCGCATTAGTGTCGCTCAATGTGTTTTCTCAAGTTAACCCTTTATTAGACTCCTTAAAGCTTGAATTGAAAAAAGCTAATCACGATTCTGTTCGCTGCAGAATTTTAGGCCAGATGGTGGATAATGACTTTGATGACAAAACTTGGCCACTTCACAATAAAAATCAATTAACTATTGCTTTAAAGTATGTAAACGATAACATTGTTCCGAAAAGCAAGCAAGACACTGTTTTTTTTAACTATTTGCTTACTGCCTACAGTAACGAAGGCTTTGTTTGTATAAATGCCGGGGATTTTAAAAAAGCATTAGAGTTTTTTAATAGGGTAATTAAACTTCATTCGAAGGTAGGTAATGAAGCTATCTTGGCAAGTGTTTATAATAATATAGCAGGAGTACATATAAACGAAGGAAATAATAGCACGGCCTTAGAGTATTTTTTTAAAAGTTTGGATGTGAGTATAAAATCAAAGGATAAGTATTATACAGGAAAGGCCTGCGCTAACATTGCTAAATATTATGATGTAAATAAGGACTACAAAAAAGCCATGGAGTATTCGATCAGGGCGAAGGATATTTATACTGAGCTAAATGATAGATCGGGATTAGCTTTGGTGTACAATAATTTAGGCAGGTTGTACAGGATTGCAGGGGATATAAAATCGGAATTGGAATATTGTTTAAAGGCATACGAAATAAACAAAGAGATAGGTGAAAAACGTGGTCAAAGCTATAGCGCTAATAGTCTTTCTATATACTATAACGACATTAAAAATACTGACCTAGCCTATAAATATGGTTTAGAAGCCTACAATTTAGGAGTGGAAGTAGGTTATCCTGAGGTTATAAAAAGTCAAGCCTATTGGATGTATCAACTTGAGGCAAAGAAAGGGAACTGGAAAGCGGCTCTCGATTATCATTTGACGTATCATAAGATGAAAGATAGCTTGGAAACTGTAGCAAACACAAAGGCTGCTTTAGAGCAAAAAGTGCAATTTGAATATGATAAACAAAAGGCGATAGATCAAACCAAACATACTAAAGAATTAGAGATAGCAAGTGAAAAAGAGAAGAAACAAAGAGTAGTAAGTTTTTCTATTGGCTTTGGTTTGTTGTTGGTGATTATTTTTTCTATAATTATTTTCAATCGTTTAAGAATTACGCATAAGCAAAAACTAATCATTGAGAAGCAAAAGCTTGAAGTTGATGCAAAGAATGAGATCATAGAGGAGAAGCAAAAAGAGATCATTGATTCAATAAATTATGCGAAGCGTATACAATATTCATTACTGGCACATGCTGAATTTTTAAAGCAAAATTTACCTGATCATTTTACGTTTTTTTATCCTAAGGATATAGTTTCAGGCGATTTTTATTGGGCCACTAAACATAATGATAAGTTTTATCTAGCAGTTTGTGATAGTACCGGTCATGGTGTTCCGGGTGCATTTATGAGCTTGCTTAACATCGGTTTTTTAAGCGAAGCTATCAACGAAAAGAACATTGAAATGCCAAACCAAGTTTTTGATTATGTGCGAATGAAATTAACGGCCACTGTTTCAAGAGAAGGTCAGAAGGATGGTTTCGATGGCATATTGATATGTTTTGATCAAAAGAAAAATTCGATCACTTATGCTGCGGCTAATAACGCACCTGTTCTAATTCAAGGGCATGAAATTAAGCAGCTGCCAAATGATCGGATGCCGGTGGGAATTGGCGAAAGAAAAGAGAACTTTTCGTTATTTACCATTACTGCTAAACCCGGAGATGTTATTTATTTTTATACGGATGGTTATTGCGATCAGTTTGGAGGTCCAAAGGGGAAGAAGTTTAAATCTAAACAGCTAAATGAATTATTATTAGCACAATATACCAAGCCATTTGAAGAGCAATACAAAGAGCTAAAAACTAAATTCACGAACTGGAAGGGTGAGTTAGAGCAGATCGATGATGTTTGCGTGCTTGGTATACGCATTTAGTGTGGTACACCCTTGCTTGACAATAATTTCCGTTCTCATAGATGTGATCTTAGTTATTTGTCTTTAATTAGCCCTTACAGAGCTAATAAATTGGCTTATTTGAAGGCCGATTCATAAAAAATCTATTATATTAGCATAAACACTGTGATTTCTGAAATGAGGGTCATTTTATCCATACTTGTTCTATGTGTAGGCTTTGTAAATGCTCAAATGAATATAGATTCATTGAAAACGGAGTATGCAAAAGTGAAAGGAACAGAAGAAGCCGCTCAAGTATTAGTGAATATTAGCAACACCTATTCAAAGAATGAGTTTGATAGCTCTATTCATTATGCTAAAATGATATTTACCGCCACCAACAATAAGCGAACCCACGCAAAGGCCAATCGCTTGATGGCTTATGCTTATTTTAATAAGACCAATTTTAGAAAGGCTTTGGATCATTATTTTTTAGCGGCCAATTACTATGAGAGTATAAATAATGATACGCTGTTGGCACAAGTATATAATAACATTGGGCAAATGTTTTATTATAACTACAATAAAAAAATGGCCAAAGAGTATTGGATCAAGGCCTTGGAAAAATGTAAAGCCGTAAAAAACGAAAGGTATTTATCGGACATCTTAAATAATTTGGGCGCCATTTGTTGGGACGAAAAAAATTATAAAAAAGCGATAGAGTATTATGAGGAATCGGCTGAAATTGATCTTAAAAAAGGAGATCTGGCGAGTTATGCTGGGGTGCTGAATAATATTGGAATGGCGCATAGTAAGGTCTTTCAGATCAATAATGATATGATCTCTAAAAATTTATCGCAAACCTATTTCCTCAAGGCGCTTCGCATCATTGATAGTTTGCCATATAACATTTATAGCGTTCAAATATATCTTTCAACAGCCGATGCTCTTCTTGATTTTCAAAGAAATAGTTTGGCCTTAACGGTGGTGAATAAGGCAGAATCAAAAATGCCGAAGGTGTTAAATAAAGAGTATTTGCATTTCCTTAATACCAAAGCGCGCGTTTTAAACGCCAATAAAAAATCGTTGGAAGCCTATTTGTGCATGAAGCGTTATGTAGTTATAAAAGATTCCTTATTTACCTTAGACGCTAATGCACAGTTGTTGGAAGCAGAAGCGCGCTATGAGAACAATAAGCAAACTCGAGAAATTGAATTACAAAAGTCGGATATTGATAAAAAGAATTTAAAATTGCGTCAGAGTACCATTATAGGCTATGCCTTAGGTATTGGTGTGCTATTACTAATTATCATCGCGTTTATGACCTATAGACGTTATGCCGAAAAACAGAAAGCCAATAAGATCATTTCCATTCAAAAGGAAGAGGTAGAAAGCAAGAAGCTGATCATTGAAGAAAAGCAAAGAGAGATCATAGATAGTATTAATTATGCCAAGCGCATTCAATATTCTTTGTTGGCTAATGATAGTCTTTTAAAGAAGAACCTCAAGGATCATTTTATATTCTTTAATCCTAAAGACATTGTGAGTGGTGATTTTTATTGGGCCACAAAAAAAGATGACAAGTTCTTTATGGCTGTTTGCGATAGCACAGGGCATGGTGTACCCGGCGCCTTTATGAGCTTGCTAAGCATTGGCTCACTAAGTGAAGCCATTAATGAGAATAATATTTCTGAACCACATGAAGTATTTGAGTATGTAAGAAAACGATTGATCGCAAGTATGGAAGGGCAAAGGGACGGCTTTGATGGGGTTTTATTAAGTATTGATAGTACCACTAAACAGATCATTTATGCCTCGGCACATAACGGTCCGGTTTTAGTGCGTGATGGTGTGATCAAAGAGCTGGATACAGATAAAATGCCGGTTGGAATGGGAGTGAGGGATGAGCCTTTTAAAAAGTATACCATCAATGTGCAAGAGAATGATATACTTTATTTGTACACCGATGGCTATGCCGATCAATTTGGCGGTCCTAAAAAGAAGAAATTCAAATACAAGCAGCTGAACGAATTGTTACTTCAAAATTGTAACAAACCAATGAAGGAGCAAAAAGAGATCCTTAAACAAACCTTTGAAAATTGGAGAGGTGAGCTGGAGCAGGTGGATGATGTTTGTGTGATAGGCATTCGCCTTTGATCTGCATTTATTTCTTTAAGCGTTTATTGCATTCCGAAACCCTAATTGTAGCATAGTGATCATGAGGTTTTTCTTTTAAAGCTTGAGCATATGCTTCTTTTGCTTCTTTATACTTGTTTTCTTTAAAAAATGCATCTGCAATACTTATATCTTCATGATAGGAGCTTCCGATCTGATGTTTGATCTTTCTCTTTGCTTTTCCTTTTACACCTGTTGCCACGGGTAAATCAAGGCTTGAGGAATTCACTTCTGAAGGTGTGCTGGTAATGCTTGTTGTATTGTTCGCACTTCCGGTTTGAGTTGTATTTTGAATGGGTGTATTTACGGATGTTGTATTTACTGAGGTTGAATTGGTGGTCGCACTAAGCGCCACTTTTGCCTTAGCTTCTTCTACTGCTTTTTTCTTTGCAAGTGCTTCGGCCTCCGCCTGAGCTTTTTGCTTTTCGGCAATTTCTGCTTCTGCTTTGGCTCTTGCAACTCTTTCTTCTTCGGCTTTAGTAGCGGCAAGCGCATCTGCTTTGGCCTTTTCTTCAGATGCTTTTGAAGTAACTATAGAGTCTTGCACCGGGCTTATTGTTTTATTTTCTACAGCAGTTTTATTATTTAAGTTAAAGGAGGCATTCTCTTTTTGTTTTTTTTCTTCTATTTTCTTTTGCATCGCAATTTTTTGAGCTTCAATTTGCGCAGCTTGCTCGGCCTTCAAAGCTTGTTCCTTAGCTTCCTCTTCTTTTATACCATCTTCCGCCTTTTCT
>Ga0068872_10001914_pt1 | contig 16535 bp, 16 predicted proteins | sample NOAtaG_7_FD_66441 | JGI IMG/M metagenome (GOLD analysis project Ga0068872, IMG submission 66441) | Freshwater lake microbial communities from Lake Erie, under a cyanobacterial bloom - NOAA_Erie_Diel1S_2200h metaG | ecosystem: Environmental > Aquatic > Freshwater > Lake | place: USA: Ohio, Lake...
GACATCTGCATCAGAGAGAAATACCAGTTCCCCTTCAGACAACCTCTCAAGCACAGACAAGACGAACTCCACCTTAGACCACGGAATAGGCCTAGAGCGATTCCAGAACTCTTCACCCCCCTCTATATAGTCATACCCGTGCCGTTCACACCAACTCTTTTTAGATGCGAGTCCAGGCCCCAACGCCTTCTTAAAATCTGCCCCAATCGCCAAAGTAAGAACATGTATCGGCATATTTCTCTTATATCATACAAGACCGTACCCATCTTAGGCCTCAGGGGGCCTTGGAAAAATTGATATTGCTGCAGCCCCTAGCAGAAAAGCACAACAACGAAAATGGTCTACACATACACTAAAAATGCAGCAGGAGAATTCGTTTGCCACATTTGCGGTGATACTAAAAAGAATCAGAACACAATGCACTATCATCTGAAAAAGCACGAAGGGAAACTTCCTTTTGAATGCACAGTTTGCCATAAGGAGTTTCTCCACTCTTCTGTTCTCGCGTTGCATGTGGCCGCGCGCCACTCTAAAGACCCCGCCGGCACTCTCACATGTCCCCTTTGCCCTTTTAAGACTCTTACAAAGGCAAATAGGATACTCCATTTCATTCGGCATCACTGTACGGAGGAAATCAACAAGTTCACGTCGGCTTGTACTAATCCAAATACATGCCCTGGCTGCTCTAAAGAATGCAATTCTTCCACAGCCTTCTTGTACCACGCCGCCACGGCTGGCTGTTTCAAACTCGCTCCGTCTGAAAAGGCGGAGCAGTTCGCTGCTATAGGGGGATTCCCCTCTTAGACCTCTGAGGATTTAACAAAGGTCTGCGAAATGACAATCAGTTTGTAAAGATGAAAGCCAAGAGCGGCAAAGGCAATCATCAATAGCATATCATATGCAGGCCTCTCTGTTTTTTTACCATTGTAGCCTATCCAGAGGAGCAGTGGGGCCACCACGAGAACATGTATCAAGTTCACCCACACCACCGGAGATTTTGAAGCGAGACGACCAATTGCCTTGTAGCCATGATACAGGAGGACAAGCAGACCGGACCCGAGCATAACATTATAGACCCACTCTGGTGTTGCTGCGCGATTGAATCCAACCCAAAGAAGAAAAGGAGCAAGGACTGCAACATGAAAGATTACCACCAGAAAATACTTGTCCATATCACTTACTCTTGGAAGAGAGTTTTCTATCTAGGATTCCAACAAGGGCCGTCGCGTGCTCTAGAGCACCCTCCATCCACGCCTGACGAAGACTGAACGATTCTCCGCAAATATGGAGACCTGGCATCTTCTCTGGAAAGGGTGTGAGAGCCTTGCGACTCACTTCCTTCGGGTCATACTTTCCAGGAAGCCAATACGTCGCCCCATCTCTCCAGGCATGGGACTTCATCATTTTCGGCGCAGGAATCATCGGTTTCAAGAGCTGACGGAGCTCTTTCAGAATCTCTTCACCGACCGCCTTTTCACCTTCCTTATCCAGCTTCTCAATCCAGTACTGTGCATCTTGCGAGTCCGTGTATGAAATCTGGCAAGTCCCTTGAGCAGGATTTCCCCCTATTATGTACCGAACGGGGCCGGCCGTCACTACACGCCCCCCGTATTCTTCGTACCAGAGTTTTCCGTTCTCGTCTTTTGGAAACACACCATAAAAACGCAAAAGAGGGGCCATACGCAAATGGCGCACCCAGTCTTTCAGACCGATTGCCTCAAGAGCCATCGCCGGAATCGCAAGGACTGCATGCTTGCGCGCCCTCACTCTGAGCAAAGGACGCCCCACACCATCGTCTGGAGGCCCTATGCGGAATTCCAGGTCTATCGCGTCCCCTTCTGCAGGCTCATATCCTATCAGTTCATGATGCACATGAAACACCCCGCCCCGTTTTTCAATGTCCTCGCGCATCGCCTTTACAAGCGCAGACAGCCCCTCTTTGCAGATTCCATAGCCCTCGTGGGCCCGCATTTCCCCTCTAAAGGACTGAATCGCCATGTCGGCCCGCATAATGTCTACTTCCGCCCTATAGGGGAAGCGAATGAGGTACTTTTCGGTCTCGGTGGGCCCGTGAATCTTCGTCAAAAGTTGCCGAATTGTGTGTGTTGCCAGTTCCTCTGCAGGGAGACCTGCAATCGTGTCTATCATAATAGGAATAGCTGGTTCAAAGGCATTCGGCTCAAAAGGGGAGGCAGCATCCTGTTTGTACTGAATACTGGACCCAATCGGTATCCATGTGAGTCCATAGTGTTTCAAAAGGCCCATCACATGCTCGTGCTTTTCAGATATGCGTCCTGCACCGGCCTCCCATTGCACTCGCTTTCCATCAACTTTTGAGCGAAATGTATAGGCACGTCCGCCGACCTCCTTGTATTTTTCAAATATCGCCAGCCGCGTCTTTGGATGCCGTTTCAGCACTTCTAGTGCCGTATAAAGTCCCGCCATACCGGAGCCGACTATGATGATATCATAACTGGCTTCAGATATTTCCGATGTCATACCCCCTCTTTCTGTGTTACGCACACATCATTTTTTAAAGGTCCGTTTGAGCTGCGGCTGCATGTAGCTTACTGCAAAGGTGACGCCGAGTGCTGCCGTAATTGCAAGGAGTTGTTTCACGGAGAGTCTCATCGCCAGCAGCTTCTATTTAGTCGGCCCCATTAATATCCTCTGCGATGGTTCTCGCCCATGCAATGACGGACGCTGTGTTTGAGTTGCTTACACGACCTACCAGCTTATTTCCTGCTACGGCGATAAAGGTTGGAATGGAGCGAACGCCGCAATAGCCAGGAGTGTAGTTGTTCTGGTCTATATCGCATTTTAGCCATGTGGCGCCAGGAACAGAGGCTTCAATCGCTGCCAGGTCAAGTCGTTTGCAGGCCCCGCACCAGTTTGCAGTGAAATAGATGAAGACCAGCTTTGGTAGAACTTCACCGCCCTCTAAAGGGTGAAATCCGAGGAGTTTCTCCATCTCAATCTGGGATATCAGCAACTTCATCCTTTATAGCTTAGGAAGAATCCGTTTTGTTTCTGATTAGCGCGAGACCGAGGCCTCCTCCAACTATGAGGGCAATCGCACTGAAAAAGATGGCGCTGAGTACACTGTCGGGCTCTTCAGTGGGGCCGTTGCGGCGGCTGCGGCGGCCGCCTCCAGCGAGAATATTGGATGTGTAAGGGGCAGGTCCTCCTGCTGGGTCCAGTGGGAGCATATCATTTGCAATTTCTCGGAGAGAGGGAATGGAACTACCGGGGCCAGGGGCACCACCGAGCTGTGTAGGGGTTGTTGCTGGTGCTGCTACTACGGCTGGAGCAGGCACTGGTGCTGTAGCAGCAGTGCCTGCAGATGCCATCGTAGTTGAAATTTGCGCGCTAGAGCTCCTCAGCCCACTCATGAGTTGTGGAATAACCGTAAAGGCACCCATTCCTCCAGCGGCCATTACAGAGCCACCACCAATAATCAATGTCACCATGTCCAGAACAGGCTTCGCAGTAGAGACAATTTCCGGAGGAAGTTTCTGTACGAGCATATAGGTTCCAACGGACAAAATACCGAGAATCAATGGAATATTGATGGCCGTGAGTTTACCCATGCCACCCTCTGCAGCTATTGGCTCTCCACCGACAAAGGGCTTCTTATAACCCTCCCTTTCAAACTCCGGACTCAGTGTCTGTAGAATATCAAAAATGTACCATGGACTGTACATTGTCATATAGCGCACCCACCACAGAGATGGATAATATACATTCAAGTATCGGTGTATGAGGGCGAAAAGTCCTTGCACCATTCCTTTCATCCCCGCCCAGAGCATGGAGCCACCCACAAGCAAATTCATTCCGCTGTATCCAAGTGTTGAAAAGGGCACATACGGTATAATTCCACAGAGGAACAGAAGAGTATAGCGTCCAACTGGAATCCCCTCTTTTATGAAATTCGTCAGCTTACTCAGACCCGATGCCTTTAGGCCCTCTGCACCTGCTGCTGCACCTGGGCTACCCAGCCCAGGAATAGGTAATTCTCCAGTGAATCGTTGTGTTATACCTCCTAAGGAACCTAGTAGTCCCGCCATCGCTATCCTAAACTCCTAAAAAGAGTCATCGCACTTGCGCACGGCTCTTATAGCCCGCTCTTATAGCCCGCTCTTATAGCCCGCTCTTATATCTTGAAGAGGAGGCCGGCAAATCCATTCACTACTCGCAAAATATTGTGATTCTTTGCATATACACGGATACCTGATGCACCACGCGTGGGTGGTAAATTGGGCGAATCGGGGCGTAAATTCACCTGCAAAATCATATTGTCTATACGGCTGGCATTCAGAGAACCACTTGGCTGCATCTCTTCTGGCCGGAGTGCGAATGAATAGGTGTATATGAATTTCGTCGTGGGAATATTCGTGTGGTGCTGAAAAGGCTGAACAAGACGGAAATAGCCGGCATCGCGTCGTTCAAATCGGTCAAATCCGTCCACTTGCAACACCGCATCCTGGAGCATATCGCGGGTGATACCGGTCTCTAGACCCAGAAGGGCCGACCGCGAACTGAAGTTGAAATACTCCTGTGTGTAGAGCATCTTGTCGCGCTGAATGAACCATATGAGTTCGCGCAGAGGATGATTGAACTCCAGTCGCACTGTCGCAGCATCCGACTTTTCAGAAATGGCGATGCGAGGCGTGTATTGAATCTGCTCTATCAAGTATTCATGCGTGTTCGCCACAAAACGGCGACGCTCCTCTGTGTCCAAGAAGACGTAGTCGCCCCAGAGGCGAATATCCACAATCTTTGCAGGCTTCACTTTTGAATCCGTACAAGAGCCGGTGGCGTTCGGGTTGTATACCATCTCCTGGAGTCCGCGCAGCTTCAGATTCAGGCGAATAGGGTGATACTGCATTGCAAGAAGAGGGAGATAGAGTCCAGGATTCTTGGTGAACCAGAACTGAAGAGGGATGTAGAGTTTGGAGGCACCGTATTGGTACGTGGAAGAGCTGGAGGAGACTGTACATGAAGGCTCCTCTATAGGCACAGTGGGCGGATTTGCTCCATCGGATGCACCCACCATATTTTCATAGCCCACCGTCTGTCCTGGAGGCACCGTGAGACTAGACCATATATACATCCATTCTCCGGTCTGCTTGTCAATCTCCTGTTCGCCGATTTCAATGCTTATCTCTTCAATCAAAGCGTGCCCAGTATTGTTCACATATGCCGCCGCTGTTCCATCCTGAAACTCCACATAGGGAAGAACCACCTCCAGTACCATAGGGCCAAGGAGGTCTCCACGACGAGGAACCAGCATAGTGAGCCGCTTTCCAAAATCGGGGTCACCGTCAAAATACATGGACTGCGACTCCACTGCAAAGTTCGTGTATCGTCTATACACCATCTTAAACCACGTGATTTGGGGATTTCCGGTCAGAAACACATCCTGTTTTCCTGTTGCGACTAACTGAAGTAAACCACCACCCGCTGGCATTCTCTAGTGTGAACGACGACTTATTTGACCGGGTGTTGTGCGCAAGATTCTTTACTCAGAATCTCAGGTTCTTAGCAGAAGGTATGGCAACGAGCTTTAAAACTCTTGACACGAATACTATATTCTTGAGAACAATTTATGCTCTAACGCCTATTAACAACACAATCCCTGTGCAACATGTTCTAACTGCAGACGGGAACGGAGGCACTTTCTGGGATGCTGTGAGTACCATTTCTCCTCTTGGGTTCTCTGAAATCACTGATAATTTCGGCTCTACAGTCTATTCCACTCGCACATCCAATATTTTGCGTCTAAGTACTGTAGGTGCTCTACAGGGTCTCTTCACACCCTATGTGGACCTCGCAACGAGCTCCCTCTTTTTCAGCAATTCCGCTCCGAATCTTCTTGTGGCAAAGGATTCCGTGCCAATAGTGAGCCGTGCAGCCGCACAGGTTGTCCCAAATTCTGAAAACATCTTCTATTCCACTACACAGTCCACTCTGAAGTTCATAGGGGTTGGCGACATTCGTCTTTCTACCGTCACCGATTTGCGCACTGTCTTTTTCTCTATCAGCAGTTTCTCCGCATCTGGCTTTGCCGACTTGAGCGCAGAGACTCGCCAGTGGCGCTCCTATGTCTACAGCACGAACTCCACTAGCGCTGGATATGCCACGTTTGTCAGCACCATTCCATACTCTACAATGCTGAATACACCACTCGGGCCTGTCGGCTGGAACTGGGGCAATACAATTGCGGCAAACATCCCGCTCTCAACAGTTGAGCAGTATCCTAATTACACCACCGGCGACGTGTATTTCAGCACCGTGTCTTTCAATATGGCACCCTATGAGCGTTACATTCATCCAAATTCCACTACAAAGATGATTCTTGAAGTTGCGCCTACATACTATTTCCCGCGCCAATTCTTGGGAACAAGCAGTCCCTATCATCTCGTAAAAGAGTTCTCCTCTTTCATACAATACGAGTCACCATCGGCAGGCCGGCAAATCATCGCCAGCCACGGCGGCTCTATGGTGTCACAGGCATCCAACGCCTACACCTCCAACTACTTCAATACCCCTCTAAAGTTTGAAATTAATCCGGCAGTGGTGGCCAGTAATATACTTACGGATGGATACAGTACAAATTATACTCTATATCATCGTATTCCTGGCGCAATGGCATCTCTTTTGAATGATGGCGGCTGCGACTATTTGATTGGACCTCGCGGAGGATTCAGTAACGAGGTACCCACATATGATAATGTGATGAGTTACAACAATTCAGTGTTCATGCATCTCTATAATCAACAAGGAGCTGCGCCACCAATGCCTGGACCTTAAATTGACGCCCGTATAGTAGACACACCGCAGCCATGCCCCGAAGCATCTATTCTCTTTCTAATCACGAGGATGCTGCTCCAACGTTCGGCCAAATCACTCTTGAGCTCTCTGGACTTCTCATAAAAGAGGAAATGGGACAGACGCTCAGCATGGATGACCAGCGTCGCAAAGCATCTCTCATGATGCAGATGCAGCACATGATTCAGGAACAGCGGGCTATAGCAAATATTGGTGAGTTTGTAAACGATGAAAACAATATCCCAGGCTTCGGCAACATGCGTCGTAGAAGTAGGCGCGCACGGCGCGCCCCTAAGAGGCATCGTAATGAGTAAAGGGCTTAGGGCTTTGTAGCAAAAGGCATGCCTTCACGTCTCGCAAGCTCTTCGGCCCACGGTTCCACCTTCCCTTTTACGATAGCAGTGGGCCTGTATGGCCACGGACACTTATACACCGCATTAGACCATGGTCCGGCACGGCACCAGGCCATATGCTTCTCTCCGCGGGCCTCAAAAAACTCCCAAAAGAATCGCTGACCTTCAGCATTCTCTGCGAAGTTTGCACGCACTTCCACCTCTATTCTGCGCTGTGGAGGTGTTGTCTTCTTCGGCCACGCGGACTCCAGACGGTTGCAAATGGCCTCGTACCACGCCAGACACGCGTCCAGACGCCACAGGGTCGCTTGAAAGGTGAAGCCGTATTCGTCATACTTCTTATCTAGCTCCCACCAGGCCTCCAGCTCTGACTGTGGCTTTTTTGGCCCAGGGCATGGCATCAGACGCACGGATGCCACCTTCTCTTTCCCTGTCAAAAAGGACAGCGCCCCGCGCTCTATCCAACTGCCCCCGTCACTCCTATCCAGCAGAAAATCCTCCTGCATCGGCAAGACGAACTCCCAGCGGCCCTGTGCATTCAAGGCGCGCAAGGCCGCTGCACGACTATCAAGAAAGCCCGCATCTTCCTCCTTTAAAGGAAGTATCTCCACACCATACTCTTTAGCCACCTGTTGACATATGGGATGATCCGGCACTTCCGTCGCCAGCACTTTATGCATGTTTTGCACAACAGGAGTCCCATAGCGCTGAAGAAGGGCAAAATGAAGAGGAAGCATGAAATAATATTTGGGCGTGGAATTCACTAAGTACACACAGCGCTGCATTTTTTGTATTTAAACCGCGTCTGGGCTTAAGACCGTGCGACCATTTTTATAGTAAGAAGTTGGTTGCCGTAAAAATGTACGCAAAGAATCCGAAAACAGGAGAAAACATTCGCATTATTACTTCGGAAGCGTCTGCGTGGCGCGACCAGAAGACCGTGGTCTGGCTGGACTCGGTGCCTCAGGACCACGGTTCCAAAGACCCTGCCACATGGAATCGTTGGGAAGTGGCCGCGACGAGTATTGCGGCAGCAAAGCAACTGGCCGCCGCAGGAATAAAACCAGAGGTTGTTCTTTGTCTGGATGACTATGACACCACCTCTAAATGGTTGGAGCAAGGAAACGCTTCCAGTGCGGTCTTTATAGCCGTGCCACGGGGTCTTGTGACCCACATTGGCTTTGAGCGCCTCATGGAATTCAAAGTCACAAACCTCGTGTGTCTGGAGGAATTGAAGGAAATCTATCCGTATACGGGGCCCGTGTGGGACGGCACACTGGAGGATGCGAAGCTCCTTCTCTCTCTTATGTTGCGCGCAGGGCGCGCATTCCCTATTACGTCTGCCAACGATGCCCGTGCAGCCGTGGCCAAGTCCGTTGGCCTTGCTATTTCTGATACGGTTCCCTCTGGCGGTCCACCACCTCTTTGGTTCATTACGCAATATTTCGTTCCTGATAAGGCAAAGAGGCGTAGGGAAATTCGCGCATGTTTGGAGGCGAATCTGGACTGCCCCTATATTGACAAAGTTGTCCTGCTCAACGAGGAAGAAGCCTCCTTACCGAGTCATCCGAAAATGGAGCAACACGTTATTGGAAAACGGGTGTCCTATGGGGATATTCTGCGATGGGTCTGTGACCATGCTCCAGAGGACGCTATTGTTGCCTTCGCGAATGCAGATATTTTCGCGGACTCTGATTCATGGCGCCTGCTCTGGTCCGTAAATCTGGAGACACCTGCCCGTTTTTTCGCTCTCTTGAGATGGGATGTGGAGGGCACGGATAAGGCCGCCCAGGGGGCGGCCAAACTCTTCGGTCCTCGCAACGATTCACAGGACACCTGGATTGTAAGTGCAGCCGCTGTGAAGCGCGCATTTGCTGCTCCTATTGACTGGGTCCCCTTTGATATTCCTCTCGGAAAAGCCGGCTGCGACAATGCCATCACCATTGAGATGTTGCGAAAGAAGTTTGAGGTTGTAAATCCCTGTATTAATTTGAAAACGTTTCACTATCACAGTAGCCAGGTGCGCACATATGACCCGCGCGAGATTGTATCAAAACCTGCCTATCTCTATATTCAGCCTACGGGCCTACAGGATATGCGCCCTGTTACACAGATTCAGGATACTCCTACACTCTTTAAAGGGAGCCCCTTTGACCGACCTGTTCGTGGCCCTTTGACAGCCGCCCAGGCGGCAACCTTTTGCGCGATGGTAGCGAGGTCTACACAGGGCGCCATACAGTTGTCTGCGACTGAAAAGAATAGCTGGACGCCTCCTGTTGTCCCTCTCTACACCTTTACGAATGCGTTCCAATCGCGAGAGGGTCTCGCATTCAACTATTCCAGTATCTTTCTCGGAAAGACAAAGGCGTGTGCGGAGGCATGGACAAAGTGTCAGCTCAGTTCCTTGTCCGCATCCATTTCCAGTGAGGTGTCTATTGCAGCCCCTTTACCGGATGAAGTGGCCGAGGATACTGGAAAGTATGTGCTCCAGTATTTGGCGAAAGTGATTCTACTGCGTCAGAAGTTTAAGGTCCCAGATGCAGAATTCTGGGCTTCTAAAAAAGGTGGCGCTGCAGAGGTTCTCCCCTTCTTTGACTGGTCTATGCCGACGTATCCCATTCTATCACGGGATGAAGTCCGCCAGGCATGGTCTGAAAAGATGGTGACGTGGCTTCCACAGGATGGTCCAGCCGAACTCTGTACGCGAGAGGAGATTGGCGCGCTGCGCTCGGCGTTTTCACTTGGCGGGGGTTGGGAAGAGGCCCCAGCAAAAAAGCGCATCGTCTTCATTATTGACGATACATGGCTGACAGACAAGGCCGCTTCTGATACTGAGAGTCGCTTAGAGGGGATTGATTGTTCCTATATTTGGACAGGGCGAACAACGACCGAGACTGCCCTGCGTACCTTGAGAGGGGCATGGGGCGTTGTCCTTTTCAGTCGCGACTTGGTTCCTTGGATGTGGACACTCCCTCGTAAGAGCTTCGTATGGGATATTCAGTCTGAGATGCGGCCAAATGCTGAACTGCTGCATATGGCTGGGGCCGCGGAACTGGAGCATCGCCTCTGTATTGTTCCAAAGGGGTCTCCTACCGCGGCTGATGTTGCATCACTTGTAGAGAAGATTGCGGGGTCGGTGCTTGAAGAGATGGGAGCCTGTATTCAAAAAGAGGAGGCCGAACGGAAGTTTCGTGAGCGTCCTGCGCTTTTGATGCCTGCTGGAGCCACTGGCCTTTTCGCGCATGCAGGTGATTCCTTTAGAGAGATGGCGCGCATGTGGGCTGAGAAAGGCCATGTGGAGCTCGTGGAGACTGAGGCAGTATCCCAGATTTGGCTCGGAGAAAAGGGGCGGGTTCTCTTGTATGACCGTCCCACTTATGAATGGCTGAAGATGGCTCCTGCGGATGAGAAGAAGTGGAAGCTGGCTCTCTTTGGAAACCCTGCGCCTCCTGAGAGTGTGAATGGGATGGCAACAAAGCCTTGGATATTCTGGCCCAGGCGGCCGAGGCTGGTGGAGGATATTGTTGCGCGCAAGCCGTCGCCAGTAAATCGCTCCTTTTCAGAACGGGCGCAGAAGCTAGTCTTTTACGGGCGCTCTGAGAACGCCGTGCAGCGAGGGCGGCGCACAAAGGCTGACTGGTCCAAAGTCTGCTCTGAATTCGTCCATGTGGATGGCGAGAAGCCATATCCTTTTACGCAGGAGGAGTACTTGGAGAAGCTGACGGATGCGAAATTTGGCCTTTGTCTTGCGGGATATGGGAACAAATGCCATCGCGAGATTGAGTGCATGGCGATGGGATGTGTTCCTATCGTGGCTCCAGAAGTGGATATGGAATCCTATGCGAATCCACCCAGACTCGGTTTGCATTACTATCGTGCATCCAGTCCTGCGGAGGCTGCGGCGATTATTGCGGCGACATCGGAACAGCAGTGGACGATTATGTCAGGAGCCTGTAAAGTCTGGTGGAAACACAACGTCTCTGTAGATGGGTCGTGGGCTACGACGAAGAAGCTACTAGAGGTCTAAACTGGGTACACATATGTCTTATATAATAAGGTAAGGACGTGGTAGCCTGGACACGCGAAAGGAATGTTAAAGGAAATCGTATTTTTCGGACTTAGTCTGAATATTTTCATGTATTTGGACCGGTTCATACATTTGATAGGTCTTCAGAATCCGTATTATTTCGTACATGCATTTCATAATTTTCTGGTTCTATATGAAACATGGGATGACGTGGTCACAACATACACGCACTTTGACCAGCTTTCTACTTTTCAACCGAATACACGAATAGCGTCAATAGTAATGGCACTACACGTATATCACTGTATTTTGTATTGGGAGCGCCTTCGCCAAGATGATTGGATTCATCATATTCTGATGGTGGGGGTTGCACTTCCTATTGGGATGCTGCTGCCTTCTTCCACGCTCCTCGGCTACTCTCTCTTTTTCACTACGGGGCTTCCTGGGTGCATTGACTACTTCTTTCTCTTTTTGGTGCGAAACGGCTTTATGGCACGGCTCACTGAGAAGCAGATGAATTATGTGTTAAATGTGTGGATACGGTCGCCTGGATGTATTAGCCACGCGGCGCTCACTTTGGTATATTGTATGAGCCTCTGGGATACAATTGCATTTTGGAAAATGGGGCTGATGCTTTTGCCTCCCGTGCTCACATATTGGAACGGGCAGTATTTCATGGCGCAGGTTGTTGCCGATTTGGCATTTATAGAGGCTACGCAAGGGTTGGTCTATTAGGCCTTGTGGCTTATTGTGAACATCTCATCGTAAGATATGCGCTGCTTTGGAAACTTACTGGAGCGCAAATACCTATAGAGGGGCTCTGATGCTCCGAGATAAATCAGCAAATAAAACCAGTCGTTAGGAACCACTTGTCTATAGTCTAGTAGGGATATGGACGATTTGTTCTCCAGTGCCATACACGCCATGATTGTCTGGTCTTTTCCCATGAATAGTTTTGCCTGTGTGAAGCGTTTTACAGTGTCGTCGTACATTGTATTCCAGGCATTCCAGGCTTGCACTGAGCCCGCAATGACACCTGCGCCTATCCTGGGTTTATCGCGAGGAAACTGTATGTTCACTGATGTAGTTCCTGTACCAAATGTGTGGATTTTATCATCGGATGATGTAAAGGGCATGTTATTCAGAATGAGAATACGGTCGGTTGGTATTCGCGATGCGACAGGATATCGTTCTGCAAGAAGCTCTACGAGAGGAGCATCGCGAAATATGCCTGCATCCGTCCAGACAAAGTCGGTGTGACCAAACGGATTCAGTGCAATGGCGAGTTTGACGAACTCTTTTTTCTGGTACCAGACTTTGTAGAGCTCTGGTGAATGAATATTCTTTTCTGGGTCAAGGGCGTGCTGTGACTCCCAGAATCCTTGTGGAAACGCAGTATTTGCTGCCCACTCTTCTCTGGGCAAAACAACAATCTTTGTCTTTTCTGGAAAGGCCTTGCGACACTCCTCTACAAAGGGGACGAAGTCGGCTTCTGTAAAAAAGACTAAATGACATGGAACCCTCTCAAGAAATCTGCGTATCCAGAGCATATAATTAGATTCACTGTGTTTTGATTTCATTTTGTAAAACGCCGACACAACAGTGGCCGGAAGTTGCTTATCCCCTTTAAAGCTGCCTTCTGGAAGTGCTTGATAGTAGCCGAATCTGTATGTGGAGACCTTTGCAGATTTCACCAGTCCCCAGGATGACATCTAATCTACTTTAAAGTTCTGTAATAGCCAGTGCCCTCTTAAACGCGTGCTGAATATTCCAAAGGAGAATACAATGGAGAGCAGTACTACTAAAATCCCTATTCTAGATGGCCTTGGCTTTGTGGAGTTGCTGGATACCTTTGGAGATGACCTCACTGTTGTGAATGCGGCGCGCGTGTCTTTTGCGAAAGAGTCGGCCGTCTTGGATACGCGGGATAGCAAACTCATTCAGTATCTTGCAAAGCATAATCATATCACACCCTTCTTTCACCCCCAGGCCCGTTTTCGTCTTAAGATGCCGATATTTGTGGCACGAGAGTGGTTTCGCCATGTTGTAGGTTTCGCGCGAAATGAGGTGAGTCGCCGCTATGTGGATGAGCGCCCAGAGTGCTTTCTTCCTGTAGAGGGGGCCTTGCGTGAGCGGGATGCGAATAAGAAACAGGGGTCCAAGCCGACGCCGATTGCTGAAGAGGCAGCGGTGCGTACCAGCATCGCTGCATTTCAGGACGAGGCCATAAAGTTTTATGAACAACTTCTGGAAAAAAAGGTGGCGCCTGAGCTGGCCCGTGGTGTGCTCCCGCAGTCCATGTATACGGAGTTTATTGAGACTGGGAGCCTCAGTGCCTATGCTCGCCTCTGTGCACTTCGTCTGGACCCTCATGCCCAAGTGGAGATTCAGGAATATGCAAAGGCCATTTCAGACCTTCTGGAAAAAAGGTTCCCAGTCAGTTGGGAAGCCTTGAAGGTTGGCTGGAAAGAGGACTAGGGGGTAGGGGCCCTTCGCCCTTATTCAGCATCCGAGTCTGGAAAGGTGGTAATAGCGGCCTCTTTTGAATTATAGCGGCCAATGTAATGGAATTTCAGGTCATACACCTTCTGCTTTTTAGGCTCCAGGTATACTTTCCTTCCTCCTATTTCTTTGGGTACGACCCGTATTGTGAGAACATCTTCAATTGGCTCTGGAAACTGCTGTCTGATTATTGCGACAGGGGGCTCCAGCGCGGCTGCCCCCTTCTCTTGAGGAGGTGCTTCTACAGGGGCGGGTTCGCCCCCCTTTTTTACAGGCGCTTTGCGCTTCTTTTCCAGAGCAGGAGCAGGAGCCTCCACAGCGGGAGCCACCACCACAGGAGCCTCCTCCACCTTCTTCTTTCTCATTGTTTTTGCCGCGCCCCCCTTTTTCGCCACTGCGGCTACAGGCAATGGTTCTGGCTCTGCAGCAACTTCTACTCCCGCATACGCCGCAGCCACCGCCTTTTTGACTTTTCCCATCGTGTCTTCACTGACTCTACAACCACTCTCCAGCTTTAAACGATACCATGCTCCATCATACAATCTGCTCCAAAACGGCACAGGGTCTGTCACACACCCATGTAAATATGATGACTGTGCGCCAGGAAGCGTGGCCCTTCCATTCAGTATTTGCAGTTTTTCATAGGTCCTCATGTCCTTTTCATAACAGCGCTCACATAGACCATTGAGCTCTTTTCGCGTTTTTCTATTACAGCGTATTGGAATATGAAAGTTCCCGCCTTCATCTTCAAATGGGAGTAGAAACCCCCCCTTTACAGTATTGCGTACTATACGCCCAAGACACCGTTCGCTAGTCGTCATTTCTGTCAGTATCAATATATGATGACGAGTTCCCAGCTTAATTTTTATTATGCGCTAGCACCCCCTAATAAAACTCCGACACTATCAGAGAAGAATGGACTCTAGCGACATTATTCGCAAAACACAGGCCAAGACCATTTTTGCGTATTATAAGACAACGATGCTCAGCACACAGCCCCTATGTAATTATAGTACATGCAGTACAATCACGGGATGTGTAGTCAAGTTCCCATCCTTTGAAGAGAAGCAACAGGTGAGTTACGGACAACAACTCTGTAATAGCTGCTCTGCCATTGGCTGCAAATGCGGCAGCCCCTCTTCTTAAACTGTGAGCCGATACAGGGTCTAAAAAGAATGCCACAATCCAGCAGAAGAAGTCGCTCAGCCGAAAGAATGCCTACCACGCCTCCAGCAGACAAGACAAAAGAGGACCGCGTGAAAGAGACCATTACTATCCTGAATAAACTCCGAGAAGTAGGTATTGCTGAAACAGACCCTGGATACCAGCAAGTGAAAACATGCATGTCCGTATGGGTCTCCAATGGAGAGGCCGCCAGCCACAAAATAGACTTTCATCGGCATGGACGCAGAGGAGAGCTCGTTCTTCCGAGACGCGCCGACAGGGCCGCTGGACTCTCTCTGAAAATGAACGTCATCTAAGGCTGCACGACCACAGTATACATCATTATATGTCTATTATACACATATAATGTTGCAATACAAAAACATCATTTATCCTTCATATGTCACGGAGAGTGGTGATAATGACATAACTTGATGCGCAATGCAAGAGCCCAGCATATATTGATGCGCGAGACGTTTTTGTTCCTTTGCTCCCGCATCAACCATCATCTGCAAGTCCTTCATTAGCTGTGTATGACCAACTGCAGACATATCATACTTTGCATAGTCAGTTGGATTTTCTAGCTTGAGTGTGCTACTGATACTATCTAGCACACTACGAATTCTCGGTATATCCTCTGTGGTCCATGTATGAGTATAGATGCCATACTCATCTGCTCCTATATCAGTACCTCCAAACAATAGAATATCTCCTGTGGGCTGTATCCCAGCAGGAAAATGATAGCGTGCCTTCCACGGCGAATTAAACTCCGCACCTTTGCCCATTCTTCTTATATTGAATATCTACGCGCAACTTTAGACAATCGCCAGTCTAAGCCCCCTAAACCTCTCTTCTCTACAGAATGGCCGCAGTCCGAACAGGTCTCACAGCCGAGGGCTCTCTCTATGAAGCACTCGCCCGTGGGAATAAAGACACCTTCTTTTTTAAAGATTCTCTTGAAGACTCACTGAATCCCTTTGAAAACCGATATGACCCCGTACCCCCAGTAGTCCATGAACTGCGCCGTATCCCCCCTCTAAATGGCGCAGACTTCGGTCGCAGCTGCGAGTTTGAATTTGACATTGCAGGAGACATCTTTGTGCGCCCAACAGTCCTCATAGACCTTCCGACATGGCTCCCACCAACAGAGGCGGCACTCAATGAAACCGTCCTCATTCACCAGACGGGCTCCACAGATACCACATACGGATATACGAACGGCATCGGCTACTTCCTTTTCAGCAAAATCCAAATCTACCAAGACAAGATTCTCCTCTTTGAAACAACCGGTGATGCTCTGTGGGCGTCCCGTGCCTCCCGCGGCAGCCTTAATTCCGCATATTTGGAGAACAAACTCGCAGGATGGCATGACGGGAGCTCAGAGTCTATAGCAGCAGCGGCCACACCTGGCCGCCTTCGTCTTGAACTTCCCTTTATAGGTGGGCCTCACCAAGGCTTTCCAAGCATTTCCATGCGCCAACAGAATTTTAAACTCCGTCTCACTCTCCGAACTTTAGAGGAGGTCATAGAGTCATCCGATTCCACCTCCACTGTCCCCGCCACCCCTTGGCGGCTCCAGAGCTTCACCGCAGAAGCAGACACCGGCCCGTATACATTCGCCTCTCTGGCAAGAGAGAAAATGGGTGTACCCGCCCTAC
>Ga0068872_10001917_pt1 | contig 16531 bp, 13 predicted proteins | sample NOAtaG_7_FD_66441 | JGI IMG/M metagenome (GOLD analysis project Ga0068872, IMG submission 66441) | Freshwater lake microbial communities from Lake Erie, under a cyanobacterial bloom - NOAA_Erie_Diel1S_2200h metaG | ecosystem: Environmental > Aquatic > Freshwater > Lake | place: USA: Ohio, Lake...
GGTGTCGACGACCAACGCAGCGCCGACGACGTCAATGTCGCCCGCATCGTGCCGTCGCGCGAGTTCATCGTCACGTCCGCAGTGCGCGAGAAAGCGGAGCAACTCGTCGGTGACGAGCCGTGGGGACGGGAGCACTGGGAACGCATCGCGACGGGGACCACGTTCGACGGCATCGAGAACTGGACGCCGTGGTTCGCCGACGGCACGACGATCGTGTCGGTACTGCCAATGCGTTCGGCGCTCGTCGTGTGCGACCCGCACTACCTCGACAATCGCGCCGGTGAGGTGCTCGACGAGGAAGTCGCGCTCGCCGAGGGTCTCGCATCGACGTGGGACCGCACCGGTTCCGCAGACTTCCCGAGGCTGCACCTGCCGCTCGACGTCGTACTCGGCGATGCACGCACTCCGCTGGCTCTCACGATCTCATCCCCCGCCATGGAGATCGATGCATCGGCCACGGTGCGCACGAGCCGCTGGGGATCTGCGCCCGCGACGATCGAGGACTTCGCCGCTCGCCTGAGCGACGCGGTGCAGCGCGAGCAGCGTGTCGTGCTGTGCTTCAACACCGACGAATCGCTCGACAGGTTCGCGGCGCAGCTCGCGGGACACTCGGTCGCACCGCGCCGCCTCGTCGCCGACGCCGTACCCGAGACACCGGGTACGTATCTCGCGGTCGCGCCGCTCACCGACGGTTGCGTGTTCCCCGAGCAGCGACTGTGGATCGTCTCCGAGGGAGAAATCGTCGGTCGTCGCTCCGCGCGACGGCGAAACACGAAACGGCGCGAAGCTGCGCTGTCGTTCGAGGATCTCGTCGTCGGTGGCCACGTCGTGCACGAGGTGCACGGCATCGGCGTGTACGAGGGCATGGTTCGACAGGAAATTGACGGCGTCGAGCGCGACTACCTGCGCCTGCGGTACGCGAACGGCAACATCTACGTCCTCAGCGACCAGGTGAACGCGATCCGCCCGTACGTCGGCGGCGACTCACCGGCCCTCAACCGCATGGGCGGCGCCGACTTCGAGCGCGTGAAACAGCGCGTACGATCCGAGTTGCGCCTCGTCGCCCAGGAACTCGTCGTGCTCTATCAGCGCCGCCTGCACGCCGTCGGCCACGCGTTCGGCCCCGACACACCGTGGCAACAGGAGATGGAAGCGGCGTTCGAGTTCGTCGAGACGAACGACCAGTTGCGGGCGATCGAGGAGATCAAGCGCGACATGGAGCGACCCGCCCCGATGGATCGCCTGCTGTGCGGCGACGTCGGCTTCGGCAAGACCGAGGTCGCACTGCGCGCGGCGTTCAAGTGCATCCAGGACGGCAAGCAGGTTGCGGTGCTCGTGCCGACGACGCTGCTCGCGTCGCAGCACTTCACCACGTTCGGCGAACGCTTCGCACGGTTCCCGGTGCGCGTCGAGCTGCTGTCGCGATTCGTGACGACCGCACAGGCACGCAAGGTGCTCGCCGGGCTGGCGAGCGGCGACGTCGACTGCGTCATCGGCACGCACCGCTTGTTGCAGGAGGGCGTGAAGTTCCGCGACCTCGGACTGCTCGTCGTCGACGAGGAGCAGCGGTTCGGAGTCCAGCACAAGGAGTCGATGAAGATGCTGCGCACGAACGTCGACGTGCTCACGCTGTCGGCCACGCCGATTCCGCGCACGCTCGAGATGAGCCTCGTCGGCATCCGCGACATGTCGCTGCTGCACACGCCGCCGGCGGATCGCCAACCGATCCGTACGTTCGTCACCGGATACGACCGGCGCATCGCCGCCGAGGCGATCCGGCGCGAACTGCTGCGCCAGGGACAGGTCTTCTGGGTGCACAACACCGTCGCCACGATCGAGGAACGTGCCGAGGAATTGCGCACGCTCGTGCCCGAGGCACGGATCACGTTCGCCCACGGCCAGATGGACGAGGCGACCCTCGAACGCACCGTCGTCGATTTCTGGGAGGGCAAGTTCGACGTGCTCGTGTGCACGACGATCATCGAGAGCGGCATCGACATGCCGGCGGTGAACACGCTCGTCGTCGAGGATGCGCACCGCCTCGGCCTCGGTCAGTTGCACCAGCTGCGCGGTCGCGTCGGACGCGGCGGCCAACAGGCGTACGCGTACCTCTTTCATCCGCGCGACCTCGTCCTGCGCGAGGTCGCCTACGAACGCCTGCGGACCATCGGCGAGGCCACCGAGCTCGGCAGCGGGTTCAAGATCGCGCGTCGCGACCTCGAGTTGCGCGGTGCGGGCAGTCTGCTCGGCGAACAGCAGAGCGGGCGCATCGCAGCGGTCGGGTACGACCTCTACTGCCAACTCGTGTCGGAAGCCGTCGAGGAGCTGAAGGGTGAGCAGTTGCCGCCGCCCGTCGACGTGAAGATCGAGATTCCGACGCGCGCCTTTCTTCCCGATACGTACGTCGACGCCGAGGAGTTGCGTCTCGACGGGTACCGTCGCGTCGCGCAGGTGCGGTCGATGGACGATGTCGAGGCGCTGCGTGCCGAATGGACCGACCGCTTCGGACCACCACCGGCCGAGGCCGTCGCACTGCTCGACATCGGTGCGCTGCGCGCCCGTTGCGTCGAGCACGGCATCACGCACGTGGCGGTCGTCGACAAACGGATCCGCATCTCGCCCGTCACCGTGCCGGCGAGTCGCCGGATGCGCATCGAGCGTCTCTTCGCGGGAGCGAAGTTCGACGTCGACGACAAGGAACTGACGGTTCCGCTCGTTTCGACCGCCACCCCCGTCAACGTGTTCCTCGACGTTCTGCGCGAACTCTTCGATCCCGGAGAGTGATGCTCACGGCGAACGCCGGCACCCGCATCCACCCCGACAACTAGGGTGTTTGCGTGCAACACATGCGATCCACGTCCCGTCACCGCCGCTTCGTCGTCGCCGCGCTCGCGGCACTTGTCGTCCTTCCGTCGTGCGGCGTCACGAGCAACGCAGCCGCCTCGATCAACGGCAGCGACATCGACCGCACCGAGCTGGAGATGGTCGTTTCCGACCTCGCCGCCGTCGGTCAGACGGCGATCACGACGAACGGCATGGCCGATGCCGAGTTCGTGCGCAGCGTGCTCACCTCGCTCATCATCGGTCGCACGACCGACGGTCTGCTCACCGACCTCGGACTCGAAGTGACCGACGGCGATCGCGAGTTCAGCGAGCAACGCTTCGGAGCGTCGGGCGGTGCGGAATACAGCGAGTCGCTGCGCGAGATCATCATCCAGTTGAACAGTGCAGTGTCGGCACTCGACCGCGCCGAGGCGCCGTCGACCGACGTGCTGCGTGCGAGTTACGAGCGTCGACCGGCCTCGGTCGGCATGCTGTGCCTGCGCCACCTCGTCGTGCCCGATGAGGCAACCGCACGCAAGGCCCTGAAGGAACTCGGCAACACGACCGTCGACGACGGGGCATTCGCCGCCGTTGCCGCCAAGTACTCGGTGGAGCCGAATGCAAAGACGACCGGCGGTGCGCTGAGCGCGGCCGACGGTGACTGCATCGCCCTCAATCAGTACCAGGAGGGATTCGACGACCGCTTCCTCGCCGGTGCTCTCGATGCCTCGGTCGGGCGTCCGTTCGGCCCCGTGCGCTCGTCGTTCGGCTACCACGTCATCTTCGTGCGCCCGTTCGATGCAGTGGCCGAGTCCGTCACCGCGAACTACGCAACGTCGGCCGGTGATTACCTGCTGCTCGGAGCCCTTGCCGACGCCGACATTCGCGTCGATTCGGTCTACGGTCGCTGGGATCCGCTCGCCGGCGCAGTCATCGCCAACTAGGCCACCGACCGGATTCCCCGACGAGTCGGCAAACGGGCAACGCAGTGTCGACACCCCGCGGCCGGATCACCGTCGTCGGTCTCGGTCCGGGATCCGACGACCGCATCACCGCGCAGGCGCGCGCCGAGATCGACCGCATTCCCCACCGTTACCTGCGCACGACGCGACATCCGTCGGGTCATCTCGTCACGAATGCGACGTCATTCGATGACGAGTACGAACGGCATGCCGGATTCGACGACGTGTACCGGGCGATCGCGCGCCGACTCGCCGACGCTGCCGTCGAACACGGTGAGGTGCTCTACGCGGTTCCCGGCAGCCCGCTCGTTCTCGAAACGACGGTGACGCTGCTGCGTGCCGATCCGTCGGTCGACGTCGTCGTCATTCCCGCCGTGAGTTTCCTCGACGAGGCGTGGGCGGCACTCGGCATCGATCCGGTGACCAGTGGCGTGCGGCTCGTCGATGCGCACCGATTCGCCGAACAGGCGGCGAACGAACACGGTCCCCTCCTCGTCGCGCAGTGCCATGCGCAATGGGTGATGTCCGACATCAAGTTGGCCAACGACAACGCGACGGGCGACGAAGAGGTCGTCGTTCTCCATCACCTCGGCCTGCCCGACGAACGAATCGTCGCGACGACGTGGGCCGAGATCGACAGGCTCGGCTCCGAGCCGCACCGACTCGACGTCGACCATCTCACGAGTCTGTGGATTTCCCGACTCGGCGCGCCGATCGGCGGCGAGATGGTGCGCCTCCATGCACTCGCCCGCACACTGCGCGAGAAGTGTCCGTGGGATGCAGAACAGACGCACCGATCACTGGTGCGCTACCTCATCGAGGAGACGTACGAAGTCGTCGATGCACTGAACGCACTCGATCCCGACGACCCGGCGAGCGACGAACCGCTCATCGAGGAGCTCGGCGACCTGCTGTACCAAATCGAGTTCCACACGACGATCGCCGAGCAGCAGGGACGCTTCACGCTCGCCGAAGTTGCACAGCGCGTGCACGACAAGCTCATCCGCCGTCATCCGCACGTGTTCGCCGACGTCGAGGCAACGACCGCCGACGACGTCGTGTCGACGTGGGACGAGGTGAAACGCGGGGAGCGTGCCGCCAAGGGAACACGGGCGTCGTTCTTCGACGGCGTGGCGCGTTCCGCCCCGTCACTCGCGCTCGCGCAGAAGATCCAGAAGCGCGCCGCCGAGGTGGGTTTCGACTGGCCCGATTCGGACGGTGCCCTGGCGAAGCTCGACGAGGAAACGCACGAGTTGCGTGCGGCGATCGGCTCGGGTGATCCGCAGACCGTCGCGCTCGAGGTCGGCGACGTGCTCTTCAGCGTCGTGAACGTCGTTCGCAAGCTGGGACTCGATGCCGAGGCGACGCTGCGCACCGCGACCGACAAGTTCATCGCCCGCTTCGAAGGCGTCGTGCGCATCGCCGGGGAGCGCGGCATCGCCCTCGAGTCGGCGAGCCTCGCGCAACTCGACTCACTGTGGGACGAAGTGAAGGCGCAAACTACTCTGGGTTCGTGACGACGATCTCCAACATCACCGGCCGCGAAGTCCTCGACTCCCGCGGCAATCCCACAGTCGAAGTCGAAGTTCGCCTTGCCGGCGGGGCACGCGGACACGCGATCGTTCCCTCCGGTGCCTCGACGGGCGAACACGAAGCCGTCGAGCTCCGCGACGGAGGCTCGCGCTATCTCGGCAAGGGCGTGCAGCGCGCCGTTCGCCACGTGAACGACGATCTCGCCGGCGCGCTCGTCGGCAAGGAAGCGAACCAGGAAGCCGTCGACAAGGCGATGATCGCCCTCGACGGCACGGCGAACAAGGGTCGTCTCGGCGCCAACGCGCTGCTCGGTGTCAGCCTCGCACTCGCCCATGCGAACGCAGCCGACAAGGGCGTGTCGTTGTACCGCAGCATCGGCGGTGACGCAGCGAACGTTTTGCCCGTGCCGATGATGAACGTCATCAACGGCGGTGCACACGCCGACAACAACATCGACCTGCAGGAATTCATGATCATGCCCGTCGGCGCACCGTCGTTCGCCGAGGCGCTGCGCTGGGGTGTCGAGACGTACCACGCCCTAAAGTCGGTGCTGCGCGAACGCGGCTGCTCGACCGCCGTCGGCGACGAGGGCGGATTCGCGCCCGATCTCGCCAACAACGAAGAAGCGATCGTCGCGCTGCTGCAGGCCATCGAGAAGGCCGGATTCACGGCCGGAACCGACATGTGCATCGCCCTCGATCCGGCGATGAGCGAGCTGTACCGCGACGGCAAGTACCACCTTGCGGGTGAGAAGAAGGTGCTCGACGCGGATGCACTCGTCACGTGGTGGACGTCGCTCGTCGACAAGTACCCGATCGTGTCGATCGAGGACGCAATGAGCGAGGACGACTGGAACGGCTGGGCGGCACTCACCTCGGCAGTGGGCTCGCGCGTGCAGCTCGTCGGAGACGACCTGTTCGTCACGAACGCGAGTCGCCTGCGGCGCGGCATCGACGAACGGTGCGCGAATGCCGTGCTCGTGAAGGTGAATCAGATCGGCACGCTCACGGAAACCCTCGAGACGATGGCACTCGCGGAAGCGAACGGCTACGCGAGCGTCATGAGTCACCGCAGCGGCGAATCCGAGGATGCCACCATCGCCGATCTCGCCGTCGCGACGAACTGCGGACAGATCAAGACGGGCGCCCCGGCGCGCAGCGACCGCGTCGCGAAGTACAACCGGTTGCTGCGCATCGAAGCAGAGCTCGGATCCTCGGCGAAATACCTCGGTCGCGCCAGGCTCTCCCCGCGTCGCTGAGCCGTGCATGACGGTGCACGCTGCATCGTCAACGCCACAATGGTGAGGTGAGCTTCGTCGGAAACGTGGTGGCGCGGGCCCGGCGGTGGAGCGTTCCGCTCATCGCCGCGGGCCTCGTGGCCATCCTTCTCACGCTGCTCGTGTTGCCGCTGCGCACGTGGTTCGCCCAGCGCGACCTGCTCGGCGAACGCGAGGCGCAGTACGCATTGTTCGAGGACATCAACGACGCACTGCAGGACGAGGTCGACTCGCTGCAAACGCCGACCGGCTTGCAGCAGGCGATCCGCTCGCAACTCGGGTACCTCCTCCCGAACGAGCGGCGCGTTCCGCTGCTCGCGCAACCGGACGCACCGATCACGTTGCCGGATCGTTGGCCGCACACCCTCGTCGCGGGGATCCTCGACGTGCGTCGTGACGCGTTCGCCCGCGTCGAAGCAGGCGACATCGACGGCTTCGATCCGCTGCAACCCTGAGGGTTGCGTGAACGTGGTCATCGTCGGTTTCGCTACCGTCTGAGGCGGTGGGCACGAGCATCCTGGGAACTCGCGTCGTTCGACTCGAGGATCGCCGCCTGCTCGTCGGCGCTGCGCGTCACGTCGACGAACTCGGCGACGAGCCGCTCCTCACCGGTGCACTGCACGTCGCGTTCGTCCGCTCACCGCTCCCCCACGGAATCATCCGATCGATCGACACTTCGCGGGCCCGTTCGATGCCGGGCATCGTCGCCGTCCTCGTCGCCGGCGATCTCGGGTTGCCCCGTGAGGTGTCGAACTTCAATCGCAACGTCAGCCGCTCGGTACTCGCCGACGACCGAGTGCGGTACGTCGGCGAACCCGTGGCGGTCGTGGTCGGCACGGCCCCCGCACTCGTCGCCGATGCCGTCGACACCGTCGAGCTCGACATCGATCCGCTGCCCGCGGTCGTCGATCCGCTCGTTGCACTCGACTCCGACACGCTCCTCTATCCCGAACTGGACAGCAACGTCGCGTACGGGTCGGTTGCTGCCGGCTTGCCGGGCTTCACCGGCGACGAGTTCTTCGCCGACTGCGACGTCGTCGTACGCGGTCGGTTCGTGAACCAACGCGTCGCACCGTGCCCGCTCGAGGTGCGCGGTTCGGCCGCGGTGTGGCACGACGGTCGCCTGCACCAGTGGATCTCCACACAGCACGCACACGGAGTGCGCGATCAGCTCGCATCGATCCACGGTCTCGATGCATCGGCCGTGCACGTCGTCACCCCCGATGTCGGCGGCGGGTTCGGATCGAAGATCACCGCGTACCCCGAGGAACTCGCCCTCGGCGCCATCGCCCGCGTCGTGGGGGCGCCCGTCACCTGGCGCGAGACGCGCACCGAGTCGATGCTCGCCCTTGGTCATGGTCGGGCACAGATTCAGGACGTCGTCGTCGGTGCGCGCCGCGACGGGCGCATCCTCGCCTACCGCCTCGACATCGTGCAGGACTGCGGCGCTTTCGCCGACATCGGCACGGTTCTCGCGCGCGGCACGCGCAACATGTCGTCGGGTGTCTACGCCATTCCGCGCATCGAGGCCCGCGTGCGGTCGGTGCTCACCAACACGACACCGATCGTCGCGTACCGCGGTGCGGGACGACCCGAGGCGACGGCCGCGATCGAGCGCACGATGGACCTCGTCGCCCACGAACTCGGCATGGATCCCGTCGAAGTGCGCCGGCGCAACCTCATCACCGCGTTCCGTGAACCGCACCGCACGGCGATCGGTGCCGAATACGACGTCGGCGACTACGCCGGCGCGCTCGACCGCGTCCTCGCCGCGGCGAACTACGACGAGCTGCGTCGCGAGCAACGCGAACGCCGCGAACGCGGTGACGACGTCCTACTCGGAATCGGCGTGAGCGTGTACGTCGAGATCACGAGCGGCGGCACGACCCACGAGGACGCACGCATCACCGTTCACCCCGACGGCAGTGCGACGATCGCCACCGGCACCTCACCGCACGGCCAGGGCCATCACACCGCCTGGGCGATGATCGCGAGCGAACGCACCGGCATACCGATCGAGCGGATCTCACTCGTCTGGGGAGACACCGACGTCGTCGCAGAGGGGCTCGGCACGTACGGTTCGCGTTCGCTCCAACTCGGCGGATCGGCCGTGCAGCACACCGCCGATCGTCTCGTCGATCTCGCCCGTGAACATGCGGCACGTCGGCTCGAGGCGGACGTCGAGGACGTCGTGTGCGATGCGACGTCGGGAACCTTCCACGTGCGGGGAACTCCGTCGGTGCACGTCGGATGGGCCGAGGTTGCGCGCAGCGTCGATGCATCGCGCGGAATCGAGTGCGAGCGACGCTTCACGTCGGGTGGCCCGACGTTCCCGTTCGGCGCCCACGTCGCCGTCGTCGAGGTGAACAAGCGCACCGGTGCGGTACACCATCGCCGGCACTTCGCCTGCGACGATGCAGGCACGATCATCAATCCGCTCCTGCTCACGGGCCAGGTGCACGGAGGGATCGCGCAGGGAACCGCGCAGGCATTGCTCGAGGAAGTCATCTACGACACCGACGGCACGCCGAAGACGACGAACCTGGTCGATTATGCGTTCATCACCGCGAGCGAGATGCCGCGCATCACGACGGTACGGATGGAGACACCGACTCCGCGCAATCCGCTCGGCGCAAAGGGAATCGGTGAATCGGGCACGATCGGTTCGACGCCCGCCGTGCAATCGGCCGTCATCGACGCGTTGTCGCATCTGGACGTTCGTCACATCGACATGCCGCTGACACCGGAACGCGTCTGGACGGCGATCACAGCCACTAGACCTGAGGAGTGACCAACGCACCCATCATCGCCGAGGGACTCACCCGGCACTTCGGAGACGTGAAGGCCGTCGACGGCATCGACCTCACCGTGAAGGAAGGTGAGATCTTCGGATTCCTCGGACCCAACGGCGCGGGCAAGAGCACCGCGGTGCGCATGCTCACGACGCTCCTGCGTCCGACGTCGGGCAGCGCACGGGTCGCGGGTTACGACGTCGTCACACAGGCCGATGACGTGCGACGCAGCATCGGTGTGGCACTGCAGGATGCGGCGATCGATCCGTTGATGACGGGTGCCGAATTGCTCGCTCTGCAAGCCGTGCTGTACGGCCTGCCGCGCAACGCGACGAAGAAGCGCGCCGACGAATTACTCGAGCGGGTCGGACTCACCGCCGCAGCGAACCGCCGCGTCGCGACGTACTCGGGCGGCATGCGCCGACGACTCGACCTCGCCCTGTCGCTCATCCACCGCCCCGTCGTGCTGTTCCTCGACGAGCCGACGACGGGACTCGACCCGATGAGCCGTCTCACGCTGTGGGAGGAGGTGCGCCGCCTGAACTCGGAGGGCACGACGGTGATGCTGACGACGCAGTACCTCGAAGAAGCCGACCAACTCGCCGACAGGGTCGCGATCATCGACCACGGCAAGATCGTGCGCGAAGGGACTCCGGCAACCCTGAAGCAGGGCGTCGGTGATCCGACGCTGCTCGTCGACGTTGCCCGCGATCAACTCGCAGCGGCGAGTGCCGTCCTGCGCGAATTCGGTGATCTGCGTCCGACTGCCGAGGGAACCCTCGGTGTGGGTCTGCGCGGCGGTGCCGGCCGCGTCGCCGAGGTCATTCGTCGCCTCGACGAAGCGAGTGTGAAGGTGCAGCACCTCGCGCTCAACGAACCGAGCCTCGACGACGTCTTCGCCGAAGCAACCGGCTACCGGCTGGAAGGTGCGGACAATGCGCCGAAGGCCCGCTGAGTCGGCGCGACATCTCGTCGCGCTCTCCCGTCGCTCGACGATGGCGATGTTGCGCCAGCCGGCGCTCATCGGTCCGTCGCTCATCTTCCCGCTGTTCTTCGCCGCACTCGGTGCGTCGGCGTTCAGCCGCGCGACGTCGCTGCCCGGCTTCCCCGTCGTCGATTCGTACCTGCAGTACTCGCTCGCCGGCACCGTCATTCAGGGCGTGCTCTTCGGTTCGGTGACCGGAGCAGCCGCACTCGCCACCGACATCGGCGACGGCTTTTTCGACCGTCTGCTCGTCGCACCGACGTCGCGCACGGCGATCCTCTTCGGGCGCCTCGCCGGAGCGTCGCTGTTCGGTGCAGTGCAGGCAACGGTCTTCGTCGCCGTGCTCACCCCGTTCGGTGTGCGCGTCAGCGCCGGAATCGCCGGTTACCTCGCGATCATCCTCGGCGGTCTGCTCATCTCGTTCGCGGTCGGCGCGTTGATGTCCGGCGTCGCACTGCGCACCGGGTCCGCCGAGGCCGTGCAGGGTGCCTTTCCGCTGCTGTTCATCCTCCTCTTCCTCTCGAGTGCGTTCTTCCCCCGCGAGACGATGACCGGCGTCTACCGTCGCATCGCCGACGTCAATCCCGTGTCGCACATGGTGGAGGGATTGCGTGCACTCATCATCGACGGACTGTCAACGGGTGCGCTCGTACGCTCGCTCGTCATTCCCGCGCTCATCGGTGTCGGTGCGACGCTCGTGTCGCTCGATCAACTCCGTCGCAGGATCGCACGCTCATGACCATCGTCGCTTCACCGTCCGAGTCCGTCGGCCAGCTGCGTTCGCGCACCGTGCGCAGCGCGCGCATGCTCGCACTGCGCAGCATCCGCACGATCCGTCGCCTGCCGTCGGCCTTCTTCCCGGCACTCGCGATGCCGGTGTTCAACATGATCGCCTTCTCGGGCACGTTCTACGCGATCACGCAACTGCCCGGATTCCCCACCGACCGGTCGATCAACTGGTACATGCCGCTCGGCATCATGATGGGCTCCGCGTTCGCCGGTGTCGGACTCGGATTCACGACCATTCGCGACATCCAGACGGGGTTCTACGACCGTCTGCGGATGTCACCGACGTCGCGACTGTCGCTCGTCATGGGTCCGATCCTCGGTTCGCTCGTGCGCGTCATCCTCATGTGCACGCTCGTCATCGTGCTCGGCGTTGCGCTCGGTGCGCGATTCCCCGGTGGAATCCTCGGTGTGCTGTGCCTGTACGTCGCGGCAATGGGCATCGCCACTGCCGGCGCGGGCTGGGGTCTGGGCCTCGCCTACCGCTTCCGCGACATGCGCGCCGCGGCGATCATGCAGTTGTCGATCTTCGTCGTCATGTTCCTCTCGACGGCGCAAGTACCGCTGCAGGTGATGAGCGGGTGGCTCCACTCCGTCGCACGGCTCAACCCCGCGACGAACGTCCTGCGCCTTGCGCGTACCGGTCTCGTCGATCCGTCGTCGCCCGATGCATTGTCGTGGGGTTCGGTGTGGGGCGGGCTCGTCGCCGTCGCAGTGCTGTCGGCGCTGACGATCACCTTCGCCCTGCGCGGCCTGCGCAAGATGCAGAACTGACGCCGCGCCGGCGCAGCGACGAACTAGAGCAAGCCGGCGTAGGCGCCGCCGTCGACCGGCAGGTGCACTCCGGTGACGAACCGCGACGACTCGCTGCACAGGAAGGCGACGATGCGTCCGAAATCGGCGGGATCACCGATGACGCCGGCGGGAATGCCGAGTGCGGACGCATCGGGTTGGGCACCGTACACCTGCGTGACGCGGTCGGTGGCGTGCACACCCGGTTGCACGGAGTTCACGGTGACGCCGTCACCGGCGACCTCGCGGGCGAGCGTCTTCAGGAACCCCGTGAGCCCGGCGCGCGCGGTGTTCGACAACATGAGATTGGCGATCGGCTGACGCACCGCAATCGAGGTGATGGCCACGACGCGACCCCACTTGCGTTCGCGCATCGACGGAACGGCGGCATGGCACATCGCGACCGTGGCGAGAAGGCTCTGTTCGACGGCCGGCGCGTAGTCCTCCACCTTCAACGACGAGAAGTTGCCCGGCTTCGGGCCGCCGCCGTTGGCAACGAGGATGTCGATGCGTCCGAGCAGCTCGCCCGCCTGCGCCACGAACGCCGTTGCTCCGTTCGCAGTGCCGACGTCGGCGACGACGCCGCGCGCGTTCTTGCCGAGTCGCGACACCGCGTCGTCGACGCGTGCGCGATCGCGACCGCAGATGACGACCTGCACGCCCGCCTCGCACAATGCTGCTGCACTCGCATAACCGAGACCTGCGGTGCCTGCGGCAACGGCGGCGGTACGACCGGCAATTCCCAGATCCATCACTTCTCAGGGTAGACCGCCGTTCACCGTCCATAACGACGTCAACGACACCCGTCGTATGCTGGCGAGGTGGCGCCCCTTGCGAACTTGTCGAGCGTTGCCGACGTTCGCAGTGCACTCTCCGCCGAGGGCTACCTCAGCGACGACGGTCTCGCGACCGCGGTGTTCCTCGCGTTGACGTTGAAGCGTCCCCTCTTCCTCGAGGGCGAGGCCGGTGTCGGCAAGACCGAGTTGGCGAAGGTGCTCGCGCGCGTACGGGGCGCCGAACTCATTCGCCTGCAGTGCTATGAAGGCATCGATGCCGCACAAGCGGTGTACGACTGGGACTACTCGCGTCAGCTCCTCCACTTGCGCACCGCCGAAGCGACCGGCGAAGCCACGACGAAGGGCACCGACGCACTCGAAAACGAGTTGTACGGCGAGCGCTTCCTCATCCGTCGCGCCCTGTTGCGCGCGATCGACCCGAACAACACGCCGGCGCCCGTGCTCCTCATCGACGAAATCGACCGCGCCGACGACGAATTCGAGGCGTACCTGCTCGAGGTTCTCTCCGACTTCCAGATCACGGTGCCCGAGGTGGGAACGTTCCGCGCCAACGAACCACCGCTCGTCGTGCTCACGTCGAACCGCACGCGCGATGTTCACGATGCGCTGAAGCGGCGTTGTCTCTACCACTGGGTCGAACACCCGAGTTTCGACCGCGAGGTCGAGATCGTGCGCCTGCGCTGCCCCGGCGCGACGGTCGATCTCGCCCGTCAGGTTGCCGCCGTCGTCGAGCGGCTGCGCGACATGAATCTGTACAAGCCACCGGGCATCGCCGAGACGATCGACTGGGCGACGTCGTTGGCCGCACTCGGCGTGGCGAAGATCGACGAGTCGGTCGTCGATGCCACGTTGGGCGCCGTGCTGAAGTACCGCGAGGATCACCAGCGCGTGCGCGATGCCGGCGTCGACGACCTCGTGCGTCACGCGATCGGACGCGCGCTGTCGGCTTCATGACGTTCGACGAGTCGCGACATCGGCTGTCGCATGTCGGGACGAACGCGTGACTCGGCAGAACCGGTGATTCGGGAGAACTCGTGACACCGGAGAACATGGCCGTCGCCTTCGGGCGCGTGTTGCGCGGCGCCGGAATTGCCGTACCGCTCGATTCGATCCTCACGTTCGTGCAGTGTCTCGGCGTCGTCGGCGTGACCGAACGCGACGCCGTGTACTGGGCGGGACGCGGCTCGCTCGTGCGCCGACCGGAAGATCTCGACGTCTACGACAAGGCGTTCCGCGCGTTCTGGGAGGGCGACCACCGCGCCCTCGACGATCGCAACGCGCCGGTGCAACGACCGCAGACTCTCGCCGTCGACCTCGACGACGACTCCGACGGCTCCGGCTCGCGACGCAGCGACCGCGAACAGACGACGCTGCGTTTCTCCGCACTCGAAACGCTGCGTCGCAAGGACTTCGCGGAATACACGACCGAGGAATTGCGCGACTCGCGCCGCTTGATGTCGCGCCTGCGCTTCGCCGGTCCGCCGCGACGGGCACTGCGACTCGAACGGGCGTCGGGGCGCACTCGCCACACCGACGTGCGCCGCACGGTGCGCGCAACCCTGCGTCACCACGGTGAACCCGTACGACGACTGCACAGGAGGCCCGCACAGCGCTTGCGCAGGCTCGTCGTGCTGCTCGACATCTCGGGATCGATGGAGCCCTATGCACGGGCACTGCTGCAGTTCATGCACTCCGCCGTCGTCGGGCGTCAGCGCGTCGAGACCTTCACGCTCGGCACCCGTCTCACGCGCGTCACCCGCGAGCTGTCGAGCCGCGATCCCGATCGTGCTCTCAACCGTGCATCGGGGCGGGTCGAGGACTGGAGCGGCGGAACTCGACTCGGCGAAACGCTGCGCCTGTTCAACGACCGCTGGGGAGTGCGCGGCATGGCCCGTGGTGCGATCGTCGTCATCCTCTCCGACGGGTGGGATCGCGGCGACCCGAACGTCCTCGCCGAACAGATGCAACGCCTCGGTCGCGTCGCGCACCGCGTCGTGTGGGTGAACCCGTTGAAGGCCGGACCGGGATATGCGCCCCTCGCGCGCGGAATGGCCGCTGCGCTGCCGCACGTCGACGCGTTCGTCGAGGGTCACTCGGTTGATGCGCTCGAACGCCTCGCTATGGTCATGTCGGCGGAGTCCTGATGCGCGAAATCCTCGACGAACTCGAACGCTGGCGCGAAAGCGGAACCGCGTGCGTCGTCGCCCGCGTCGTCGACATCGAGGGATCCGGACCGCGCCTCCCCGGGGCCGCCATGGCGGTCACCGTCGACGGTGACGTCGTCGGATCGGTGAGCGGTGGTTGCGTCGAGGGGGCCGTCGTCGAGCACGCCATCGAAATGCTGCGCAACGACTCCCCTCCCGAACTCATCAGCTTCGGATACAGCGACGACGAGGCATTCGCCGTCGGTCTCACGTGCGGCGGAACGATCCACCTGTTCATGCAGCGCTACACGTGGTGACGCGTCGATGAGCCCCGGATCAATGAACGACGTATTCAATGAACGACGAATCAATGAACGTTGACCTCGTTTCCGCGCTCACGAGCGCCGTCCGCAGCCGCAGGCCCGTCGCCCTCCTCACCGTGCTCGACGGTGCACGCCGCGGCGCGTCGTTGCTCGTCAACGGTGACGGCTCGACGCAGGGCTCCCTCGGCAACGACGAACTCGATCGCGTGGCGACCCGCGACGCACTCGGCGAACTCGACGCCGGACGCAACGTCGTGCGCAATTACGGCCCGCGCGGCGAAACGACTCCTGCCGACCTCGTCGGAGCGAGCGTCGTACGCGTCTTCATCGAGTCGTTCGCCCCACCGCCGCGGATGATCATTTTCGGTGCGGTCGACTTCACCGCCGCCCTCGCCCGCGTCGCGAAGGTGCTCGGCTACCACGTCACCGTGTGCGACGCGCGCAAGGTGTTCGCCACGCCGAAACGATTCCCGATGGCCGACGAGCTCGTCGTCGCCTGGCCGAACGAGTTGTTCGACCGAATCGGCGGCGACCTCGGTTCACGCGACGCGGTGTGCGTGCTCACCCACGACCCGAAGTTCGACGTCCCCGCGATCAGTGGCGCGCTCGCCGGCAACGTCGGTTACATCGGCGTCATGGGCAGCCGCCGCACGCACGACAAGCGCCTCGAGCGTCTGCGCGAAGTGGGCATCGGCGATGCAGAGATCGCCCGGCTGCACTCACCGATCGGACTCGACATCGGTGCGCGCACACCGGAAGAAACCGCAATCTCGATTTGCGCGGAGATCGTTGCCGCACGCTCGGGACGCTCGGCCCGGCCGCTGTCGGCGACGAGCGGTCCGATTCACTGACCCCGACTCTCTGACCCCGATTCGGTGAACTGGTGCGCGTCAGGAACGCGGCGTCGGATCGACCCAGCGCATCCAGTCGAGGCGTTCGTCGGCGATGCGATGGATCTCGACGGTTCGCGCGCCGGAACGGGCGTGCACGATGAGCTCGGGCACTCCGAGCGACATCATGATGTGCCCCGGGTACCAAACGAGGTCGCCGGCGCGGAGACGGTCGATGGCGATGCGCCGGCCGCGTGCGTACTGTGACGCGCTGGCGCGATCGAGATTCACACCCGCCTGACCCCACGCGTACTTCGTCAATGCCGAGCAGTCGAGACCGACGAACGGCGCATCGCCGTTCAGTTCGTACGGCACACCGAGTTGGCTGAGGGCGGAGAACACCGCGATCTTGCGCTGCAGCGGTGCATCGAGCCATGCGCGACGCAACGGAACGGGATCGGCATCGAGGTGGTACGCGACGAGACTCG
>Ga0068872_10001921_pt1 | contig 16515 bp, 14 predicted proteins | sample NOAtaG_7_FD_66441 | JGI IMG/M metagenome (GOLD analysis project Ga0068872, IMG submission 66441) | Freshwater lake microbial communities from Lake Erie, under a cyanobacterial bloom - NOAA_Erie_Diel1S_2200h metaG | ecosystem: Environmental > Aquatic > Freshwater > Lake | place: USA: Ohio, Lake...
AAGGTCGTCTCGTGGCCCTGGCCGTGGCTGTGGCTGCCGGTGAAGACGGTGACCTTGCCGGTCGGGTGCACACGCACCTCGCCGGACTCGAACAGGCCCGCCCGCGCGCCCAGCGCCCCGGCCACCGCCGACGGCGCGATGCCGCAGGCCTCGATGTAGCAGGCGTAGCCGATGCCGCGCTTCAGGCCCTTGGCCTCGCTGGCGGCCTTGCGGGCGGCAAATCCGGCCACGTCGGCCAGCTCGATGCCGCGGTCCAGCGTCGCGTCGTAGTCGCCGGTGTCGTAGGTCAGGCCGACCGGCGTGGGGTACGGGAAGCTGCGGATGAAGTTGCGCCGGCGCAGCTCGGCCGGGTCGATGCCGAGCTCGTGCGCGGCGGTCTCGACCATGCGCTCGACGACGTAGGTCGCCTCGGGCCGGCCAGCGCCGCGGTAGGCATCCACCGGCGCCGTGTTGGTGAACATCGCCTCGACCGTGCAGCTGATCTTGGGCGTGGCGTACTGGCCGGCCAGCAGCGTGGCGTACAGGATGGTCGGCACGCAGCTGGCAAAGGTGCTGAGGTAGGCCCCCAGGTTGGCCACCGTGTGCACGCGCAGTCCGACGAACTTGCCGTCCTTGTCGATACCGAGCTCGGCCGTCGTCAGGTGGTCGCGGCCATGGGCGTCGGACAGGAAGGACTCGCTGCGCTCGGCGGTCCACTTGATCGGCCGTCCGCACTGCTTGCTGGCCCAGACCAGGGCGGTCTCTTCGCCGTAGAGGTAGATCTTGCTGCCGAATCCGCCACCGACGTCGGGGGCGACGACGCGCATCTTGTGCTCGGGGATGCCGAGCACGAAGGCGCACATCAGCAGCCGCTCGACGTGCGGGTTCTGGTTGGCAACGTACAGCGTGTACTGGTCGTCGGCGCTGTTGTAGACGGCGTTGGCGGCCCGCGGCTCGATCGCATTCGGGATCAGCCGGTTGTTGCGGAAGGTCAGCCGCGTGACGTGGGCGGCCCCCTTGAGCGCGTCGTCGGTGCCGGCGGCGTCGCCGATCTGCCAGATGTAGCAGCGGTTGTCGGGCGCGGCCTCGTGCATCGCCGGACCGGCGGTGGCCTTGGCGGCGTCGACGACCGAGTCGTGGACCTCGTAGTCGACCTCGACCAGGGCGGCGGCGGCCTTGGCCTGAGCGAGCGTCTCGGCAACGACCAGCGCGACGCGGTCGCCGACGTAGCGGACCTTGCCGTCGGCCAGCACCGGGTGCTTGGGCTCCTTCATCGGCGAGCCGTCGGCGGCGTTGTTGATCTGCCAGCCGCAGGGCAGGCCGCCCACGGCCTTGAACGGCTCGCCGTCATAGACCGCCACCACTCCGGGTGCGGCCTTGGCTGCCGCGGTGGACAGGGACTTGATCGTGGCGTGGGCGTGCGGGCTGCGCACGAAGACCCCGTAGGTCTGACCCGGCAGCACGATGTCGTCGGTGTAGTTGCCTCGGCCGGTGAGGAAGCGTGCATCCTCGCGTCGGACCACGCTCTGGCCGATGAAACCCTGACGTGCGTTCATGTGGACTGTCTCCTGGCTGTGTTCGGGGGTCGGACGTTCAGGCCTTCATCGCCGCCGCGCCTTGCTGCACGGCCTTGACGATGTTCTGGTAGCCCGTGCAGCGGCAGAAGTTGCCTTCCAGGCCCTCGCGGATCTTGGTTTCGCTGCTGCAGTCGTGGTGCTGCACGAGGTCGATCGCGCTCATCACCATGCCCGGCGTGCAGAAGCCGCATTGCAGGCCGTGGCACTGGTTGAAGGCGGTCTGCATCGGGTGCATGACGCCGTCGGTGGCGATCCCTTCGATCGTCGTCACGCTCGTGCCGCCGGCCTGGTGGGCGAGCATCGAGCAGCTCTTCACGGCGCGACCGTTGACGTGCACCGTGCAGGCCCCGCACTGGCCGGTGTCGCACCCGATGTGGGTGCCGGTCAGGCGCAGGCCCTCCCGCACGAACTCCGACAGCAGGGTCTCGGGGGCCACGTCGCGTTCGACGAGGCGGCCGTTGACGGTGAGCTTCAGCATGGCCATGGGGCGGTCTCCTGGGGTGTTGTGGGTTCGGGCAGGCCGGTGTCGCGACCGGGCATTGCGGTGCGCAGCAGAGCGTCGCAGCATAGGCATTGCCCCGTTCGCTGCATCAGGCAAAACGCCAAGGCCCCCGAAAGATTCGTGGCCTTCGGACCGCTGTCGCCGTCACGGCGGCGTCACAGGTCGATGTTGTAACGAATGGCCAGACCCAGCCCGCGTGGCGCGCCGGGTTCATGGAAACGGCCGTTGGCCTCATTCACGATGACGCTGCCGACATGGCGGCGGTCGGCCAGGTTCTCGACCCGGGCCTGGAGCGTCAGGGTCTCGCCTGCGGCCAGCGCCAGGCGGCTGCTCCAGCGCAGGCTCAAGATGCCGTGGCCCGGCGCGGTTTCGCTGTTGGCGTCGTTGGTCGGCGTGGCCGACCTGGCACGGCCCTCCAGCGCCGCCTCGTGTCGCCAGCGGGCGCCGGTGCCGGCGGCGGCCTGCCAGGACAGCTCGGCCCAGCCGCTGGTGCGGGCGGCACCCGCCAGCCTAGCGCCTGGCGCGACGACGGTGTCGCCGGCCGTGCAGGGCAGCCGGGTGCAGGTGGCAAACGCGTCGCGGCTGTGCGCCACCAGCACCGTGGCACTGGCCTGCAGGCGCCAGCGGGCGGCCAGCGGCAGCGCCGTGGCGACCTCGACACCCTGGCGGGCGGTGCGGCCGATGTTCTGGAAGCTGGCCCTCCCGCCGGCGTTGCTGAAGACGCCGATCTCGCGCTCGGTGCGGATCGCAAACAGCGTCAGGTCGGCGGCCGCAGTCCCGCGCCGCCACTTCAGGCCGGCCTCGATCTGGCGGCTGCGCTGCTCGCGCAACGCGGCGTTGAAGCCGCTGCCGGCATCCGGCCGGTAGGCCAGTTCGCCCAGGGTCGGTGCTTCGGTGCCGCGGGCCAGGCTGGTGTGCAGCGTGAGGCCGTCGCGGGCATCGCCGGCCAGCCGCCAACGAAGGCCCAGCACCGGCTGGGTCCAGCGAAAGCGCAGCGCGCCGCTGTCGTCGCCATTGGCCAGGAAGCGGTCGGCGGTCGTCATGCGCACGCCGCCCTGACGCAACCCACCGGTCAGCGCGGCCGCGTCGCTGGCCGCCCACTCCACCTGCGCAAACACCTCGCGGCTGGTGGCCCGGTTGGTCTCGTCGCGGCGCAGCCGTCCGGTCTGACCGATCGCGACCGGGGCCGCTGCAGTGCCAAGAAAGTTCTCGTAGCCGCGGCGCTCGTCGCGCAGACCTTCCTGGCTCAGTCCCAGTTGCAGCCCCAGCGACGGCGCCAGCGCCAGGCGTGCGCGCAGCTCGACGCCGTCGTAGCCGCGGTCAAAGGCGATCACACCGCCGCCGTGTCGCGGGTTGCCTTGCGTGGCCGGTGCAATGGCCAGCCATTGCCAGACCTCGCGTCGGCCGCCATGCACGGCCAGCGACAGCTCCTGCAACGTCGTGGCCTTTGCCGGCGTCCAGGCCCAGCGGGCACCCAGCTGGCTCTGCTGCACGGTCTTGCGGGTGTTGAACTGGCTCGCCTGCGGCGTGGTCTGGCGGTCATCGGCCTCGAACTGGCTGCGCGTGAGCCCGAGCGGGTCCAGGGCGTCCTGCTCGTGGTGCGACACCAGCCAGACGACACGCTGCTCGGTCCCCTGCCCGCCTTGCCAGAAGCCACGCGCCTGCACCAGTCGACGCGTCGCCTCGCTCTGGGGCCGGAAGCCCGGCATCTCGGCTGCGGCTGCCGACAGTCGAACGCCCGCGGCGCCGTCGGCCCAAGGCAGCGCGCCTTGCACCCGCAACTGCCTCAGGCCCTGGGGCCCGACGTCCTGCGCGACTTCGGCCTCGGCCCGGTCGGCTGGCGCGCTGAAGACCGCGACAACGCCGCCCGAGGCATTGCCGTACAGCACCGAGAACGGGCCGCGCAGCACTTCCACGCGGGCGGCGGAGGACAGGTCGATGTGCGCCGGCTGGCCCTGGCCGTCGGGCATCGTGGCGGGGATGCCGTCGCTGTAGAGGCGCAGGCCGCGCACGCCGAAGGTCGCGCGGCTGCCGAACCCACGCGACGACAGCTGCATGTCCTGGGCGTGGTTGTGGCGGTTGGAAACCTGCAGGCCCGGGATGCGCTGCAACGACTCGGCCAGCGACAGCATCGGCCCCGCGGCCCGCAGCGTGTCGGCGCCGATGGAGCCGACGGCAAACGGTGCGTCGAGCACCCGCTGCTCGCGCAGGCTGCCGGTGACGACGATGGTCGTGGCCGTTTCGGCCGTCGTACTGGCCGTCGTTTCGGCCGTCGTCTGGGCCTGCGCCGCGCCCAGCCCTCCGGCCAGCAGAACGGCCAGCAGCACGGCGAACCGCGCCGCACAATGCCAGGGACTTCCGCTACCGAATGGTTCCGTCATGCGCTTTCTGCACACCATGGTTCGCGTCGCCGACCTGGACGCGTCCCTGGCCTTTTACCGCGACGCGCTGGGGCTCGTCGAAACCCGGCGCAGCGTCAACGACAAGGGCCGCTTCACGCTGGTCTTCCTGGCCGCACCCGACGACGAAGCCGAAGCGCGCACAACCCGTCGCCCCGAGGTCGAGCTGACCTTCAACTGGGACCCCGAGGTCTACACCGGCGGCCGCAACTTCGGCCACCTGGCCTACGAAGTCAGCGACATCTACGCCGCCTGCCAGCGTTTGCAGGACCACGGCGTGACGGTGCTGCGCCCACCCCGCGACGGCCGCATGGCCTTCGTGCGGTCGCCCGACGGCGTCTCGGTCGAGCTGCTGCAACGCGGCCCGGCGCTGCCCGTGGCCGAGCCCTGGGCGAGCATGGCCAACAGCGGCAGCTGGTAAGGACGCCCGATCAGGTCCCGGCCAACGCCGCCGCGCGGCGGCGCAGATCCTGCGCGTCGGCCGCGTGGCGGGTGGCGGCGGCAGCGCGTTCCAGCAACGCCACTGCCGTCACGACATCGCCTTCGCGCTCGTGCGTGCGGGCCAGTGCGGCCAGCGTGTGCGCGCGCAGCGCTGCCGGACCTTTGGCCAGCAAGGGCTGCAGGCGGTCACGCGCTGCCGCCGGGTCGCCGGCTTCGGCCAGCGCCACCGCATGGCCCAGGCGCGGAGCGGCGGTGCCGTCCAGCTGGAGCAGCAGATCGTAGTAACGCAGGATCGCCGGCCAGTCGGTGGCGTCGTAGCGGGGCGCCAGCGCGTGTTCGCCGGCAATGCCGGCCAGCACATGCCAGCGCGACAGGCGGTCTGCCCGCCGGGCCTGGTCCAGGTGGGCAAAACCCAGGCGCACCATGCCGGCATCCCAGCGGTCGCGGGGCTGGCCGGCCAGCGGCACGATCTCGCCCTCCGAACCCCAGCGTCCGGTGAGCCGCGCGCCATGGAACAGCAACTGCGCCGCCAGTGCATCGGCATCGGCATGTGCCGCGCGCGGCTGCGCCGCCAGCGCACGCGCCAGGCGGATCGCCTCCCAGCAGACGTGGAGCATGCCGGCGCGCTGACCGACATGGAACGCCAGCCACAGCGTCGTCAGCACCGCCTCGCGCCGCGCTGGCAGCTCGTGACCGGCCGGCACCTCGAGCGCGGTGCCGACCAGCGACTCGCGTGCCCGCGCCAGGCGCTGCGCGAGCGCGGCCTCGCTGCACATCAGCACCTCGGCGATCGGCTCCAGCGGCAGGCCCGACAACGCACGCAGCGCCAACGCCACCTGCGACAAGGGCGGCAGCGCCGGGTGACAGGCGGCAAACACCAGCGCCAGCTCGTCGTCGTCGAGTTCGGTGGCAAAGCGCTCGTTCGACGCGCGGGGCGCGGCGAGCATGTCCAGCCCTGCGGTGTCGGTCTCTTCGTCGTCGTCCGACCCCAGCGGCTGCTCGAAGCGCGCCTTGCGCAGATGGTCGATCAGCGCATGCTGGGCGACCCGTCGCAGCCAGGCCGCGGGCTGCCCGGGCACGCCTTCGGCCGGCCAGTGCTGCAGCGCACGTTCAACCGCGGTGGACCAGGCGTCCTCGGCCTGCGCCAGGTGCGCCAGGCCATGCCGCCGCGCCAGGCCGGCGACGATGCGGCGGCGGTGCGCCCGCGCCGTGTCGGCCAGCACCTGCGCGGCGGACCCGCTCACAGCACCTCGATCTTGCGGACCTCGATCCACTGCGTGCCGCGCAGGTGCGGGCAGGTCCTGGCCAGGGCCTCGGCCGCGGCGTCGTCGGCGGCCTTGATCAGGAAGTAGCCGCCGACCACGTCGTGCGCCTCGGCATACGGCCCGTCGCTGGCCAGCACCTGGCCGCGCTGCAGGCGCAACTGGCGGCCACCGTCGTCGGTGAGCTTCTCGCCCCCGGCCAGCAGGCCTTGTTCGGCCAGCGACTGCGACCAGGCCTGGTACTGGCCGATCAGGTCCTTCATCTCGGCGGCCGTCATCGGCGCGGCGTCGGCCGGGGTCTCGTGCAACAGAAGCAGGTAGGTGTGCATGGGGTGTGTTCCTGGGGTTCGTCTGGACTCGGGGGACGGCGGCGACGGGATTGTCGGCACCTGCTGCGATGACGAACGACCCGGCGCTGGCATGACGCACTCCGACTCGGTGCAAACCCGGACATCGACGCGCAGCCCCCCGGCCGGCACACTGTGCCGATGCCAGAAGCCCCCCAAGCAGCCTCCACGGCCTCGACGGCCCAGGCGCCGTCGGCGCCGACCTGGTTCTCGTGCCAGGTCGCCAGCGCCAACCTGCTGAACCTCGCCCTGCCCGGGCAGGTGTTCTACGCCAACCAGGACCCGTGGAGCGAGCCGGAGTTCGGCCGCAAGCGGGCCTGGCTGGGCGCGATGTTCAGCCGCCTGCAGGCCGATGTGCTGGGCGTGCAGGAGGTCTGGCACCTGGACGCGCTGCGCGCCTGCGTCAACGACTCCGGCCTGCGCCAGGCGCATGTCGTCGCCCCTGGCGCCGAGACCGGCGCGCAGGACACGCCGCGGGTGGGCCTGGTCAGCCGCTGGCCGCTGCTGGAGCTGAACTCGCACGCCGCGTTCGACGCCGCCGACGTGCTGGACATCCCCGAGCTCGGCCCGCACACGCGCTTCGAGCGCCCGGTGCTGCACGCCCGGGTGCAGGCGCCACCCGCCAGCGGCGGGCTGGTGCTGAACGTGCTGGTCTGCCACCTGAAGAGCAAGCGCCCGAAGTTCTTGCAGGACGACTCCGGCCGGGCGTTGGAGGATCGCGACGACCCGGCCATCACCGCCCGCGCCACGCTGCGCAGCCTGCTGATGCGTGCCGCCGAGGCTGCAGCGCTGCGTCGTCTTGTCGTCGGCCTGACCGCGGGCTCGAAGGATCCGTTGATCCTGCTCGGCGACCTGAACGACGGCCCGGCCAGCGTCACCAGCCAGATCATCGCGGCCAACCACGAGATCGCCTACGAACGCCAGGCCCGCGACACCGCGTTGTTCCATGCCTGGGACGTGCAGACCGCCCCCGCGGTGCGCCGCGACGGTGCCGGCTACGCCTATTCGCACCTGCACCAGGGCGTGCCCGAGATGCTCGACCAGATCTGGCTCAGCGAAGAGTTTGTGGCCAGTTCGCGTTTCGCGCGTGGCGATGTGCGCCGCGTCGAGGTCTTCAACGACCACCTGCACGAAAGCCGCGAACGCTGGCGCAGCGACCACGGCTTCGTGCGTGCGCTGCTGCGCTGGCGGGTGGGGTAGCGGCACGGACAGCGTCTCGCGACGCCGCGAATCGGGTACCTGTTCCTGGCTTGAGTCGCGCCACAAGACAACCTGATGGGTCTTGGCGCGCTGTCGACCCGTTTCGGTCGGTCAGATCGGAGAGCTGACGCCTCGAAGGCTGCCGCTGCAATGTGTTGAGTCCCCTGGGCTCGCCGCCGAACCGAGCGGGAGACGTCGTCACGGTGACGGGTCGACCCAAGGATTCAGAAGCGGGACTCGCGCGCGTTTGTAGTCGTCGGTGTCGCGGGTCACGACGGTCAGCCCGTGCTGCAAGGCTGTTGCCGCGATGATCAGGTCGGGCTGCGAAAACGTATGGCCCGCTTTGCGCCCTTCGTCGACAAGGAGGCGCCACTTGAACATGACATCCTCAGAAACCTCAAGTACACGCTGGTCAAACAGGGGCCGTACTCGGTGGAGCAGCCAGTCGTTCAGTTCGGCGCGGCGAATCGGGTCGCCGACCGTTTCAATGCCGTAGCGAATCTCCGCGAACGTGACCGTGCTGACGAACAAGTCCTCGATCCGTTGGCTTGCAATGAAGCTCCCCACGCGCGCACTGGGGCGCGGTCGACGCAGCTCCGAAATCACATTGGTATCGAGCAGCCAGCCATTCACAGCTTGACGGTCCGCACAGGCATGGCGGAACGCGGTGGTTCGATCTCGGTCTGGCGATGCGGTGACGCTTGCAGAGCCTCGATCAGCAACTCGCCGGTTCGCTCGCCCTTCAGGCGCTTGAACTCTTCTGCGTCGACAACCACCACCGCATCGCGTCCATGCAAGGTGACGTGCTGCGGCCCGTTGCTGTGTGCCATGCGCACCAACTCGCTGAAACGAGCCTTGGCGTCCTGAAGGCGCCAACGACTGCTCGGCGCCCGCCCGGTGGGTAGGGTGACGGCGGTCGCTTTTCTAGTCATGCTGACCAGATTATCACCGGCCGTGGCCCGAGGCAAGGGCTCTGCAAGGGCTTTGCGGGCAGGTCTCCTGTTTCCCTTCCTCGCTCGTTCCTGCTCGGCGACCTGAACGACGGCCCACGCGGTGCGCCGCGACGGCACACGATGCGCAACGTCACCTTCACAGCCGACGAGAAGCTGCTGGAAGCCGCACGCGAGCAGGCCGCGGCAGACAACTCGTCGCTGAACGAGCAGTTTCGGATCTGGCTCCAGCAGTACGCCCGCAAGCGGCAGGTGGACCGGGCGCTGGAGTCGCGGGACGGAATCATCTGCCACCAGGTCGTGTAGGAGACGCTGCACGTCCTGGGATCGAAGTTCAAGGTTGCCGTGCAACTGCAGGATCGCGAAGCGCTGCTCCGCGAGTTGTTGATGTCCTTGTGGAAGGTTCATCCCTCGCGGGCGCTGTTCGAGAGGGCGCTGCAGGTGCAGCGCAAACAGGGCTTCGGTTTCTACGACAGCCTGATCGTCGCCGCGGCACTCGGGGCCGGGTGCCGCAGGCTGCTCACCGAAGACCTGCCGCACGGGCAGCGAATCGGGACGCTGCGGATCGAGAACCCGTTCCTGGCTTGATTCGAGTTCGGATCGACCCGAAGTTGGCAAGGCTTCTATGGAACCACCTCAGTACAAGGCCTTTCTGATCTACTCCTCGTGTCGGTTTCCCTGGCGGGCGGCTTGCCGGTGTGGATTCCACAAGCCACACGTCGTTCGGCAGGTGGCGACAGATTGAAGGGGTCAAATGCAAGGTTGTGTCCATTGAAAGGAAACCGACACCGGCAACGCGACCCGGCCCACCGCGACCTGCTTGCGGCGGCCGCGCGGGAGCCGGCGCTGGCCGGGCAGCTTGCCGCGCGGCGCCCTCGATGGGCGACCTCGTGAAGCGCAGGGCGCTGGCGGCCGGTCTGGCCTTGCTGTGGACCCTGGCGGTCGCCCAGCCGCTTGCGCCGCAGATGAGCCCGATCGTCACCTTCGACCCGTACGTCGAGGCCAACCGGCCACCCGGCGCCTTCTCGCTCACGGCGGCCGAGCTGAAGCTCGCGCGCCAGCGCGCCGATGCGGTGTACGACGTGGTGAAGGCGACACCGGCGTTTCATACGCCGGGCGAGAACATCACGCTGATGACGAGCGGGGCCACGGTCTCGCCACCGAGGACCATGGCGCAGACGTTCAACGCCTACTGGTCGGCGCCGAGCAGCGTGCGCCGGCTCGCGACCGGCGCGTTGTGGCCGGTGCTCGGCGGCGCACACCGCCTGCTCTACTTCACCACCAACGAGGTGCCGGGGAAGCACAAGCTCATCGACCGGGAGACGCGCGGCAACTTCGGCCGCGATGCCGGCAAGGACGGCCTGGGCTTCGACGCCTTTGCCATGCCGCGGGTGCTGGGTGAACTGGGTGGCGGCATGGTCTACGCCGACATGCTCGTGCTCACCCGCGATGGCCGCAGCGTGCTCGAGCCGGCGCCCGTGGGCCCGTTGCTCGAAGCCGAGGTGCAGCGCCTGCTCAGGCTGATCGCCGATCAGGAGGCGGGTTTCGCCGACTCCCTGCGCAAGCTCGAGGCTTCAATGACGCCACAGGCCATTGCCGCCCGCCGCGCCAAGCGCGAGGAGCGCTGGAAGACCGAGACGCGCGACCCGGTGGCGCTGGCCAGGCGGCTCGATGCAGCCGAGCGCACCGACGAGTCGGACTACAGGCGCCAGAAGGAGCGCATGAGCGCCCCGGCGACACGTGACCCGAAGAGCGTGTGGTGGGCCCCGCGCCTGGCGCTCGAGGCGGCGCAGTCGCGCCTGGCCTCGCTCGACGCCGCGGGCCAGCGCGCCGCTGCCTGCGGCCGGGTCGATCCGGCCTTCCTGGCCCTCGATGCGGTGCGCTTCGAGCCGTTGGCCGGGGCTGCGGCCGACTGCGTGCCGATGGTGCAGGTGCGGCGCGACCTGATCGACCCGAAGCGGCCCACCAGTGAAGTCCAGCTGCTCACGGTGTGGTCGCGCGAGAGCCTTTGCGGCCTGCCACTGACCAGTGGAAGGCCACCGCAAAGCGGGCTGTGCGAACAAGCGGTGCCGCTCCTGCGCGAAATCGACTGGAGCGCCATGCGCAAGGCGATGGGGTGGTGAGCCGCAGCAGCCCCGATGTCGGTTTCCCTTCGATGTGTCACGGTCGATCTATCGATCGGCACTACGACAGCCGCCTCACATGCTCCGCCGGTACTGCCCCCCGACCTCGAACAGAGCGTTCGTGATCTGGCCCAACGAGCAGCACTTCACCGCGTCCATCAGCACCGCGAAAACGTTGCCGTTGTCGATGACGGTCTGCTGAAGCCTCCTCAGCACGGCCGGCGCTTCGCCTGCGTGGCGGGTGTGGAAGTCGGCCAGGCGTGCGAGCTGGCTCTGCTTTTCGTCGTCGGTGCTGCGGGCGAGCTCGATGTGCTCGGGCACCGGGTCGCCGTTGGGGTTGCGGAAGGTGTTGACGCCGATGATGGGGTACTCGCCGGTGTGCTTGAGCATCTCGTAGTGCATGCTCTCTTCCTGGATCTTGCCGCGCTGGTAGCCGGTCTCCATCGCGCCGAGCACACCGCCGCGCTCGGCGATCTTCTCGAACTCCGCGAGCACGGCTTCTTCGACCAGTTCGGTCAGCTCGTCGATCACGAAGGCGCCCTGGTTCGGGTTCTCGTTTTTGGCCAGGCCCCACTCGCGGTTGATGACGAGCTGGATCGCCATCGCACGGCGCACCGACTCGTCGGTGGGCGTCGTGATCGCCTCGTCGTAGGCGTTGGTGTGCAGGCTGTTGCAGTTGTCGTAGACCGCGATCAGCGCCTGCAGCGTGGTGCGGATGTCGTTGAACGCAATTTCCTGCGCGTGCAGGCTGCGTCCGCTGGTCTGGACGTGGTACTTCAGCTTCTGGCTGCGCTCGCTGGCGCCGTAGCGCTCCTTCATCGCCACCGCCCAGATGCGCCGTGCGACGCGGCCGAGCACGGTGTACTCCGGGTCCATGCCGTTGCTGAAGAAGAAGCTCAGGTTGGGCGCGAAATCGTCGATGTGCATGCCGCGCGCGAGATACGCCTCCACGAACGTGAAGCCGTTGGACAGCGTGAACGCGAGCTGGCTGATCGGGTTGGCGCCGGCCTCGGCGATGTGATAGCCGCTGATCGAGACCGAATAGAAGTTCCGCACGTCGTGGTGCACGAACCACTCCGCGATGTCGCCCATCACCTTGAGGCTGAACTCGGTCGAGAAGATGCAGGTGTTCTGGCCCTGGTCCTCCTTCAGGATGTCGGCCTGCACCGTGCCGCGCACGTTGGCCAGCGCCCAGGCGGAGATCTTCGCGGCCTCGTCGTCGGTGGGTTCGCGGCCGTTGTCGACGCGGAACTTGTCCAGCTGCTGCGCGATGGCGGTGTTCATGAACATCGCCAGGATCGTCGGCGCCGGGCCGTTGATCGTCATGCTCACGCTGGTCGCCGGGTGGCAGAGGTCGAAGCCGCCGTACAGCACCTGCATGTCGTCGAGCGTGGCGATGCTGACGCCGCTGTTGCCGACCTTGCCGTAGATGTCGGGACGCGGGTCGGGGTCGTGGCCGTACAGCGTCACCGAGTCGAAGGCGGTCGACAGCCGCTTGGCGGGCAGGCCTTCGCTGACGAGCTTGAAGCGTCGGTTGGTGCGGAACGCATCGCCCTCGCCGGCGAACATGCGCGTCGGGTCCTCGTTCTCGCGCTTGAACGCGAACACGCCCGCGGTGTACGGGAAGCTGCCCGGCACGTTCTCGAGCAGCAGCCAGCGCAGCAACTCGCCGTCGCACTCGTAGCGCGGCAGCACGACCTTGCGGATCTTGCTGCCCGACAGACTGGTCGAGGTGAGCGCGGTGCGGATCTCCTTGTCGCGGATCTTGACGACGTATTCGTCGCCGGCGTAGGCGCGCTGCATGTCCGGCCACATCGCCAGCAGCTTGCGGCTGCCGGCCTCGAGCCCGGCGGTGCGCTGGTCGGCGAGGTCGTTGACGGCCTCGACCGCTCGGTTGCGCTCGGGCTTGTCGGCCTTGAGCATCGTCGCGGTCGCGCGCAACTGCTGCACCTCGCGCGCCAGGCGGGACTGGGCCAATGCGCGCTTCTTGTAGCCCCGCACCGTGTCGGCGATGTCGGCCAGGTAGCGCACCCGGCCCCCGGGCACGATGGCCATCTGCTGCGTGCTGTGTCGGGTCTGCACCGCCGGCAGGCGGCCGGGCACGGCCAGCGGCATGCCCAGCGACGCCAGGCGTGCCATCAGGGCCTGTGCCAGCGCGGTGACACCGTCGTCGTTGAATCGGCTGGCCATGGTGCCGAACACCGGCATCGCCTCGGGCGGCTGCTTCCAGGCCTCCTTGTTGCGCTGGACCTGCTTGGCCACGTCGCGCAGCGCGTCGGCCGCGCCCTTGCGATCGAACTTGTTGATGGCCACGAACTCGGCGAAGTCGAGCATGTCGATCTTCTCGAGCTGGCTCGCGGCGCCGAACTCCGGCGTCATCACGTATACCGGCACGTCCACGTGCGGCACGATGGCCGCGTCGCCCTGGCCGATGCCCGAGGTCTCGACGATGATCAGGTCGAAGCCCGCCGCCTTGCACGCCGCCAGCGCGTCGGGCAGGGCCTGACTGATCTCGCTGCCAAAGTCGCGCGTGGCCAGGCTGCGCATGAACACCCGCGGCCCGTTCTGCCAAGGCGAGATCGCGTTCATGCGGATTCGGTCGCCGAGCAGCGCGCCGCCGCTCTTGCGCCGCGACGGGTCGATGCTGATGACGGCGATGCGTAGTGCATCGCCCTGGTCCAGCCGCAGGCGGCGGATCAGCTCGTCGGTGAGGCTGCTCTTGCCGGCGCCGCCGGTGCCGGTGATGCCCACCGTCGGGCAGCGCGAGGCCTTGGCTGCGGCGTGCAGCCCGGCGACGAAGGCTGGGTCGGCGCGGCCGTTTTCAAGCGCCGTCAGCGCCTGCGCCAGGGCCCGCCAGGCGGCGTCGCCATGGCCCTGCAGTGCGGACACGGCCTTGGGCGCAAAAGCCGACAGGTCGCCGTCGCAGCGCATCAGCATCTCGCCGATCATGCCCGGCAGGCCCATGCGCTGGCCGTCCTCGGGGCTGTAGATGCGCGCCACCCCGGCGGCCTGCAGCTCGCGGATCTCGGCCGGCACGATGACGCCGCCGCCGCCGCCGAAGACCTGGATGTGCTCGCCGCCGCGCGCGCGCAGCTGCTCGACCATGTACTTGAAGTACTCGACGTGGCCGCCCTGGTAGCTGCTGATCGCGATGCCCTGCACGTCCTCCTGCAGCGCGGCGGTGACGACCTCGTCGACGCTGCGGTTGTGGCCGAGGTGGATGACCTCGGCGCCCATGCCCTGCAGGATGCGGCGCATGATGTTGATCGCCGCGTCGTGGCCGTCGAACAGGCTGGCGGCGGTGACGAAGCGCACCTTGTTGGTGGGGCGGTAGGCGGCCAGGGCCTTGGCTTCGGCGGCGAGATCGGTCATGCGGGCCTCGTGGGCGGGCGGCGCGGGGATGCCCGGTCATGATGCCATGCGGGCCTCGGTCCAAGGGCTGCGACGCCGTCCATCGCTCATGGTTTTCCCCGTCCTGTCGGCCGCTGCGGCGTGCAGGGGCGCTGCTACCCTCCGGCCCGCACCCCCGCCCAATGGCCTCCAGACCCGCTGCCGTGCTCGCCCCTCACCGCATGACCCCGTTCCTCGCCCTGGACATCGGCAACACGCGCCTGAAGTGGGGGCTGTACGACGCCGCCACCCCAGGGGCGACGCTGCTGCGCCATGGCGCGGTGTTCCTCGAGACCATCGACACGCTGGCCGAGGCCGAGTGGGCCGATCTGCCCGTTCCGGCTGCGATGCTGGGCTGCTGTGTCGCCGGCGACGCGGTGCGTCGGCGCACCGAAGAGCAGATGGAGCTGTGGGATCTCGACCCGCAGTGGATCGTGCCGACGGCGGCCGACGCCGGCCTGGTCAATGGCTACGAGTACCCGACGCGGCTGGGCGCCGACCGCTGGGCGGCGCTGGCCGGTGCACGCTCGCGGGTGCTGGCGCAGGCCGAGGCCGATGGTGCGCCGACCCGGCCGGCGCTGGTCGTGATGGTCGGCACCGCGGTCACCGTGGATGCGCTCGACGCCAGCGGGCGATTTCTCGGCGGCCTGATCCTGCCCGGCTTCGGGCTGATGCTGCGGGCGCTGGAACAAGGCACGGCCGGGCTGCGCGTGCCCACCGGCGAGATCGTCGACTTCCCCACCAACACCAGTGACGCCTTGATGAGCGGGGGCTCGAACGCCATCGCCGGCGCCATCGAGCGCCAGCAGCGGCGCCTGCTGCAACGCACCGGCGTCGAGCCGCTGCTTTATATGACCGGCGGCGCGGCGACCAAGCTGCAGCCGATGACCGACCTGCCCTTCGAGGCGGTCGACACGCTGATCTTCGAAGGCCTGCTGCTGATGCAGGCCGCGCACCGGCTGGCCTGACCGGTCAGCCCAGCAAGGCCCGGACCGCCGGGTCGGCCAGCCCACGCAGGAAGGACTCGCAGCGCGCCAGCTGCGCCAGGCTCACGTATTCGTCGGGCTGGTGGGCCTGGTGGATCGAGCCCGGACCGCAGACCACGGTGCTCATGCCCTGGCGCTGGAACAGCCCGGCCTCGGTGCCGAAGGCCACCAGCGTGGTCTCGCCGCTGCCGCTGAGGTGGCGGGCCAGCGCCGCGGCGGGTTCGTCGGCCCGGGCCTGGAAGGCCGGCATGCTGGCAAACGACTCGAAGCGAAAGCCGCTGCCGGCGTCGACCGCGTGCATCGCCGGCTCCAGGCTGCGCGCGTAGTCCACCAGGCGCTGCTGCATCGCCGCGGCGTCCTGGCCCGGGGGCAGGCCGGGCAGGTCGCGGAACTCGTAGTGCACGCGGGCGTCCTCGGGCACGATGTTGTCGGCCACGCCGCCTTCGAAGCGGCAGGCCGCGGCGGTCGAAAACGGCACGTCGAACCCCTCCACCCGCGGGCCCTGGTCGCGCAATTCGTCGGCCATCGACGCCAGCCGGGCGACGAGCCTGGCCGCGGCCTCGACGGCATTGACCGACTGCGGCGTCAGCGACGAATGCGCCGGCTTGCCCTTGACGCAGCAGCGCCAGCGGTGCACGCCCTTGTGGGCCAGCGCCGGCACCATGGCGGTCGGCTCGCCGACGATGCACAGCCGCGGCTGCAGGCCGGCGTCGCGCAGGTCGGCCAGCATCTGACGGGCGCCAAAGCCGCCGACCTCCTCGTCGTAGCTGAGCGCGATGTGCACGGCAAACGGCAGGTCGGCGTCGAGCCAGCCCCTTGAACAGGCCAGCACGCAGCCGATGAAGCCTTTCATGTCGGCACTGCCGCGGGCCACCAGCCGCGGCTCGCCGGAGTCGGTCTCGACCGTGCCGCCCAGCGGATCGAAGCGCCAGTCCTGGCCGTCCCAGGGAACGGTGTCGGTGTGGCCCGACAGTACGACACCCGCAGGCTTGCCCGGCCCCAGCGTCGCAAACAGGTTCGCCTTCTGCCCGGAGTCGTCGCGCGTGATGCGCAGCTCCGCGCCCAGGTCGCGCAGGTGGTCGGCCGCAAGCTCGATCAACGCCAGGTTGGACCGGTCGCTGACCGTGTTCAGGCGGACCAGGGTTTGCGCCCAGGCCAGGGCGGAGGGGGAAAGAGGGAAAGCCGTCATACCGCTGATTCTGCGGTGCGGCGAGAATGCGCTCCGCCATGCCAGAGATCGTCTTCAAGGGAAAAGAGTACGTCTACAACCATCACCTGACGGTGCCGTATCGGCCCCTGGTGGTGCATGCGGACAAAGGCATCGGCCCGCCCGACCTCGCCGGCAACCTGATCGTGCAT
>Ga0068872_10001930_pt1 | contig 16484 bp, 13 predicted proteins | sample NOAtaG_7_FD_66441 | JGI IMG/M metagenome (GOLD analysis project Ga0068872, IMG submission 66441) | Freshwater lake microbial communities from Lake Erie, under a cyanobacterial bloom - NOAA_Erie_Diel1S_2200h metaG | ecosystem: Environmental > Aquatic > Freshwater > Lake | place: USA: Ohio, Lake...
CTGCATTTTTGGTTTTGTCTTCCTGCAAGGCCCGCTGGAGCGAGGAAGACAAGGCAAAGTTGCTGAAGCGTTGCATTGAAGTGGATGCTCCGCGTTTCGGATTCTCCGACCCGGAAAAGCACTGTGATTGTATAATTAAAAAAATCACCAGCAAGTACCCTAATCCTAACTCCTTCGAAAACATGGAACTGGGCGAATACGGACAGATGGTGGCTGAATGTCAGGGAATCGACCGGGCTACGCGTGTTATCTGGCCGGAAAGCACCCAGCAGGCCTTCGTGGATTCCTGTACTTCCATGGCCAGGTCTCAGGGAAAGACTGATCCGGGAGCATACTGCAAGTGTGTTCTCAACGGCATCATGAACCGCTTTCCTACCAACGACAGTCTGGAGAAAATGCCACCCGATGTATTGAAGGAAATTTCATCCGGCTGTGACCGGTAAAATTCATCTGTCTGCATGATTGTCCGGCTGAGCATTTCCAACTTCCTGCTGATTGAGCATCTGGAGCTGGAGCTGCATCCCGGTATGAACATCATCACCGGCGAAACCGGCGCCGGAAAATCCATTCTTATGGATGCCCTCGGCCTGCTCAGCGGAGAAAGGGCCGACCCGAAAAGCCTGCGTCATCCGGATAAAAAATGCTGCATTGAAGCCTGGTTCAGGGCAGATAATCCTGCCCTGAGGGCCGCTTTTGAAAATGCCGGAATTGATTTTGAAGCGGAGAACATCCTGAGAAGGGAAATCCTTCCGGGAGGAAAAAGCCGGGCTTTCATCAACGACAGTCCGGTTACCCTGGAAATCATGCGACCCCTGGCCATGCTGCTGTTTGATATCCACGGACAGCAGGACAGCCTTTTGCTGGGAAATCCGGAAACCCAGTTTCAGGTACTGGATGTGCTGGCCGGCACATCGGAAAAAGCAGCAGAATATGCCGCTGTTTTCCGGCGCTGGAAAACAGCACTTAAAACCCTGGAAGAACTGCGGGAAAAAAGACAGCAGGAAACTGCAGAATCTGATTACAAATCCTTTCTCCTCCAGGAGCTTTCCGAAGCAGCCCTGCGGGAAGGAGAGCAGGAAGAACTGGAAAACCGGCTGCAGCTTATGCAGCATTCCGGGGACATTCTATCCCGGCTTCAGCAGGCGGGCGATGCACTCGACGGCCGCGGTGATATCCTCGGAAACCTCAAAACCATCAGCGGTCTGCTGGCAAAGGTCAGCTCGTATTCCCCCGAACTGGAGAGCCTTAGTACCCGGCTAAACAGTGTCTGGCTGGAACTCAAAGACCTCAGCTCCGGCATCCGTGATCTTGAAAACGGACTCGAACTCGATCCGAGGCAGATGCAGGCTGATGAGGAAAGGCTTTCCCGGATTTATTCCCTGCAGAAAAAACACCGGTCGGATACCGTTTCCGGATTAATGAAACTCCAGACGGAGCTGGAGACTTTTCTTCAGCAGTTCGGGCAACAGGAAGAAGGGCTGGAGAAACTTGAAAACGAAACTAAAGAACTGGCATCCGAAACAGCATACCGGGCCGAGGAACTGCATGCAGCCCGCAGTGTAAAGCTGGAGGGAATTGCGGGCAACCTTCAGAAACTGCTCAGCGAAATGGCCATGCCGAGGGCTCAGTTTTCGGTACAGCTGGAAGAAACCCCGAAGCCGGGTCCCTACGGAAAAGCAGCCATCCGATATCTTTTCTCCGCCAATCCGGGCCTTGCCTTAGGCGATTTGAAAAATGCCGCTTCCGGTGGCGAGTTTTCCCGTCTTATGCTTGCCTTCAAATGCATGATGGCGGCCTGCACCGACATGCCTTCCCTGATTTTTGATGAGATTGATACCGGCATTTCCGGAGAAGTAGCCATGCGGGTCGGAAAGCTGATAAAGCAGATGGCCGGCCGGCATCAGGTGCTGGTCATTACCCATTCTGCCCAGATGGCAAGCCGGGCCGAGGCACACTGGAAGGTAGAAAAGACACAGGAAAAAGACAGCACCGAAACCCGCGTACGGCTGCTTTCTGCTGAAGAATCTGCACAGGAAATTGCTTCTATGATTTCTGGTCAGGGTCCGGGAAAAGCAGCACTTGAAGCAGCCAGAGAACTGATCAATACCTGATATGCTGGTAATAGGAAAAACCCTCGTCTCGGATGAGCTCATCACGGAGCGATTTGTCTGCCACATCGAAGCATGCAAGGCAGCCTGCTGTGTGGAGGGCGATGCCGGCGCACCCCTTCTGGAAGATGAAGCCGATATTCTTGATGAGATTTATCCTTCCGTGGCACCCTTCCTCTCGGAAAAAGGCCGGGCCAGCATCGGTGAACAGGGCAGATGGGTAAGCGATAAAAACGACGGCGAAAAATGCACGCCACTGGTGGCAGGCCGCGAATGCGCCTATGCCTTGTGTGATGAAAAAGGCATCCTGCAATGCGGCATAGAAAAAGCCTGGGAAGCCGGGGCTGTCAGTTTCCGCAAACCATCCTCATGCCACCTGTATCCGGTGAGGGTGAAAGAACACGCTGAATTCACGGCCGTGAATTACCACCGCTGGCACATCTGCCAGCCAGCCTGCGCCCTTGGAAGCAAACTGGGTGTTCCGGTTTTCCGCTTTTTAAAAGATGCCCTGGTCAACCGCTTCGGCGAGGCCTGGTATGCCGAGCTGGAGGTGCTGGCAGAGCATATGGGGGAGGGGAGAAAGTAAGAAGGCAAAAGGCTGAAGTCAAAAGTTTTTTTGCTGAAGTTTCATGGATTTATGGGGCTGTGACCGGTATCACCAAATTTATTTCGGAAAAACAAACCACCGTCGCACAGCATATGATGCTGCCAAAAAAAATATTTGCACCCAAGATTTATTAGGCTTGATTTACAACTGAAAAAAATTGCCATGAAAAAAATACTGCTGTTTTGTATTGTTATTTTTCGTTTCCTTGAAGCAGTGGGTCAGGATAAGGATGAAAAAATTCTGTACCTGAAAAATGGAAGCGTTGTGAAGGGTAAAATAATAGCAGAGTTGCCTGATAAGTACATCCGAATTAAACTCACTGATAAAACAATAGCAAAATACCAGCGGGATGAGGTAGACAGCATCGGAAGTACGGGAACGCTTCCTGTCAAAAACAGGATGGCATACAAGGCTCCGGATTCTACCGTGAATTTTTATCTGATTGCAGAAACCGGACCGGGAATAGGCATCGGCCAGAATGGGAGCAGTAGATTCATTTTTAACCTAAGGGAATACTTTCAGATCAACCGGTATTTTGGAGTAGGAATGGGTTTGGGTTACCGGTACTATTTCCGGGAGCAAACAACTTCAATTCCAATTTATATTCAATACAGGCTTCAGTTACCCCAAAATAAACTGAAACCATTTTACTCATTCGGGATTGGCGTGGCACCGACAACCAGAAATGATTATTTTGAAACCACCATTTCCGAACCCATCATCATGCACAATATTGGCATTAATTATTCTTTGAATAAGAAAATAAAAGTGCATGTTGGATTAGGACTGGATATTCAAATTGTGAGACAATACCTGGATGGAAATCCATGGGATAATCCGAATTACACCAAGCGAAACGGAAAATGGTACAGAAATTCAAGATATAACAACTATTATTATTATGGATATGATGAGCTTGTGGAGGTTTACGAGAGAATTGGTAATTATTCAATTACCCTGATTGGCGGAATAACCTTTTAGATTCTTATTCCTCAATAAATACTCTTTTTTATTTTAAAGAATCAGGCCGAACAAAGCATGAAATCTGCACTTATTTTCTCAATTTTCTTACTGTTAATGGGCTCATGCAAATCGCTGGAGCTAACTTCTCTCTGGGATATTCCCAATAAGCCAATTCCGGTGAAATTGTTGCCATTGGAAAAACAGGGCTTCAATTCGGATAAATTTCTGATTAATCATGTGGATAAAAACATTTGCGAACCTTGGGGTGAAAAATATGGCTACCTTGTTTGCCTGTCGAAAATTGAAACACGGGATAAAGGTTTTTTTCTATCTTTTTTCACAGGATTACTGAGTCTGGGAGCTACCTGGATTCTTGGGGTACCTATGTGCGTTTATGATACCAATGCAGAGCTTGATTTTGAGATTCTGAATAATAAATCGGAGCGGATTGCTAAGTTCAGTTCTTCCGCGAAGGCCCGTGTACCAGCTGCATTGTATCATGGTTATAGTCCAGCTAATGCATGGAATAAATCTGAACACGATGCTATTAATTTAGCATTGGAGGAAATCCGAAGCAGTCTGAGTAAAGAAGTTGTGGAAGAAATAAATACCAAGCTCAGGGAATCTGGAAAATTACACTTAACTAATAAATCTAAAGCAAGCCAGTAAATTATATGAAGCTGTTTTCAAAGATTTTTCTTTTTTGTTTTATTTTTTCAGGACTTCTTTCCTGTCGTTCACTTGACAGAACTGCGTATTCAAATGCTTCAAATGATCCCATTGGACTAAAAATATTACCACTTAAAAAATCGGGATTTGAAGGCTTAAAATATGAGGCAGATGAAATCGACAATATTTGTGAGTCCAAAGGGCCTGTTTACGGTCAAATAGTAATTTCGGGAAATCAAATTAATCGTAATAAAGGTGGGCTTTCATATTTTTTTCCCTTTCCACTTTTAGCGACAATGCTATTAGGCTCACCATTGTTTATCAGTGCATCTGATGTTCAGCTGGAGTGTGAAATACAGAACAGCCGGCATGAAAGGATTGCTGTATTTTCTTCCAGAGGAAGCGCCGGTGTTCCCTGTGGATTATACTATGGTTATGGACCTGGTAATTCTTCTTTTAAATCCATTGTCGATGCAACCAAAATGGCGAACAAAGGAATTCGCAATCAACTTACTCCGGAGGTAGTAGCAGAAATCAATAAAAAATTATTGGAGGCGGGGCCGATAGAGTAATTTTGGCCTCGTTGTTATTTGCTGTAAGGACGCACTATCGGCAGATTTGAAACTTTTGCTTCTTGACTTTGTGAAAACATTCAGGTTTAACATTCCAAATGTCGAACAACACTGTTTCTATGCTTGACCGAAAACTACTGAAAAGCGGGCAGGCCCGATAAAACGGCGAGGAGCTTGTCCGCCTTTGGCGGATGTGAAAGGTTTGCGGGGAGGAGCTTCGTTTTGTCTTGATTTTTTGGTTCTTTTTCATCAAGGAAAAAGAACATAGTGATTAACCGCTCAAATGTTAATTTTCACATCGGCGCCGCAAAGCCGGGATTCAAACAAACAAACTAGATTTCTTCGCTCTTCCCGATTTGCCAGCAGGAAGCCCTATCGGCAGATTTGAAACTTTTACCTTCTGAATTGGTAAAAATTCCTGAAAGGTTCGAAAGTCCAAACGTTGAACAACCAGGCATTTCGGAGCTACAGGGTCTTCGAAGGCCTTCAAGTTCTTGACTAATTCTGCCTTCTCACGTTGAATTTTCTCATGCTCATTGCTGACCCGAGGAAAAAACCTGAATTTTAGGCCCTGCTCATTTCCCTATGAAAAAGTTCCTTCGTTTTGCCGGCATCACGCTGGCTGCTGTTATACTTCTGCTCATTCTTCTGCCGGTTGTTTTCCGGGGTAAAATAGCGGAAGCGGTTCAGACTTCACTGGACGAAAACCTCAATGCCCGGGTCCTCTTTGAGCCGGATAACCTCAGCCTTTCACTCATCAGCAGTTTTCCGGATTTCCGGCTCAGCATCCGCAACTTCGGCATCGTAAACAAGGCTCCCTTTGAGGGCGACACACTTTTTTACGCCGGAAACTTCGGCGCAGGCATCAGCCTGATGTCGGTGATTTCGGGGGATAAAATCCGCATCCGGAAAATCCTGCTGGAAGACGCGCGCATCCGGGTATTCGTATTGGAAGACGGCAGCAACAACTACAGCATAATGAAAGCCGGACCGGAAAAGGCCGCCGAACCGGCTGAAAAAGAGGCCGGTGCCTTCTCCCTTAAAATTGATTCCTGGGAAGTGAAAAACCTCAGCCTGCAGTACCTCGATGCCGGTTCCGGCACCATGGCCGCCATTGAAGGCATGGACCACGAGGGCTCCGGCGACTTCTCTCAGGATCTTGTTGAACTGAAAAGCAGCACCAGCATTGCCTCACTCAGCCTGATGCTGGACTCTGTTTCTTACATGAATAATCGCCGCTTTGTCTCCGAAATGGATCTGCAGTATGACCAAAAAGAAAACAGCATTCGTTTCGGAAATAATTTTCTTGAGCTGAATGCCTTCCGCCTTGCATTTCAGGGCGATGCTGCCTTCGGTGGTGAAAAGCCGAAGTTCAATCTGACCTTCAGCAGTCCGGAAAGCAGCATAAAAGGGTTGATTTCGCTCATCCCCGCGGTCTTCAGCAAGGATTTTGACAAGCTGAGTGCCGACGGAAGCCTGGCATTCGAAGGCCATGTCAAAGGAAGTTATGACAGCCTGAGCCTGCCGGATTTCGGCCTCAAACTGAAGCTGGAAAAGGGCATGATTCAGTATCCCGGACTTCCGCAGAAAATTGAAAACCTTCACCTAGACCTGAACCTGAACCATGCACAGGGCCCGGCCGATCTTCTTATTGCCGACCTGAAAGACTTTTCCATGAAGCTTGGCCGGAATCCCCTCAAGGCTTCGGGCCGGGTGGAAGGCCTCAACCATCCCAAGGTAAACCTGCAGATGCAGGGCCGGCTCAACCTGGAAGAAATCAGCAGGGCATTTCCGGTAGAGGGCCTGAGCATGCGCGGCCTGCTGGACCTGAATGTGAAGGCCAATGGCCGCTACAATGCATCAAACAAGGAATTTCCACAGCTGGCAGCCGCCATTTTGCTGAAGCAGGGCTATGTGAAATCGAAGGAATTTCCTGAAGCCCTGGAAGCGCTGGAACTGGACATGTCTGCCAACAACAGCAATGGGAAAATTTCGGGAAGCTCGGCCGAAATCCGGCAGTTTTCCTTTACCCTGGCAGGCGAGCCCTTCAGCATGAATGCCAGCCTTGAAAATCCGGATGATCTTAAATACCGGGTAGCGGCAAAGGGCATCGTTGATTTTGAAAAAATGACCCGCCTTTTCCCGCTCGAAGGCATGAAGCTGAGCGGCAAAATGAAGGCCGACCTGCAGGCATCCGGACTGATGTCGGATGTGCAGGCAAAGCGTTACGAAAATCTGCCCACCACCGGCAGCGCCGAGCTGATTAATTTTGTTTACAAGGCAAATGAACTTAACCTGCCCGTGAACATTGCCCGGGCAAGGCTGCAGTTCAGTCCGAAGGAAATGAACCTGAGCGGCATGGAGATGAAGGTGGGTAAAAGTGATTTCCTGCTTTCTGGCAGCATACGCAATCATCTGGCCTATGTACTGCGTGATGAAACCCTGCAGGCCAGCCTCAAAATGAAGTCGGTGCTTACGGATGCCAACCAGCTGATGGCCCTGAGCGGAGAAGGGGCGCCCTCCTCGGCTGCAGAAGCTGCTCCGCAGGCAAAGGCTGAATCGCTGCCGGCCAATCTGGACCTGGATTTTTACTCGGAGAACGGCAAAATTCTCTACGACAACATGGTGCTGGAAAATGCCTCCGGCAGTTTTACGCTGAAGAAGGGCATTCTTGGAATGAAGAACCTGCGCTTCCGCACGCTGGAAGGGAATTTTCAGATGAACGGGGAATACGATCCCCGGGAGGCATCAAGACCGGCCTTTTCCTATCAGATGAACCTAGACAATGTGTCCATTCCGAAGGCTTATGAAACCTTTTCCGGCATCCGGGCGCTGGTGCCGGTAGCTAAGAACATGGAAGGAAGGATGGCCTGTGAGCTGAGCATGAACGGGAAACTGGATCCCGCCATGAGTCCGCAGCTTCCGTCGCTCAACGGAAAAGGCAGCATGAAAATAAGCGGTGGCAAGGTGAAGGATTTCTCAGTGATGAAGGGCATCAACTCGCTGGCAAAAACGAGCCTCCCTACAGAGGTTCCGCTGCAGGATGTAAGCATTCGCTTTGCCATTCGTGATGGCCGGGTGGATTTCGAGCCCTTTGATGTGAAGGCCGGGGGCCAGGTAGTGAACATCGGAGGCAGCAACGGCCTCGACGGCACGGTGGATTACCGCATCAAAACTTCGGTTCCGGCCGGGGTGGCAGGCAGCGCTGTGGCTTCAGCCCTGAGCAGCCTGAGCGGTAAAAGCATCAGTTCACCCAAGGATGTGAAGTTTGAAATTGCTGCAACCGGCCCGGCGGCTTCACCGAAATTCCGGCTGGTAAAGGTCGATGCCGGTTCGGTAAAGCAGGAAGCAAAAGCAGCGGTAACGGACAAGGCAAAAGAACTGAAGGCTGAGGCCGAGGCAAAAGCACGGGCTGAAGCCGAACGCCTGAAAAAGGAAGCCGAGGCAAAGGCAAAGTCAGAAGCGGAGCGGCTTAAAAAAGAGGCCGAAGATAAGGCCAAAGGCGAACTGGAGAAGCTGAAGAAAAAGTTTCGGTTCTGACCATGGCCAATGACCGCCTGAGCGATAGAAGCGGCAGCTTCCCCTGCTGGCTTCGGATCCGCTCAATGCGACCCGACGGGCGCAACCGCCAGCAGGGGAACTATAGCGGATAGCGCGGCCTCTTCCTGCTGGCTTCGGCTCCGCTCAGCGAGCATCGACAGGCTCAGCCGGCAGGAAGAGGACAGGCCCAAATAAAAAAACCTCTATGCCACGGCAAAGAGGTCTGCAAATGCGGAGAATAAATTTTACCGGAGGGTATCCGGAAATAAGCTTAAGCGCTGAAGGATTTTTTCAGCTCTTCCACATCCACCTTTTTGATTACAGGTGTGAGGGTAAGCTGCTTAATCCGCTTAACGCGGGCATTGGCTACTGCCTTATTCCTTCTGTCTTTTCTTTTGAGTCTTGTAACGCCCATGGCCTTAATTTTTCGGGGTGCAAAGATGATGATTCAGGATTGTTATTGCAAGAAATGCCTTTAAAAAATTAGTTTTTTTTGTCCTGGTTTACGGAAAAACCGGGATCAAAGTCTGTATCTCCGAAAAAGTGCAGCATCATCGACTTGCTGAGCCTGCTGGTAAAGCTTACGAGCAAAACAACGGCAGAGGCGGAAATGCCGAAGTAAACCCAGGGTCCCGGATCGCCGAGCAGCACATAGGTTGCCACGCCGCAGCTGACCATCAGTGCCACATTCATGGCATAATTGAAGTACATGGCTCCTTCGAAAAAAGCCGGCTCCCGCTCGAAGCGGAGGTTGCAGACCGGACAGTGCTGATGAATTCTACGCCCGTATTTGAGGTGAAAACCGGAATTGGTAAACATGCGGCCCTGGCGGCAGCGCGGACAGCGGCATTCCATTATGGCCCGGAAAGAAGAAATTTTACTCATTTTTCGGGGGCGAATTTACAGCATTTCCGGAAGGAAAGGTCCGGAAGAAAGCGCAGTCCCCCGCTGCGGGAAATTGCCTACTTTTGCCTGCAGTGAAATCCCTTCTTTCTCTTAACTCCTATTTCCTCCGGTACAAATACTACCTGTTGCTGGGCATTGCCTTTGTAGTGCTGTCCAACCTGTTTGCCATTTATCCGGCGCAGATGGTGCGCAGTTCCTTTGATCTGGTTGCCTCCCACTTACGCCAGGTCAACAACATTTCCGGTGAAGAAGCCAGGGCTGAAATATTGTTAAAACTGAAAGACGATGTTCTGTGGTACGGTCTTATTATTGTCGGAATGGCCTTTGTGCGCGGGCTCTTTCTTTTCCTGATGCGGCAGACCATCATCGTGATGAGCAGGCACATCGAGTTTGATCAGAAAAACGACATATACCGGAAGTATCAGTCGCTCTCGCTTCGCTTTTACCGGCAGCACAATACCGGCGACCTGATGGCCCGTATTTCAGAGGATGTTGGCCGCGTGCGCATGTACAGCGGACCTGCCATTATGTACGGCATCAACATGCTGGTGCTTTTTGTGATGGTAATTGGCTACATGCTGAGCGTGAGTGCGGAGTTTACCCTTTATGTCCTCCTGCCGCTTCCGGTTCTGTCTGTTTCAGTGTATTACATCAACTCAGAAATCCAGCGGCGCTCCGACCTGATTCAGAAAAGTCTTTCCGGACTTTCCACCTTTGTTCAGGAAGCCTTTTCGGGTATCCGGGTAATCAAGGCCTTCGGGAGAGAGGAAGATTCGGTGCGGAAATTCTCAGAGGAAAGCCAGCTTTACCGCGACCGTTCCATTCACCTGGGCAATCTCAATGCCTGGTTTTCGCCTGTGATCATCAGCCTGATAGGCCTGAGCAGCATTCTCACCGTTTATGTGGGCGGGCAGCAGGCCATTGCAGGTAAAATCACCACCGGCAACATTGCCGAATTTCTGATTTATGTGAACATGCTCACCTGGCCTGTAACCTCCCTGGGCTGGGTAATTTCCATGGCACAGCGCGCAGCGGTGAGTCAGGCCAGAATCAACGAGTTCCTCAATGAAAAGGAGGAGCTTGTCTCCGAAGAACAGCTGGACATTCCCGTCCGGGGCGAACTGGAATTCCGCAATGTTTCGCTTACCTACCCGGAAACCGGAATAGAAGCAATCAAGGACATCAGCTTCCGTATCGAACCCGGTCAGAGCCTCGGCATTCTGGGCAATACCGGCAGCGGAAAATCAACGCTGGCCAACCTCGTTTGCCGCCTGTATGATCCCTCTCAGGGCGAAATCCTGCTGGACGGCCAGCCGATGAAAGCATGGAATCTGCAGTCCTTGCGGAAGCAGATCAGTTATGTTCAGCAGGATGTGTTTCTGTTTTCCGATTCCATCCGCAACAACATCCTCTTCGGGAATCCCGGTCTCAGCGAAGAAGAAATGAAGCATGCCGCCCTGCAGGCCGATCTGCTCGAGAATGTGCAGCGCTTTGAAAAGCAGTTTGAAACCGTCATCGGCGAACGGGGCATCACCCTTTCCGGAGGTCAGAAGCAGCGGGTTTCCATTGCCCGGGCCCTGGTGCTCAAGCCCAAAATTCTGGTGCTGGACGACTGCCTTTCGGCCGTGGATACTTCCACCGAAAAGACCATCCTTGGTCATCTGAAAGAAGAGATGAAAGGAAAGACCACGCTGATCATTTCACACCGGATTTCCTCGGTGAACATGGCCGACCAGATTCTGGTGATGGAAGAAGGCCGCATTGTGCAGGCAGGCCGTCATGAAGATTTACTGCTGGCCGACGGACCTTACCGTACCCTGTACGAAAAGCAACTTTCAGGAGAAGAGGCGTAATGAAAACCAGGCTCTTATTTTTTCTCATGATGACGGTGGTTTTTTCAGCCTGCCGGGAAGAAGAAAAAAAGCTTACCGCACCTGCAGGCGTTTTACCGATTGATTCGGCAGCCCTGATTCTCCGTGATGTGCATGAACTGGAATCTGCCCTTATGGTTTCCGGCATCCGCCAGGATTCTGCCCAGACGCTTTACCGCCTTCGCCTCGAGCCGGAACTGCTGAAAAAGTACCGCCTAGACACGGCGAAGCTAAACCGGACTCTGCGTTATTATTCCTCCGAACCTGCCCTGCTGGATTCGCTTTATCACCTGGTGCTGAAAAAAACAGATTCTTCGGCTTACATCGGACACTGATTTCAAGCCCGATTACAGCTGAAATCAACTGCTCTTTAAAACGAAAACAAGCCTCATTTATGCCGTCGCTTTTTGCCGGATGACTCCAGTCCGGTAGATTTACCCCATGCAATTTCCCTATCAGATCAAAAGCATAGCGCAGTACCGCGAAGCGCGGGAAAAAAGTGCACTTCAGCCGGAAGAGTTCTGGGCAGAAATCGCATCACATTTCTGGTGGAAGAAATCATGGGACCGGGTATTGCAATGGAATTTTTCTGAACCTTCGGTAAAATGGTTTGAGGGCGCACAGCTGAACATCACCGAAAACTGCCTGGACCGTCACCTTGAAGCCCGTGGCAACGAGCCGGCCATCATCTGGGAACCCAATGATCCTTCAGCACCGGGCAGGGTGCTGAGCTACAGCGAACTGCATCTGGAAGTTTGCCGCTTTGCACGGGTGCTGCAACGAAACGGAATAAGGCGCGGCGACCGGGTTTGCCTGTACATGGGCATGGTGCCGGAACTGGCCATCGCCATGCTGGCCTGTGCCCGGATCGGTGCTATCCATTCCGTAATTTTCGGAGGCTTTTCGGCCCGCTCCATTGCCGACCGCCTGGAAGATGCGGCAGCCACCTGCATCGTGACGGCCGACGGCGCTTTCCGAGGACCAAAAAGCATTCCGCTGAAGCCACTGATCGACGAAGCTCTCGAAGGAAATGAAACCGTAAAGACCGTGCTGGTGCTCGAGCATACCCGCGAACCGGTAAGCATGCTGGCAGGCCGCGATGTCTGGTGGCAGGAAGAAATGAAGGTGGTAGTGGAAGAAGGTCTGAGGGATTTTCCTGCGGAAAGCATGGAAGCAGAAGATCCGCTTTTTATTCTCTACACCTCGGGTTCTACCGGCAAGCCAAAAGGCGTGCTGCACACCTGCGCCGGTTATATGGTCTGGGCACATTACACCTTTGTGAATGTTTTTCAGTACCGGATCGGTCAGGTGCATTTCTGCACGGCCGACCTGGGCTGGATTACCGGTCACAGCTACCTTTTGTACGGACCACTATCTGCCGGTGCCTGCAGCCTGATGTTTGAAGGAATTCCCACCTGGCCGGATGCCGGCCGCTTCTGGGACATTTGCGAAAAGCACGAGGTGAATATTCTCTATACCGCACCCACCGCCATCCGCAGTCTTATGGGTTTTGGAACGGCACCTCTGGAAGGAAAAAACCTGAGCAGCCTGGAAGTGCTGGGCAGCGTAGGCGAACCCATCAACGAGGAGGCCTGGCACTGGTACCACCGCGAAGCCGGCAAAGGTCGCTGTCCGGTGGTGGACACCTGGTGGCAGACCGAAACCGGCGGCATTCTCATTTCCAACCTGGCCGGCGTAACGCCGCAACGACCGGCCTGGGCCACGCTGCCGCTGCCGGGTGTTTTTCCCTGCCTGATGGATGAGCAGGGGCGCGAACTGGAAGGAGCCGGCAGCGGTAATCTCTGCCTGACCTTTCCCTGGCCGGGCATGCTGCGCTCCACCTGGGGCGATCATGAGCGCTGCCGTCAGACCTATTTTGCTCCCTACCCAGGAAAGTACTTTACAGGCGACGGCTGCATCCGGGATGTGGAAGGCAATTACCGCATCACCGGCCGGGTGGATGATGTGCTGAATGTAAGCGGACACCGCATCGGCACGGCCGAACTGGAAAATGCACTGAACATGCACAGCGGGGTAATCGAGTCGGCGGTGGTGGGTTACCCGCACGACCTGAAGGGCCAGGGCATTTATGCCTTTGTGCATTACAAGGGCGCCCATGCGGCAGACGAAGACCGCGTTCGTCAGGACCTGCTGCTCACGGTGACAAGGCTGATTGGTCCGATAGCCAAACCCGACAAGATTCAGTTTGTACCCGGTTTACCCAAAACGCGTTCCGGCAAAATCATGCGCCGGATACTGAGAAAGATTGCCGAGGGAGATGCAGAAAATCTGGGCGACACCAGTACCCTGCTGGACCCATCCATTCCGGAGCAGATAAGGGCGGGGAAATTATACTGATGATTTGTTGAGGGCAGTTTTTTACTTTGCAAACTATCAGCTCAACTAAATACCAATCTATTTAATGTTGGAAATTATCAGGTACATAACTGATGAAGCAAACGGCCTCATATGGATGACAGGCATTTTGGCTGTCAGTATAACTTATTTCGCTGGCAGGCTGGTAAGTCTTCTTCTGGCGGAAAGATCATCTCCCGATGGAAACATTGCGCTGGGAGCAATGTTGATTTCCTCCTTATCAGCAGTCCTTTTTACAGGGATGAAAACCATATTGCTACCGGTCGTTCTCATTTTCATCTTGTTTTTGGTAATCCATCGAAGTCGAATTCACAATTCTAAACTGATGTCAGGATTGCAAACCTGGAAGGACAATGTCGTTCTATGGACCTATTTCAGCATTGTTTTTTTACTTCAGTATACCATTAACCACCGCAACCCGGGTGAATGGGAAGTTGGCTATCCTGATAACTATGTTTACATCACCCAGATCAATCAGCTTTTTTCGATGAAAATCGAAGCAAGTTCATTTGAACTTGAAAAAATGAATTTTGGTCAGCAAATATTTCCTCAGCCATATCATTATTTTGAATTCTGGCCTGCAGTACTTTTTAAGTTTATAACAGGCAAACTAAGCTATTTGATTTTCACATTATTTTTGATACCATGGCTGGCTTCCATTGTTCTCTTTCAGGCAAACAGAATTCTGATTGTAAAGTATAATATCAAACGATATTCAGCTCTTCTGATTCCGATTTTGGTTTTTTCTACATTACGATTTGTAGTATTTGATGATTATATTTTTCATGCCCTGAAAAAAACCGGAATAAATTCTGATTATTTCAAGTTTGTATTTTTTCAAAATTACGGATATTGGCATTTCTTTTCATATAAATTCGGAGTTAAACTTCTCGTTTCAGGAATATTTTTAACCCCGATTGTCTATTTTTATTTCACCCAAAATACTAAGGCGAGACTTATATACACAGCAATACTACCTTTTGCATCTGTACTTTATTTACCTTTTTCTCTGATATCAGCTTTAAACTGCCTGATTTGGGAAAGGAAAAAAGAGTATCAGAATTATTTTTTTTTCATACTCCTGCCGCTAGTGGGAATTCCCTTGTTTTATTTGATTTCCGGATCGGGTGAAGCTGGTTTTGCAACAGACTTTTTGAAAGCGGCATCTAAACAGATTTCATTATTTGCGGAAAATCCTTTAAAGATTTGTTTTACCATCTACACCGAATTTTTCAATAACTATTACTGGCTGTTTATGCCTTTGTTGTTTACGGCAACCTTTTGTTTTAAAAATAACTGGGTCAGAATTTTTTGTCTTTGGTTTATCTCTTATCCATTAACCGGCTTTCATTTCAACATACTTTTTAAAGTTCATTTTTTAACAGGAATTCTCACTGTTTATAAATTTATAATGGCCGCCGATATTCGTGTTTATTTCAGACACATCCTTTCCTTTTCCGTTTTATTTCTTCTATTTACAATTGGCGACTATCTTTTTTCGGGCATAGTGGATTTTTTTCAAGTTTATATCCTCACCATTCTGCCGCTGATTTACATTATTACAAATTTTATATGGGGAAGAATATTATTCAGACTTAGAACAAAAACATTTCTCATTACCTCTATTATTCTTCCTTTGATTTATTTTAATTTTCTTGCTGTATTTGCCGAAAATCTAAAAACCTTTAACTCAAGCAAGCCTGATTATAATTTCTATAATGAATTATTTGGGCGAATGTCTGTAGACAAAGTAATACATTCCGTTTACTGTACCAATTTCAGTCTTCTCCCATATTTCGAGTATGACAGACCCGGGAATGATTTAATTCATTATACTGATAAGTTCACTACATCTGTATTTTCCATAGATTTATTTTCGAGAGAGGATACAATTATGGCAATTCAAAAGGGCGTTTTTCATCAGTTTAGCAAGAGACCATTAGGGATATTTTTGAAAGAAAATCGCAGCAGTATTAAATCAAATAGTCAATTACGGAAGGATTTTCTCCGGATTAACAAGGTTGGGTTTATTTTAAGGAAAAAAGGATATCCCAGAGAAAATCTCGATTTTCTGAATGGAAATATTATTGATTCCGCATTCAACCAAAAATTTGGCTATCAGGTACTTAAACTACAATTTTAGTAATTATGATTTCCTTGTTTTTGTGTAAGCTACCCCAAAAATAGTGTCGTTTTAAAATAGAGTTAAAACCACTAAAATTGGGAAAAGATGAAAAAGACAAAATTCAGTGAGAGTCAGATTCTTGTTATCCTGAAGGAATAGGAATTGGGAAAGAAGGTGAATGATATATGCCGGGAATATGGCATTAGTCAGCCAACGTTTTATTCCCGGAAGAGCAAGTATTCGGGTATGGAACTTCACCAGCTTAAACGGGTTAAGGAGTTGGAAGCGGAGTTGGCGCAGTACAAGAAGATTGTAGCTGAGCAAACGCTGGACATCGTAATTCTTAAGGATGTAATCGCAAAAAAGTTTTAGGGCCTTTTGAACGCAAAGAGCTGGTTGAATTTGTATTAGTGCAACATCAAGCCAGTGTTCGGAAGGCCTGTAAATTATTAGGAACACATCCATCGGTATTCAGATACAGCCATAAAAGGCGTGAAGATGGCCCGGTAAAAGGCTATCTGGAGTCATTGGCCTCTGCACACAGTCGCCGGGGCTTTTGGAAGATGTACCACCGTTTACGCAATATGGGCATGGAGGTGAACCATAGGAAGGGCTATCGGATTGTTGTGTAAGCTCCCCCAAAAATAGTACGGATAGAAAATAGACAAAAAGTCTAATTTTCAACCAGTACAAAAATGAAAAAGAGCAAATTCAGTCCGAGCCAGATTGCCCAGATTCTCAAGGAGT
>Ga0068872_10001931_pt1 | contig 16473 bp, 15 predicted proteins | sample NOAtaG_7_FD_66441 | JGI IMG/M metagenome (GOLD analysis project Ga0068872, IMG submission 66441) | Freshwater lake microbial communities from Lake Erie, under a cyanobacterial bloom - NOAA_Erie_Diel1S_2200h metaG | ecosystem: Environmental > Aquatic > Freshwater > Lake | place: USA: Ohio, Lake...
CCCCATCGTGAACAGGTCGACAACCTTGATCCGTTTGTTATTGATTTCCAGATTGTACTGGCCATTCTTCTCAACGCCAGTGGAAACGGGGCCGTACTGCTTTTTGGAGTTGCGATCGAAGATGGCGTTGCCCAGCAGTCGCAGGTTGGATGTGTTGCTGTCTAGCTCAGGGAAGCTGAGCGAGGGATAGGCCAGATTCACTCCAAAGACGTAAACATCAAAGGACTTGCGGGTATCGGGCGTGATCCAGGTGGCGCGTGCGATCCGTAGTGGCGACACATAGTCCACGCCATCGACACCGAGAGCCTGGTAAAGGCGGCTGCGTTGGAACTCCTGCAGCGATCCCATATTGCTGTATTTGCGGCTCACCATCACCAGATCGGCGTCCATCCGCTCGATCGGTTTGCGCTGGCTGTTGTAAAGGCTATCGAGCAACCCAAGCTGGAAGAACATCAGCAGGTTGGAGAAGCTCACCCCGGCAATGCCGATCAGCATTTTTACCGGATTGTTGGTGACCTGCAGCCAGGCCACAGGCGTTCGCTTGAGCAGCTTCGCGAATGGGCTGGCCATTAGGGTTTCGAGGCTTCAGCGGTTGACTGAGGGGTGTTGGCCGCCGCCCCAACCTGCCGCTCCGGCAGCGGATCAAACACCACATTCACCTGAAGGTTCGAGGCGTATTTCAAATTGGTTTTGTCGATGTCTTCCTGGGCGATTTTCAGTTTCACCTCGAACACCCGTTGGTCCATGTTTTCACCGGGTTCGCCAGCGAAGATCGATTGCCGCTGCACTTGGCGATTCACCTGATACACCCTGGCCCGCATGCTCCCCTTGAAGCCATCGGCGCTGATCGTGGCCCCTTGGCCAATCGAGATCCCCGGCATGTCCGTCTGATACACCTCCGATGTCACGACCATTTTTGAGGTGTCTGCCATTTCCAGCAGTCCGTTGTCGCTGACCTTGTCACCGGGCCTGGCGATGATCTTCAGAATTTGCCCATTCTGCGGGGCCGTGACCGTGGCATAGCTGAAGTCCATCTTGGCCCGATCCCGGGCTGCGATCGCTTTGTCGAGTTCGCTCTGGGCCGTGGCCACGTCCTCTGGTCGGACTTCCTGAATCTTTGCCAGGGTCTGCTGCTCGCTCAGAATCTGGGCGCGCAGCGTACTGAGGGTTCCTTCGCGGTTCTCCACAGCTTCGTTGTAGTCAGACAGCGTGGTTTCGGCGCGCGTTCGATAGCGATCCCGCTCCAGCTCTGAAGCCCCCCCGCTGCGGAAAAGGGCGTCGTAGCGTTGCATCTCGATTTTCGCTTCCTGCATTCTCGATCGCTTGCTGGCCACCGTCTGATCCTGGGACAGCTTCTCGGCGGAGAGTCTGCTCTGGAGGGATTTGATCTTGTACTCCTGGGCCCGGATCTCACCCTGTTTGGCGCCTGCCTTGACCTGCACCAGCTTGTTGCGAGCCACGTCCACATCGCGGTTGGCCTCCTCGAGGGCCGCCTTGAGGCTGCCGTAGCTGTTGAGCACGGCCAGCGGCTGCCCCTTGGTCACCACCTGGTTCTCCTCCACCAGCAGCTCCTCCACCCGGTCGCCGCTCACCGAGCTCGCCACCGAGACCTTGCGGATCTTGGTCTCCGGTTCGATCCGCCCCAGGGCGGAAATCCGTCGGGGGGCTGCCACCACGGGCTTTTCCGGTTCCTTGGTGCGGCACCCTCCCAGGAGCAGGAGTGGGGTGCCGAGCCCGATCAGCAGAACCAGGGCTGACAGCACCGGTGGCAGGCGGCGGGGGCTGGGCATCGGCAACTGTGTCTGGTTGAACGCTAGCGAGCCTGGTCGGTCTGAACAGGGCACGGGAGACTGGGACCGTTGCATCTCCGGCCCATGCCGCGCCCCCCACTGCTGAGGTCCCTCGCGCCGCTCGTTCGCGGTGCCGGTCGCCGGACCGTGCTTCTGGTGGTGTCGCTGCTGGCTCTTCTGGCTCTGATCGCGACCCTCACGGAGCCTCGGCCCCACAGCTTCCCGGACCAGATTCAGCCCGCCGGGCCCCTCGTCGGGGACCCGACGACGCTCACGGTGGGGATCTATGCGACCAACAACCATGCCATTGACCTGGGCCAGCCCTCCTTCATTGCCGAGGGCTTCATCTGGCTGCGCTGGGGCCCCGAGCTGGATCGACTTCTGCAGGAATCCGCCATCGATGTGGATGAACTGATCACTTTTGAAAACCAGATTGAGGGGTGGGATACCAGCTGGATCAAGGCCTCGGAAAAACCCCGGAGACTCGACGATGGCAGCTATTATCAGCTCTATCAATACTCCCAGAAGCTCTATATCAATGGCCTGAGTCTCAGGCACTACCCTTTCCAGGACATCGATCTGCCGATTGTTCTTGAGCCCAACGATCAGACCGATCGTCTGGTGTTTGATCGCTTTCGCCTGGTTCCCGATGTCCGTAATACCCAGATCGGCTCCAACATTGATGTGCCAGGTTATGTGACTCACGGCTGGAGCTTTCGCGAGGTGAAGCACCGCTATGGCAGCAACTTCGGGCTGGCTACAAAGCGCACCAAGGTCGACAACAACGTCTACAGCCAGCTGGTCTTTAAGGTCAACTACCGCCGTTCCACCTGGGCTTCGATCTGGGCCATGTTCCAGCCTCTGGCGGTCACTCTGGCGGTGGTGATGATCAGCCCCAGTCTGGCCAGCAACCTCTGGGAGGTCCGCCTTGCCATCCCAACCACAGTGTTGCTGACCCTGGTGTTCCTGCAGGAGGGCTACAAAAGCAAATTGCCTGAATTGCCCTATCTGACGTATCTCGACAAAGTCTATGCCATTGCTTATCTGATCACACTCGCATCTTTCCTGCTGTATCTGTGGGGTGCCAACCAGATTGCCCATACCAGCATCGCAGCTGATGAGAGCGAAGCCACCCCCCCATCGGCAGCACTGTTGACCAGGCTGAATCATCTCGACCATCGTTTTCAGCTCTGGTCGCTTGTGGCGATCGTGGTCCTCGGTGCAGCCGCCTGGTTCATCTGAGGCCGATCGGTGCAGCCATGGATGCGAGGCCTCCAGAATCTGATCTAAGCTGGGTCTGTCAACGCCACAGTCAGGCCGGCTGTCATCCATTGCCTGCGCGCGTGAACACCCATTCGCCCCGTTGGTGAATCGATCGCATTTCCTCCTCTTTCCTGGTTCTTGCCGCCAGCCTCTTCACATGTTTCAGATGCAGCTTCGATGATGACAGGCATCCCTCTGATCGAGGCCTGTCCTCTCTGTGGGTCCACTGACCATCGGCAGCAGCCTGCGTCGTTGCCGAATCTGTACTCGGAGAAACTGGCGGCACTGATTGACTGCAACGAGTCTGAGCTGTTGGGCTCTGTCGCCAATGTCCAGTGCTGTCACTGCTCGCTCATCTACAAGCGTCAGTGGTTTGCGAGGCAGGTCCTGGAGCAGCTTTTTTCCGCGTCCGTGCCGTCCCATCCAAAAGGCTGGGACGTGCTTTCAGGCCGGTTTACACCAGCTAATTTTCAGGACGAAATCCATGCCTATGCGCAGGCGATCGCGATACAGCAGCAGGAGCAGATCAACCGTTATTGTCGCTCCCTCTCGTCGATCCTGGCAGCCATTCCAGAGCTCGACCCTTCATCCGAGTTGAAACCGCTGCTGGAGGCGATTGAACACGGCGATATTGAGACACTGCGGGCAGCCGACCCTCTGCTGCAGAGCCGGATGCACCGTCCCAGGCCCTATTCACGGTTTTCTGGATTCTCATCCCCCGATCTCTGGGATTATCTCAACCACAAGCTTTCCCCGCTAAAGTCCTATGCTGAGGTCGGTTGCCCGTTGTGGGGCCTGCTGCCGACAGCGCAACAGCATGGCCTCGAAGTGGCCTACTTCAAGCGTCCAGAGCCGAACTACTGGGCTCAGGGATGTCGTTCTGATGCCGGTGTCCACTGTTCGCAGCACCTGCAACATCATTCCCATGTTCCCCTGTTAAATTGGGATGATGACTCAGGCTTTCGATCCGATGCGATTGGTGCCTTTCAGTACCTGGATCACCTCGAGAACCCCCTCGGATTCATGGACGCTCTGTTCCAGCGTTCGCGATCGGCAGTGATCATTCTTGATGCTGTTGATCAACCCGTTGCCATTCAGCATTTCACCGGTTGGAGTGAGGCCACGGTGCGTTGGCTGGCGGAACGTCTCCGCTGCCAATTGCATGCTGACTTCAGCAGCATTGAGGTTTCTGGAAACCATCTCTACCTGCTCGTTCAGGATTCATGATTCATGGCGTCTCTGATCGGTTCCACCCAGCCTCCAGTACGGGATCATCCGAGCATCGGTGAGCAGATGCATCGACTGGCGCAGCGGCTGTGGCCCCTGAACCGATCCATCTCGGGTGCGGGTCTGCGCCAGACCCTGACGGTTCTACAGGAGATCCTGCCGGATCTGCGCCTGATGGAAGTGGCATCCGGGTCCAAGGTTCTGGATTGGACGGTGCCTGATGAGTGGGAGATGACGGAGGGTTGGTTGGAAGGGCCCGACGGATCTCGGATTCTTGATTCTGCCCACAATAACCTGCACGTGGTTGGCTATTCCACGGCCGTCGATCAGACGTTCACTCTGGATGAGCTGCAACCATTTCTCCACTCCCTTCCCGATCAACCCGATGCGATTCCCTACGTCACCTCGTACTACAAGCGCACCTGGGGATTCTGTCTGAGCCACCGCCAGCGCCAGGCGCTTGAGCCCGGACTGTATCGTGCCCACATCGAGGCACGTCATTTTCCCGGCAGCATTACGCTTGCCGAGTTGGTCTTGCCCGGAGAGCAGCAGACGGAAGTGTTCTTTTCCACCTATTGCTGCCATCCGTCCATGGCGAATAATGAGCTCTCAGGCCCTTGCCTTGCCACTTTCCTGGCCTCATGGCTACAAGGAAAAACGAGGCGAAAGCATACCTATCGTTTTGTCTTTCTGCCTGAGATGATTGGCTCCGTGGCTTACTTGCAGGGGCACATGGACGTGCTCAAAGCGCACACGATCGCTGGCTTTAATCTGTCCTGCGTTGGTGACGAGCGCACCTGGTCTTTTCTGCCATCTCGGCATGGTCATACATTGGCCGACAAGGTTGCCCAGCACGCGTTGCAGCATGCCGTTGACCATTGGGACCAGTACAGTTGGCGCGATCGCGCCAGTGACGAAAGCAATTACTGTGCGCCTGGCATCGACTTGCCTGTGGCCAGCGTGATGCGTTCCAAGTACGGAACTTTCCCTGAATACCACACGTCCCTGGACGATCTGGAGCATGTCGTCACCGCCGCAGGCCTGCAAGGATCCTTTGATCTCTACCGCAAGATTATTGACATTCTTGAACATCACTGCTACCCCCGGAGCACCGTACTGGGCGAGCCACAACTTGGTCCGCGCGGTCTGTACCCATCATTGAGCATCAAGGGAAGCAGTCGCCCCGTGCGTTCCCTGCTGGATCTGATGTCGATGGCCGATGGGTCCCGCTCCCTGTTGGATATCGCTACCTTCTTCTCGCTTCCCGTCTGGGACTTCTTTGAACCCTTGCAGACACTCATTGAGCACAACCTGCTGGAGATCTCTGAACTCCCTTTTGAGCCATGAATTGTCCTGTCGGCATCATCTTGTTTGCCCGGATGTCGTCGAACCGGCTGCCTGGCAAGATGTTGCGTCCAATCGGACCGACCAGCCTGCTGGAGCGGGTGGTGACCCGGGCCCGTCTGCTGGACCGCCCGCTGCTGTTGGCCACCTCCACCGAACCCGACGATGATCCCCTTGTCGTTGCCGCCGACGCGCTTGACCTGCCTGTCTACCGCGGCAGCCTGAATGATGTTCTGGGGCGCGCCTGCGGCGCGGCTCAGCAGGCGGGCTTTGCCGCCTTCGCACGGCTCTGTGGTGATCGTCCCTTCCTGCCACTCGAAGACATGCGACAGGCGATCCGGATCATGGAGGCTGGTCTGCAATCGGGCCAGCCGCCCGATCTGATCACCAGCAGGCTGCCCTCACCCGTTCCACCGGGAATGATGACTGAGGTGATTCGCACGGAGTCATTGGTAAGCCTCCTTGATCGGGCGACGCGCCCGGATGATCGCGAGCATGTCACCACCCACTTCTACCGCGCAGCTGACGACTACTGGCTGATCCCATTGGTATCGCCCCTGCAGAATCTTCCGCCGGCGCATTGTTCTGTGGATACCGATGTTGATCTGCGTCTCCTTGGTGAGGCTATTCGCTTGCATCCTTCGCTTGACTTCTGTGAGCAAGCCGCCGTGCATGCGGTCTGGAAGCTCCGTGCCGAGCACGACGCAGCCACTGTCTGAGTTGACAATAAAGCGGCCAGGGTGTAGTCTTTTGGGCTATCAGATTAGTGTCGTCTTCTGTGGTTGCCAATCAACGGCTGGTTTCTGGTGAAATGGCCCCGTCAGGGCATCAGATCGAGGCGTTTGATTTTCTCGCTGTCGAAGCCTATTCCTGGAGTCCCAATCTCGAAACTGCCTGCGAGATCTGTCTCTGCCAAGCCGAAAAGGGACTTCGCGTCGGTTTTGCATTTCTGGATATTCTCAATCTTGATGAGTACCATCAATGGGGAACGTCAGCCAAGACAGTAGCGAAGATTCTGCGGCAATACCGCTTATTGAAGGTGAAGTTGATCGCCAAGATCCTGCGATCACGCGGAGTTCACGTTTTCCGTCTGAGTGACCGAGATGTGAGTACTCTTCGACTCACCTGTGAGCAGGCGCATGTCAAGTCTGTTGAGGACCTTAGAAATCTCCGCCTGGGTGAGGCCAATATTGGTCTGGGTGTTCTTTCTTCCCTGATCTTTCATTGCCAAAGCGTCAATCCTGACCTGACTGCCTATCGTGAACTCACTGATACTCTGCTCACATGCGCTTTGCGTGCTTACCGGCTCACTACGGATCTGATCGTCAAGACGCGTCCCCAGACCATTCTGGTTTTCAATGGCCGTTTTGCAGCTGCGAAGGCCATTGTTGAAGCTGCCCGCCAACAGAAGGTGGATGTTCTCTACCACGAGGTTGGTTCGACTAAGGAGCGCTATTACCTCTCCAGTAAGACCTGCCATAGTGCTACCAATGCTCGTCTACTTCTCCAGGAAGATTGGCGAAATGGCGGCCCGGATCGAGAATCGATTGCCGAGCGTTTCTTTGCCCCCAGCCGACAGCGCCTTGGTCTCCTTGAAGGTCGCTACGACAATGGACAGAAGCGCAACAAGGTCTTACCACCAACGGGTCGACGCCGGTTTGTTTATTACGCTTCGAGTGTGGATGAGTTTGCTGCCGTGGAAGACGGCTACGACACCTTCCTTTTTGCGACACAGCGTGAGGCTGTTCAGTGGCTCGTTGATTGGGTCCGTGCTCATCCTGATACCGAGCTTGTGATCCGTTTGCACCCACGGATGCGCAATCTTTCTGCTCAGGAACGTGAGTGGTGGCTTTCATTCTCCGGTGGAAACATTCTGACGATTCCAGGTGAGCATCCTTGTGACTCCTATGCTCTGGCTGAGTCGGCCGATCGTGTCGTCACCTTTCACTCAAGTCTTGGACCAGAGGCTACCTATCTCGGCAGGGTCTCCATTCTGGTTGGTGATGCAAAGTATCGTGGACTAGATTGTGTGTATGAGCCACTGACTGTGGAGGAGCTTGATTCTATTCTGAGCGACCCTTCTCTGCCTCCCAAGCCCCGCCAGAATTGTTTGCCTTTTGGTTATGGTCGGATCATGGGCGGAACTCCTTATCGATTCTACAAAGCCCGAACTTTCAGTGACGGTAGCTTTTTTGGAAAAGCTTATCCTCCCTTGCCGTCACGTCTAGAGATTCGGGCCCGTAAGATGATCGGTTTTGCCAAAGGCTTCATCGATCGCGTGCGCACCAAGCGGGCTGTCGTCTATTGGTCCTAGCTTGTACAGTTGTTTGGCTGCCGAAGTCAAGCAGGCAGCTTTTGGCTAAATCTGGGAACGATCTCTGCCTCTCAGCTCTTTTCCTGACATCCCTGCAATAGGGTGATAGAGCTTGATGCATTGACCGGTTTGGCGATGCTTATTGCTGATCTACTCTGTCGTTGCGCAGTCTGGTTGCTACTTCATTCAAGCGTCCCCATGTACGTTGACGCCATTGACGAACAAAGCGAAAGTGTTGTGGTTTCTTAGTCAATCCCTGCGAGCTTAAGCCCCAGCGAGCATCCTGGACACTGTGGAGATAGAGATAGCACCACAGACCTGCCAGTTTTTCATTGGCTTTGGCATCGGCTCCCCTGTAGGCCTCTTTACGGCCACCCTGTAGGTGACCATAATCATGACGTTGGTGAACAGCCTGCAAAGCGTCTGTTCCATCAATCAGTGATGCCCCTTGTCGCAGCGCCTTCCAGGCCAGCCAATTGTCGTAGCGTGCTCTTCCGATCCGAAATGGTGGCATCCCCTTGAAAAGGCCTTGATTGTAAAAAAAGAAGTCCAGAGCGAAGGGACCACGACTCGACTGCTCGGCATTGATATTCTTACGCCATCCGGCTTCGTTGAAGTCGATCCTTTCTGTCACTTCAGCATCGGATGACTCTCCGATCATTAAATAAGGGCGCGGAAGACTATCCAATTCAAGCTGTTCGACGCGGAATATAATATCTGAATTAATGAAGCATAGATTGGGATATTTGGCTAGGGAGTCTGCAGTGTTGAAGACATGATCAAGTAGGGGAGCCCCAAGCTCAGAAAATGTGATGTCTGGAACGTGATCGATCTGGAGCTCAGAGGCGACCTCGGCTATTCCTGATTCATTCCCAAATAGTATCACTTGTGCGCCAGGGAACGCGCTCAGCCAGCTTCTGATCGCGTTGTTCTGAATTGTTCCGATGTGCCCTTCGAACGCTTTCGGCACTGTGAATAGAGTAAGCATGCCGCAGTCGAATCCACCGCATAATAGCTGAGACCCCGACACGATGGGTTCGTCAGTCGGGCGATCGGACTTGTGTCTGCTTTTGGTCCGTTGCCGCAGCAGTTCTGCAGCGTTTGCTCTCTGGATCGCGCTTTGTCAGGAAGCTGGTGATCCAACTCCAGCGCCATGGGTTGGTGATCAGAATCCGAATGAAACTGTCGTGCTTAGTCCATTGCGGCGCAATCAACTGGCCTGGAGCCACCCAGCCAATCAGCTGCCCGGCTCCACGTTGCAGCTTCTGTTTGTTTTTGGTCATGCTATTCACCAGCCAAAGTAAAAATACATCTTGACTTCGGCTCCATAGCTGTGTTTGTCGCTGCTCAAGAGTGGCGAATTGGCGCCGTTGAAGTCGTAAAGAGCGGCCCCCTTCTCGTTGGCTTGAATTAGCACGTTGAGTTGTAGAAAGGGATTAAAATCTTTGCTTCGCCATGTGGAGTCTGATGCCGCAAACACGGCGTAAGCCCTGGCTTTGCTGATCAAGACCAAGGCAAATGCCCGTGGTTGCATATCCTGCTCAAGCCCACAGGTTACCATGAAGCCATGTCCATCCTTGGCAAGCCTGTATAACGCTTCGACGCTATCCATCCTTCGTACAGCTGTTGCGGCGGCGTTGTTTGCCGCCAGAGTGTCATGGTAAAGCTCTTTGACGCGTTCCAGGCTGATATCGGGTAGCAGAACCGCTCCTCCCTTCAGCGCCCGTCGGTACTGTTTTCGTCGTTCCCTACTGAAGTGAACGAGACTATCCTCATTGGTAAACCGTTCCAGATCAGCGATAAAAGCCGTGTGCCGAGGATTGGCGATCGGATGGCGTCCTTGCTGCTGAAACCATAACCATGGGCGAAGATCCTGTTCTCCGGGCATCGTGCTCCAGGTGAGCAGTCCATAGCTGGTCGTCAGCACATCCAGGAGCTTGTGTTGCACTTCCACCCTCTTGAGCAGGCGGCCCCTAGGGGATGGATCCTCGGCGCCGAGCTGGATTGGCCCGAGATAATAGGCAAACTCAGGCTTGCATACCTGCTTGTTCTGATCGAGGCAGACAGGCCAAAGGCAGGCTGGTTTGCCCGATTCCGTTGCCAGCCACCAGTGCACATCGTGGCTGAGCGCAGCCAGAATGCTGGGGTTGGTAAACACACTGGCTTCTTTTGCCTCCTGCCAGTACTTCATGGCAGCGCTGGCATCGATCCGCTTTACCTCAACGTGGAACTGCTTCATAACTCGGGATTGTGCGGCTCCGTCGGGGTGCTGCCATTCTTGCCAGCATTATTATGCCAAACTAGCCGCTCACAATTGATACCAGTCTTTCCGCTCCTGCCCCGTTCGCTGCTCGGCCCTGTTGTGGCCTGTTGCCGATGGCAGTCAGTTCCCGGTTGGCCGGACGCGCTCCACACAGCCTTCAGCCCATGACCCCCCTGATGAAGCTCGGTCACCTGATGGCAGCCCGCTCCCTCGTGGCCCGGATTGGGATAATCGGGGTTGCCTGCCCTCATCCAGCTGCGATGTCGCGGGCACCTTGTTGTTCTTTGCGTCGGCTGAACATCAAGCGCCCTGTCTGGCTGACCATCTCGATAAAGCCATTTTTGTGGAAAACCCGCTGTGAGGCCAGGTTTGTTGTGTCCACCTCGGCAACAACCGTCTGAATCGCAGGGCAGGCCAGCAGTTGTTTGCTGAGACAGCGCACAAGATCGGAGCCAATTCCCTTGCCCTGCCAGGCGGGGTCAACACAGTAGTGCGCAATCACAACCGTGGCCATGGTTGGATCCCCCTCATGAAAGAGTCGGCTGCGTATGCTGCCCACTGGTTGTTGGTCTGCAAGGGCCAGCAGCGCAAAGTACGGACCGAAGCGTTCGAGGTGCTCTCGCAAGGCTGGCCCCACCTGTCGCGCGTTGTGCTGATTCTCAAAGGCGATGAAGTGTTCCAGGTGTTCGCTTGCCACCGGAACAGCCGTCACACCCGCCGCCACCTCGCCGACCCGGAGTCCACCGATCGCCTCGGCCATGGCGATGTGGGGCTCCAGCAACCAATGACAGGAGTTCGCGCCTGCAGGGGAGCTCATCCCTCGAGCTCCAGGGCTGCATAAGCCGGCGTGTCCCTGACGACCCTGCGGCCGACGATGCTGCGAAACTGCCTTGCATCCACGCCATGATTGGGACGAAGCGCGACCAGGTCAGCCTCGCTGATCAGTTCGCCGGCTTTCAATGGCCGACGGCTGTAGAGAGCGCGCCGAAATGATGTGACGTGATCTGTTTCGATCTCGCATGGCATCGGCCGCTTGACACTGTCGCCCAGCAGCTCAGCTACCTGAATCAGTTGTTGCTTCAGTGCTTGCACTTCTTGGCAGGTCAGTGATACCTGGTGATCTCTGAATACCTTGCCGTCGCGGCTATCGGTGAAATGGTATTCGAGAAAGCGCGCCCCTCGGGCCGCAGCCACAAGCAGTGCCAGAGAGCCTTTGGTGTGATCCGAGTAGCCGACCTCCAAGCCCGTTTCCCGCTGCAGCGTATCCATGACGCTGATGTTGGCTGAATCGTCTTCGATCGGGTACATGGCTGTGCATTGAAGCAGAACCATCTGGCTTCTTTGCTTGTAGACAGGATTGATTTCCTGGATGAATGCAACCGTGTCTTTCACTTCCTGCAGATCGGCCAGTCCTGTGGACAGCGCGATGGGTTTGCCCCGCTCTGCCATGACTTGCAGCAGTGGCCAGGCGGTGAGATCACCTGAACCCACTTTATAGAAATCGAGCACATGATCGATCCAATCGAGGGAGGCCTTGTCCCAGACTGAGGCGCAGTAACCGACACCGGCATCCTGGCAGCGCTTCGCGAGTGCCAGGTGCTGCTCCTGCGTCAGTTCAAATCGTTTGAAGTGTTGGTTGCGATCTGGTGATTCCACCGGGCTGACCAGGCCATCACCGGTATAGATCTGGAACTTGACATAGTCGGATCCCGAAGCGATGGCCAGATCGCAAAGGCGGCAGGCTTCTTCATAGTTTCCTTCGTGGTTCCCACCGATTTCTGCAACCAGCAAAGGGTGACGCGTCCGCGTCCATGGTGCCCCTGTGTTCATGTGGTGAGTTCCTGGGTCTGAGCTGTTTGGTGTTCGGCGCGAGCCATCAGCACGGTCTCGGCCCGTGCCCTGTCCTCCGGGTACTTTGCCTGAAGGCTGTCTGTCCTTGACATGACGATGTGACCGATCCGCCCCTGGAACAGCGCGCCGTACTGCAGCACATCACGCCAGAACACGTGAACCGCCCCGTTGCTCGTGAACAGGGCTTCCCGTTCCAGCCTCAGATTGCGGTGGGCGGCAATGTTGATGGGCTCGAGGCCCAGCTTCCCATGCTGAAAGTGAAGATCGTGATCTTCGTAGGTGCTGACAACCTGATCCACTTCGTAGACCATCAGGGTGTCCAGCGCTTCTTCAATGTGCTCAGGCCTCCTCAAGGGGGTGTGAACATTCAGAACAGCAATGATGTCTGGATAGAACCCCAACCGGCTCTCCATGTCTCTGGTGGCGGCTTCGATCACCTCGTGCAGGTTCACATCTGGATCGGAGAGCCTCGGTTCACGCAGCTGCGCTGTCAGCCCAGGTTTTTGTTGGCAGTATTCCAGCACAGCGCAGTCGTCTGTGCTCACATAAATCAGGTCAAAATCGTTGAAGGACAGCGAGCATTCCAGCGTGTAGTCGATCAAGGGGCGACCCGCCAACGGGGTCAACGCCACATTGGCCACTCCTGCGTAGGTGTTCTTGACAGGAATGATGGCGACGCGTCTGGGTTTGACCGGCCCTTCGTAGCGTGAGGCAATGGCACGTTTGATCGCCCGCCGCGCCGACAGCAGCCTCTCGGCATTGGTGGACATCGAGGTGGAATGTTGCCTGTAATAAAAGAGGGGAGTCTGGACATTGGCAATGTTGAACCGGTGCAGGGTCCGCATCCACAGCTCGTGGCCATCCTGGGAGCTGAAGCGGGTGTCGTAGCCACCGACGGCTTTCAGGACCCGCTTGCGAATCATGGTGCAGGCGCCATGGGCGGGCAGGTCCAGCACGCGGTCCTCGTCGCGGAGCCTTTTGCGCCGTTCGACTCCCATCACATCGCCGGCCTCTGTGATGTAGATCCAATTGGGATAGACAAGTCCGACATCCTGATGGTTGTCGAGATAGCTGCTGAGAATCAGCAGGGCATTCTCGTCGAGGTAGTCATCCGCATCCAGGCGAATGATGTGTTCCCCTTTGGCCAGATCTAGCGTTTTGTTTGCGCAGGCTCTCAGTCCAATCGGCTCTTCTGTGACAATGACGTGAACCCGCCCCGGGTATTGATCGGCAAACCGCTGGGCAATGCTGTTTGTGTCGTCTTCTGATCCCTCGGTAAAAATGTAAAGCTCCCAGGATGTGAGGCTTTGGGTGGCGATGCTTTCCAGGGCTTCCTCGAGGAACTTTCCGTAGTTCCTGCAGGGCACATAAACGGTTACTTTTGGCTGCGGATCGTTCACGCGCAGTGCATCCACCCATTTGCAGATCGCCATCTTACCCCAAATTGTCATCACGCTGGTGTGACGATGGGGCCCCGGCTTCCCGCTGGTCCTCTGCCACCGGAAGGCACCTGTCGCGGTTGGTCTGTGCCCTGGTGGTGTGCTTGCTCCGTGCCCCGGCCGGCGTGTCAGGCGATCAGCCTTGCTGCAGCCGGTTCGGCGTCAGCCCATGGCCCGATGCGCCCTGGCCATGGCGACTGGCTCGGTCGATGGTTCCACCGTTTTCAGCTGCAGGGCCACTGGCTCTGTCGGCGCCTGCGGCCTGCGGATCGCTTTCCCGTTCCAGCAGATCCTCGGCCAGCAGCAGCAGCGAGATCCCCATCAAGCCGAGGGCAACGCCCTGCTGATCGGGGGCGCAGAGCCCCAGCAGGCGGGCATTCTGCAGATGCTCGGGCCAGCTGAGCCGCACGGATGCCTCCGCAACATTGATGCCATTGTCCTGAAGCTTCCTGGCCAGCGTGAGCCCCGTTACACCCCGACACATCCCATCCTCTGCACTCCAGCCACCAGCCCTCAGTCGACCCGAGCTCAGGAGCCGATGGTCAGCCGGGGGGCGATTTCACCAGATCGGCTGCCCCACCGGATAGCTGCTGTATTCGCCGGTCCGCAGGGACGGCGGCCATTGCACCTCGGCTGTCTGCCGGAGCCAATGCCGCAGCTGCTGTTCGATGAAGGGGGCCCCCACCACCCGGGCGGCCCGCAGATAGTGCTCAGCCAGTGCCGCCTTCTGGGCCTGCCGGCTGGCCGCACTGCCCCCCACCGATGCATCATCATCCGCCCGGCCATGCATGGCGACACCGTGATCGATCATGTCCTCCAGTTCATCGGCGATCCGGATCATCACAGCGCTGCGGCGTTCAGCCAATTCCTGGTCGCTGAACTGGTCGAGCCTGACGATTTCGAAATGGTGGTAATCCTGAACAAGGTCTTCGACGTCGCCGCCAAAGTGCTCGCGGATGTAGCGCCGACGTGGCTCGATCGCAATCTGCCCCAGGAATGGCACCCGATTCTGATAAGCCGCATGCAGCAGTCCGGCGGTCACCAGTTCGGCCGGTTGGCCCTCGTGCACCAGCAGTCCGGCCGTGCCGACGAGGTGGCAGCTGAACGGTTTGCCCGAACCTCTGAGAATGCCGCACGTCTGCCTGGCAACCAGCAGATAGGCCCGGTTCGCCGCATCCAGGGCATCCTCCCCGTATCCCCGATCCTGCATCAGCCCGTAGAGCTGCAGGTTCGTCTGGGGCAGGGCCTGGATCGCTGTCATGGCTGTTGATCGGGCAGGGCGGCATCGCCCTTGGCCCAACCCATGCGGAGGCTGTGGGCGTGAGGCCGGCGGCATGACCCGAACCCTAGCCCGAAGCACCGAATGATCCGAATGCCGGCGGGTCTCGGGCCAGGTTGATCCGGCCGGACCCCATCCATCGGTACGCCACCACTCCATTCAGGGTGCGTGGTGTGGCCGTGGCCGGCCGGCTCAGTTGGCCATGGTCACGAATTCTTCGGCCACGGACGGATGCAGGGCCATCGTGCGGTCGAAGTCGGCTTTGGTGGCGCCCATGCCGATCGCGATCGCCGCCATCTGGATGATCTCGGCGGCATGTTCGCCGACCATGTGGGCACCGAGCACACGGCCGCTGGCCGTCTCCACGATCAGTTTGAGCAGCACCTTCGGATCCCTGGCCGGCAGGGCCTGGCTCATCGGTCGGAAGCGGGCGCGATGCACCCGGATCCCGTCGCTCCCGCAGCGCTCGATCGCCTGCTCCTCCGTCAAGCCGACACCGGCGAGCTCCGGCTGGGAGAACACGGCGCTGGCCACCAGGTCGTGATCCACCCGCCGCGGACGGTTGCCAAACACCGTGTCGGCGAAGGCACGCCCCTCATCGATCGCAACCGGCGTCAGGCAGACCCGCTCCGTCACATCGCCCACGGCGTAGATCGACGGCACGTTGGTGCGCTGGTCGGCGTCCACCGGGATGCGGTGCCCCTCCACGGCCACGCCGGCGGCTTCCAGATTCAGTCCCTGCAGGAACGGGCGCCGTCCGGTGGCCAGTAGCACCCCGCCGCAGCTGAAGGCTTCACCGCTCTGGCTGGTCACGGTCAGATCGCCCGGGGCGCAGTCGCCGGTGATCGCGGCGGGGGAATGGGCGAAGTGGATGGCGATGCCCTGGGCCTCCATGCACTGGCGCACGGCTTCGCTGGCCTCGCGGTCGAAACCCCGCAGCAGATGGTCGCCGCGCACCAGCTGGGTGACCTGCACCCCCAGGCCCTGGAGGATGCAGGCGAACTCGCAGGCGATGAAGCCAGCCCCCACCACCACCATCGTCTCCGGCAACCCCTCCAGCTCGAACATGTCGTCGCTCACCCAGGCCAGATCGGCGCCGGGAATCGACGGGCGATGGGGGCGTCCTCCCACGGCGATCAGGATCCGCTCGCCTCGCAGCAGGCGGACGCCGCCATCGGCGGCCGTCACCTCCACCGTGTCGGGGCCGCTGAAGCGCCCCCAGCCGCGCACCAGCTCCACACCGGCCTTCTCCAGGAAGCCGATGTGCAGACCATTGAGTCGATCCACCTCGGCGCGCACATTCGCCAGCAGGGTGGCGGCGTCGCAGTGCACCGACCCCACGCTCCAGCCGTAGCTGGGGGCGTCGGCGAGCAGATGCCGGTAGGCCGAGCCGTAGACCAGCAGCTTCTTGGGTACGCAGCCGCGGATCACGCAGGTGCCGCCCACCCGGTCGCCTTCCACGATCGCCACACGGGCGCCGTAGGAGGCGGCGCGTTTGGCGGCGGCCAGTCCTCCGGAGCCGGCGCCGAGCACGATCAGGTCGAAGTTGTCGCTCATGGCAGGGGGGCAGACGTGGCGATGGTGGGCGGAAACGGGAGCGGCCGGGGCGCCGCGGGCTCTGAGCTGCGCCGTTTTCCGACGGCAGGCCCTGCTCCTGTGTAAGCGATCGCCTCGGCCGGTGGCCGCTTTCGCCAGGCGGCGCG
>Ga0068872_10001937_pt1 | contig 16449 bp, 7 predicted proteins | sample NOAtaG_7_FD_66441 | JGI IMG/M metagenome (GOLD analysis project Ga0068872, IMG submission 66441) | Freshwater lake microbial communities from Lake Erie, under a cyanobacterial bloom - NOAA_Erie_Diel1S_2200h metaG | ecosystem: Environmental > Aquatic > Freshwater > Lake | place: USA: Ohio, Lake...
CCCACATCTCCAATCTGAGATCCCGTCATCCAGCCTGACCTCACCAACTTCGTCCGCGACGCGCCTTCGCCCCGCAGTTGAGCGTCAGTCGTCTCAGCCACCTCCGCCATCGCCCCCGGGCCGCCCCCCCGTCAGCCTCACAAACAGCCACGCCTTGGCAAACGCCCAGTGCCGGTCCGCCGTCGCCGGCGCCAGGTTGAGCGCCCGCCCCGCCTGCTCCAGCGTCAGCCCCGCAAAGAAGCGCAGCTTCACCAACTGCGCCTTGCCCGGGTCCTCCGCCTCCAGCGCCGCCAGCGCTGCGTCCAGGTCCAGCAGCACCTCCGGGTCCGCATCCAGCGCGATCGCCGCCTCCAGCGTCACCTCGCTCAACGGCCGCCGCGATGGACCGTGCGCATCGCCTGCCCCTGGCCCCGCCCCCGCCCCCGGCCGCCGCTTGGCCGCCTGCCGCGCCCGCGCGTGGTCAATCAAGATCCGCCGCATGGCCTGCGCCGCGGCACCAAAGAAGTGCCCCCGGCTGTCCCAGTTGAGCGCCTGCCCCTGCGGCCCCAGCAGCCGCAGATACGCCTCATGCACCAGCGCCGTCGCCTGCAGCGTGTGCCCGGAGGCCTCCTGCGCCAGCCGCGCCTCGGCCAGCAGCCGCAGTTCGCCATACAGCACCGGCAACAGTTCCCGGGCATCAACTTTGCCGGAAGCAACCTGCGAGATCAGGTGCGTGATGGGGGTGATGGGCGTGGGATCGGGCGTGGGATCGGGCGGGGGCATGCGGGGCAGAGGGTATCGGCCAGCGCATGCACCGCGCCGCAAGGAGCACCAGCACACACCACGATGCAACTAATCCGGCACCTCACCGGGACGGTGCCTCACCGCCTTGGAACCTCGCCCACTCGGCAGCCGCCACCCGCCCCAACCACCCAAACACCACCCGCCGCTCAGCGGGTGGAAGAACCGCAGGCCTCAGCGGCCGCAAGCCCACGCACCCGAGCCGCGCCAGCAGAGAGAGCACGTCTTAGGGTAGAGGCGGCGGCGCAGGCGGTGGGGGTGCGGCTGGGGGGTGAGGCGGGACGTAGACCCACCCGTTTACCGCGAAGGCGATGCACTCCGCTCCGACGCTGCGGAAGGCCAGAGCGCAAGGTGCGGCATGATGGTCTTGCCGGAGGCTGTGAACGATCCGCCGGCGACCAGATCGCCGTTCCTGCGGCCGAGCAGTGCGATGGCGCCTTCGACGAACCCACTGATCGAGACAAGGCTCTGGCCGAGTTCCGACCATCGGCCGCCGTCCCAGCGGAGGACGCTGGTTGCGGGATGGTTGTCGATCTCGGTGATCCGGGCCGCGACCAGCGTGCCGTCGGCCAGCACGGCCAAAGCACGCACCTCGTCGGGGATTCCCTCACCGAGTGCAAACCATGCCGATCCATCCCAGCGGGCGATGTTCAGTGCCCGCTTGCCGCCCGCATGCTTGAACGTTCCCGCCGCGACGAGGTCCCCATTGGGCATCACCGCCAGGGCGGACACGCTTCCGTCTATGCCCGCGCCAAGCGCCGACCATTCCCGGCCGTTCCAACTGGCGATTCGCTTGGACTTGACCCCGCCGGCGGCGGTGAAGCCCCCCGCGGCGATCAGGTCGCCACCGGGCAGCACGGCCAGCGCATCGACGCTCCCCTTCATCCCCGTTCCGAGCGCGGACCATTCGGTGCCGTTCCACCGGGCTATGTTGTTTGCCTTCGCCGTTCCGATCACACGGAAGGCGCCCCCGGCTACCACATGGCCGTTGGGCATCACCGCGAGCGCGTGGACCGAGTCGTCCGGGCCGTCGCCCAGGGCCGTCCAGTCAGACCCATTCCAGCGGGCAACGCAGTTGGCCGGGAGGCCGCCAGCCTCGAAGCGACCGCCCGCGGCGACGAGATCCCCGTTCGGGAGCGTTGCCAGCGCCCCGACCGCGAAGTCAATGCCCGCCCCCAGGGCGGACCACTCCGAGCCGTTCCAGCGGGCGATCGACGGCATGGGCACCCCACCGATTTGGCGGAACAGCCCGGCAATCACCAGGTCTCCGCGCGGCAGTTCAACGAGGGACCCGACCGCGAAATCCGGACCGCCACCACCAAGCGCGGCCCAATCCGAGCCATTCCAGCGCGCGATGTTGCTGGCCTTCAACGCGCCGCGAGGGTGAAAGTGCCCCGCGACGAACAGATCGCCCCCCGGCAGAACAGCCAGGGCGAGCACCGAGGAGTATTTGCAGCGAACCACCGTGGACCAGGCCGTCCCGTTCCAGCGAGCAAGCAGGCCGGTATGCTCTCCATCATCGGTGGACAGATTCACGGCGGCGAGCAGTTGACCGTCCGGCAGGACCAGCAAATCACGGACGTCGCTGGCGGCGAGCCTGCCGTCGACGAATGTGTTCAGGTTCGACCATTCCGAGCCGTTCCAGCGGGCCATGCCGCCGGCACGAACCCCGCCGGCGGTGGTGAAGTCTCCGCCGACGATCAGTGAGCCGCACCGCAGCACCGCGAGCGCGTTCACACCCTCGCGCATTTTCATGCCGGTCACGCCGCGTCCCAGCGCCGACCATCCCGCGCCGTTCCAGCGGGCGATGCTGTTCACCCGCACTCCCCCGGCACGCTTGAAGTACCCCCCCGCGATCAAGTCGCCGTCAGGCAGGACGGCCAGAGCAAGGATGGGCGCGAAGTCCGACGCGAAGTCCGACGCGCGGAGGCCTGAGCCCGTGCCAGCCCCGAGCGCCGACCAGGCCGAGCCGTTCCAGCGAGCGATGTTGTTCGCCGGTTTGCCGCCGGCGGACGTGAACGAGCCGCCCGCCACCAAGTCGCCGTTGGGCAGCACCGCCAGCGCGAACACTTCGTCGTCAGTGCCGGAGCCAAGCGCCGACCAGTGGGTGCCATTCCAACGGGCGATGTTGTTCGCCGGCTTGCCGCCGGCAGAAGTGAACGAGCCGCCGACGATCAGGTCGCCGTTGGGCAGCGCTGCCAACGCATACACCTCGCCCTGTATGCCTCCGGCTGGGCTGGTCCACGTTCCAGTGGCCGGGTCGTAGATCGCAACCCCCGAGGCGTGTGTGTTCCCGGCAAGGGTGAACGCCCCCCCCACAGCGAGTTTGGCTCCGCCGCGGCCGGTGCCCTCCGGATTCCACACCGCTAGCGCCCGGGCTTATCCGTCAACTCCCGGGAACGACCCCAACTGCGAAGTGAACGGCTGCCAGCCGACCGTGTCACGTTGCCCCGATACCGAGCACAAGATGGCCGTGAGCGCCAAGACGGCTGGGGCTGCAATGGCGAGAGTGGAGATGATCATGGTCAGCATGGGCAGGGTGGAGTGGTCATGGTGCGTGCGTGTGCGAATGCCGGACGCTTGCCAGATCGTGAGCCCCGCCACCCCTCACGGCGACAACGCCCCATCCGGCAGCATCACGTCGTTCCCCGGGGTCACCGGCAGCAGGTTGAAGCCGATCGGCCGCTGGGTCAACGCCCCGCCGTCGTCGGTCCCGTCCAGCCCCGCGGCATACAGCAGATACCTGCGTCTGGGCCAATGCTCCGGCCAGTGCGGCGACGAATCCGCCGGCAGATCGGTGATGCGATAGCCCAGCGGCTTGCCGGTGTAGGGGTCGGTGAAGTCCACGTCCGGCCCCAGCACGCCGGGCAACTCCTCGGGCGTGGGCGGCCGGCCCTCCGGCGAGAGCGCGATGAAGCGCTCGATGCGGATGGCGATGCGGACGCTTTGGATGCTCAGGGCAGCGCGGTCGGCTGTCTGGATCAACACCACCAGTTTCGGCAGCGGCTGGACGAAATGCAGATCCGAGCCTTCAAGCGGCGTTGGGTCGTAGCGGGCCGGCGTCCATCGCAATTGACGGGCGCGCTGCACCAGCGCGTCAATGGCCGCGTTCACGGCGCTGACATTCTCTTGGAAGTTGCCGAGACGGGTGCGGGGGCCGTCGTTCTGGCCGATGCTGAAAAAGGAAGATTGCTCGATGACCGGATCATCCATCCCTCGCCGCACCCGGGCCGGATCAGAGAAATGCCCTGCCACGAAGTCGTGCATGCTGAGCCGTTCAGCCTCAAGCAGGGTGGCGACATCAGGCGCCGACAGACGTTGCGCCGTGAACTCCAACGCATCAAACCACTCCGCACTCTTCACGATGGCCTGGCCTGTGCCACCAGACAGGCGCGCCGCCCAATCCATGTGCTCCAGCAGAGGCCGAGTCAGCGAGGCTTCGACCAGCCCATCGATAACCAGCAAGCCCTGCCGACTGACTTCCAGCAGAGCCTCGGCCGTTGCAAGGCGACGCTTCACGGCCGCAAGATCGCCGGCATTCACCGCCACCCGCAGCATCGCCAGGTTCAGTCGGCTGGTTGTACGCAAGGGCACCAAGATCTGGCTCTCCGGCGGCTTCGGCACGCCGTTGGGCGTGAATGGTGCGCCCGGGCCAAGCGGCGCCTCGGCCAGCTCATCCAACGCACGCTCAACGCCGGCCGCCAGCAGACGCTCGAGCATCCGCTTGGCGATGGGTTCAATCGCCGCCTGTTCCTCGATTTCAGACGGGGAGAGACCAAACGGGGCGATGTTGTGCTCATATACGCCGCGATACGGCAGTTGGCTGGCCCCGGTCGCCGGATCGGCGTTGAACGCGTCCATCAGCGCCTTGGTCTCGCCTGCCAACTTCCTAATCAAGTCCTGCCGAGACGCCCGCATCCCGGTCGGTTCGTCTGTGGCCAACCGGCCAGCACCCTCGCCCTGCGCCTTCGCGCGGATCTCGCCAATCCGCCGCGTGATCTCCTCCGGGCTCAGCCGTGCCGCCACCGCCGCCGCCGCCTGTCGTCGCGCATCAATGTGCGACCACGCCCACTGGCCCGCCCACAACGCCCCGGCCAGCACAACCACGCCCGCCGTCGCCACCGCAGCGGTCTTCACACGCCGCCGCGTCCAGAACAGCCGCACCAGCCCGGTCGCCGGCACAAACCGCTGCGTCTGCGCGTTCACCTCGCCCCAGGCGGGCAGCACCGGGTGCAGCGTGCCGCACTCCGGGCAACGGACCGAAGCCGGGTCTACCGAACCTTGCCCGGCCTCGTCCAGCAGCGGCAAGCCGGTCAGCGTGTGCCGGCACCCGCCGCAGCGGTCGCGCCTGGCCAGCACCGCCCGCGCCCCCAGCCGCGCCCAGGCCAGCAGGCCCACCAGCGCAACGGTCAGCACCAACGCGCCATGCCCGAGCATGGCCGGCAAGTAGGTCGTGAGGTGCCCGTCGAGAAAGTCGGTCCACAGTTCGTCGAATGTCTCGAAGCCCTCGTCCCACAGCCCGCGGTGCACCCACTGATACAGCGGAACCGCCGCAGCGGTCCCCAGCACCAGCCCGCCCAGCAGCGCCGCCGCCAGCCCCAGCGCTGCGCACCACCGGCCCCGTCCCCACCCCAGCGCCACCTTCCCCAACCACCCCACCGCCGCCGCTCGCTGGGCCGGTACCAAACCACCCCGCCTCAGCGGCCGCAAACCCACGCACCCAAGCCGAACCAGCCATACACGCATGAACCGAGGGTAGAAGTGCGTACCAACGAATATCAAAGCCCCCGCGGCATTCAACACACCGCTGCCATTTCTTCATTCGGCCGTTTCTCCCCCTCCCCCGATAACAAAGCGGCCCGCCGAGTCCTGCTCGACGGGCCGCGATTGAACTCTCACCAAATCCCGCCGCCCCACCCCCCCCCCCGCACTCACTCACGGGCACCCGGCCGCGAAGGCCGCGATGAACGCGTTGAAGTCGTCGCCGGTGATGATGCCGTCCGGTGCGCTCGGCGGGCCGCCGATGCCGGTGATGTCCGCCAGCAGGTCGCCGGCGGCGAACGCGCCGATGAACGCGTTGAAGTCGTCACCGGTCAGGATGCCGTCCGGCGTGCTCGGCGGGCCGCCGATGCCGGTCACGTCCGCCAGGTTGCACCCGCCGGTGCCGGCGCACAGGTCGCCCGCCGGCACGCGCGAGGCGCCGGTGAGGAAGATGGTGTACGGTGCGGTGGCCGCGCCCGTGCCCGTCCACGCCGCCAGCGGGTTGGCCGCGCCCGGGCCGTCGGGGCTGCGCTCGGTGTTGAAGGGGGCGTTGGCCCAGATCAACCCGGCCGACGCATCAACCGGGTCGCGGTTGTAGCCGGAGATCGCCAGCACGTAGTACCCGGGCTGGGTGAGCAAGGCGCTGGTGAGCGATGAAGTCGTGCCGCCGCCGGGGTTGTCGTCATTGCTGGCGACGCCCAGGCCGGTGCACAGATTGAACAGGAACAACTGCGTGTCGAACGTCGCCCCGCCAACCGTCGTCGCCGAGAACAGCGCCGGATCATCGACGCGAATCACAAACGCATCCGCGTCCGAGCCGCCGGCCATCTGCCCCGTTATCGCCGACACACCGCCGGTCCCGGTCACGCGCTGCGCATCAGCGAGCAACTCGCCCGCGTCAGCGCCGCCCGAGGCGGTCTCGTCCCACTCATCCGCCCCGCGGACCCGCAGGTTGATCGTCCCCGCAGCAAAGCGGGCCTGCGCATCGCTGATCGTGAACGGCAGCGCCTGCGCGCCGGGTGTCGCGCCGGTCGGAACGGTGATCAGCGCCGAGTAGATGCCGTCGCCCGCCGTCACATCGCCGTTGGTGCCGTCGTCCAGCAGAACCGTGCTGGCCGAGAGCCCCAGCGCCAGCAGGTCCACCGTCACGCCCACGCCGGTCGAGACCGGGCCGGTGGCCGTGGTCACGTTCACCGTCAGCAGCGTCTGCCCGCCGCCGAACACCGCGTTCGGCGTCGCCGCGCCCGTGCCCGCCAGCGCCCGCGGCGCCAGCGTCGTAAAGGTCACCTGCCCAGTCGCCGACTGCCCCAGCGTGTCGGTGATCGTCAGCGGCAGAATCGTCTCGCCCGCCGGCGTGCCCGCCGGCAGAGTGAAGTTCGCGTTCCACACGCCGTCGTTGGCCGTCGGGTCGCCCGTCGTGCCGCCGTCGTTCAGGTTCACCGTCCCGCCGCCCACCGAGGACAGATCCAGCACCACCGAGCCGATCGGCGTGGGCAACTGCGCGTTGGGCGTCAGCGTCAGCGACACCAGGCCGTTGTCACCGGCGGTGATCGGGTTGGGCGTCACCGCCCCCACCGGCGCCGTCAGCGTGAAGATGATGTTCCCGGTGGCGGTGCGGTTCTGCGCATCGGTCGCCACAAACGGCAGCGTGATGCCGCCCGGCGTCGCCGACACCGGGAAGGCGATGTCACGCGACCACACGTTGTCATTCGCCCGCACGTCCCCGTTCAGGCCCGAGTCGTTCAAGGCCAGCGTGCCCAGCCCGATGGACGACGCGTCCACCGCCACCGAGGTCAGGTTGTTCGGCGAGCCCGACCCGCGCGACACGTTCACCGTCAACTTCCCGCGGTTGCCCACCACCAGCTGGTTGGGCGTCAGCGTGCCCACCGCCGACGGCCCGAAGTTCAGCGAGAACGACGCCGGATTCCGCAGCGTCGCGGCGTAGATCCCGAACGCCGACGAGAAGTTGTTGCCCACCGTGCCCGAGCCGGCGATGGGGTTGGAGAACGTGATCGACGCCAGCGTCTTGCCCGAGATGTCAGGCCGACCGGAGGCGATCAGCGAGGCGGTCGAGATGATCGCCTCGTTGACCTTCAGCCAGCCGCCCGAGGGCGCCGTGCCGGTGTCGGTGCCGCGGTCGGTGTTCTGCACGGCGCGATAGGTGCCCAGCGAGCGCTGGTCCTCCAGCCCCTGGGCCACCGCCGGCGCCGGCAGCACGCCGGTGTTGTTCCAGAACCAGTCGTTGGACTGCACCGTGACGGTGACCGAGGAGTTGTCGGTGAACGCCAGCGTCACATCGAACGAGGCCAGCCGCGTGGCGGCCACGTCCGACGAGTGGTACAGCAGGCCGATCTTCGTGTTCGGACCCATCACCGCGTTCAGCGCCGACATGCTCGAGGTCTGCGGGCCGGTCAGGTCCGTGGTGTTCAGCCACGCCGGCGGCACGCCGTTGTCGTTGGTGAAGGTGGTGGTGCCGGGGGGCGAGAACACCCGCGCCCCGTTGGCCACCCGCGTCCGGTCGCCCAGGGCCACCATGTCCGACTGCAAGGGCGTGTCATAGATCTGGTACAGCATGCCCTGCGAGCCCACCGTCCCGCCGAAGTTGATCGTCCCCGCCGTGCCGTTGGCCAGCAGGCCCCGGTCGGCGATCGAGCGGTAGCCGTTGATGTTCGAGCGGTTCTCGTTCGGCGGCGTGGTCGTCGTCTGCTCCGGCGCGCCGTGGTTGATGCCGTTCCAGTTGAACTGCAGCGGCATGGTGATGTCCACCGGCGCCGGGTCATCAATCCGCAGCGTCACGTTGCCCGTCGCCCCGTTGTTGCCCGCCAGCCGGATCAGGTACGTGTTGCCCGCGACGGCGGAGAACTGCAGCCGCGAGGCCAGCCCGCAGCCGTTGTCGTTGCAGGCGACCGGCGTGGTGGCGCACGCGTTGTACACCGCCAGCGTCGTGTCAAACGTCGCCCCGCACGTCCGCACCTCCACCGCCCCCGTGGTTGTCGCCGTGTAGCTGAACCATACCGCCGAGGTGTCGTTCGTGCCGCACGCGCTCGGCGCCGCCCCGAAGGCCTGCACGTTGGAGACCGCGTTGTTCCCCGCGATCACCGGCGCCGGCGTGCCGCAGTTGGCGTTCAGCGGCTGGCCCGTCCGCACCGTGGTCGCGAAGATCGCATACCCGCGCCCCGTGTTCGCCGGATACGTCGCGTTGCCGAACGTGATGCTCACCAGCGACTTGCCCACAACGTTGATCCCGTTGGCCGTCATCTTCGGCACGCTGATGATGCCCTCGATCACGTTGAGGTTCGGCCCCGCGTTGGTCGCGGAGTACGCCGCCAGCGTCGCCCCGTCGTTGTTGGTCAGGCCGCGAAACGTCGTGAACGTGCTGCCCGGCGTGCGGGCCAGCTTCCGCTGCTGCAGCACCGGCAAGCCGCCGGCGCCCGCCACCACCGCCGGGTCGGCCGCGTTGCCGAACCAGTCCGGCGCCGCCAGACGCGCCGTCACCGACGAGCCGTCGGAGAAGTTCAGCACGCAGTCAAACTGCCCGCCGCCGTTGGAGGCGTGGTACAGCACGCCGATCGACGAGCCCGCGTCCAGCGTCACCGGCGACGCCAGCGTGCTCACCTGCGGGGTGGTGTGGTTGTTGGCCGCCGCCGTCAGCGCCCAGTTCGGGAACACCCCGATGTTGGTCGCGATGTTCACCGCCGCCTCAAACGGGAACAACAGCGCCCGGTTGCCCAGGTGCACAACGTCCACCACGAAGGGCTGGGTCACGATCGAGTACGTCAGCCCCGTCGCCCCGACCAGCCCCGACGAGCCGAACGCCGTCGGGTCCGCCGGGTCCACATACAGCCCGCGGTCCGCGATCGACCGGTAGCCGTCCGGCTGGTCCGCGTTGGTGTTGTCGTTCAGCGGCACAGACTCAACCGTGTGCGCCATCCCGTTGAAGTTGTAACTCAGCGGCACCTGCGTGTCGACGATCTGTCCGAACGCCGGCGAGGCCAGCGTGCCCGCCGCGGCCGCCAGCAGCCAGGCTGCACAGCGATGACGAGCGACAGGTGACCGGCGGTGGTGGGCAAGCGGTGTGGACGACATGAACGGACTCCGAGGTGAAAGGAACGGGGCACACGACCCGGACAGTGTGGACGGAAAACGTGCGGGCACCAACTGAGCAACAACTGCGCACCAACCGGGCACCAGCGCCGCGGCCGGCGACCGACAGGCAGCCAGCACCCCCAGCGGGCCGACCAACCGCCGGCCCCGCCCCGCGAGGCGCCACAATCAACACATGGGACCCCAAAAGCGCGGCCCCAAGAACAGATGCGGTCCGCGAAGAGAGCATACACGAAAACGGCAAGCTGTGGGCAAATGGAGCGCGGAATCCCCTGTGAGCGGGGGTGCCGGGGGGGCAGAAGGTTGCCAGTGGGTTGTCAGCGGGTTGCCAGCGGGATGGAAGGGGGTGGAAGGGGGTGGAAGGGGGGGGCGGGGCGTGCCGGGGGATGGAGAACGAGGCCATCCAATGTGAAAGTGGGGGCACTGGCGGAAACGGGGGCCTCAAGGGGCAGCGGCGAGCGGGCGTTTCGGTTATGCTCAGGGCTCAGGAGGCGGTCGATGGATTGGGTACTGGGCATGGCGGGGCTGGTGGTGCTGGCGTTGCTGATCACGTGGTGGGTCTACGGGCGGCAGCCCGGGGGCGGTGGCGCGCCTTCGCAGGCCGGCGAGACCGAACGCCCGCCCGGTGTTGACCGCCGTGCACCGCAAGCGGTGCAGCCGTCCTCGCCGGCCGCGGCCACTGTCCTGGCCAGCCGCCCGGCCAGCCCAGCCACCCCCGCCCCCGCCCCGCCCCACCAGCAGCCCTTCCGCATGCGCTGGTGCAACGCGGGCACTGTGGTGCAGGTCGCCGGCTTCCGCATTGATCAGCCCGGGCTCTACATCACCTCCGGCACGCCGGTGGACCGCCCGAACGCTGCCGACGCGTCCGAGATCCACCTCGAGGCCGAGGTGCGTCGGCCCACCGGCCCGGTGCCCGAGTTGCCCTACTGGCCGTGGTACCTGCACATCTCCCCTGAGCAGCGCTGGGTCTACCTCTCGTGGCTCGCCTCCGGCCGACGCGCCCTCCCGCCTGAGGACGGGTACATGTTCATGTATCTGTACGGGCTGGAGCGGCGGATGCTGCTCGAGAACGCCGACCGGTCATGGTGCCTCAAGCAGGTCGTCCGCCTGCGCGAGCTGGACCGGCCCCGCATCGGCACCAAGCACGGGGCGTCGTTCCGGCGATACACCGCCAACCTGCTGTGGTTCGAACTGGCCAGCGCACCCAAGCGGTTCGATGCCGAGGCCCTTCGCGCCGCCATCGGGCTGACCGAACGCTGGACGCCGGAACTGCTGGCCGCCCCGCTGTATTGGCTGCTCGCGAGCAACCAGCGCCTTCCGGCGGACGTCGCGCGGCTGGTGGCGTCGATCAACCCGCAATCGCAGCGTGGCGTGGTCATCACGCGCGTTCCCGAGCAGTTCAACGAACTGTTCGCCAAACGCTACCACGAGGCCTTCGGCGAAGGGCTGGAACTGCTGGCCTCCAAACGCGATTCGGTCTTCACCTACCGCCCGGCCAGCAACGCGCTCCCGGAGATGCGTTGCACCATCAAGGACCCGCTGGATGTGCCCAGCCAGTTCAAGAAGCTGCCCAAACTGTGGAACTCGTGCGTCGAGGACCTGCGGCGGTTGTCCCGCGTCACCGCCGGCGCTGCTGCAACCGGAAATGGTGCTGGAAATGGCGCTGGCCCGCTGACGGTGGAAGCCTGGGAGGCGCTCCCGGCGGAACTGCGCGAATCTGCCGAGCACCCGCTGGCAGCGCCGCTGGCCCAACTGGCGGCCGAGGCGGGCAGGCCGCCGAACAGCGACGGCAGCGATGACGCCGCCAACGAATCACGCGAGCACCTCGCCGTCGTGCCCGCGGGCACACTGGCGACCCTCGCCGGCCTCAAGCAGCGCGAAACGCTCACCAGCCTGCAGGCCACCCGCCTGGCCGAGACGGTGGCCCTCGCCGGCTTCGGGCTCGAGCCCGACGCCCGGCTCACCGGCCTGCGCTACCGCTGGGATGAGCCTGTCGCCCTCGTGCCCGGGCTGGAGAGCGCTGAGGCCGACCAGGCGCGGTACGCCGCCGCGTCGTGCGTGCTGCGGCTGGGCATGTCGGTGGCGCTGGCCGACGGTTCGGCCGATGAAGTGGAGGTGCGGGTGCTGGGCGATCAGATCAACGCGGTGCTGGGCCTGTCATCCGCCGAACAGCAACGCCTGGCCGTTCTGCGGCAACTGCTCCGGCACACCGGCGCCGACATCGGCGGCGTCGCCGGCAAGATCCGCAAGCATGTGCCCCAGGCCAGCCGCAGCGTGCTCGGGCGGCTGCTGGTGGTCATCGCCGCCACCACCGACCGCATCGACCGCGAGGAGCGGGCCGCACTCCGCCGCGCTTTCCGCGCTCTGGACCTGCCGGCGGAACTGCTGGAGAAGACCATCGCCCAGGTGGCCCCGGAGGCCGCCGAGGACGAAGTGGTCGTCAAGTCCGCCACCCCTGCCGCGCGTGCCGGCGAACCGATCCCCCCGCCCGCACCCACCGACGACACCGCCCGCCCCGTCGCGCCCCCGGGCCTGCGGCTCAACTACGCCGCCATCTCCAGCATCATGGCCGAGACCCGCCAGGTCTCCGCCCTCCTCGCCGAGGCCATGAGCAGCGAGGCCGATGACGACGCCCCGGCGGCCCCCGCTGAACCAGGCGCCGCAGCCACCGTCACCATACCCGCCCCGCCCATCCCGCAGCCCGCAACACCCGCCGCGTCCTCACCCCCATCCGCCGCATCCGCCGCATCCGCCGCCGTCGGCCGCTATGGCCCGCTGCTGGAAGCCCTCGCCGCCCAGCCCCGCTGGGCACGCCCCGAGGCTGATCGGCTCGCACGGGGCAAGGGCCTGATGCTCGACGCCGGGGTGGAAGCGATCAACGACTGGGCCATGGAGCACGCCGGCGGTCCGGTCATCGAAGAACAAGACGACGAACTCGTCGTCGACCAGCACACGCTGCAGCAAGCGCTCAGCACGGGAGGACAGAACGCATGACGGTCAAGATTCGCGAGAAAGAGCGGGCGGCGATCCTCAGTTCACTGGGCGCGGGCGTCGTCCCCGCCATCGGCCTCCAGCACGTGCAGGTGGGCCGCAAGGCCGAACTGGCCGCCCTCATCAACGACCTGCAGCGCGTCGAGTCCGGCGGGGCCGCCGTGCGCTTTGTGGTGGGTCGCTTTGGCTCCGGCAAGAGCTTCTTCTTGAACCTCCTCAAAGCCGTCGCCCTGGAGCGCAAACTGGTCGTCGCCAACGCCGACATCACCACCGATCGTCGCCTCAACGGCGGCGGCGGTGTCGCCCGGGCCCTGTTCACCGAACTGACCCGCAACATCGCCACCCGCGCCAAGCCCGAGGGCGGCGCACTGGCCAGCATCGTCGAGCGCTGGATCGGCGACCTCGCCCACCAGGTCACCTCATCCGGCGGATCCGACGCCGACGTGCACGCCAGGATCGCTCAGACGCTCCGCCCCCTGCAGGACTTGGTCAGCGGGTACGACTTCGCCACCGTGCTCTCGGCCTACTACCGGGGCCACGCCGAGCACAACGCCGAACTGCAGACCGCCGCGGTCCGCTGGCTGCGGGGCGAGTTCACCACCAAGACCGAGGCCCGAACGGCCCTGGGCGTCCGCACCATCATCGATGACGAGTCCATCTACGACTACCTCAAGCTCATGGCCGCCTTCGTGCGCCTGGCCGGCTACGCCGGGCTGGTCGTCTGCGTTGACGAACTGGTCGTGCTCTCCCACCGGCTCAACAACAGCGCCAGCCGAGACCGCAACTACGAGGCCATCCTCCGCATCGTCAACGACTGCCTGCAAGGCTCGGTCGAGGGGCTCATGTTCATCTTCGCCGCCACCGACGACTGCCTCACCGACCAGCGCCGCGGCCTGTTCAGTTACGAGGCTCTGGCCACCCGACTGGCCGAGAACCGCTTCGCCGCCAACGGCCTGGTGGACCTCTCCGGGCCGGTCATCCGTCTGGCGAGCCTGACCCCGGAGGACTGCTTTGTGCTGCTCTGCAACGTCCGCCGGGTCTTCGCCCGCGGTGAGAACGAGCAGAGCGTGCTCTCGGATCAGGCCATCGAGCACTACCTGCACAGTTGCCACCAGCGCATGGGCGCTGCGTCGTTCCAGACCCCGCGTGAGACCATCAAGGACTTCGTCGGCCTGCTCAACGTGCTCGAGCAGAACCCCGGTGCCGACTGGCGAACGCTGGTCGGGGGCCTGACCACCCGCGCCCCCGCCGAACCGCCGCCCGAGCCCGATGCCCCCAGCGAGCCAGTCGCACCGGCCCACACCATCGCGACCCAGACCATCGCAACCCAGACCGACAAACCCGCCAAGCCCACCGACAAAGAGGACGACCTCGCCTCCTTCAAGATGTAAGCCGTGAGCGACCCTTCGGCCCAACCCTCGCCACCCCCCGGCACCTCGGCCTTCGCGCACTTGGCCCCCGGCCTGCAGCGCCGGTTGTACGCCATGCGCTGGCCGTCGCTGCGGCCCCTGCAGGTCGACGCCATCCACACCTACCTCCCCACGCCGACCGACATGCTGCTCATGGCCGAGACCGCCGGCGGCAAGACCGAAGCGGCGTTCCTCCCCATTCTCTCCTCGATCGCCCACGAGCCCGGCGGCTCGGTCCGCGTCGTCTACGTCGGCCCCCTGCGTGCGCTGATCAACGACCAGTTCTCCCGCCTTGAGGCGCTCTGCACCCACATGGAGATGCCCGTGCACCGCTGGCACGGCGACGTGGGCGATGCCGCCAAGCGGCGGCTGATCGCCGAGCCCGGCGGCGTGCTGCTGATCACCCCCGAGTCGCTTGAATCGCTGCTGATCAACCGCACACGCCATCTCGGCACGCTCTTCGGCGGCCTCCGCGCCGTGGTCATCGACGAACTGCACGCCTTCCTCGGTGGCGAGCGCGGGCTGCATCTGGCCAGCCTGCTCGCCCGCATCGCCCGCTACCGCGCCGCGGGGGAGCCGCCCACGCGCTACGTGGGCCTGTCAGCCACCATCGGTGACACGCTGGTGGCCCAGCGGTACCTTCGACCCGACGCCCCCGAGGCCGTGCGGGTGCTCAGCGACGACGGCGAGCAGGTGGAACTGCGCCTCCGCGTGCACGGCTACGACGCCCTCGCCCTGATCGCCAGCCGTCCGCGCCCCACCGAGCCCGATCCCCAGCCGCCCGACGCCGACACGCCCGATCCCGAAGAGGTCGTTACCCGGGCCATCGCCGAGGACCTGGTGGAACACTGCCGCGGGCACAGCAACCTGGTGTTCGCCAACGCCAAGGGCGACATCGAGATCATGGCCGACGTCGCCAACGAGCGCGCCGCCCGCGAGGGGCTGCCCGACCGCTTCCTGGTGCACCACGGCTCGCTCTCGCGCGAGATCCGCGAGGACACCGAGGCCCAGATGAAAAGCGGACGGCCCCGCACCACCGTCTGCTCCAGCACGCTGGAGATGGGCATCGACATCGGCGCCGTGCGCATGGTCGGCCAGATCGATCCGCCCTGGTCGGCCGCCTCGCTCAAGCAGCGCATGGGCCGCAGCGGCCGCCGCGCCGGCGAGGTGCGTCGCCTCCGCTGCTATGTGGATTGCACCATCTCGCCCAAGCCATCGAGTGTGCTCGACGCCCTGCCGCTGGACCTGCTGCAGTGCATCGCGGTGATCGACCTGGTGCTCAGCAAGTGGGTGGAGCCGCCCCCCTCACACGGGCTGGACCTCAGCACGCTGACACATCAGGTGATCAGTTCGATCGCCGAACTGGGCGCCTGCGCAGCGCAAGACCTCCACCACCGGCTGTGCGTCCACGGGCCGTTCCGCAGCGTTGATGCCCGGCTCTTCGCCCGCCTGCTGCGGGCGCTGGGCGAGGTCGACATCCTCGAGCAGGGCCCCGACGGCCTGCTGATCCTCGGCCTGCTCGGCGAGCGGCTCCGCAAAGACCGCGAGTTCTACGCCGCCTTCGCCTCCCGAAGCGAGTACGCCGTGCGTGCCGCCGGGCGCGTCCTCGGCACGCTGCCGCTGGCCAGCCTGCCCCAACCGGGCGACCACATCGTCTTCGCCGCCCGCCGCTGGCAGGTGGGCACCGTGGACGCGGGCCGACGCGAGCTGCTGGTGCAACCCGCCCGACGCCGCAAGCGGCCCAGGTTCGTCGGCGCCCCCGGCCAGGTGCACGACCGTGTGCCCGAACGCATGCGGCAACTTCTCGCCGAGCCCTCCGAGCCGGTCTATCTCGATGCCACCGCGATCGACGCCCTCCGCGCCGCCCGTCGGCACGCCGCCCAGCATGGCCTGCACCAGCGGGCGATCGTCGACCAGGGCGAAGGCGGCTGCCTGTGGATGACCTGGGCCGGCACCGCCCAAACCACCGCCGCCGTCGCCCTGCTGGCGACGCTGGGCATCAAGGCTGAGGATCAGCGTGTGGCGATCTCCTGCCCGTGCCCGGCCGACACCCTGCGTGCCGCCCTCCGCCGCGCCCGCGCCAGCCCCCCCAGCCTGCACGACCTGGCGCTGATGGTCGAACCCGCCGCCCGCCGCAAGTACGACGAACACCTCCCCGACGACCTGCTCCGCGAAGTGATCGCCGCCGAACTCGTCTGGCCGGCGTCGCTGCTGGATGGGGTGTAAGGCCAAGCAGCCCACGCGCTCTCCACCCCGCCCCCTCCGCGCGCCCACGCCGCCCCTCTCCCCTCTGAAATCTCAAAGATGAAGTGACACTATCCGGGCGTCACTTCGGATGACAGAATCCAGGCGTCAGTCCGCCACGGATTTGAGTGACTCGCCCGCGCGTCATTTGATTCATGGT
>Ga0068872_10001939_pt1 | contig 16441 bp, 13 predicted proteins | sample NOAtaG_7_FD_66441 | JGI IMG/M metagenome (GOLD analysis project Ga0068872, IMG submission 66441) | Freshwater lake microbial communities from Lake Erie, under a cyanobacterial bloom - NOAA_Erie_Diel1S_2200h metaG | ecosystem: Environmental > Aquatic > Freshwater > Lake | place: USA: Ohio, Lake...
AACGGTAACGACAACTTGCGAAAGCGAGCGGCCCTAACGGCCTAGCGTCGCCTCGAACACAAAAAAAACGGCCGCGCTAACGTCGATAACCATTGTCTCGCCAGCGCGGCAGAATGTACATGACCTATCTCTATTTTCTAGCTTATTTTTTTGCGAGGAAGCCCGCTTCCGCCATTAAGGTCTGATGACGTAATTCTTCTTTGGTTAGCCATTTGACAAACTCGTCACCCGTAAGCGTAGTCGTATCGAATGCACCTTTCTCCATGAACTCTTTCCAGTCGGGCGTGGCTTGGATTTTCTTGAAGAGATCCACATAGAAAGCCACCTGATCTTTCGTCACACCTCCCGGCATAAAGATGCCGCGCAACATCTGGTAGTCCACATCCATGCCCTGGCTCTTGCAAGTCGGAATATCAGCCCAAGACTGCGTCGCCGTGACTTTCGCGTTGTAAGGCATCACCTTGTCATCGAATACACAAAGCGGGCGAAGTTTGCCGGCACGCCATTGTTCGACCGCTTCGATTGGATTGTTCACCGTGGAATCGACATGTTTGCCGACTAATTGAACAGCAACCTCGCCGCCACCCTTGTAAGGAATGTAGATGAACTTGTCGCCAGTAAGCTTTTCAATGGCCACGGTAATGATTTGGTCTTCTTGTTTGGAGCCCGTCCCGCCCATCTTAAACTTGCTCGGGCCCGCCGCCTTAACGGCAGTGGTGTACTCTTTCGCCGTCTTGTAGGGGGTTTCTGCATTGACCCACAACACAAACTGATCAAGCGCCAGCATTTGAACAGGCGTGAGGTCTTTCCAATTGAACGGTATGCCTGTGGCCAACGGTGTGGTGAATAAGTTGGAAAGCGTGATGATGATCTTGTGCGGGTCTTTGACTGACCCCTTCACATCAAGAAAACCTTCTGCCCCCGCACCGCCGCTCTTGTTCACGACAATAAGCGACTGCTTCATGAGGTTATGTTTTGTCACCACCCCCTGTATGAACCGCGCCATCTGGTCAGCACCACCGCCCGTCCCCGCCGGCACGACAAATTCGACAGATTTGGTTGGCTCCCAAGCGAGGGAAGGAGCCGAGATGCCCAGCCCGATTGATGCTGCGATTGCACCTGCGAACAGTGTGCGGCGAAATTGCGACAAGCGATTTTGAGTCGGACTCGATTTGTGCATGTTGACCTCCAAGAATGTAATGTCCCTGTTAACAACGAATTATTTTTTGCGAACCACGAAAACGCTGCACTTCAACCAGCAGCGCCCCAACCATCAAACGCCGATACTAAACAAAAACTCTAGGTCATAAATGCACTGGCAAAATATCACGATTAAGGCACTACGGCTCCCTGTTCAATCTGGCGTTTCGCCAGCGCCTTACCGATCATTACCACTACCGCCGCAGCCGCCGCAGGAACGATGTAATGCATCCAGCCCGCGTTGGCGTTGATCCAGTCAATGTCAACCGGATCGGTAATCGCCATCTCTCCCGCCACAAAGCCCAGTAGCGCAGCCCCGAGCGTAATGATGATTGGAAACCGCTCCATCAACTTCATGAGTATGGTGCTGGCGAAGATGATCAGTGGGATGGAGATTGCCAAACCGAGAACCAGTAGAGAAATCTTGAATTCCGCCGGCGCAGCATCGGCCGCGGCGGCGACTGCAATAACGTTGTCCAAACTCATCACTAGATCCGCAATCAAGATGGTTTTAATCGCCGCGAGCAAATTGGAATGTCCCGCAATGTTTGCGTCTTCGTCCTCGGGAACCAAAAGCTTGATGCCAATCCAAATCAGCAGGCCGGCACCGACAATCTTTAACCACGGAAAGGCGAGCAGTTTGACGGCAAACACGGTTAGGGCGATACGCATGATGATCGCCGCGCCAGAGCCCCAGAAAATTGCCAGCTTTTGCTGCCGCCCTTCGAGGCTTCGGGCGGCAAGCGCAATCACAACCGCGTTATCTCCCGAGAGGATGATATTGACGCCGATGATTTTCAGCAGCGCAGTCAAAAACAGCGGATCGAGAAAGTCCATGAGGAACATTGGTCAGTACAAGTCAGGGGGAAGGTCGCAACAGCGCGGCGGTGAAGACGCGCGTCTGCTAAGCAAAAACAGGATCAACGGCTCCAAGAATATAGCGCGAAGCGAACGAACGGCTACAATAATACTCAATCACTACCCCCATTCTCAGTGAATCAATTTTTCATGTTCTCGGCAAAATTCCTATCAACAGTGAGCTTCCGCCGCTTTTGCCGCAGCGCAGCACAATCGTCGAACGCGATCTCCGCCGCATCGTCAGGACTTATGTTCTACGCCGCTGCGGTCGTCTTGGCATTGACCTTTGGCAACAACGCCACCGCCAACCAAGCCGACCCGGCACCCTCGGTGAGTCAAATCCCATTCGGAGCCGCCAAATCCACTCAGCCGCTCAGCCAGATCGAACGCGAATGGCTCAACGCCCGTGCGGCCTTCGAGCGCCGCGATATTGCCGCCCTAGAGACCGCAAAGGAGCGATTTGGACAGCGCAGCGATTTTGTCCTCGCACCCTACGTCAGGTATTGGTGGATCAGCGCACAACTCGCACAAAGCGCGCAATTCGCACGCACGCTCGAATCAGACATCATCCGTTTCAGCACAGAGAATGGTGACGCACCCTTCGCTGATCAGCTTCGCCGTGACTACTTGCGCGCGCTGGGAAAGCTGGAATCCTGGTCGCAGTTTGGGCAGTTTCAGGCCGCATACACGGGCGACGACAACGAGGTTGCGTGCCAGCGATTGCGTTATCGCTTCCAATTGGGCGGTACCGATCGCAGCGGCGCCATTGCGGATGCTAGGAACCTGCTACTCACCGCCAAGCCCGCTGCCGAACCCTGTTACGACCTATTCGACAAGCTGGTGGCCGCTCAAAACATCTCAGAAGACGACCTGTGGCGGCGAGCGCGTGCGCTGTTTGATGCCGGTCAGCTTGCCGACGCACGACGAACCACTGGGTTGATTCCGAACATTCGCGCCGGCTTCGAAGCATCCACCGCGTCCGCCAATCTCGATCCTCGCCACTTTCTGTCCAAATCTGCCCTCAGACCAGAAGACCGGGCACTGGTCGAGCTAACCCTATTTGCCATCACGCGATTGGCGCGAACAAACCCGGAGGCGGCAGCTTACTGGGTGGATAAGAATACCGCTCGACTCCCTAGGTCCGCTCAATCCCACGCCTGGGCACAGATTGGCATGCATGCCGCCATGCAGCTTCAACCAGAAGCTTTGACGTGGTTTGCCAACGCACGCGCGGCGGACAACCTGTACCTCCTTAATGACCAGCAAGCAGGCTGGCTGGTGAGGGCAGCGCTTCGCGGGTCGTCAACCGACCCGGCACAGTGGTCGAATGTGCGGCGCACGATCCAAGAGATGTCTGACGTAGAACGGCGTGATCCGACGTGGCGATATTGGCTGGCCCGGGCGATGGCCACTTCCACCAATGCCACCGATCTGACCACCGCTCGTGTGTTGCGCGAGACCTTGTCGCGCGAAAACCACTTCTACGCGGTAATGGCGGCCGAAGAGTTGGAACTGGCGCTTAAGCCAAATTTCCAAACTGTTAAGTCAGCCGACGATGCCATCGCAAGGCTCCGGGAACGCGCGGCCGTGAAGCGTTCATTTGCACTGTATCGCCTAGCTGATCTGAAACCGGAGGTGAAGGACTTACGCGGCGATGCGTTTCGCGAATGGGTAGTTGCCATGCGCAATGCAGATGACGAGACACTTCTTGCCGGTGCCGAGATTGCGCGACAGCAAGGTCTCCCCGACCGTGCAATCAACACCGCCGAGCGTACCAAGACCATGCATGACTTCAGCCAGCGTTATCCGCTACCGCACCGTGAAACGCTACAGACCAACGCGGCGACCTTTGGGCTGGACGAGGCGTGGATCTATGGACTCATCCGCCAAGAGAGCCGCTTCATGACGGAAGCCAGATCGAGCGTCGGCGCGATTGGTTTGATGCAGCTGATGCCAACAACGGCAAAATGGGCTGCCAGACAAGTGGGCGTAAAGGACTACTCGGTGAATCGGGTTGCCGATGTTGGTGTCAACCTATCGTTAGGCAGCTTTTATCTCAAACATGTGCTCGATGACCTTGGTCATCCGGTGCTTGCAACCGCCGCCTACAACGCCGGTCCCAACCGGGCACGCCGATGGCGCGCAACCGTGCCTCTTGAGGGTGCAATCTACGCCGAATCGATCCCGTTTAGCGAGACGCGCGACTACGTCAAAAAAGTAATCCTCAACAAGTGGTACTACGGTCATCGAATTCACGGCAAATCGGCTTCGCTATCAGAGCTGATGGGGGTTGTACCGGCCAAGCCGGGTGCAACAACGGCTGGCACCGACCGCACTGCGCCTGCCATATCGAACCCGTCCAACCCGCCCAACCCACAACTCGCAGCGGTCACCCGCTAGAAAACGCAGCTGTCGAACATGAAAAAAATTTTGTTATTAGGTGGGAGCGGCTTCATCGGCAGCGCGATCGCCGAGGCGCTCGCCAAGCGCGGCGATTTTGTCACTGTCCCCACGCGGGATCGCGAGCGCGCTAAACATCTGTTGTTACTGCCGACCTGCGAGGTTGTATCGGCCAATATTCGGGACCCGGATACTCTTGACAATCTCATCCGCAATCACGATGTCGTGATTAACCTTGTTGGCATCTTGAATGGTGATTTTGAGTCGGTTCACGTCGCTTTTCCCGCACTGGTAGCAGAATGCTGTGCACGACACCACGTGCAGCGATTGGTGCATATAAGCGCCATTGGTGCGGACGTTGGAGGACCAAGCCAATACCTGCGTTCTAAGGGTCGTGGTGAAGCGGCGGTAGCAGAGATCGCCGAGCGTACCGGACTCGCGGTAACGGTGTTTCGTCCGTCGGTGGTTTACGGTGAGCATGACAAATTCCTGAACATGTTCATGGGGCTGGTGAAATTCTTTCCGGTAATCCCGCTCGGCTCGCCAGAGGCGACATTTCAAGTTGTCTGGGTGCAAGACGTCGCACGTGCGGTAACGATGGCCATCGATCTTCCGCAGACCATTGGCAAAACCTATCCACTGGTTGGCCCGAAGGTTTACACGCTCCGACAACTCATTGAATTCGTCATCCAAATTTCGGGTAAACGACGCATGGTGGTTGGATTAGGTGCCGGGCTTTCGGCGCTACAAGCAACTGTGTTTGAGTTCTTGCCGGGCAAGATCATGACCCGCGATAACGTGGCTTCGATGCGAACACCGAATACCTCAAGCGAACCGTTCCCAGCGATCTTTGGCCAGCCGGCTGCCATGGAAGATACCGTGTATGCATACATGCACGCTGGCAGCGGCGGAAGGGGCCGCTACCAACACTTCCGCGAGGGTATTCCTGCAGACAGCCGTCATTCGCCGGATCACAAATCGTAACGGAGAGCAAAGTGCTGACACTGGTTATCGGCAACAAAAACTATTCATCATGGTCAATGCGGCCTTGGCTGATTTTGCGCGCGCTCAACATCCCCTTCGAAGAGGTGATGCTTAAGTTTCATTCGGCTGAGTGGGATGCAAAAATTGCACACTATTCACCGTCGAAACTCGTACCCGTCTTATGGGATGGTGAGGTTGGTGGCGGCGACAGCATCTGCGTTTGGGAATCAAACGCGATCTATGAATACTTGGCGGAGAGATTTCCCGACAGACACGTCTGGCCGGCAGGAGCAAAAGCACGGGCTTATGCGCGTGCCATCGTTGCCGAAATGCACGCTGGGTTCCGCCCGCTGAGAACGGCGATGCCAATGAACATTCGTGCGAGGTTCCCGGGTCTCGGCATGAATGACGACGTCGCCAAGAATATCGCCAGAATTGAGGCACTTTGGAAGGAAGCGCGCGAACGATTCGGCCAACCATCTGCAAGTGGCCCATTCTTATTTGGTGCGTTTTCAGCCGCAGATGCAATGTTTGCGCCAGTTGTGATGCGCTTCATGACTTACTCGCCAACACTTTCGTCAGACACAGAATCCTACTGCGCCGCCGTTCGTGCGCATCCGTCGGTCGTCGCTTGGCAAACCGATGCACTCGCCGAAACCGAGTTTGTCGCGGAAGACGAGCCATACGCCGGCACTTTCACCAAGAATTGAAACACCCCGATCAGCGGCCTTTTTCAAGCCAAAACGTCTGAAAGCGCCCGCCAATTGTCGAGTTTTATCCACCACAGTCTTTCTCCACCAGTGTCAAGCGCTGGTCAGTCGATTCGCGACATAATCGACGTATGAAAACCTACACCGTCGGCGGCGCGGTCCGTGATCAATTGCTCGGCCTCAGCGTGACGGACCGCGACTATGTGGTCGTTGGCATGACACCGCATCAAATGATCGAAGCTGGTTTCAAACCGGTTGGGGCAGACTTCCCGGTTTTCCTGCATCCGAAAACGCATGAGGAATACGCGCTTGCGCGCACCGAACGCAAAACCGGGCCTGGCTACAAGGGTTTCACCTTTCATGCGGCACCCACTGTCACCCTTGAAGAGGACCTGGCGCGACGAGACCTGACCATCAACGCCATGGCGCGAGACGATGCGGGACATATCATCGACCCTTACGGCGGACAGGCCGACTTGAATCACAAACTGTTACGGCATGTGGGCGATGCGTTTCGCGAAGACCCGGTTCGCATACTGCGAACCGCGCGGTTTGCCGCGCGATTCGCCCAGATGGGCTTTACCGTGGCGGGCGAAACGATGGCGCTAATGCGGGAAATGGTTGATGCCGGCGAAGTGGATTCGCTGGTTGCCGAGCGAGTATGGCAAGAACTCGCGCGCGGGCTCGCTGAAGCCACCCCCTCACGTATGTTCGAAGTGCTGCGTGATTGCGGAGCACTCGCACGTATCGCACCGGAAATTGATCGTTTGTGGGGTGTACCGCAATCTAGTGCCGTCCACCCGGAAATCGACACCGGTGTGCATGTGATGATGGTGATCGACTATGCCGCACAAACAAAAGCCAGCTTGCCGGTTCGCTTCGCTGCGCTCACACACGACCTTGGCAAGGCGGTCACACCTTCACAGTTTCTGCCCCGGCATCCCGGTCACGAGGCCAAAAGTGTGGAGTTAATCGATGCTCTCTGCGCGCGCCTGCGTATACCCGCCGAGTGCCGTGACCTCGCAGTGGTGGTCGCGCGGTGGCATGGAGAAATCCACAACGCGCTCGGTTTGTCAGCCGACAAGCTCTTGGCACTGTTGGATGGCTGCGATGCACTTCGTCGACCAGGAAGATTTGTTGAGGTACTCGATGCCGCCGCATGTGACCATCACGGACGTCAGGGCTTTGCGATGACACCATATCCCCCCCATGATTATCTTGCGCGCGCGTTGGTTCGTCTGCAGTCCATCGATTTTGCGGCCATCGCTAACAAACATGGTGTCAACGTAGCCGCAGCCATCGCCCTTGCCAAATTCAACGCAATGCAAACATTCATCAACGAGGAACAATGAATGACCAAAGCAATACGTATTCACGAACACGGCGGTCCGGAAGTTTTGAAGTGGGAAGATGTCGAAGTCGGTGCGCCCGGCCCCGACGAAGTACGCCTCAAAACCACCGCGGCAGGATTGAACTTCATCGACACTTATCATCGAACCGGCATGTACAAGATCGCGCTACCTTCGGTCATCGGCCGCGAAGGGGCTGGCATCGTTGAAGCAGTCGGCACTAATGTCACCAGCTGCAAAGTAGGTGATCGTGTTGCCTACGCGTCCTCACCGATGGGCGCATACGCCGAAGCACGACTTATGCCCGCAGATCGTGTAGTGAAAATCCCCGCTGCGATTTCCGACCAACAAGCCGCATCGATGATGCTAAAGGGCATGACCGCGCAGTATCTGTTGCGCCGTACCTACCGTGTCAAAGCGGGCGACATAATCCTCTCACATGCCGCTGCAGGCGGGGTCGGTCTCATCCTCGGCCAGTGGGCGAAACATCTGGGGGCGACGGTGATCGGCACCGTCGGTTCGGAAGAAAAGATGGCCTTGGCAAAGGCGAATGGCTGCGATCATGTGATCAACTATCGCACCGAGGACTTTCAAGCCCGCGTGATGGAAATCACGAATGGGAAAAAGTGTCAGGTGGTCTATGACGGTGTCGGGCAGGACACCTGGGCAAAGTCGCTCGATTGTATTGCGCCACTCGGCATGATGGTCTCCTTTGGTGCTGCCTCAGGCGCAGTCAAGCCTTTCTATATTGGCGAGTTAGCGGCAAAGGGATCGCTTTATCTTACTCGGCCAACGCTTGACACTTACACTGCGACACGCGCAGATTTGGGTGCGACAACTGATGAGCTGTTCGCCATCGTTGCCAGCGGCGTGGTCAAGATCGAGGTCAACCAGACCTACGCACTTCGCGATACTGCACAAGCACACCGCGACCTTGAAGCCCGGAAAACCACCGGTTCTACAGTCCTGATACCATAACGCCCGGACTGGCAAAGGGTTGAACTTCTCGTCCGGTATCGCGTCTGAACGCATCGTCTCCAGCTTCTGGGCTGGGTAGCGACTGGCGGCGAAGCAGTAGCACATACACATCACACCAAAAACACATCGAGGGGCATCTATGTTTCGTAAAACAATGACTACGGTGGCAGCGGTTCTGGCGGTCAGTGCTGGCGCTGCATTTGCACAGGCCTATCCAAACAAGCCGATCAAGTTGATCGTGCCATTCGCCCCAGCGGGAACCACGGATATCGTGGCACGTCTGGTTGCCGACCAACTCGGCAAAGAGCTTGGGCAGTCTGTCATCGTCGAAAACCGCGCTGGCGGTGGCGGTTCGGTCGGGACCAACGAGGTGGTGAAGTCTGCGCCGGACGGATATACCATCGGCATGGCAACAGTCTCGACCATGGCGGTGAACCCGGCGACCAACCCGAAGATTCCTTATAACAACTTCAATGATTTGATTGCGATCACCAATCTTGCTTCAACACCGAACGTCTTAACGGTGAACCCAAAGGTAGCGGCCAACGACTTCAAGGAGTTTTTGGCGCTTCTGAAAAAAGAGCAGGGCAAACTTAGTTTCGCCTCATCTGGCACCGGCGGCATCGGCCATATGATGGGTGAACTCTTCCAAGCAGCGACTGGCACAGATATGGTTCATATTCCGTACAAGGGTGCCGGTCCTGCCGTGATAGACGTGGTCGGCGGGCAAGTTCCGGTGTTGTTTGACAACCTGCCATCGTCAAAAGGACAGATTGATGCCAACATGCAAGATGCCGCCAAGGGCATGCGTCTGCTGGCGGTTGCTTCCCTTAAGCGTCTGCCTGCTTACCCCAACGTACCGACGTTTGCCGAATTGGGCTTAAACGACGTGAATGACCCAGCTTGGTATGGCTTGGTGGTGCCGGCGAAGACACCAAAGGAAATCGTCGATAAGATCGCCGCGGCCGCGATCAAAGCGGTAAACAATCCAGCCGTGCGGGAAAAACTCGCGGCGCAGGGTGCCGATCCTATCGGCAACACGCAAGCGCAATTCACCGCACAAATCAAAGCTGAGTTTGACAAAATGAAGGCGCTGGCCGCCAAGCGGAACATCAAGCTCGAATAGGCTTTTCAATACTGAACGGCTGACGCCCGTCCCGGTGCTGTGATGCACCGGGACTTGTTTGGGCGACTGGTGTGGCTCGGCTGTGAAGATCGGATGGCCGAATATGTGTCGTGGCGGTGCCGTCAAAGTTGATAGAGTACGATCATCTCGTCAGTCGACAATACTGGGTTCGCCCCGTAGAGCACCCCCACCTCCTCGCATAATGTGACTCCTATGTCCTCGTCTGACCGACGCCGCTGGCTGCAATGCGCTGGTGCAATCTGCCTTGTGCCATTGCTATCAACATGCCCTAGATTGTCAGCGAAGAACGCGTACCCCACGCGTCCGATTCGGATCGTAGTCGGCTTTGCAGCAGGTGGCTCAGCCGACACATTCGCGCGCTTACTTGCCCACAGAGCGGGGGCGTCACTCGGCCAATCAGTGATTGTCGACAACCGGCCCGGCGCAGGTGCGGCCATTGCAGCAGATCATGTTGCCAAATCGCCCGCGGACGGGCATACCCTGTTCCTAACGTTTTCCGAGGCCCTAGTTGCCAACACCGCGCTGTACCGAAAGCTACCCTACAATCCGAAACGAGACTTTGCATTCATCTCGATGCTCTGTGCAAGCAAACTGGTGGTCGCGGTCAACAAATCAATCCCCGTCGGCAGCCTCAAGGAGTTAATTGCGTTGGCGCGGGCATCATCCACTAAGCCGATGAATTTTGGCTCGTGGGGGGGCGGCTCGCACGGACACTTGCTGTGCGAAGCGATGAATAAGAGCTACAGCTTGGCACTTCAGCACATCCCTTACAAGGGCGAAGGACCGGCCATTCAAGATCTTGTGGCTGGCGAAATTCAGATCGCTGCCGGCAGCATCGGCGCAATGGCACCGCATATTCGCAGCGGCGCGCTCAGGGCGATCGGCGTAATTGGCGACAAACCAAGTCCAGCTTTGCCGCAAGTACCGTCGCTGATTGAACAGGGAGCAACGGCCCACGCCTTTGCACTGTTGGGTTGGATGGGCTTGGTCGCACCGACTGGCACGCCCGAGCTAGTCGTCGACCGATGGGTCACTATCGTTCGCGAGTTCATCGAATCCAATGAGGCGCAGCAACGCCTGCACGCATTCGGCTTCGAACCGAAGCTGCTCGCCAAAGATGTTTTTTTTCGTGCCTGGCAAGCTGATGTTCCCATCTGGACTAAGCTCATCAATGAGACCGGCGTTACGCTGGACTGACACCCTCGCCTCAACCTTTCAAGGTGGGGCGCTCGAAAGCGAGTATTTTGCGCTGCATTTACGTTAGCGATTTTTTCAGGAAGTCCCGCATATCCGCGGCCATCTTTGTGAGCGATGGCGCATGTATGTACATCATGTGCCCTGCCTCGTAGTAGTACTGTGAGATGTTTTTTGCCAGTGGCGCATCGAGTGAAAGATGGTTCACCGTATAGTCTGACGCAAAGTGCGGAGTGGCCATATCGAAGTAGCCGTTAGCCACATAAACCTTCAGATGGGGGTTCATATTCATCGCACGTCTCAACGTCTCTCCCACGTTGACGTAGCGGTTGGCAAAGTCCTTCCAGCCCCACGTCATGTAAAGCGCTGACAGCACTCGGTAATCGAGATCCGTTTCAAACTTGAGGGTGCGACGAACGTAATCATTCAAGGTGGTTGCAAATGCGCCGCCAATCGCCGCATGCGCAGGGTCGAACTCAAACTGCTCACCCGCGCTGTCGCGATCACGCGCGGTAAACCGACTGTCGAGGCGACCGACTGTCTTGCCTTCGTCGCGCAGCAACTCCTTGCAGAATCGGTGGATTTGCACCCGTAACTTTGTCGACTTGACGTAGGCTACTGATAAGCCGGTGTAACGCGCAACTTGTGTGGCCACCTTGTCGAATTCCTTCGGCGAGAGCCTGTCCCCCTGAAACAAGGCCTGCGCATATTCGGTCGCTGCAAACGCCTCGACCTGCTTCACCAAGCTCGTTACTGATTTTTTCTGCAGCTCCGAAGGCAATTTCTTATGCACCCACGCTGTTGCGGCGTAGGTAGGCAAATACATCACCGGCGGTAGGTCGTTACCATGATCAAACCGAATCGTCTGAAAATCGAGGGCGACTGAAACCAAATACAGGCCGTTGATATACATCCCGTACTTGTCCTGCAATAGCCCAGCCAATCCACAGGCACGTGTTGTCCCGTAGCTTTCGCCCGCAATAAACTTCGGACTCGCCCAACGCTCATGTCGCGACACGTAGAGGCGAATGAACGCGCCGACGCTGTCAAGATCGCGCTGGTACTCGTGGTATTCCTTAGTTTTTTCGCCCTCAACCATGCGCGAGTAACCCGTACCGACCGGGTCAATAAACACGAGATCCGCGTCCGACAACATCGAGAAATCGTTATCGATAAGTTTGTACGGCGGGGCACCGGCATTGCCCTGGTCATCCAGCGCGACGCGCTTGGGGCCAATCAGGCCTAAATGCAACCAAACCGAGCTCGAACCAGGGCCGCCGTTAAAACAGAACATGATCGGCCGGTCAGCAAGGTCTTTGGTGCCATCTTTGGTATAGGCGGTGAAGAACATTACTGACTTAGGCTTGTGCCCTAAATGCTCACCATCCTTGTCGTGTTCTTCCCGCATCACCCAAGTGCCACAAGTGACGGTGTAGGCCATTGATTTGCCGTTAACACGCGTTTTATGGCGTGTGACCGAGACTTGATCCTTAAACTCACGGGTTTCTGCGGGAAGCGGATTGGAAGAGGCAGCACTGTTTTGCGCCGTGCTGGGCGGGGTTTGATTGGTTCGCATGGCACAACTTTAGCAGGCTAAGCTGTTGCTTTGTTGGACTTTTTTATGCATAATCAACGCCTCCCATCACCCTTGTTCGAATAGAGGTTCACACGCGGTGAACCCTTTACGAAAAGAAAGGCCGTACCCATGAAAGCTGAAATCCATCCGTCCTACAAAGAAGTCATCTTTTTTGATTCTTCTTGCGACTTCAAATTCCTGACCAAGACCACCGCCGAAACCAAAGGCAAAGAAACCATGAAGTGGACCGACGGTAAAGACTACCCAGTTATCCGTATCGAGGTGTCGTCAGAGTCACACCCGTTCTACACGGGCAAACACAAAATCATGGACACGGCCGGTCGTATCGACAAGTTCAAGCAGCGTTACGCTAAAACCAGCGCCGGTAAGTAATTCGCCGACCCATCGTGACGCACCGCAAAAGGCAACCGACAGGTTGCCTTTTGCTTTTCTAGGCCGCCAAAATCGCTTGGCACAGAGCCCACGATCGGCAAGCTGGCGGCGTAGAATCTGTTCAGATTATTTAAAGAGTTAGCTCATGAGATTTACAAGAAACCGCCTTGCCAGGCTTAGTCTCGGCTTGGCGCTTGGCATCGCAATCGGCGGCTGTGCAACCTCCGTAAACCCGGTTTCAGGCCGTGTAGATCGCGGACTGATGTCGGAACAGGAGGAGATTGTTTCGGGGCACAACATCCACCAGCAAGTATTGAAGGAATATCCGCCTTACAAAAACGCCGCCCTTCAAGCCTACGTAAACGGCGTTGGGCAGAAACTGGCAGCGCAAAGCCATCGAAACAATTTACCGTGGACTTTCACCGTCGTCGATAGTCCCGACATCAACGCCTTTGCCGTTCAAGGCGGATACATCTACATGACGCGAGGGCTCATGGCCTACCTTGATTCAGAAGCCGAGCTCGCCGGCGTGCTTGGCCACGAGATTGGCCACGTCACCGCACGCCACGGCGCACGCGCCGCACGCGACCAACAAATCGCCGCCGGCACGCAGTTACTCGGCACACTGCTCGGTGCCTATCTTGGTGGAGAAGCCGGCGCAAATGTTGGCAGCCAAGTAACCGGTGGTTACGCACAAGCGGGCTTCTTGTTGCCGCGAAGCCGCGAGCACGAGTTGCAGGCTGATGAGCTCGGCGCGGAGTATATGCAGCGTGTCGGGTTCGATCCGGACTTGATGGAAAAAGTCATTTCCGTACTCAAGGCCCAAGAGGTGTTCGCCAACGACGAGGCACAACGTTCTGGCCGACCAGCGGGCAACACGCCAAGTTGGTTGCGTACACACCCCTCGAACGACCAAAGGCTGGCGGAGATGCGGCGTATCGCCAATCAATACAGCGGCAAATACCAAGACGCGGGGCGTGCGCGTTATTTGCAAGCTATTGGCGGCATGACTTTTGGCGATAGCCGCGAGCATGGTGTGATTCGCGGGCAAGACTTCTATCATGAACCGCTCGGCTTCACGCTGCGCGCACCGACAAAGTGGTCCATCCAAAATGCGCCGAGCGAGCTCAGCATCGTGGCTGACAACATGCAGGCCGCCGTCTCCTTGCGGCCTTCCCCAAACTCCAAAGGCGACCACGCCACCGCAATACGCTCTCTCCTGCAACCGGATCAAGGACGGACCGAAGTGGCCACCATCAATGGTCTTCGCGCGACGAATTTTTTAGGCACCAAACAAGGCGCACCGGTCGAAGCCACCGTCATTTCGCTCGGCGGTGCCGACTATGTGTTGCAAAAACTTCAGAAACCAGCGGCGCGCGGCACCTATGATCGTGAGCTGCGCGAGATTATTGCGTCGTTTCGCGCCTTGACGCCTGCGGACGCCGGCAACGCAAAACCCTACAACATCCGAATCGTAGCCGCGCCGCGTACGTCAGCACCGTTTATAGATCTGGCGCGGGAAGTTAGCCGAATTGCGCCACAATATCGCAATGCCGAAGCACAACTACGATTACTCAACCAAGCCTACCCGCAGGGCAACATTAGCGCTGGTCAGTTGGTCAAAACCATCCACTAGGCGCGCGTGAGTGTCTCCCACGAAAAACTCCCGCCTCGTAGGTCGGCGCGGCCTGGCTTATCGGATGCGTTGACGCGCCCTATCGTATTCGACGGCACCGCGACGCCGGTCAAGACCGCATTGTTTCTCATCATCTGTCTCGCGTGGTTATTCCCCGGACTCACCGGCCATGATCCTTGGAAGCCAGATGAAGCCATCGCCATGGGCATTGTTTACGCCATGCTCAGCGATAACACCCTTCAAGCATGGCTTATTCCGCAGATTGCCGGTGCAGCGGTCAACGACTATCCCCCGCTCTACTATTGGGCCGCCGCGCTGACCGCCAAACTCTTTTCGTTCGTATTGCCACTGCACGACGGCGCGCGCATCGCCAGCGGTGCATTCATGGCGATCACTCTGCTTTACTTATACAAGGCCGCCAACAAGCTCTTCGACGAACGCGCGGGACGTATTGCGGTAGCGTTGATGATCGGCTCGCTCGGCCTGCTGCTGCGCGCGCATGAGATGAATCCGGAGCTCGGCGGATTAGCCGGTATGTCCATTGCTATCTATGGCCTTACGCGTATTCGTTTTGAAGCGCGCAAGGGTGCGACCACCGCAGCGACCGGTGCCGTCATTATTGCGCTATCGGTTGGCTTGGTACAGGCACTGATCGTACCCGCAGTCGCGTTGGCAATGATGGCGATCCTGCATGACTGGCAGAACGCCGCATTCAAGCGCGGCATCGCGATTCTGCTGGGGTTACTCGCCGCTGGCGCTGCCATCTACCCATCGGCGCTGGCCGCACTTGGCTTATTGACCGCCCCTATTTTTCTGGACGCTGTTCTCGGCACCCCCTTGTTCAACCCACACACCCGCGACAGCATCCTGCCGTTGTACCTAGTGAGCATCCTGCCGTGGTATGCGCTACCAACCTTGCCTATTGCCATTTGGTTGTGGCGTAAAGACCGCAAAATTCTTCGTGAGCGCATTGAGTTAGCCCTGCCGATTGCAGTCTTCGTCGTGTCGCTCGTAATGCTCTCGCTATTACGGGAAGGTCGCGATACGGTGGGTTTGATCTTGTTACTGCCGCTGGCTCTAGCGGGTGCCAATTCGCTCGACCGATTGCCGAAAGGCGTGGCGAGTTTTGTCGACTGGTTCGGGCTTGTATTCTTCGGCGCATTAGCCTTCGCAGCTTGGCTTTACTGGACTGCGGCCGTCACTGGCATACCGGAGGCTGCAGCGCGGGCGGCTGCTCGCGCAGCACCAGGCTTTGTGGTGAGCGTAGCCTGGATTCCAATGGTCATCGCCGCCGCGCTTACCGCAGTCTGGATTTACGCGGTGGTAATGTCGCATCGCAACAACCGTCGCGCCATCGTCAACTGGGCAGCCGGCGTCACACTCGTGTGGATGCTGCTCAACTTGCTGTATTTGCCGGCAATCGATCACGTCAGGAGTTATCGCCAGCCAACCACCGAAATCGCCGCCTTGATCAATGCAACACCAAGCTGTGTCATCGGGCGGAACATCGGTGACCCGCAACGCGCGATGTTTGATTACTTTTCGCAAATGCGATTTGTTGTCCCCCAATCATCGACGGCCGCGCACTGTAAGTGGATGCTGATTCAAGGCACTAAATCACATACACCCGATGTCGCGACAATATGGACTCTCGCGTGGGAAGGCGCTCGCCCCGCAGAGCGCGTCGAGCAGTTTCGGCTCTATCGCCGCAGCCCGCTGTAGCCCTCAGTTGTCATTCACGAAGTTTGGGCACTTCTATAAACCTGCTGCATGGGCGAAGTTCGCGCCTGCGGTGCTCGCCATACACTGGGTACGTGTCCCGTGTTTGCCAAACCCCTCGGCACGAACTTCGCCCGCTCGCGACGGTTTCGAGAAGTTTGAAAAACCCCTTGCTGGACGTGCACTTTCAGGCATTAATGCTTCAAACTGCCCGCCGATTGGCGAGTTTGTGCGAGGGGAACTTCTATTGATCCGGCAATTAAATATGGCCAACAAAAATTTAGGCGGCGTATTTGA
>Ga0068872_10001942_pt1 | contig 16436 bp, 14 predicted proteins | sample NOAtaG_7_FD_66441 | JGI IMG/M metagenome (GOLD analysis project Ga0068872, IMG submission 66441) | Freshwater lake microbial communities from Lake Erie, under a cyanobacterial bloom - NOAA_Erie_Diel1S_2200h metaG | ecosystem: Environmental > Aquatic > Freshwater > Lake | place: USA: Ohio, Lake...
GTGGGGGTGGCGGGCGCAGTGGGGCGAGGCCAACCGGCGGCCGTCGTTTCGCCGCCGTCAGCAAACCCGTTGGTGACGCGGGCAGGGGTGACCAGAAGCTTCGCTGCCGGCACCGGCTGCCCCCTGCTCACCTGCCCGCCCGGCCAACGAAAAACCGCCGCGACCTTGGTTCTCCTGGCAAGGCCGCGGCGGTCAATTCATCCGTCTTGCAGTCAGCGTCCGGGCCGGGCTCAATCCTCGGGCACGTGGTCGGAGGTGACAACCTTGCGGAAGGCCTCACGCAGCTTGCGGGTCACCGGGCCCTCGGTGCCCGAGCCGATGCGGATGTCGTCGATCTGGGTGACCGCGATGATCTCCGCAGCCGTGCCAGTGAGGAAGACCTCGTCGGCGGACTTGACCTCCTCAGGCAGCATGCTCTTGACGTTGCAGGTGATGCCCGCCTCGGTGCACAGGTCGATCACGAAGCGGCGGGTGATGCCCTCCAGAATGCCCGCCTCGGTGGGCGGCGTGAACACCTGGCCGTTGCGGATGATGAAGATGTTGTCGCCCGTGCACTCGCCGACGTAGCCGTCGAGGTTGAGCATGATGGCCTCGTCGCAGCCCTGATCAATGGCCTCGACCTTGCCCAGGATGTTGTTGAGGTAGTTCAGTGACTTGATGCGCGGGTCCAGGCACTGGATCGGCGTGCGGGGCCGCTTGGCCACGATGATCCGCATGCCCTTCTCGTACTGCTCCTTGGAGTACAGGGCGATCTGGTCGGCGATGCAGATCACGCCGGCGACCGGGCACTTGCGCGGGTCCAGACCCAGCGTGCCATACCCGCGCGACACCACCAGCCGGATGTACCCCTCTTCGATGTGGTTGGCCGCGATGCAGTCCCGCATGATCTGCACCATCTCATCGCGAGAAACCGGGATCCGCAGCCGGATCATCTCGGCGCAGCGCCACAGCCGCTCCATGTGCTGGCCGCACTTGAAGATCTTCCCGCGGTACACGCGGATGCCCTCGAACACCCCGTCGCCGTACAGCAGGCCGTGGTCGTACACCGAGACCGAGGCCTCGGCCTTGGGCACCATGCGCCCGTTCACGTAGATGATCGGCGTCTCGCCCTTGGGAATGCCCGCGGTGAACGCGTGCAGCGTCGAATGGTCGCCGATCCACGACTTGGTCTTCGCCGGAGACGGCTTGGAGGCGACCGCCTTCGCCGCGATGTTCTTGGCCGGCTTGGCGAACTTGGCGAGCTTGGCGAGCTTCGCGGAACCGTTCTTCACGGCGGGCGACGCCTTGGACGCGGTCTTCTTGGCGGGGGCGGGCTTCTTCGGGGCCTTGGTCTTCATGGCGGACTCCGCAGGGGATGGAAGGCGATCGTCGAGCAATCCGTGACGCTTCTATCGGCCGAGTCCATGGCCGGGTTGCGAGTTTAGTGCGCGACCCCGACCGATCAAGCCGCGCCACGACGGACAGCAACACGCAGCTTCAGGTGATCGCAAGCATCGCATGTCGATGTGTCAATGCATCGCATGACTACGTATGTTTTACAGATCCGCAATCCCCTCGCCGCCGCCGTTCTCGCGCAGCACCGCATTCACCGCCCCGGAAAACCGCACCCACAGTCCCGTCTGCGTCGCCAGGTGCCGTCGCCCCGAGGCCGTCAGCCGATAAAACCTCGCCCGCCGCCCCGTCTCGTTCAGCCGCCATTCCCCCTGCACATCCCCGCGTTTGCTCATCCGCTTGAGCGCCGGATACAGCGAGCCCTCCTCAACGCTGATCACCCCGCCCGACCGCCGCTCGATCTCCCTGGCCAGCCCATACCCGTGCCGCTCCCCGCCGCGCAGCACCGTCATGATCATCATCTCCAGCGTGCCCTGCAGCACCGCCGGATGGGCCTGGTTCGTCCCCGCGCGTTCAGTCGGCATCGTCGGCTCCTGCACACATACAGAGCCATCCTAGGTATCTGCGGTCATCCCCCGTGCCGCACCCCACCCACGCGATCACGCCGTGCGGATCTCCGCCTTCAGCACTGTCTTCAGCCGCGCCACCAGCCGCTCCACCTCCGCGTTCACCTCGTCGTCGCGCAGCGTCCGCTCCGGGTGCCGGAACACCATCCGCAGCGTCACCGACTTCTTCCCCGCCGCCAGCGGCTTGCCCCGATACGTCGTCACAAACCGCGTGCTCTCGATGTTCGCCAGCGACAGCCCCGCCGCCTCGCCCTCCACCTGCGCCCACGTCGTCCCCTCATCCACGATCACCGACAGATCGCGGTCCGTCGCCGGGAACCGGGGCAACGCGCTCACCGTCGCCTTGGGCGGATAGCCCGCCAGCAGCGGCTCCAGATCCACCTCCGCCGCAGCGCACGAACCCTCCAGATCAAACAGCCGCTGCACCTCGGCGCTCACCAGCCCCACATGCCCGATCACCGCCCCGTCCACCAGCACCTGTGCCGTCGCCGCCGCTTCAAACCCCGCGTGTGGCGTCGGCCCCGGCCGCACCGTCAGCCGCCCGCCGCCCAGCAGCGTCTCCGCCGCCGTCACCAGCGTCCCCTTCGCCAGCGCAAAGGCCGCCTGCCGCCGCTCATGCGCCGAAAGCCCCGGCGCCGTCGGGGCGTCGGCCAGCAACGCCAGCACCGCGCGTTCCGCCGTGCTCGGCCCTGGCCCGCTCGCCCCCGGCCCATTCGCCCCCGGCTTGTCCGCAAACACCCCCGCCATCTCAAACAGCCGCACGCCCCCCGGCGCGTGCACCTTCGCATCCTGGTTGGCCCGCCGGCACTCCAGCAGCCCCGCCAGTACCGACGGCCGGCAGATGTTCTCGCTCCCGCGACGCTCCTCCGACACCCCCGTCAGCCGCAGCCCGCTCCCGACCGGCAAGAACGGCTTGGCCGCCTTGGCGCTGGTGAACGAGAACGTCACCGTCTCATAGAACCCCGCCCCCGTCAGCACCCGGCTCAGTTCCGTCACCGCCCGCTCGGTCGTCTGCGCCGGCCGAACCGACACGCTCACCCGCCCGTGCAGCGGAATCCGGTCGTACCCCACCGTCCTGGCCACCTCTTCAATCAGGTCGATCTCCAGCCGCACATCCGGCCGGTGCGCCGGCACCGTCACCGTCAGGCTCTCGCCCGACCCGGCCACCGCAAAGCCCTGCGCCGTCAACGCACCGCGCATCTGCTCGTCGCTGAAGTTCGCCCCGATCACCGCCCGGCATCGCCCCGGCCGCAGGCTGATCTGCGTCGCCGGCGCAACCGGCTTGCCCGCCGTCAGCATCCCCGGCACCACCGTCCCCCCGGCGATCTGCACGATCAGGTCCGCCAGCCGGTCCGCCGCCGGGGCCATGCTCGCCGCCGGCACCGTCCGCTCATACCGGTATGACGAATCCGTCCGGATCCCGTGCTTGCGCGCCGCCGACCGCACCGCCACCGGGTCCCATGTCGCCACCTCCACCAGCACCTCGGTCGTCCCCGCCGTCACCGATGTCCCCTCACCGCCCATCACCCCCGCCAGCGACACCGGCCCCGACTCATCCGCCACCACCGTCTCAAACCCCGCCAGCGTGATCGTCCGTCCGTCCAGCAGCGTCATCTTCTCACCCGCCTTGGCCGTCCGCACGATGATCCCCGGCCGCCCGTCCTGCCCCTTGGCCACCTTGGCCAGGTCAAACGCGTGGCTCGGCTGCCCCATCTCCAGCAGCACAAAGTTCGTCGCGTCCACCACGTTGTTGATCGGCCTCGCCCCCGCCGCCGTCAGCGCCTCAGCCAGCCACGCCGGGCTCGGCCCCACCTTCACCCCCCGAATCAGCCGCAGCGTGAACAGCGGGCACGCCTCCGGCACCTCGTTCCGCAGCGTCGCCTCCGCCCCCGCCCGATCCCCCGCCGGCAGCGCCGCCTTCGCCGCCGGAGGCACGAACCTCCGCCCCGTCGCCGCCGCGATCTCCCGCGCCAGCCCCACATGGCACAGGCAGTCCCCCCGGTTGCTGGTCACCTCCACATCCAGCCGCGCATCGGCCGTCGTCGCGCCGCCTCCGGTTCCCCCGCCCCCCGTCGCCCGCGCCGGCAACGCTTCGATCGATTCAATCGGCAGCCCCACAAACGTGAGCACCTGCTCCATCTGGTCGGCAGACAGGTCCCCCGGCTGCAGGTACGAGTTGATCCACGCGGCAGAGACTTTCATGGGCACAGAGGGTACGGGGCAGCCTCCCCCTCAGTCGGCTCTGCCAGGCGGGCCATCCTCCCCAGAACCCCAACCGCCCCGCACCCCCCGCACCCCCCGCACCCCCCAGCCAATCCCCCGCCCGCGCCGGCGTACGGTGCACCATGGCCATCCCGACCCCAGTCCCGCTCCGCCTGCCCCGCCCCGTGGTGCGCCGCCGGGCCATCGCCGCGCTGCTGCTGGCCTGTCTGGCCGGCGTCTGCGGCCTCGCCGCCTGTGCCGGCAAGGACTCCCCCGCCGCCGCCTCCGGCGGTTGGGCCGGGCAGACCAACGCCCCCATCCAGACTGTCCGCGGAGCCCCCACCGGCGGCTGGAGCTTTGACCTGAACGTGGTCCAGAGCGCCTCCAACCGCGTCGAGGGCTACCGCCTCTCCACCGACGGAGCCCTGGCCTTCAGCGGCCCGCAAACCTCCATGGGGGCCGACGGCATGGACGTCCCTCGCGTCCTCTGGGAGGGCGGGCTGACCGAAGCCCAGGTCACTGAGGTCATCCAACTGCTCCAGTCGGCCGCCGCCGCCGGCGAGAAGGCCGGCCTCACCCGCTGGACCGCCCCCGAGAAGGGACAGGCCCGCTATCGCCTGGAATACCGCCGCCCCGACAGTTGGGGTGTCACCGTGCACATCGGCGGCCCCTGGCCCGAGGCCCAGGCCCTCCGCGACGCCGTCCGCCGCATCATGCTCCAGGCCCGGGGCATGGCCACCCCGCCCGCTTAGCCGTTTCCATCCGTTCCCGCCCCCCGCTTCGTGCTGCACGTCATCCCCGCTCGGGCATGCCGCCCGCCATCAGCATGATCCAGCGGCCGCATGCCGCATCGGGCACCCCTCGCCCGCTTGGGCCGGTTCAGCCCGGAAACTTGCGCCAGTCGCGTCTGACAACCACACCCGATGCTCTCCGTTCCGCAGGCCGATGGCTGCCCCGGTTCGCTCCCGATCACCCCAGGTGTACCAGCATTCCGGCCCTTTGCCGAAGGTCAAGCCGGCCATGCCTGCCCGGGCCGCCTGCCAGAACGCCCAAGTCCCCATAGCCGCGGCACACCGCAACACGGCTTCACGGCTTCACGGCTTCACGGCTTCACGGCTTCACGGCTTCACGGCTTCACGGCTTCACGGCTTCACGGCTTCACGGCTTCACGGCTTCAGCCCGGCCTCCGCAACCGTCGGCAGGTCCTTCAGGCTCGACAGTCCGAACGCCTCCAGGAAGCCCTTGCTGGTCGCATACAGGATCGGCCGCCCCAGTTCCTCCGCCCGCCCCGCGATGGTGATCAGCCGCCGCTCCATCAGCGTCTTGAGGATCTCCCCGCACGCCACACCGCGGATCGCCTCCAGCGTCGCCCGCGTCACCGGCTGCCGATACGCGATGATCGCCAGCGTCTCCACCGCCGCCCGCGACAGCTTGGCGCTGCTCTGCGCGTTCTGAAACCGCGCCACCACCGCGCCGTAACTCGGCAGAGTCATCAGCCGGTACCCGCCCGCCACCGCCTCCACCCGGAACGACCGACCCGACTTCGCGTACACCCCGTTCAGTTCATCCACCGCCGCCGCGATAATCGCCGCCGGATCATGCTCCGCGCCCGCCTTGGCCTTCCGCCGCCGCTTGGGCGGGGGCGGCGTCGCTTCGCCGCCCGCCTCCCCTTCGCCCTTCTCCCCGCTCCCGCTCTGCTTGGCCGCCGCCTTGCCCGCCTGCCCGCCCATCGCCTCCGCCGCCTCTTCGTTGGGTGCCAGCCCCAGCGCCACCGCCAGCCGCAACGCCGGCACCGCCCGCCCGCTGGTCAGCAGCAACGCCTCCACCTGCTGGGGCAGATCCGCCGGAATCGTCAGTGTCACCGTCACCGCCGCCGTCGCTACCGCCGGCGCGGCAGGCGCAACATCCGTCGCCTCCACGGCGTCACCCTCGCTTGCCGTTACCACTGCCGCCGCTTCCGCCTCGCCCGGAATCTCGGTCACCTCCGCAGCCGCCGCCTCAGCAACGGCCGCCGCCGTCTGCGGCGCCGGCAGGTCCACCGCCGCGTCGGTCGGAACCTCCACCACAACAGCGGGGTGCGGGGGTGCGGGGAGGGGGCCCTTCTTGGAGGAGGCTTTGGGCATAGGTCGGCCCGATGGTAGATGCGGGCCTCGCGCCGGCCACCCCGCCAAGCCCCTCCCGCACCCTTCGTCCCCGCTTGCCGCCCAACTTCCCACCCCCGCGCCTGTCGGCTACGGTGGATGATGAACGCGATTCTGCTTGCCATCGGGGCCGGCCTGTGCTGGGGCATCGGCGAGGTCTGCGCCAAGTCCGTCCTGCACGGCAAAGAAGTGGGGGCCTTCGCCATCGCCGGCGTCCGTGCCGTCGTCGCCCTCCCCCTGGTCCTCATGGCGTATTGGATCGCCGTCCCCCTGCTCAAGAGCGAGCCCGCCCAGTGGTACCAGGCCGGCCCCGGCGTCTGGACCAAGATGATCATCGGCTCCGGCGTCCTCGCCGCCGCCGCCGGGCCCATCCTCTTCTACTGCGCCCTGAAGATCAGCGACATCTCCGTCGTCAAGCCCATCGCCTTCACCGTCGCCCCCGCCACCGCCGCCCTCATCGGCTGGACCCTCCTCGGCGAGCCGGTCACCCCCAAGAAGGTCATCGCCGTCGCCCTCATCCTCGGGGGCGTCGTTCTGCTCACCACCAAATAACCCGCCCCCTCACTCCGCCCCTCACCGCACCACCAGCCACTCCGGCAGCGGCTGAATGTTCCCCGCCCGGTCCACGCACCCCAGCGTGCTGCTCGCGGTGAACAGGCTCTCCCCGTCCGCTTTCCCCTGCGGCTGGTTCGGGTCGTCCACCCGCACCAGCTCATATTCATGCAGGATCTTCACCCGGCTCCCCGGCACCACCCGCGTCCGCAGTTCCAGCACATCGTCGTATTTCGCCGGCCGCCGATACCGCAACTCCATCTTCACCACCACCAGCAGCACCCCCGCCGCCTCCAACTGCGCATAACTCACCCCGCTGGTCCGCAGCAGTTCCGTCCGCCCCATCTCCAGCCACGGCAGATAGCTCGCGTGGTGCGCCACGTTCATCGGGTCGCACTCCGAGTACCGCACCCGCAGCCGGATCGCCCCTTCCGCCGCCGCGTGTCGCGCTGCTTCCAGATGGTCCTCCGCCGGGTTTCTCCGCCCGGGCAGGCCCGCGGCATGTTCAGCATGAGCCATACCCGAGGGTACGGGCCGACGCTCCGCCGTGCCGTCAGTGAACACGCCCATCCTCCCCGCTTTCCCCGCCGAGGCCCCCGAATCCACCCGCACCCCCCGCCAGTCTGCCCCGGTTCTCCGCCGGCGGAATCGGGCGAAGCTGGCGCAACAAGGGGATTTATTTTTATGCATTTGTTGCAAAATGATGCAGTCGGATTTACGATACACCCTTCGGCGGGCCGCGTTCGCCCGCCGCCGCAGTGGAGATCACAGGGGATATGAACATCGGGCCGACCAGCACACAGCACCCTCAAGCCCCCGCCGCCGCCGGGGCCACCTCTTCCGCGCCGCCTTCCGGCCCGGCCGTCACCGGCCCGGCCGTCACCGGTTCCGCCGCCCCGGCCGACGCCCTGCGTCCTTACCGGGGCCGCACCATCCTCGTCCGCCGCCTCAGCGAGCAGGACCCCGTCCCCGCCATCACCGCCCTGCTCCACCGCGCCTACGCCAAGCAGGTCAAGATGGGCCTCCGCCCCCTCGCCGGCCGGCAGGACGACTCGGTCACCCGCCGCCGCATCCACTCCGGCGAGTGCTCCCTGGCCATCGACACCTCCGGCCTGACCCCGGCCGACACCTTCGACGGCGCCATCGTCGGCGTCATCATCCTCAACGAAATCGAGCCCGACAACGGCCCCGACTGGTTCACCCGTCCCGGCGTCGCCAGTTTCTCCCAGCTCGCTGTGGATCCCGCCGCCCAGGGCGCCGGCATCGGCCGCGCGCTGCTCGCCACCGTCGAACGCCGCGCCGCCGAACTGGGCAACACCGAACTGGGCCTCTCCATGGCCGAGCCCGACGTGCAACTCCGCCAGTTCTACCAGCGCAGCGGCTACCGCATCGTCGCCACCTGGAAGTGGCCTTACACCAACTACCTCAGCCTCATCCTCAGCAAGTCGCTCACCCCTGTCCCCAAGGCCTGATTCGCTGCCCGGCCTGACGGAACCCGCCTTCCCGCGCATCCAGCCTCCCGCCACCGGTTCACCCCGCTCCCCCGCCGGGCTTGCGTTATGCTGCGCCGGCCGGCACCGCCCGCGCGACCCCTCCCAGGAGACCCCCATGCCCGTCACCCGCCGCCAGATTCTTGAAAACGGTCTGAACACCCTCGCCGCCGTTGCCGCCGGCGGCGCTCTGGCCGCTCTCCCGCGAACCGCCGCCGCCCGCTCCGCCCAGGCCTCCCCCGCCAAGCCCGCCCCGGCCGCCCCCAGCGCCAAGCTCAAACTCCTCATCCTCGGCGGCACCGCCTTCACCGGCCCCCACCTCGTCCGCCTCGCCCTCAGCCGCGGGCACGAGGTCGCCATCTTCAACCGGGGCCGTACCGAACGCCGCATCGGCGGCATCCCCGACCAGACCGAGCGCCTCGTCGGCGACCGCGACCCCAAGGTGGGCGACGGCCTCAAGGCCCTTGAGGGCGACCGCCGCTGGGACGCCGTCATTGACCTCTCCGGCCAGTACCCTCGCCACGTTCGCGCCTCGGCCGAGCTGCTCCGCAACCGCGTCAGGCACTACTCGTTCGTCTCCACCATCTCCGTCTTCCGCCAGCCCTACCCCGCAGTGCTCGATGAAAACGCCCCCGTTGAAACCCTCGACGACCCCACCACCGAAGACATGGCCGGCGGCCGCAACTACGGCGGTCTCAAGGCCGCCTGCGAACGCGCCGCCGTCGAGGGCATGGCCTCGCCCGACAAAGTCGCCGTCGTCCGCCCCGGCCTGATCATCGGCCCCGGCGACAACACCGACCGCTTCACCTACTGGCCCGTCCGCGCTGCCGGTCTGGGCGCCGGCCCGGGCGAAACCTGGTCGCCCAGCATGCTCTGCCCCGGCTCACCGACCGATCCCGTGCAGGGCATCGACGCCCGCGACCTGGCCGCCTGGCTCCTCCTCCTCGCCGAACGCTCCACCGTCGGCACCTTCAACACCGTTGGCCCCGCCCAGCCTACCGGCTTCGGCGAACTCATCGACGCCTGCGTCAAGGCCGCCGGCCCCGCCGCCGCCAAGCCCGTCTGGGCCGACTGGCCCACCCTCCAGGCCCATCAGGTCGCCCCCTGGGCCGAGATGCCCGCCTGGGTCCCCCAGCCAGAAAGCCCCGATGAGGGCCACGTCGCCAAGGTGGTCAACGCCAAGGCCATCGCCGCCGGACTCACCTTCCGCCCCCTGGCCGAGACCGTCCGCGACACCCTCGCCTGGTGGCCCAGCGAGGTCGAACGCCGCGAACGCGTCGGCAAGGACGTGGTCGAGCAGGCCCGCAGCGAGGGCAAGCAGCCTCCCACCCTGCCTCCCCATCAGAAGCTCCGCGCCGGCATCTCCCCCGAGAAAGAGCAGCGCGTCCTCGCCGCCATCGCCGCTGCCAAGTAATCTGCACAATCTGCACAATCCGCACCATCCGCCCGGCCCCAACCCGCCGCACACACCGCCGCCACCGCTTCGCTGGCTCCGGCCCCGCTCCGCTGCCCGCCCCGGCGGCGGTTTAGGCTTGGCGCGATGACCGCCCCTCCCGTTCCCCCCGGCCCGCCCGCCGCCACCGTCCTGCTCTCCGGAGGCCTCGATTCCGCCACCGTGCTGGCCATGGCCCGCGCCCAGGGCTTTGTCTGCCACTGCCTGAGTTTCGATTACGGCCAACGCCACAAGCACGAACTGCTCGCCGCCCGCGCACTGGCCTCCGCCCTCTCCGCCGCCAGTTGGCAGATCGTCACCCTCGATCTCCGCGCCTTCGGCGGCTCCGCCCTGACTGACGACACCATCGCCGTCCCCAAAGACCGCGACGAACGCGCCATGGCCGCCGACATCCCCGTCACCTACGTCCCCGCCCGCAACCTCGTGCTCCTCTCCATGGCCGTCGCCTTCGCCGAGTCCCGCAACTGCGTCGATGTCTTCACCGGCGTCAACGCCGTCGACTACTCCGGCTACCCCGACTGCCGCCCCCAGTTCATCCGCTCCTTTGCCCACACCGCCACCCTCGCCACCGCGCTGGGCACCCAGGGCCGCGCCTTCACCGTCCACGCCCCCCTGTCCGACATGACCAAGGCCCAGATCATCCGCGCCGGCGCCGCCCTGAACGTCCCCTACCACCTCACCCACAGTTGCTACGACCCCGCCACCGCCTCCGACGGCTCCCCCCTGGCCTGCGGCCGCTGCGATGCCTGCCAGATCCGCCGCCGAGGCTTCGCCGAGGCCGGCATCCCCGATCCCACCCGCTACCTCTGAAAACCGGCCGCCGCACCCCCGTGCCCATCTAAACTCCCCCTTCCCATGCCCGAGCTGCCGGTCCATCCCGCCTCGGCCATCGCCGACGATGCCGCCGCCGCCGACCCCACGCGCCTCCGCGTCAGCGAGGTCTTCGCCAGCGTCCAGGGCGAGGGCAAACTCACCGGCGTCCCCAGCGTCTTTGTCCGCCTCTCCGGCTGCAACCTCCGCTGCCGCTGGTGCGACACGCCCTACGCCAGTTGGAACCCCGACGGCCCCACCCTCACCGTTGACCAGCTCCTCGCCCAGATCACCCAGCTTGCCGGCCCCTCCATCCGCCACGCCGTCCTCACCGGGGGCGAGCCCATGCTCTTCCCCGCCCTGGGCCCCCTGGCCGAAGCCCTCGCCGCCCGGGGCTTCCACATCACCATCGAAACCGCCGGCACCGTCGCCAATCCCCGCGCCCTGGCCGTCTGCAACCTCCTGAGCCTCTCCCCCAAACTCGCCGACAGCACCCCAGTCGCCGACCCCCGCGACCCCTCCGGCGCCTGGGCCGTCCGTCACGAGGCCCGCCGCCTCAACCTCCCCGTCCTGGCCGACCTCATCTCCTCCATCCATTCCCACCCCGCCAACGCCGATCTGCAACTCAAGTTCGTCGTCAACCCCGCCTCCCTCCCCTCCGACGAACGCGAAATCCTCGACCTCCTCTCCGCCCTCGCCCAGGCCGGCTCCCCCATCGCACCGGCCGATGTGCTCGCCATGCCCGAGGGCGTCGCTGAGCCCGGCCCACAGGCCCGCCAGGCCGTCCTCGACCTTGTCCTTCGCCATGGCTGGCGATACTGCACACGCCTCCACATCCATCTGTTTGGGAACACCCGCGGCACATGAGCACCCCTTCCGACACCCCTTCGACCCCCAGCAGCCCCGCCGCGCCCGCTCCGCAGCCCGCCCCCCAGCCGGCCCCGCAGCCATCCTCCGCGCCCGCCGCCGCTGACGCCGCACCCGCCGCATCCCCCGCTGGCACCGAAGGCACAAACGCTGCGCACCCCGCCGGCCGCCGCCGTCGTCGCCGCCGCCGGGGGGGTGGAGGTGGTGGCGGAGGTAGTGGGGGCGGAGGGAGTGGCGGTGGTGGGGGAGGTACTGGTGGCCCCCGCGATGCCGCCGCCAACGCTCCCGAAGGTGCCGCAACAGCCGATGGCGTTGCACCCGCCGTTGCCGATCCCGCTGATCCCACCGCTGCACCCACCTCCGGCAAGCGGCGCCGCCGTCGCCGCCGGGGCGGCGGGGGGGGCGGTGGTGGTGGCGGTGGTGGTGGTGTGGGGGGTGGTTCCGGCGACCCCGCCGCGGCTGGCGCAGCCCCCGGCACGCCCGGCCAGCCCGCCCCCCGCGGCCGCCGCAACGACCAGCCGCGCTCCCCCCAATCTGATCGCAAGTCCGACCGCCGCGGTGATCGTAAGGGCGATCGCAAAGGTGAACGCAAGGGCGAACGCCGCGAGCGTTCCGCACAACTGCCCCCTGCGCCCCCGCCCGATCCCTCCAAGCCCGACCCGCTCGCCCCCCTTCGCGAGCGCATCGGCCATTGCATGATCTCCGACCGCGCCCGCCTCCACAAGCGCCTGGAGGAGATCCGCGCCGTCGCCTACGCCGGCAAGCCCGTCGGCGAGCACGTCCTCCGCTTCGCGCAAGACACCACCCGCGCCATCGCCAAGGCCGAGGCCCGCCGCGCCCTCGTCCCCGCCATCACCTTCCCGCCCGATCTCCCCATCACCGAGCGCGTCACCGACATCTCCGCCGCCATCGCCGCCCACCAGGTCGTCGTCGTCTGTGGTGAGACCGGCTCGGGCAAGTCCACCCAGCTCCCCAAGATCTGCCTCAAACTCGGCCGGGGCGTCACCGGCATGATCGCCCACACCCAGCCCCGCCGCATCGCCGCCCGCTCGGTCGCGGTCCGTCTGGCTGAAGAACTCGGCGTCCCCGCCCCCGGCGGCGCCCGCCCCAAGCCCGCCGAGGCCGAGGCCGGCGGCAGCAGTGGGGGGCCAACCGCGCCCATCTCGCCCGATCTCCCCCCCGTCGTCGGCTTCAAGTACCGTTTCACCGACAAAACCAGCCCCGCCACCACCCTGGTCAAGCTCCTCACCGACGGCATTCTCCTGGCCGAAACCCAGGGCGACCGCCTCCTCGAGCAGTACGACACCATCATCATCGACGAGGCCCACGAGCGCTCGCTGAACATCGACTTCCTCCTGGGCTACATCCACCGCATCCTCCCCCAAAGGCCCGACCTCAAGGTCATCATCACCTCGGCCACCATCGACCCCGAGCGCCTCAGCAACCACTTCGGCGGCCCCGAGAAGTGCCCCATCATCAACGTCTCCGGCCGCACCTACCCGGTCGAGATCCGCTACCGCCCCTTCGAGCACCACGACATCGACGAGATGGAAGACCGTCTCGAGCACAACGTCGTCGCCTCGGTCGCTGAACTGTGCAGCCACGGCGATGGTGACATCCTGGTCTTCCTCCCCGGCGAGCGTGAGATCCGCGAGACCGCCGACATCCTCGCCGAGGCCGGCTACGGCGTGGCCGGTCGCGGCGGTGCCGCCTCCGGCCCGGTGACCGAACGCATCGAGGTCATCCCCCTCTACGCCCGCCTCCCCGCCGCTGATCAGCTCAAGGTCTTCCAGCCCCACCTCGCCGGCGTCGGTCGCCGCATCATCCTCGCCACCAACGTCGCCGAGACCAGCCTCACCGTCCCCGGCATCCGCTACGTCATCGACGGCGGCCTCGCCCGCATCAGCCGCTACTCACCCCGCACCCGCGTCAACCGCCTTCCCATCGAAGAGATCTCCCAGGCCTCCGCCGCCCAGCGCTCCGGCCGCTGCGGCCGCCTCGGCCCCGGTGTCGCCATCCGCCTCTACGGTGAAGAGGACTTCGCCAAGCGCGACGCCTTCACCGAGCCCGAGATCCTCCGCACCAACCTCGCCGCCGTCGTCCTGCAGATGCTCTACCTGCGCCTGGGCGACCCCTCTCAGTTCCCCTTCGTCCAGCCCCCCGACAACCGCCTGATCAACGACGCCTTCGACACCCTGCTCGAACTCGGCGCTGTTGACGAAGACCGCCGCCTCACCAAGGCCGGGCGCGACATGGCCCGCCTCCCCATCGACCCCCGCCTCGCCCGCATCATCCTCGCCGGTCGCGAGGAGCACTGCCTCCGCGAGGCCCTGGTCATCACCGCCGCCCTGAGCGTGCAGGACCCCCGCGAACGCCCGCTCGACAAGGCCTCGGAGGCCGACGCCAAGCACGCCATCTTCCGCGACGAGCAGTCCGACTTTGTCTCCCTGCTCAAACTCTGGAAGTGGTTCGCCCAGCAGGAGGCCGCCGTCTCCGGCTCCCGCCTCCGCCGCCTCTGCCGCGAGAACTTCCTCTCCTTCGTCCGCCTCCGCGAGTGGCAGGAGATCCACCGCCAGCTCGCTGATGTCTGCCGCGAACTGTCCATGCCGCTCAACGATCGCCAGGCCACCTACGAGCAGGTCCACCGCGCCGTGCTCGCCGGCCTGCTCTCCGCCGTCGGCAACCGCGACGAGAAGTCCACCGAGAAGGAGTACACCGGCGCCCGGGGCGGCAAGTTCTCCATCTTCCCCGGCTCCGGCCTGTTCAAGAAGGCCCCCCGCTGGGTCGTCGCCGCCGAACTGGTCAAGACCACCAAGCTCTACGCCCGCTGCTGCGCCGCCGTTGAGCCCGCCTGGGTCGAGGCCGCCGGCGCCCACCTCCTCAAGCGCTCCCACTCCGATCCGCATTACGACGAGAAGACCGAGCGCGTCAACTGCTTCCAGCGCGTCACCCTCTGGGGGCTCGAGCTCGCCTCCCGCCGCCGCGTCCACTTCGGCTCCATCGACCCCGCCCAGGCCCGCGACCTGTTCATCACCGGCGCCCTGGTCGAGGGCCATCTCCGCTCCAGCGAGAACGCCCCCTTCGCCCGCCACAACCGCGACCTGCTCACCCGCGCCCACGCCCTCCAGCGCCGCTACCGCCGCGCCGATCTCCTCGCCGACGCCTCCGTCCGCCACGCCTTCTTCGACCACCGCCTCCCCAAAGACGTCTTCACCGGTGAGGACCTGGTCCGCTGGCGCATGCACGTCGAGAAGAGCAACCCCAGGTCCTCTTCCTCTCTGAACGCGAGGTCCTCTCCGACGCCGCCCGCGCCCTCTCCGCCGCCGACTTCCCCGACACCCTCGCCTTGGCCGCCGACGGTTCCTGCGTCGCGAGCCTCTCCTACGTCAACGACCCCCAGCACCCCGCCGACGGCATCACCGCCACCCTTCCCGTCGAGGCCGCCGGCGCCGCCGACGAACGCGTCGGCCAGTGGCTCGTCCCCGGCCTGCTCAAAGAGAAGGTCGAGACCCTCGTCCGCTCCCTCCCCAAGGCCGTCCGCACCCACTTCGTCCCGCCCCCGCAGTTCGCCGAGCAGTGCCTCGCCGAGATCGCCCGCGCCCGCCTCACCGCCGCCGAGGGCTACTCCCTCACCGAGGCCCTGGTCGCCTGCTGCAAGGCCCTGGGCGACGTCGAGGTCGCCGAGCGCGACTTCGACCTCGCCGCCCTCCCGCCCTACCTCACCCTCACCTACCGCTTCACCGACGCCGCCGGCCACCTCCTGGCCGAAGGCCGCGACCTGCCCGCCCTCCGCCGCCAACTCCGCGACCGCATCGTCCGCTCGGTCACCGAACTGGCCCCCATCCGCTACAACCGCGAAGGCCTGAACAACTGGGACTTCGGCGACCTCCCCGAACGCATCGACGTCCAGGCCCGGGGCCTCAAGCTCAGCGGCTACCCCGCCCTCACCTCAGAGCAGGGCCGCGTCGGCCTCCGCGTCTTCGCCACTCCGCAGGCCGCCGCCGCGAATCACCGCGAGGGCCTCCGCCGCCTGTTTGTCATCCGCGCCCGCGAGAACCTCGAACGCGCCGTCAAGCACATCACCGACCTCGAGCAGCTCCGCATGCTCTACGCCACCTTCGGCGACGGCAAGGAACTCCAGACTTCCCTCGTCCAGCGCGTCGCCGAACTCGCCTTCCTCCCTGATGACGCCGTCGTCCGCCTCGAGGCCGACTTCACCGCCCGGCTCGACAAGGGCCGCGCCAACCTTGATGTCTCCGCCAACACCGTCGGCCAGACCGTCGCCGGCATCCTCAAGACCGTCCAGAGCACCCTCCTGGCCGTCGAGTCCGCCAAAGCCCCCGCCCACGCCGCCGCCGTGCTGGACATCAAAGAGCAGCTCGACCGCCTCCTCGAGGCCCGCTTCATCGCCCGCGTCCCCTGGGCCTGGCTCACCCAATACCCCCGCTACCTCGCCGCCATCTCCGCCCGCCTCCGCAAACTCACCGGCTCCGGCGAGGGCCTCGCCAAAGACGAGCGAGGCATGATCGACGTCCAGCCTCGCCAGGAGGCCTTCCTCTGGGCCTGCCGCAACCGCGACGCCTCCCACGGCCCCGACCCCGCCCTGGAGCAGTACCGCTGGATGCTCGAGGAGTTCCGCGTCCAGACCTTCGCCCAGGAACTCGGCACCGCCGTCCCCGTCTCCGGCAAACGCCTCGACCAACTCTGGTCCCGCATCCGCATGGACTGATGCCGATCATCCAGAGTTCCCGCTCAACCCCCCGCTCAACCCTCCCCCCAGGCCCCCGCCCCCAGCGCACCGCTGCGCGCGCCAACCGCACCCTTCTCCCCTCTGAAATCTCACAGATGAAGTGACACTATCCGGGCGTCACTTCGGATGACAGAATCCAGGCGTCAGTCCGCCACGGATTTGAGTGACTCGCCCGCGCGTCATTTGATTCATGGTCACGCCGGAGGACAGGGC
>Ga0068872_10001943_pt1 | contig 16426 bp, 12 predicted proteins | sample NOAtaG_7_FD_66441 | JGI IMG/M metagenome (GOLD analysis project Ga0068872, IMG submission 66441) | Freshwater lake microbial communities from Lake Erie, under a cyanobacterial bloom - NOAA_Erie_Diel1S_2200h metaG | ecosystem: Environmental > Aquatic > Freshwater > Lake | place: USA: Ohio, Lake...
TTCTAGATACTTTAAAAATTTTGATTGAACTAGAATTACTAGAATTTTTTACTTTAACAACTTAGAAAGGATTTTAAAAACCATTTTCTAGATACTTTAAAAATTTTGATTGAACTAGAACAACTAGATTTTTTTACTTTTTGACGCCAGAAAAGATTTTAAAAACCCATTTCTAGATACTTTAAAAATTTTATGATAACTAGAACAACTAGATTTTTTTACTTTATGACACCAGAAAGTATTTTAAAAACCAGTTAAGTTTTTGTTCAAACTTTTTTTTAAAAAGTTTTTTTTGTTCAAACTTTTTTCTAAGTTTTTTTGACCAAACTTTTCCCAGAACTTCTAGGAAGTTCCTCTAAAAAGTTTTTAGATATTAAGCTTGTGTAATCACTTAATCGCAATAATGAATTAGAAACGGTTATTTTTTCATATGCACTGATTGGTATATATTGGGTATGAGCATTAAATACTAAATCATTTGAGATTACTATAAATTTATGAATATTATCCATAGATGTAGTGCTATACCATCCTTGAGTAGTTTTCTCATAATGTCTTCGTAATCCAGAATCATTTAAGATAAAAGGTAATATAATTTCATTTGGTTCTGGATCTCTTCCATATATATCTTTGTATTGTCGTGCATAACTTCTTTTTAGAAAACATGTTAAACTGGGTGCACATGATTTTATTCCAGACATTCTATAATTCTCAAGAAGTATTTTGGATTCATCATATGTTAATCCATAGCCATTTTTATAATTATTTGTAAATGTATCAATATCTATAACTTTATCAAAATGCATATTAAGAATGTCTTTTTTGTTTGTGATGAATTGATTATCCCCAGTAATATTGATTTGTTGATTGAAATTATTATTATTATTTGAATTATTTTTGTGTGTTATTAATTCTAGTTCTAATTCATGTTTCTCTGATAAATAATCTAATTCCCTATTACTTAATTCTTGTTGATAACTAGCTTTTAATTTTTCCAATTCTAATTGATATTCCAAATCTTTTAATTTTTTATCAAACTTTACATCAACTTCAGCTTTAACATTACATTTTTTTATATGATTATAGTAATTTCCTCCTGTTGAATTAAATGACTTATTGCACTTCGAACATATATTTTTACGTGATGTTTCAAAATTTTTATTATTCTCTTCATGTTTTTTTGTTTGAATGTGTCTCTCGAAATTAAATTTTGAATTAGTTCTAAAATTACATGCATCACAGTATAACATAATTCACCTTTACTATACTAGACCGAAATTATTTTTTTAATGTTGAACGCCCTATATGCTACTATCCGCTCTTTTTTTTCAACTATTAATTTCATTATAGTTTGATCTATAAATAGGGTTATTAAATGTGCCTAAACGAGAAAAAAAGAGCATTTTATAAGGGTAGCCGAACTATATAAATAAACCCATTTTATTGCCACATTTTTTATTTTAAATATATGTAGCATTACATCATAACGCATCAAATACATACACTTACAAGCACAACCCTCCTGATGCAATTTATATTTTTTCTAAAAAAAAAGAGTGAGTTCAATATGGGAAAAAAGACGTGTTTTATGGCTTAAAAATTAAAACGGGCGAAAACGGGCGAAAAACGCCCATTTTCCGGCGAAAAACGCCCGTAAGCCATAAAATCTATCAAAAATGCCATATGGAATGCTTAAAAAAAGAGCAAAACACCGTTTTTTGTTTTTTATTTTTACTATGATTTATCTTATAGAATAACACATATCACTATATAAATTACCTATTGCTCTTTTTTTACTCTTTTTTATAAAATGTAGAACTAGGGTTTTTAGGACGTTTTCATGCTTACTTTTGATTCCGCCATAAAACTTTTGCTCTTTTTTGCTCTTTTTTTTTAGGGCAAACACTGCGTCATTAGTATCATAAAAACTCTAAACGGGCGAAAAAAGAGCACCCAAAAAACCATTTTTTACCGTTTTTTTGAATTTTTTTTATTTTTCGAATGACACAGGACAAATTTAATAGTTAAAATTTTTCAAATATTGACTTCCAACTTCAAAAAAGCAACACCTTTTTTTTTAGGTGTTGCTCTTTTTAAATTCAAAATTACACTTTTTTTTCATTTTAGGAGCTCTCTGCATTAAATACCCCTCTCATAAATTTACATTACATCATTTTGTAAGGTATACTAAAATTAGCCCCAAATAGCTATTAAATGCACTTTTAACATTTTAGGAGTAGGGCTTGAGTTAAATACAAAACATTAGTAAAAATTTTTGATTTTTTTAGTATTTTTTTTATATTTTTGGGAGTTCTAATAAAATTGGATATGATCTAAAGCATATTTAAATTTATGTTTATATTTTAATGGTAAAAGTAAAAAATAATGGTAAAAATAAATGGTTAAAAAAGGAATGGGTGTATTATAAAATGGGTGTCATGGTGCTTGTATTGTGATCATTTAGTAAAGTAAAAATATAATGATCGTTTTTGTCGGATAGATGTTTATACATCAGCTCTAGATTTTTCCGATATCTATTATTGTTAGTATTACTTGTTTTAGTATTAGATGTGTGTGTGATAGTATTTTTTATAGTTTTTTTAAGAATATTTTTCATAAATTTTTCTAATTTATGTATGTCAGTATATTCAGCTTGATACCAATCTAATAATATTTTTAATTGACTGTATTGACCATCTAGCAAATGTTGTTGTATAGGCTCAACCTGATTAACATATGTAAGTGTTCCAGCTTCTTCAAAAGTAGGAATATAAACAACTGGGTTAAATTTATTTTTATTGGCATATTTCAAATACCGATGATATAAAATAGCATCAGAACTACCCCAACCCCAAATATTACTATTATATCCTCCAATATTTTCTAACATTTTTAAGTTCCATAAACTACATTTACCTAAATAATGACCTTTATATTTTGCTAACCAGTTAAAACCTATATGAACAGGTGCTTTATCAGCTTGTTCAAATGATAAATAATAAGGTATTAAAGGTTTTGTAGGTTTAAAACGTAGATTATTAATAACTATATGAGTGCATTTATGTTTTTTGGCAATTAATAGACCTAAATTTACCAGTTGCCCTTTATTAAATTTAGATTTATCATTAAATTGTTCAACAACAATAATTTTATATTGTAATTCTGTATAATTACTAAACATTTTTATTAAATGTGATACTAATTCATCCCTAATTCTTTTGTATTCAATATTTTCATTATAATAAGGAATAATTACACCTAATTTATAATGTGATATACCTTGTGTAATCGGTTTAGCAAATGGAATATGGGGTATAACTGTGATATTTGTCTTATAAATATTAAATTCATCATCTAAAGAATCAGTATTCAAACGTTTATGAGCAATAGAATTTAATAAATAGTTCCAATATTCTAGAATGGTATCTTTGTTAAAATATTTTTTAAAAGCATGCTGACCATTTTTAGCTATTTTATGTGCTGTATCATCATGTGTTTTAGCCCATTTAATTAAAACAACCAAGTCAGATAAATCCTTTTTAACAGGTATATAATGTTTATATGGTTTTAATAAGTGATCATACCATGCACTATATTCCCCTTCTACTTTAAATATTAAACACCCAATTGATAAATAGTATGAAAAATTTGTATCAACACCATATGATGGAGTTGAAATTATATATTTGTATTTTTCATATGTAATATCAGATGATTCAATATTTACATCTAAAATATTTGTATGATGGAATTGTAATTCTTTATCATAGATGTCTCTTTCACTAACTTTTGTAATTTTAGCATCAATCAGATCAGGGTATTTTTTTGCTAGACTAATCAATCGGATTCTAACATTATTTTTAGAAGTAGTTCCGCATCCTGAATCATCATCTCTAAAATATAGTATTTCTTTTTTATTATCCCACCCAAATTCATGATTAATTATATTATTTGCATGTATGTTGACACAATCATTTTTATAAAATTCTTTAGTTATTAATTTCCAATCATCCGGAGATGGATAAGATAAATCCCCATAATCATCATTAGTTGAAATACTTAATATAGGATGATAAGATGGATATATATAACTGGTTAGATGAGTATTTTTACCATAAATTTTATCAAAAGGTTCTGTGAAATCGTTTTTGAGCAGAGGTGTATGTCTGGTATTTATGAAAAATTCAACATCATCAATTTGATAATTTTGACAAGTTAATTCTAGCATTTTATACATTTCTGCCCAGTGTGAATCATTAATAGATGCTAATGGTCCCGTTTGAATCAAACAATTACTAGCTCTCCATAAGTCTTTATTATTAAGATATTTAAATCCTTCAGTTGAAAACTCTGTTTTTTTTGCTTGATAATATTCATCCAAATTCTTGTATTTTTCAGGTAATTTAATTAAATGACTCCAATTATTAATAAAGTTCGTATTAATGAATGGTATAAAAGATGTTATAGCATTATCCTTAATTTGAACATAAATCCCACTAGAAATTTTTTGAAACAAATAATTAAGCGTGTTGAAAACTGTTCTAGATGAAACTAGTTCATAAACAGGGGAATTAAGTTTAAAATTAAGTTCCTTCTGAATATCCTTTGATAAATTAACTTTGTGTTTATGATCATGACTTGATAAATCTTTTTCAATACTCTTAATATTTTTAACTTGATTTATCATTTGTTTTACAGGAATACCAGTGTGATCCGACAAAACATTTGAATAAATAATTCTATTAACTTCTTCATAACTTGTTATAAATGGAAAAATAGCTTTTAATTTAGGATGTTCTGGATGTTGATAAGTATTCTGATTTTCTAAACATTCTAATTCAGATTTATGATTCAGTTTATCAAAGTGTTTATTTAAATGTTTTTGATGTTTATTAGAATGTTTATTAGAATGTTTATTAGAATGTTTATTAGAATGTTTATTAGAATGTTTAGTGTGTGTAAGTTTCATAATTTTGTATTTTCGTATTTTTGTATTTGTATTACTATGAGAAAAATTGAATTCAAATTAAAAATAATTAGAATAATACTTTAACCAAACATGAATCTGTTTGCAGGTAATTCTAATCACGATTTAGCTAAGCGTGTAAGTGAACATCTTAATATTCCTTTAAGTAGTATGGAATGTAATAGATTTAACGATGGAGAATGTCATGTTAAAATTAATGAAAATGTCAGGCAACGTGATTGTTATGTGATTCAATCAACAACTCTCTCAAAAAAAGGTAGTCCAAATGATAATTTAATGGAATTATGTATCATAGTTGATGCCCTAAAGCGTGCAACCGCTAAATCCGTTTGTGTTGTCATCCCATGTTTTGGATACCAAAGACAAGATCGTAAAGATTCTAGTAGAGCACCTATATCAGCCCGTTTGGTTGCAACTATGTTAGAATCTATAAATGTTGACAGAGTAATCTGTATGGATCTTCATGCAGGTCAAATTCAAGGGTTTTTTAGTTGTAAAACCCCAGTTGATAATCTTTTTGCTGAAAATGATCTAGTGGATTACATACGGAATAACATTTTAGTCAAGTATGCATCATCAGATGTCGTTGTTATTAGTCCAGATGAAGGAGGTATTAAAAGAGCATCTAGAGTCGGTGATAAATTAAACGTTGGTATAGCAGTTATTCACAAAGAAAGATCACAACCTGGTGTAGTTAGCTCAATGACCCTTCTAGGTAATGTAGAAAACAAAGTAGCTATTCTAGTTGATGATATGGTAGATTCCGCCGGAACCGCATGTATCGCCGCTAATTTATTACAAGAAAAAGGAGCATCACACATTTATATGGTAGCATGCCATTTAATCCTATCTGGTCAAGCTGTTGAAAAAATTAAAAATAGTGTTTTTACACAAGTCGCTGGGACAAATACTGTTGAATGCAGATTTGATCGTGAAAATGTAATCGAAAAAGATGGTATAATAACGTGTTCAAATAGTAAAATTGCTTATATTGATATTTCATGGTTGCTTGCCACTGCCATCAAGAGGACACAAGAAGGTAAATCATTAAAGGAATTGTATGATAAGAATATTACACAAAGAACCGTTTCACCTATAAAAGTATCTGGAGATATGTTCAGTTAGGAAAGTGTGGATTCAGATAATGTTGTAGATTTAGATAAGTTAATTCTTCATTTTCATTTAATCTTAATAATTTTTTTAAGTTCTCATCATAATTAATCTTTTGTTTTGTGTTTTGATCTTGTAATTTATTCTTTTTAATATATGCATAAATGTCTTTAGTTATTTGTGTTCTAGTCATCTCAGTATCTTTAGGTTTATTTAAAAAATCACATAAATCATTTGATAATACCACAGGCATAATTATACTAGGTTTTTTTATTTCAACTTTGACCCCTCTACTTTTCTTTTCTTTTTGATTAGTGTCTTTTGATACATCCTTTAATGTTTTTTCAACCGTTTTTTTATATTGTCGCAGTTTTGACATTACATTTCCAATTGATGTCTTAATTAATGCTATTTCTTGACAAATTTCATCAAATTGTGTATTCAAATCCTCATTCAAATCCTCATGCAAATCAATATTTTTAATTTTAATATTATCAGTTTCTTCTGAAATTATTTCATTATTTTCTTCTGACATCTCTATAACTTTTCACATATCCTTTATCTTTAAGTTATTTTACGAAAATCCTACACAAACAAAAAAAATAAATTAATCACAATCAACAAGAAAGTATTTTAATTTGTTAAAATTTATTTGTTATACATGTCAACAAAAGGTTCAACAGCCCCTTTAGATTGTGTTTTTATCCGATGTTCCTTACATTTTTTTAGACAAAATTCAAAATATCCGTTTTGCTTCCAATTATAATTTTGTATATCCATTATGGGATAATTTGAAAAATCAAGAAACAATTTAGACTCTCCAATATACGATATTTTTTTATCTTTTTCTAAAATATCCTTCATATCTTTAACAGTATGTGGAAATTTATATCCGTTATCAGAGTGTCTATATAACATATGTAATAATTCTTCGGCTGGAACATCACCACAATTGACATGATGCCGTCTGTATTCATTAATTTCATTTATTATCCACTTTAGACCATCCGATGACACCATATTTCGAAATTGATTCATATCAACAAATCCGTTTTCATTAACAATTATATTATAATCAACATTTTTAAAATTTATAACTGGAACTGAATTCTTTAATTCGTTATTCAAAAATTCAAATCTGTTTTTCAAATAAAGATCAATTATCCTTTTAATATCTTTTATTGTTAATACATCATCAAGCTTAATGTGATTATTATTATTGATATAATTGTCATTAATAATTAGTTTTTTGTTTTCTTGTTCAAGTTCAAACTGTTGAGATTCAATTAATACATCATTAAAATGTATCCATTTGTTTACAGCAAAATAATTATGAATATTTAACATTGAAAGGTCTGTGTTATCCATGAGTTGAACCAATGTTTTCGCACAAATCAATTTCGTAATATCATCCTTTGTATGTGATAAATTTTTTCTACTAAAATCAAAATCATCATGGTATGTAATTTTAGCCGAAACAGGATATTTTTCTGGAATAAATTTTCCATCAACCTCATATCCTGGAATCGATGGATGTCTAACTTCAATTACACTCCAACCATCAATAATACAATTATTATCAAATAAACCACATTCTTTTATATGATTAGGATCACGAACATTATAGTGAATTAACCCCATGAACCTATCAACATCTTCTGCATGTATACAATAATTTTTATTCAGTATTAGAAAATCAACAACCCTTAATTCATTTTTACTTATAAGATTATATGGATATTTATATTTACCATATCTAGAAAGCCATAGAGGATTTCGTGGATCAACAAAATTACGATTTTGTTCCTGTTCTTTAATTATATTACTAAATTCATATATGTCTCTTGTGAAAGGGCAAAAATGATTACGTCTTACTCCTTCCATAAGATCCTTTAAAATTCCTTCACTAATTTTATCATTAAGCCATGGTTGATTGGCTAAGGTTATTACATTAGGTTCCATTTTAGTAGTATTAATATTACTAATACCTCTTAAAATATTTATAGTTGGTTTAATTGAAAGTTTATTCAAACATGATCTAAATTTTACTAGCATATTAAATGTTTTTTTAGTTTAGTAGATAATACAATTCAATTTTTTCATAATCCCTAATAATCTCTAATGTAAATTAGTAAATTATCTGATAATTTAACAACTACTATGATTAACCCTATGCCATTCTAATTCTTTTTTAATATTACTTAACTTTTTTTTTGAAAACATTTTCCGAAATTGATTCATATCAACAAACCCTTTTTTATCAACTATTATTTTATATCCTGGAGTCTCTGAATTATTTGTGAATTTATTTTGTAAATGAAAATCTATAAAATACCTGACGTCTCTAACATGCAATACATGATCAATTTTTACATGTAAATTATTCAGTATAATATTCACTTCAGATGCTATTTGAGGGACTTTCACAATTCTAGATTGATTATAATGTTTTTTTTGAAATACATGTGGTAAATATGTAATAGTTCTAATACTATTTACATTAGGTCTAATTTGAAGTCTATTTAGACATAGTCTAAGATTTACAAGCATTTTTTATTTATCTATTATATTAAAGTAATTGCTTCAATTTTTTACTTTATGACAATCTTTTTAAAAAAAAGATTTAGCAAAAACTTAGAAAGGATTTTAAAGATTCATTTCTAGATACATTAAAAATATTTGCTATCCTAGAATAGGTAGCGTTTTCCACATTAAAGACTTAGAAAGGATTTTAAAGATTTATTTCTAGATACATTAAAGATACATTAAAAATATTTGCTATCCTAGAATAGGTAGCGTTTTCCACATTAAAGACTTAGAAAGGATTTTAAAAACCATTTTAGATTTTTGCTAAAACTTTTTTCTAAAAAGTTTAGATACATTAAAAACCATTTTTAGATTTTTGTTAAAACTTTTTTCTAAAAAGTTTACCAGTTAAACTTTTTTATACACTAGTTAAAATTTTTGTTCAAACTTTTTTCTAAAAAGTTTATTGATAATTAAAAAATTGAAAATAAAAATATATAATAAAATTAAAAGAAATAATGGGTAATTCAATCAGTGAAATGGGTAATATTTTTCATAAAAAATCAGAAGAATATCAAGTAGTAAATATTACAAGTAAGTGTAATGATCCTCTATTACAACCAGATAAACCTACAACAATTGATAGAAACGAAATAGATCTAATCAACAGCCAATTAAGTAATTTAGCATATGAGTTAAGACTTGTAAAAGATAGTTCAACTACTAAAAACGAATTAAATGCTTTTTATGGAGTACTTAATGAACAATCAACCGCTAATTTAGATGATCATAGAAAAATGCATAATGTTATACATCAACTTCAAAAAGAAATTTTAGAACTTAGAAAACAAGTTGAACATTATCATGAATTACACTATAATTATGATTTAGATCAACCAGATGTTTTTCCAGATGAAAATGAAGGTGAAAGTAAAGTAGAATCACCTTCACCTTCTGTTAAAGAGTTTATGGATATCGAAAAACAATTAGATATACATAACTAGAAAAAAACATTTAATTTACAAAATATTAAGTTGAAACATTAAGCTTCATCTTCATCAGAAGATTCGGAATCAGATTCAATATCTTCTGATTGAAGAGGTCTATTATCATCATTGTCATCTAAATTTTTGTCTTCATCAAAGGGTGTAGTTTCAAGAACACCCATAATCTGAATACAATTATTACCATTTTCATGTCTTTTATTAAGAACTTTAATTTGTATTTTCATTTCAGGTTCTAACATAGTATATTTTTTATTATTAAAATGTAATTGACTAGGAACAACAATATCTAGAGGGTTATCTTCGTCATTAACAGTGCATATAACACCCATTTTAGTAATATCCTTAACAAAACATGTAATAATAGATCCTATAGGTGGATTGCAAATATCAGCTTGGTATTTGATATCATAAACTGGTAAACCAGTGAAATAAGCTTGATTAACTTTACCTATTGTGCGACTTAGAATTTTAATACTATTATTTTTAACATAACCTTCTTTGATACATCTTCCTTCAATTTCCTTTTTTAATTTGGAAAGAAAGATTTGATCAGGGTCATATCCGAGTTCATCTGCATTTAAATGATAACGATAATCTAAAATATTAGTAGTGTATAAATCAGAGTTTTTAGTATTCATATAATTTAATATTAATAACAGATTATTTTATCTGGTAATTTATAAGTTAAATCAATTTTCTTCAGACAATTCTTTTTCACGATATTCTTCTACATTAAAGAACCATCTTTTACCATCTTTTCTTTGTTTATCATATCTTCGCAATACAACTTCAATATCATCACACATAATTTTTTTATTATTGATTTCTTTGCTATTGTTGTAAAGACTTTTGAGATGTTCATAGATTTCTCTTCTTGATTTATAAACACAACTAATACCTTTGATAGATTTCTTATCTCCTTTACTAAAATCACGAATTTTAAATAATGGTGGTGTATCCATCTTATCAAACTTCAAATACCCATATAAATCATTCGTAATTTTATCTTTTCCCTTCAATCTCAAATATTTAACCTTTTGAGCATCAATTATACGATGTTGATTACCCTCATCAATAACAAAATCATTTTGGGAACTTATATAACGATAAAATACCTGTTTATCATTATCAACTATACGATATCCATATATTTGTGTATCACCATTATGTTCAACATCTCCAACTTTAATAATATTATGTTGAAGACATTCTAAAAATTGTTTTTCAATTGGTTTTAAGGAATTGTAATCACTAGTGAGAACCGTCTTAATCAAAATATTTTTAAAAGAATTTACAAGTCTATCTATAACAATTTGATTAATTTCATCATTTGTTAATTCAAAGGTAGTCTGGAACAAAGCATCACCACGTTTATTCTTAATTTGCTCAATTTGATTCAATACATAATCAAATACCTCAGAATATTGATATTGATCTTTCTTAAATAATACCTTTTTATCTTGATTTATATTTTCAACATAATCAGATAAATCCAACATATTTGGTCTAATTGGAGGTGGAACACTTCTCTGATACACCAAAAGATCTGGATTATGAATTTGAATAGGTTGATATATATAATAATTACCTCTATAAATCAAATAACCTGGACGATTATACTTATCATATATCTCAATATTATTTTTAATCATTTTAGAAAGAGCTTGATAAATAATCATTTCATCATTACGATATTTAGGTGGCAATTTATCTATTATTTTTTCCAATGTTAATATTACATCTTTCTTAAAGACTTTTCTAATAGCATCTGTTAATTCATTAACTTCATAATTAAAACTATCCATGTCATATGTGCTATAATCCAATTGATTTTTTTTCAAATCCAAGTTCTCCGGTTCTGAATAGCATTTATATTGACAATCTTTTAAGTAATGACAAACATGTGAATAAGGCTGATCATGGACATTAACTTGTTTTTTAATACCTCTAGAAGTTATAACAGATACTGGTTCTCCCCAATCCTCTTCTGAATAATAATTTCCTTCTTTATTAAGAATACAATCAACCGCATTTCTTCTTAATACATCTTCAGCAATACCTATATTAATAGCTTTATTTTCTGCTTCTCTATATATCTTTTGATCAACTGTTTCTTGATCACCATATGTTGCCGCATAAATATAAACGATTAAATTACGTTCTTCCTTGGGTAATTTAATGTGAGACCAACTACGTAATCCACGTGCAATAGCTTGAGATAACCGATTTAGATTGTGCCATGGGTTAAGAATATGTATTTCACGAACACCAAACAAATTCAGACCTTCACTAGCCGCTCTAGTAGCTAATATAACCTTTACAGGTTCTTTTGCCATATCATATCTCTTTGCTAAATAACTTTCTTTATATTTTGATAATTGAGCATTACCTGAAATAATTAGATAATCACCTTTATATTTACGATCCTTATGTTCTGACATAAGAACAGGAGTTTCACTAGAACGATATTTCTGATAACCCGCTAATTCTAAGGCAAAGGCTAAAGGTAAAATACCACTGTTTTCATATTCAGTATATACAAATACTAATCCATCCGTTTTTTCAATATTTTCCATAATTTTATGAATCTTTGATGAATGAATTTTTAAATTATCCCCCTTAAATTTCAAAGCATCTTCTGGAACACGAAATTGATATTGATTTTTACCATTAACTTTCATCATTACTGCATTTAATCCTCTTTCACCATAAGCCTCATTAACATTACTAATTTGACTCATATCTTGATAAATAAAATTCAAGATCTGCAGTTCAGAAGAATACGCCGCCGAAGTTTTTTCCTCATCTGGAACCAACCGTTTTTCTAAATAAGCCCTATATACTTTTTCTTGTTCTTTACTCATAGGACATCCCGTAATTTCTAAATGTTTTATAGGACTTTTTAAAACATTTCCGTAAATATCATATTTAGCCCATTTATCAGGTGTTAATATATCAGATGTTCCATGAATACTTACAGGTAATCTAATAGGATAATTAATAGGATTTTCACCTCTTAGGAAACTCACATAACCTCTTGAATATTTAATTAATGTTTCCTTACCATGAGGAGCAAATGAACCATCTCCCTTAAATATATCAGATTCCTTAAGAATTGGACGACCATCATTAATTAACAAATAATTCAATAGTGATACTAAATCACCAGATTCATTAAACATAGGAGTTCCCGTTAATAAAACCAATCTTAAGTTGTCAGCATGCTCTAATACCTTCATTAAAACAGGTGGGACAATTCTACTTTTTTTCTCAGCAATATCCTTTATATTATGCGCTTCATCTATAATTATTAAAGAATTGTTAAACATCTTTTTAATTTTGGCTATTTCAGCTTGACGATAACGTGATTCTGGTATTCCTCTAAGGGATTTTTGTAAATCTCTTAATACTTTTTTAGCCCATTCTAAAGCACCATAAAAAGTATATGTGTTTTTTATTATCTTATCTATTTTATTTTTCATTAATTTACAGGCTTCACCATTATTTTCAGCACATTTTTTGGCTAATTCTGGATTGTTTAATTCTTCTAGATAAACATCACCAGTGCATTGACTAACCCCTTTTTTATGATTATCCATACTAAATATTTCTCCTTTGTCAAAATGTGATCCGGCAATAATAATGATTTTCTGATTACTCTCTAATACAGATGCTTTAACGGCTTCAGCAATTGCAATAGAAGCACAGGTTTTACCACGACCCATACCATGAAAAAGTAATAAACCATTATAAGGAGTTCTTCTAGACATAAAATTTTTAAGAAATCTTTGCTGATGTGCTAGTGAAATTTTTTCATTTTTTGATGCAACTAGAGCATCAACATCTTCTGGTTTAATTTTAGGTAATCTATTTTGATAAAATTCTGCCTTCTGATAAATCTTTTTAGAAAAATCTTTATCGTAATAAACAGGATAATTTAATCCTTCGTTCTTTTCATTCGGATCTTCCCCTCTAATATATTTAACATTTTCAGCTATCTTTAAGATTTCATTTCTTAAATAACGATCAGAAACATTACTCAATTCACTATTCAATTTATCAATCGCTTCACTATATTTTTTTTTATTAACCATACCATCAATTTCCTCTTGTAATTTTTGTAATTGAGCTTTAAATTGTCTTGCCTTTTCCTGATTTGATATCTCATTATCATAATCTTCCATTTTTGATATCAATTCATCTAGATCTAACTCTTTATCTACTTCTTTAGTTTTTGATAAAGAACCAGATCTAGATCTAGATCTAATACTTTGATTAATACTTTTATCACTTCTCGATATCTTTCTAGTGGTTTTAAATGTATCTCTTTTATTGTTTTTTTTTGTAGATTTACGACTCACAACCATCTATATTTTCTTCCTTTTACTTTACTTTACTTAAAGGAAAAGAAATTATTAATTAAATTTAAAAAAACAATTATTTATTTTGAATCCATAAAGTTAAACTTAACACAATACTTAAAATCCAAGCATGTGTTCACATATTCATTTTCACTAATTTCTATTGATTCCCTATCTATATTTTCATTTTCATTAATGACTTTATTAATTTCTTCTATCATTTCTAATGTTGTTTCCATATTACTAATGGTTATACCATCATCAAACCAAACATCATATATTATATAAGCATCATGAGTTAATTCTTTTTGTTGAATTTCGAAATCTACAGGATTTTTCAAACAACCATATTCATCCATATATTCCTCATTTACCATATCCCCAATTAATTCCCAAGGCAGATTTTCTAATTTTACTTCTTTCCCGAAATACTCAATACAACCATTGCTACATGATGCTAAAGGTTTTTAAAAACTTCCATCAAAAGTTCTAATATTATTAAGAGTCATTGTAATATTTAATTAATGATATTTCAATATCATCTTAAGTTTGATTAAAAAAAATTAAATTTTATACAATAGTTAAAATCTAAACATGTATCATTTTTTATTATTTCATTTTCAATGATTTCTATTGAATCCGTATTGACATCTCTATTGTTATAAACAACTTTTTTCATTTCATTTATTGTATTTAATGTGTCTTCCATTTCATTAACAGTAATACCATTAATAAACCACTTCGTATATAATATATACGCATCATGAGATAAATCTTCTATTGTCCAACTATCAGAATCTTCATTTAATATTCTATATTGTAAACAACCATATTTATCAATTGATTCCTGATCCATTAAGTCTTCGTTAATTAATTTTTCAGGGAGATTTTCTAATTTTACTCTACCATAATATTCAATATTACTACATAATGTTAAAGGTTCTAAAAATGTTCCATCAAATACTCTACTGGTCATATTATTATTGTAATGTTTATATATATATCTTTATGTTTATATTTATTATAATAGCAATATATTATCATCATACGTTAAGCTCTAACCATCATCTTAACATTAAATGCAAAATAATATAGAATCTCACCATACCTACCAGGTTTTTTTTGCCAACATTCTATACTATTTGGTATAATTTGTTTATTTTTTTCTATATGATTTCAGTTAAAGCTAAACATTATATAGAATCCTATTTTTGCACAATGACCATCATCATTTACATCATGATACCAAAATTCTATACTTCCTTGTGCTATTTTATCAGATTTAGCTAAAATATTCATTACAATGTCTATAACGTTTTTGTGTATGTCATTGGTTTCATCTTTTTCTAACCATAATACAACATCTTTATCATTCTTATCACATAGATAAACCATGCTATTTTCATATTTTACATTTGATTTCACATTTGATGGTATATTTTGTAATATTATTGAATTTTTACATGCATAATATAGATTTGATATGTCTTTTAGTTTATCGAGAGGAGAATCATCTGTTTTATGAATTGTTTGTTCTTCATTATTAAATGAAAATGATACTGAATAATGATAACTTAAATAACCAGTACACTCAATGTCGCCGGGTCTATACACATTTGATTGTCCAAAATAAACAGAATCTTGGTTTATGTATTGATTATTTTTTATTATTTTTTTCATAGATTTAACTACATTAACCGTTTTTACCATAGTATCATAAAAATCTTCTTTATCAACACATCCGACAAACCATAAAATAAATGATATACTATTTCTTTCAAAATCTTCAAAAGCATTTGTAATTCTTGTATCATCATCTTCACCATCATATAAAGAAATATGATCCCACGCAAATTTAATATTTGGAGGCATATTAATTGGTATTATATTTTTTTTACAAATATAGTTATAGTCAAATTCTGTGTCTGAAGGGAGTTCCTTCAAAACTGACGCATCAAATGTAATTTTATTAATATACGTATCATTATTGGATTTATCTTCTTCTAGATCTTCCTCCTCTTCTTCTAGATCTTCTTCTTCTTTAGTAGTAATAAGTTCTGACATTATTGTTTTTAACTATCATATTCTATCTTATTTATAATAGTTCAATTTTATTTATAATTATAAAAAAATATATAAAAAGTATTAATATTAACCATTAACAATGATAGTGGGATCATCTTCAATGGCATGTTCTTTGAAATAAGTTTTTTCGGCTCTGATGATGGAATAAGCTTTTTTGAGAACAATCATTTTTTCTCTTTGATAATTTCTAATTTTTTTCTGGGATTCTTGAAAATTAAACCATCCGATATTACCTATTTCAGCTAATTGAGTTTTATTATTACGATTAACTTCTGGTAATTTTTGACTTGAAGATCTACCTAAAAAATAAATATGTTTATATCTTATTTTATTAGTTCCGGTGAAACTTT
>Ga0068872_10001944_pt1 | contig 16425 bp, 9 predicted proteins | sample NOAtaG_7_FD_66441 | JGI IMG/M metagenome (GOLD analysis project Ga0068872, IMG submission 66441) | Freshwater lake microbial communities from Lake Erie, under a cyanobacterial bloom - NOAA_Erie_Diel1S_2200h metaG | ecosystem: Environmental > Aquatic > Freshwater > Lake | place: USA: Ohio, Lake...
CATCGGCCCCTTGGGGCTCGCCTTCCTCGACAAGAACACCCTGGTGGTCGGTGGTGGTGACCTGCCCGACGGCGAAGAACTGCTGCGGGTTTTCGATCTGACCGACATGAAGGAACCGCTGAAAGCGGAAGCCGCCAAGGCCAGCTTCAAACTGGCAGCCGAAGGGGAAATCAAGGGAGAAGGTAACTTCTATGCCCTGACCGTCGCAGACAATGCGGTCTTCGTTAGCTGCAATGGCGACGACACCAAGGGCTGGGTCTCGCGAGCCGCCCTCGATGGCAACAACGTCACCGGTTACGAGCGGTATTTGGCGACCAAGGAAGCGACCGAAGTCGACGCACCGGTCGGCATCACCACCAGCCCACGGGGCGAACTGGTGGTCGGCCAAATGGGGGAAATCAATGTCCCCAACGACAGCCTACTGACCTTCTACGATCCGAAGACCAAGGAAAAGCTTCTGAATCTGAAGACCGAACTGCATGACATCACCTCCCTGGCCTACAGTCCGCGAGGTCAGCTCTATGCGCTCGATTTCGCCTGGGCCGACACGACCCAGGGGGGGCTCTTCCAATTGCTCAAAGATGACGCCAAGGGAGTACGGACCAAGAAGATCGTGTCGCTCGACAAGCCCACGGCCATGGCCTTTGGTCCCGACGGATCCCTGTACGTGACCGTCATCGGCCCTGAAGCGAAGAAGGGGCAACTGCTGAAGATCAATCCCGGTCTCTAATCCGGTTCCGATGGCGGAGATCTTCCAATCGGCAATCTCAAGGGCCGCAGCCTCCAGGCTGTGGCCCTTTTTCTATGATCCTCGATGCTGTCCATCACACGCTTGCGCTACGAAGCGCCAACCTGGGACACTCTGGGTGTCAAGGAAGCACTTCGCTGAAAAAGCGAATCCAATTGCCATGGAAGATGGCAGCGATATCAGTGGCGCTGTAGCCTCGCTTTTCCAGCAACGGGACTAACTTCTGCAGATCGCTGATCTGCTTCAAATCGACGGGCGTCTGCTCATTCCCATACCCGCCATCCAAATCGCTGCCGATCGCCACATGCCGGGTATCCCCTGCCAGTTGGCAAATGTGGTCGATATTGCGTGCTGCGGCTTCCATCGTCTCGGCTGGAGGCGTTACGCCTCGCACATATCCTTCCTGCAGCATGATCACATCGAAGGCGACTCCAATCACGCCGTCCCTCTGGATCACCGCGCGAAGCTGCGTATCGGTGAATTGCCTCTGCCAATGACACAGTTCCCGAGCATTCTGATGGCTGGCGTGGATGCGGCCAGAGAAAAGATCGATCACCTGCGGGAAGGCAGGATCCGATAGATGAGTCATATCGACGGTCATCCCCAGTCGCTCGATCCGCTCCAGAAGTGGCTTGGCCTCGAGTGCCAACCCCACTTCGCAACGCGTCCCGCCGCCATATCGATTGGCTCCATAGTGCGTCAGCCCGATCGCCCGTAGCCCCGCTTCGTAAAACTCTTCGATCGTATCGACCGAAAGCAACGGATCGGCTCCCTCCATCGTCAGAATGATCCCCAGTGGCGTCGCCTCAGGGGCCAGCTGACAGGCTGCCACATGCGCGAGGAACTCTGCTCGCGTCCGCAGAATCTTTAGATATCCCTCCCTCTCCATGGCGCGGTAGTAGGCCAGATGCGCGTGGGCCATCGCGTAACAAGCCTGAGGGCTGATCCATCCAAAGGTGTGGTTGATCTGGGGCTCCTGCCTTGCCAGCAAAGTCGCCAAGCACCAGCCCACTTTGGCCCGCTTCAATTCAGGGAAGCTGACGGTGTTGGTACATCGTCCCGCTTCAGTCATCCCCAGCGAGCGTTCTTGAGCGCGGATGTCATCCACGGTGAGCCGCAGGTCACGGTTCCAATCGACCCCATTGAGTGCCAGATCCAGGTGCCCATCAAAAATCAGCATCTTGTCACTCGCCTGATAAGGAACTTGCCAGCGCCTCGATTTCTCTTGGGTGATCCCCAAGCTTATCCCCTGCATTTTAGTGTAGCAGATCGATGGTGCTGCCTTGTCCGCGAGCAGTCAACGGCAGGCTGAGGGCGAAGCAGGTTCCATCTCCTTCCGCTTCCCAAGATCAACTGGCAGGCTTGGGGGTGACGAGGACGCCCTCGCTAATTTTATCGGAAGGATATTCGATCACCTGCTGGCCTGCCGAGAGTCCTTCCACAACCTCCGTCCACCGGGGATTGCGATGTCCGATCTGGATCGGCGTCATCAACGCTCGCCCTCCTTCGACACGGTAGACCGCCCAGCCCTCTGATAAGCGGAGCAGCGCGCTGGAGGGAACCCTCAGCACGTCACTGGACTGCCAGTAAATGATTCTGGCATCAACGCGAAAAGCATCCCCCAACGTCTCTCGTTTTTCGGGAGGCTCTTCCATGTCCACCACCACGTTGACCCGTTGCTCTTCCACCCCCAACGAGGAGATCTTGGTGATCGCCCCAGGTTCTACCAGGCGCACCCGGCCATGGAGTGGTTGGTCGCCACCCCATCCGGTGATACGCACCAGGTCGTTGGCGCGAATCTTGACCGCATCGGGAGACAGGACGTCGATCTCGATCTCCAATCGCCTGGGATCACCGATCTCCAGCAACGCATCCCCCGGTTGGACGATCGCCTGACTCTCCTGAAGCACTCGCAATACCCGACCATCGATCGGTGCCACGATATGAAAGTCATCTCCCTGCGGTCTTGTCGCCTGGGCCTGGGGAGGAGCGTCCGATTCGACATGCATCAGCGCCGCCTCGGCTTGCTCCAACTCAAACTTCGCGATTGCCTCGGCGATCGTCGCCACAGACATCTGTGCCTTGAGGCTCTGGAATTCCGACTGAGCGATGTCGACATCCTGCTGGGCCGTCGAATTGCGTTCTTTCAGATACTGCTGTCGCTCCAGCGTCTTACCAGCCAATTCCAGCGACTCGCGAACAGCACTGGTCCGTGAGCGGGACTGATCGACCGCCAGGGAAGCAGCAGTCCGTCGCGCTTCGGACTGGCGCCGCTGGCGCACATCCAGCAGACTAGGTGCCGAGGGATGAATCGTCGCCAGAGTCGTCTTCCCAGCCTCGACGGCATCCCCTTCCCGCAATTGGATACGGACCAAATTCCCGGCGAGCGGTGCGGAGACGACGTAGCGATCTTGAAGCCGTGTTTTTCCATCTTCATCGATCCAGGCCTCCATCGGCCCGCGATCGACCATGGCGGTATCCACTAGTAGCTGCGGCTGCATCGATCGATACACAAACCAACCACCGATAGCCGGTAGCAGCATGGCAATGGCCCACTTCCAGCCGCTCGTTTGCTTCGCCATCGTCATTGCCTCGCTTTCAGCACTGCCACTTCATCCAGTCTAGCAATCCGATACCGCATGCTCCAGGCAATCACCAAAGTCGCTGCCAGGACGATCCCCGCAGCTTGCAGGTACGTCCCGGGGGAGACAACCAGCGGTATCCGAAATAACTCGCGGTCGAACGCATGCACCGTCGCGTACGATCCTGCGTACCCAAGGACCCAGCCCAGCGGGATCGCCAGCAGGGTCAGCAACATCAGTTCGCTGGCCATCATCCAGTGCAGTTCGCCGGTGCGATAACCAAGGACCCGCAGCGTCGCCAGATCGCGCTGCCTTTCAAGAATCGAAAGCCTTCCGGTGCTGGCCAGCACACCCATGGCGATGATCAGTGAGAAGATCCGATTGATCCACCGCATGCGACCGACGTTCTCCGCGATCGTCGCACGGAAGCTGGCCTTCTGCTGTGCGACCGATTCGATATGGACGATCACCGGTCTCTCCCTTAACTGACGCACCACATCTGCCTGTTTGTTCGCATCGATTCTCAGCCACGCACCGGTTGCCCTGGGAGATTCACGCAGGAGGGTGCAGAGAGTCCGGCGATCGATCCAGATTCCTTCCCCCGAGACATCGTCGATCGCGCCACCGACCTTCAGCGAAAGAACGGGCTGGTGCTCCTCGCGGACGTCGGCATGTAGCGTCCCCGACACATCGGTACCCAACGACTCCAAAAGCTTGCGTGAAGCAAGAACCCCTGTCCCGGGGAGGGAGTGACGGTGAGACTTCGAATCGATCAGCACCTGCATCCGACCATCTGGCTCGATCCCCTGGATGGCCAGCAGACGCTGGCGATTGCCTTGCGTCATTCTCGCTGCAACCATCCGAAAGAGTTCGACATCCATCACACCGTCGATCGCTCTCAGTTCCGATGCCACCGACTCGTCCACTGCATGAGTGAAGGTGACCTGATAATCATGCCGCTTGGCATCTCCCAGCATCATGTCGAACATCGCGTCGATCGCGTCGCGCATGAAACTGCCCAGCACTAGGACCGTTACCGCCGACGCAATCCCCAGAATCGAAAGGAGCACTCGACGAGGATGCCTGGCGATATGCCGGACCATCATGCCGGTCGCAGGAGGCATCCGCATCCAGCTGACCAGTCGATCTTGCCAGCCGTGGCCATAGGGAATCGGCGCCTCCGGCCGCATCGCCTCGGCAGGCTGCAATCGGATGACTGCCATCGCCGCCGCCCCGACGGCCAGCAGCGCCGAAAGACTGGTCAGTACCAGTGCGCGCAGCAGCACCACGGTGGAAAGTTCAAAGCGATGATTTGGAAAATGGAAAAACCGCGAATACATCGCCGTCATTCCTTCCCCCAGATAAACACCCAGCAGCAGTCCAAACAGCGTTCCTAGGAGAGCCAGCATCAAGGCCAGGGCCAGGTAAGGAAGGGCGACCTCCCAGGAAGTAAAACCGAATGCCTTGAGCATCGCGATCTGCTCCCGCTGAGATCCAATCCAGCGAGTCAGCACTAGATTCATCAGCAACGCAGCCACCATCAGGAAAAGGGAAGGTGCTACGATCGCCATCCCCTGCAGTTCCTCCATCTCGCTAGTCAAGAAGCGATGCGATCGCTGCTCACTCCGCGCGTAGGCCCCCAGACCTCCGTAGCTTCCAAGCTGACGATCGACTTCCCGGATCACCCACGGCACCCGCACCCCCGGAGCGGTCCGCAGCACCAGGTCGTTGAAAGCACCAGTCATCCCTGCCGCTGCTGCTAGGCCCCGACGCCGCATCCACACCACTCCAAAGGCTTTGCTGTTGGGTAGCAACCCGCCAGGAGCGATCTCGTAGATGAACTCAGGGCTCAGTCCGATCCCCACCAACTCGAAGCTCCACTCCTTCCCCTCGATCGCCACTTGCAAGCGGTCCCCCAGCCGCAGTCCGCGTGCAGCGGCAAACGCCTCGCTGACAATCGCCTCCGACTCCGAATAGGGCTCGGGCCACCGCCCGGCGCGCAAGTGAATCCGGTGGACCAAAGGCTCCCCTTGATCCGGAATGGAAACCGCCTGAAGCTGAAATGTATCTCCCTCCTCAGAGATTAGCGAACGCGCTGCGGTAACGATGCGACTGTCGCAAAGAGCGACCCCATCGATCGACTGAATTCCCTCCAGAGCACTCTCCGGGGCCCGCTTGAGCGAACAGAAAAGATCACCAAAGCGATAGTCGTCGTAGTACCTGGCGCGCGTTCCCTCCAGCGACTTGAGCGTGCTGGCGGACATCACCAGCACCCCGACGCCACATGCCAGCACCAACACGATCGCTCCCATCTGCCATCGCAGATTCCAAAGGTCGCGCAGCGCTTTGCGGATCAACATCTGCATCGTCGCTCACCAGTTCAACTGCGTAGGAGCTACCGGCTGGTCGTTTCTGCGGCAATCGACGATCCGACCATCCCGCATGGAGATGACCCGCGTCGCCATCTGGGCGATCGATGCATTGTGGGTGATCACCACCGTCAACGTCCCCAATTGCTGATTGACCGTCTGGAGCGTCTCGAGGACAGTGATGCCCGTCTGAAGATCGAGAGCCCCGGTCGGTTCATCACACAGGAGGATGTCGGGTTGCTTGGCGATCGCGCGCGCGATCGCGACCCTCTGCTGCTCACCCCCCGAAAGCTGCGATGGAAAGTGATGCAGCCGATCGGTTAGTCCAACCTGCGCCAAAGCTTGCTCGGCCGGAATCGGCTTGGCCGCGATATCGGTGATCAGTCGCACATTCTCCAGCGCCGTAAGCGAAGGGATCAGATTGTAAAACTGAAAGACAAAACCGACATGGTCGCGTCGAAACTGCACCAACTGCCCCTCCGTCGCCTGCGACAGATCGTGATCCAGATACTCGATCGTACCGCTGGTCGGCACATCCAGTCCTCCAAGGATATTCAGCAGCGTCGACTTGCCCGAACCAGAAGGCCCCAGAAGCACAACGAACTCCCCAAAACACAATTCCATGTCGACGCCCCGCAGCGCATGGACTTCCACCTGGCCAACCCGATAGACCTTGGTCAATCCGCGAGCTCGGAAAACTGGGGGCTCCATGTACGCTCATCCTTCCTATAGTTCAAGCGACCGGAATCCGATCTGCTACGCTGATTGCCAGAGTAACACACCCCCTTCGATGCGACGACCTGCGTTGGCCTCAGAAGAAAAGTTGAAGCCAGAAGAGAAGTTGAAGCCAGAAGAAAAGCGAAAAAGGATCCTCCCATGCCTTTCCAACAAAATCCCCTGGGAAGCCGTCACCTTTCTCTTCCAGCCAACCAGCCAACCAAACGCCGAACCGTACTTTGGATGGTGCCCTCGATCATCCTCGGGGGGAAACTGGCTAGCGCCAGGCACACGGAGGCGTCACCATGGAGCGATCTGGTCGATGAATCAGAAAAACTCCTTCGCGCGGAGATGGATCAGATCTATCCTGCCGTGGTCGATCGCAAGCGTGGTGGATTTCACCAGAACTTCGACGCCAACTGGATACCGATTCCCGATACCGACTGCATGGTGGTCGCTCAGGCTCGGCACACTTGGACCGCCGCACTACTGGCCGAACACTGGCCCGATCGTCACGAGCATTTTGAGGAAATCGCCCGCCATGGGATCGCGTTTCTCTCAGGCCCCATGTCGGACTCCAAGGAAGGTGGGCTCTTCTTCAACGTGGGTGCCGACGGGAAAGCACGCCACCCGGAGGATGACCAGAAGCACACCTACGGACTCGCCTTCGCCCTCTACGCAGCCGCCTATGTCCATCGTGTCACAGCCGACGCGACCGCTCGACAACTGGCCATCGACACCTTCCTTTGGCTCGATCAGCACGCCCACGACCCGCAGCAGGGCGGATACTGGGATGCCCTGCAGCGAAACGGGCAACCCATCGCCACCAGGATCTCTGCAGAGACGCTCTCCGGCCCCAGGGACCGCCTGGGCGTGCCGCCTGGCCTCAAGACGATGAACACGCATATCCACCTCTTGGAGGCGCTGGTGGAGCTAGTGCGAATCGCCCCGAAGGAAATACCCCAGGCTACCGATCGTCTGAAGGAACTGTTCGACCTCGTGGCTCACCGATTCACCAATCCACCCGGTGCCCTGACCCTCTATTTCACCGGCGACTGGCGACCAACTCCGGCACACAATTCCTTCGGCCACGATGTCGAAACAGCGTTTCTCCTGGAAGAAGCAGCCGAAACGATCGGTACCAACGATGCCCTCCAGACAGCTCATCACGTCGGGAAGCAACTGGTCGATCACGCACTGGAGGTTGGCTTCGATCGCGAACGAGGCGGCTTCTACGATCGTGGTGAAGTCTTTGGAAATCCCATCGATACCGCGAAGGTCTGGTGGGCCCAAGCGGAAGGGCTTCATGCACTGGCTCGATTGCATGCGCGACTGCACGCCAACGAGGATCGCTACGGACAGTCGCTCCGGAAACTCTGGCGTTTTGTCACTCAGCACAGCGTCGATCGCCAGAGGGGCGGTTGGTTCTGGCAGACCGACGTGGAAGGGATCCCAGAAGGCCCCAGCGAAAAACTCAATGCCTGGAAATGCGGCTACCACACCGCTCGATCCCTGATCGGCATGCAGTCCGCTCTAAAGACCTTGGATTGATTCCTCCAGTCGCAGACTTGGCGACTCAGTCGTCGATCATGGAACTGCGTGGGACAGGAAAACGATAGCTCGCGGCTGCGGTTTGCGACAGGATCCACCCGTCAGCGAACACACCACAACCAATCGTCGGTAGTCAGTCTTCTTTTTTCGACTAGGAGTAGGAGGGCGGATCGCCAGTTCAATCGGGCGGCAACCGCAGAGCGAAACCTAGGGACGCGGTACGTCCGAAATTTCCCAATCCAGCCCCAATTCGGCAACCGCACCTGGCGCTTCATACACAAAGCGATGATCCTTAGGACCATCTGCAAGATCGAAAAGATAAGACAGCCCCACCTCGGTTCCTCTCAGGCTGGTGGTCTGCCAGCCGACATTTTCTAGTCGCTCTCCCTCAGGTCCAAGAAGGTACGCTTCATTGTTCATCGCCCAACTGCGAAACGATTCCATCGTCTGCTGCGCCTGCAGCAACTGAATCCTGGCATTGATCTCATAGAGTTTTCCGTTCTTCCGGATGCGATCGACACTGACCGAAAGATTCCCGATCTGCACCACCTTCCGCCCGGGTTCATCGAGATCGTCGATTGTGGCCTGCACCGTTTCGCCGGGAAGGGCTGTCTGGAAGCTGCCTCGCATCTTCAACGCACCTTCCGGAAGGGATGCAGCACCCGATCGTGCGAAGGCGAACACCGCTTCCAACTGGTTGGCACCGGGAGCCGGCTGGTACTCAGGGGATGCATCTGGCGCTGCAGGCTGCAGCAATGTTCCATCGCTGGCCTCCAAAACCAGCTTGCGCATAGGAAACTGAAGAAAAACCGGTTTCAAACGTGGCTCCCAGCTGAACCACGCCTTCCATTCCCAACGGGACTGGGATGGGGAAGCCACATGATGCACCGCCATCGCTTCAGCCAGTTCCACACGAAAGGGACCGGCGTAGGCAGCGCGTCCGGAGCGAAGAGGAGCCCCCGCTGGCCGCGCGCGAATCGGCAGTCCTCCTTCCACCGAAACGAAGGGAGGGATGTCCATCCCTGCCTCATCCAACCACTGATCGATCGCCTTCCAGAACAGCTCATCCTGCCAATCGACTTCCATCTTGCGGTCCGGCAGTTCTTCAGGGACCTGAAGTGAATTTCCCGACTGCTCCTGCAACTGGTCGATCACCTCGCGCAAGGTGTAATTGCCACTAAGCTGAATCCTTGAAGGCCGCACTAGGTCGCTGATGCGCCTAGCCTCCAGTTGTTCCCGAAGTCGCTCCAGTCGGATCCGCATCTCAGGTGCCATTGCGTCATCGATCGGCGGCAGTTGGCTCAGGATCGCCGGCCCCAACTCCGCCAGCGCTCGCTCAGCCGCCTCCCGCTTTTCCAGCGAATCGGCGTCCAGTTGACTAACCCAGCCCGCCACCTGTTCCTGCGTATCGGTCTGCGACTGCTCATCCTGCGCCAGACAGGTCGAAACACATCCTGTGACGATAAGAAGCAACAGGACAGCAAGCCCATAGCCCGATCGGCTCGATGAACTCATCGAAATTGGATCTGTCGCGCGACAGTACCTTCTGTTGCTGATGCCCATGGCTTTGCGTCTCATCGATTCCATCCTGGGTGTCTTGTCATACCTCTCCCACCATTCGCGAACGACGTCGGTTTCGCCTCGAATATCCCGACTCCCCCTGGTGTTCGCTGCTCGCATTCGATCGATTCGTCGTTCAAGGACGACCCAACCAGCGGCTGGCGAAGTCGGCAAAGTGATTCCAGTCTTCCAACAGAATGTCATGCTTGCCAACCCGCAGATGGTACCCCACTCGGCTGCCGACCGAACGCGAAGCTTCGGGCAACTTTGCCGATGGTAGCCCCTGATGGCCCAGCAGTTCATAAGCGGGGCCAGCATACCATCCACTCAGATACTCACCCAGCGGATCGGCCCACTGGTCTTCGGTGGCGCTGGAGATGTAGACCGGCCTGGGAGCGATCGCTGCAATCAACAGATGCTGATCGATCGGAAGCGACTCTTCGCGGTCATTGTATTGTCGGAAATTGCGACAGAACCAGTGCGGAAATACCTGATTGATACGAGCCACCGATTCCCCATAGGCTCGCTTGCTGAGCGCCGCCCCACCACATCCGGAGTTGTTCGAATAGACAATCGCCATGCGGGAATCCTGAGCCCCCGCCCAAAGCGCGGTCTTTCCCAGCCGCGAGTGTCCAATCGCCAGGAAAGGTTTCGACTTCAGCTCAGGATGCTTCTCCAACGCATCGACCATCCGAGACATCCCCCAAGCCCAGGCACTGATCGTTCCCCAGCGATCCGGATGCGCGTCATCGGGGATGAACTCCGGGTACAGCGAGTGGACTCCATTGGTGAACCCGTCGTCGAAGTCGGGGTCGATATCGCCGCAATAAGCTGTAGCGACGGCAAAGTGCCGCTCCCCGACGATCTGCGCGATCGGCCACCTTGCGATCGACTCGCCACGACCTTCCTCCCCTGCTCGATTCTCAACGGCTCCGGTATCGTTGGGTACCCAGCCCTTGGGCAGTCGCACCTCGGGTGCCTTGGTGACGGTGTGGTTGCCGCGAAAATTGAGCCCGACAAAACAACCAACCGCTGGCTTGTCGGCAGGAAGGTACAGCAGCAGGTCGATCACCACGCTTCGGTCATTCCTCGTCAGCGTCACCTCCCACTGCTCGCGACGCACCGTCCCTTCATGCTCGATCCCCGATTCGACCTTCTTCGCCTCCATCCCGGGAAGCTCTTGGGGCGCAAAACCGTACTCATGAGTCGCCAGTATTTTCACCAGATACTCTTGCTGCTTGGACCATTGGTCTGCAGATTCGATCCGCTTGCCATCTGGACCGGCTAGCGGGCTGGTCAACGTGTACTGCGGCACTTTCGATTCGTCGTAATTGGGGGGCCTGATTTTCACTTCCTGTCCTTCCACAAATTCCATCATGCAACCTGCTAGCAGCATCATCGAAAACACTCGCGCGATGCGTGGGAAGGTCTTCAAGCGATCATTGAAAGGACGCATGCCAGGATCTCCGGAAATCAAAACCATCCATCGAAGGGAATAAGAAGGCCATGGGTCGATCTGCCGTCGAAACCGTCGAGTCAAACATCCCAGACGACCTTAGCCGGCCTTATCTTTCGGATCGCATTTTACAACACCTCTGCCTTCTGTGATGGATTTCCACGATCCGGTCGCCCCGGCTATAGCGTCTACTGCAGATCTGCTTTCGAATCGGTGGCGATGAAGATTTGCCCGCCAAACTCCAGTCCAAACCAAGGGGAAGGATGGCGACGAATTCCCCTCGGAGTACACTAAAGAGTTGCTCGATAGGGAAAATGTTCCCAAGCCCTCTCTCCCCGCCGTCCCACCCGAAAAGTTCGATGATATCTCCGCACCCACTGCCGAGCCGTTGGCAGAATCAGACGATCAGCTCGCCAGACCGAACTCGCTGGAGTGTCGCGGTCTGGCTAGTGATGATCGTACTGTCAGGCTGCAACCAGCAGCAGGAGACGGCGTTGCCTTCCAAACCCCCCGTTTCGATGACCAACGTCTCAGGGGAATCTTGGGTGATCGAACGCACGGGGTTCCCCAATGTGGTCCGAACTCAAGGGTCGCTCTGGGCGGATGAAGTGACGACGGTTGGTGCGAGAGTTCCAGGGCAGGTTCTGGAAGTGCTCGTGGAATTAGGGGATGTCGTGGAACAGGGGCAAGCCCTTGTGCGACTCGACCCGCAACCCTACCAGCTACAGGTTGACCAAGCCGAAGCCCAACTGCTCCAGGCTCGCTCGGCCGTGGGACTCAAGCCCCAAGATCCGGTAGAGAAGCTGACCCCAGAAAATGCACCACCGGTGCGCGAGGCGAATGCCATCTGGAACGAAGCGAAGTCGGCGGTTGAGCGATTGCGGAAACTGTCGCAGTCCGATGCGATCAGTGCCACCGATCTGGAGGTGGCGGAGGCGGCCGAGCGAGTGGCGGAGGCTCGTTACGCTTCTTCTCTGAACAACGTTCGCGAGAAAATGGCAACCATCGGCGTCCAGACCGCTCAGCTTGGCATCGCTCGTCAACGACTGAAAGAGACTGAAACCGTCGCCCCTTTTCGAGGCATTGTGCGGGAGCGCATGGCCGCCCCGGGTAGCTTTGTTACCGCCGGCCAGCAACTGGTCGCTGTCGTTCGCAACCATCCACTCCGGTTCCGCGCTTCGGTCCCGGAACGATACGCTCATCAATTGGCCGTCGGCCAGCGGGTCCACCTCGATCTGGATCTGGGACACCAACCAAGAGAGGTCAAGGTCACACGCATCAGCCCTGTCATCGATCCTGCCACCCGTTCGCTGCTTTTCGAAGCCGAGGTTGACAATCAGGATGGATCGCTGCCTACGGGGCTGTTTGCCGAAGCTCAGGTGGTTCTCGACGAACAGGTACCCAGCCTGGTTCTCCCCGCCGAATCGATCGTTCGATTCGCAGGGGTCGATAAGGTCTGGAAGATCGTCGATGGGAAGGTTCAAGAGCAGCCAGTGCAACTGGGGCGAAGAATCGAGGATCGATGGGAAGTGCTGGCAGGCATCTCCGAAGGGGATCGATTGCTGAAGCGAGCGATCGATGGGAAGCCGGGTATCTATCAGGCGACTACCAATGAAGCCCCGCCTGAGGCGGTCACTCAGAAACCTGCGACTCCCTAACCCGCAACTGGCTGAGGTCCCCACTCCATGTATTGGCTCGCCGAAATCTGCGTTCGACGCCCAGTCTTCGCCTTGATGCTGGTCGCCGCTATGGTGGTGGCAGGAGTGGTCGCCTTCCCACAACTGGGGATCGACCGCTTTCCTCGTACCGACCTACCAACCGTCAGCGTCCGAACCGGCTACCCCGGCGCCGCTTCACAGGAGGTGGAATCTGAAGTCTCGCAGCGAATCGAAGATGCGGTAGCCACGGTGGCCGGTATCGAAGAACTGCGTTCGATCTCCTCTGATGGCTCCTCCTATATCATTTTGACTTTCGGCCTCGACCGCGATATCGATGCAGCAGTCCAGGACGTGCGCGATGCGGTAGCAGGGATCCTCAATCGACTCCCTCAGAATGTCGATCCACCGATCATCACCAAACAGGACACCGAATCGTCGCCGATCATGAGCATCAGCGTGTCGGGGCCCCGCACCGCGCGCGAACTCTATTTCCTCGCCGATCGCTTCGTCAAAGGGGTCCTGGAATCTGCCAAAGGAGTCGGCCAGGTGACGATCTCAGGAGCGGCCGAACGAGCCGTGCGAGTGGAGATCGACGCCAAGCGACTGGCTGCTCATCAGCTTTCCATCCTCCAGGTCCGCGATGCGATCGAAAGACAAAATTCCGAGGTCCCCGGTGGCCGCGTCGACGAGGGTTTCCGGGAACGGTCGATGCGCACCTTAGGACGCGTTGCCGACGCCAGAGAATTCCCAAACCTAGTCGTCGATACCATCGAAGGAGTCCCGGTTCGGCTGGCCGACCTGGGTGAGGTGGTCGACGAAACAAAGGAAGTCCGAACGCTTGCGCGATTGGATGGCCAGCCCGCCGTCGTGCTGCAGATCCAAAGACAGTCGGGTGAAAATACCGTCGAGGTGATCGAGTCGGTCAAAAGCCGACTGGATCGCTGTCGACAACTACTTCCCGCCGATGTCCAGGTGACCATCCTTCAGGATCAGTCCCGTTACATCCTGGCGGCTCTGCACGAAATCGAAGCCCACCTGATTTCCGGAAGTCTGCTCGCCTGCCTCACGGTGCTCCTCTTCATGCGCAGTTGGCGTTCAACCCTGATCGCTGCTGTCGCCATCCCCGCATCCATCATCGCCACCTTCGCCTTCATGAAGGCCTTTGGATTCACGCTGAACAACGTCACCATGCTGGCCCTGGTGCTGATGGTGGGCGTGGTGATCGACGACGCCATCGTGGTGCTGGAAAACATTTTCCATTGCATCGAAGAAAAAGGGATGGATCCATTTGAAGCCTCCATCGTGGGGACTAGGGAGATCGGGCTGGCAGTCCTTGCCACTACCTTCTCGCTGGTGATCGTCTTTCTTCCCGTCTCTTTCCTGTCCAGCGTCACGGGACGGATGCTGTACGAGTTCGGTGTGACGGCATCGGTGGCAATTCTCATCTCGATGTTCATCAGCTTTACTTTGACGCCGATGATGTGCAGCCTGCTGCTGAAAAAACTCCCTAAGCAAGAGAAAGGAAAGGGGTCGCGAAGCGGATTCTACGGATGGATCGAAGCTGCCTACATGTTTAGCCTTCGCTGGTCGCTCCGCTATCGATGGCTGACACTGGCGATCTGCCTGGCAACCCTGGCTGCCAACATCCCGCTCTATCGCTGGGTCAAGCAAGACTACATCCCAACCAATGTCGACGAAGCAGAGTTTGAAGTCTCGATCAATGCCAAGGAAGGTGCCAATCTCCCTTCGATGGATGCCGTAATGGAGCTGGCCGAGTCGCGATTGAAGGATGTCGAAGGCGTTCAGTTGATGCTGACCACGGTCGGCTCACGCGGCTTCGGAGGGCTCAATCAAGGGAGCATCTATGTGCGTCTGACCGATGCCGCTGAACGGACCTTTTCGTTCGAACGGCTCTGGCATGGTCTGCTTCAAGGAGATCCTGCGGAAGCCTGGCGCGGCAATTTCACTCAGCGACAAAAGATGGACGAAATCCGCGCTCTGCTTCGCTCGGTCCCCGACGTTCGAGCTTCGGTACGCAATCTCTCGTCACTCCGTCAGGGTCCCAATGTCGATATCGACTTCACGGTCACAGGTCCCGACGTCCAGCAGCTCAGTCAGTTCAGCGAGCAGTTGCGTCAGCGAGCCAAAGAGATTCCTGGGATTGTCGATGTCGATTCGACGTTGCGTCTGGACAAACCAGAACTGCTGGTGTCGGTCGATCGCGAGCGGGCCGCAGCGCTGGGAGTCTCCGTGCGAGAGGTCGCCGATACACTCCGCGTGGCAGTGGGAGGCGACGACCGCGTTTCGCGCTATCGTGACGCCAGCGTCGACGATGCGTACGATGTCGAACTGCGTTTGGTTGGCATCGATCGACAGGATATCGATTCGATCTCCCAACTTTATGTGCGATCGAATCCCCCCGAGTCGCTGCGCACCGTCGGTGTCTCTTCGGGTATGGACACGCGAGGCACGTCGCTTTCGAGAATCGATAACGTCGTCGACTTCCGATACAGCGAAGCCCCCGCGCGCATCGATCGCCTGGACCGCCAGCGCATGGTGGCGATCCGAGCCAACATTGCCACCAGCGACCCTAGAGCGCCGGGTCAAGAATTCGCCCTGGCCGATCGAATCACCGCACTGCAGCAGGAAGCGGTCGCCCTGGGTCTGCCCCCCGGCTTTGAAACCCGCGTCATGGGGCGCGGCCGCGAACTGGAAAAAACGCTTAGCGAATTCCGCTGGGTCTTCATCCTCTCCCTGATCTTCATGTACATCGTCCTGGCCGCGCAGTTTGAACATCTCATCCACCCGCTGACCATCCTCCTGACCCTGCCTCTGTCGATTCCCTTTGGGCTGATCAGTCTCTATTGGGGTGGAGAAACGCTGAATGTCTATTCGGCCCTCGGCATCCTGGTGCTCTTTGGGGTTGTCAAGAAAGCCGGAATTCTCCAGGTCGATCACACCAACGTCCTGCGGCGCCAGGGGATGCCGCTACAGGAAGCTCTCCTGGTCGCCAATCGCGATCGGCTCCGCCCGATCCTCATGACCACCATCTCCTTCGTCGCCGGCCTGATGCCTCTTTTGATCGCCAGCGGCCCGGGAGCCGAGGAACGGCGCAGCATCGCCGTCCTGGCAGTCGGCGGCCAGACACTGTCCCTCCTCCTGACACTGCTGGCCGTCCCGGTGCTCCACAGCTTCTTTGATGACCTGGGAAACTGGATCCGGCGCAAGAAATCCAACCCTCAGGCAGAATCAGCCTGACGGCTCTCTAAAAAAAGGCCATCTGGGATTCTTGTGGGTGGCAATCGCTTCCCTGCCCCGTTTCGAATCGGCCATGAAAGGTCATCGGATGGCTCGCGCCCTAGCGTCAGGAATCTTCCAAATAGTAGCGGAAGGTCGCTACCCCTCCCGTGTGCGTGCGCCGGCGCACAAAAACCGGACGGCTCGCACACTACCCGTTCGAAAGTGGGCCGCAAAACCAGCATGGCGAGGCTATGCAGCAACGGGTGGCCATGGCCCCACGCAAATAGCCGGTTGGACAAAAGAGCTCTTAACCCACCGACTTCCAGTGCCCCCCTGGGCAACCCCCAAGACACCTTCGTTCATCGCTTGCCTTGACAGACCTCCTGCTAAATCAGGAATGTTCCGCCATCGGCTATAAAAAGAAGTCGTATGTGGATGGTTTCGTTTCCTGAAAGGAGGCTTTTCGATGGGGCTGCTCAAAGAATTCAAAGAGTTTGCGATGCGAGGCAACGTGATCGACCTGGCAGTCGGGGTCGTCATCGGT